>WNGA01003408.1_pt1 | contig 34369 bp, 30 predicted proteins | sample 5400061 | NCBI WGS metagenome assembly WNGA01 (sample SAMN13153366, study PRJNA577476) | soil metagenome | isolation source: 100 cm soil or saprolite under grassland replicate 2 | place: USA:California | collected 2016-06-15 | reverse complement strand
ACAATCTCTGGTAGCAGCCGGGGCGCGGGTCATCTCCGTGGGCCGTATCACCCACTCCGCTCCCTCGCTGGACCTCTCCCTCGAGGTGACGAATGCAGACGTTTGACGAATGGGCGAGGGAGGTCCGCATACTCGCCGGGGAGCGACGCGCGGTCATCCTGGCCCACAACTATCAGGTGCCGTGGATCCAGGACGTGGCCGACTTCGTCGGGGACTCACTCGCTCTCTCCCGCCAGGCGGCAGAAACGGACGCCGAGACCATCCTGTTCTGCGGCGTCCATTTCATGGCGGAGACGGCGAAGATCCTCTCTCCAGAGAAGACTGTGCTCATCCCCGACCTCGACGCCGGGTGCTCGCTTGCCTCGGCCATCAGCGCCGAGGACCTGCGGCGGTGGAAGGACGAACATCCAGGGGCAGCCGTCGTGGCCTACGTGAACACGACGGCCGAAGTGAAAGCGGAGAGCGACATCTGCTGCACCTCGTCGAATGCCGCCGACGTGGTCCGCTCGATCCCCGACGACAAGGAGATCCTTTTCCTTCCCGACATGTTCCTCGGCGCACACGTCGAGCGGCAGACCGGCCGGAAGATGCACCTGTGGATGGGCGAGTGCCACGTCCACGCCGGGATCGGATCGGTGGAGATGCGAGAGAAGGCCGAGGCGAACCCGGACGCCGAGCTCCTCATCCACCCCGAGTGCGGCTGCTCGACCGCGGCGATGTATCTGCTGTCCGAGGGGGTCCTGCCCGCAGATCGAACGAAGATCCTGTCGACCGGTGGGATGGTCGCCGAGTCGAAGCAGTCATCGGCGAGCAAGTTCTTGGTGGCCACAGAGACCGGCATCCTCCATCAGCTTCGCAAGGGAAATCCGGACGCCGTGTTCGAGCCGATCAACGAGTACGCCGTCTGCCAATACATGAAGAGGATCACCCCGCCCAAGCTCCTGCGGTCCCTCCGGGAGGGCGTGTTCGAGGTCACCGTGCCTGAAGGCGTTCGGCTGCGGGCGTTGCGGGCAGTGCAACGGATGATCGAGATCGGGCCGACGGCGGGCGTGGCCATCCCGGCCGGGGCGAGTGCCTCGCCGACGTTCTCCGAGTAGCCCTTTGCCCATGAAGACCGTCGTGGTCGGCGGCGGCGCCGCCGGGTTGTGGGCCGCGCTTCACGCCGCCGAGCGGGGGCCGGTGACGTTGGTGGCTCCGGATCCCAAAGCAGGGAGCGCCACCGCACTGGCGCAGGGCGGCATCGCCGCCGCCATCGCGGAGGGCGACGACCCCGAAGCTCACGCATCGGACACCCTCGCAGCGGGAGCGGGCTTGAACGACGCGCAGGCGGTCTGCGTGCTGACACGGGAAGCCCCCGCAGCCATCGCCGAACTGCGAGCCCGAGGGATGAGCTTCGACGCCGGAGGAGCTCCGACCCTGGAGGGAGGACACAGCGCCAGGCGGGTCCTCCACGCCGGGGGTGATGCCACCGGGTGGGCCATCCTGCAAGTTCTTCTCCGGGCCGTGCGGGCCGACCGACGCATCGATTGGGTGCATGCGCGAGCTGCTGGGTTGCTGATCGATGGAGGCAGGGTGGTCGGGCTCCGGGTGTTTCCAGACCACGAGATCGAGGCGGACCGCGTGGTGCTGGCGACGGGAGGCGCCTGCGGGATCTTCGGCCGGCGAACGGGTCCCGACCGTGCCACCGGGGAGGGAATGGCCCTGGCCTGGGATGCCGGGGCAGCCCTCGCCGACCTGGAGTTCGTCCAATTCCATCCGACGGCTCTGGACGTACCCGGGCATCCTGCTCGGCTGCTCACAGAGGCCCTTCGCGGCGAAGGCGCCGTGCTGCGCGACGCGGGCGGCGATCGGTTCATGTCGCGCTTCGACGAAAGAGCCGAGCTCGGGCCGAGGGATATCGTCGCGAGAGCCGTGAGCAGGGTACGGGAGGAGACCGGCGGGCCTGCCTATCTCGACGCGACCGCCATCGACGACGTCCTGGAACGCTTTCCGACGGCGGCCCGCGCGTGCACCGAGGCCGGCCTGGACCTGGCCCGGGACCGCATCCCGGTGGCTCCGGCCGCCCATTACTTCACCGGCGGGGCGCTCACCGACTCGTGGGGACGAACCACCGTGGCGGGCCTGTTCGCGTGCGGAGAGGTCTCGTGCACGGGTGTGCACGGCGCGAACCGCCTGGCCTCGAACTCGCTCCTGGAAGCGCTGGTGTTCGGCCGCCGAGCCGCTCTGGCCAGAGATGGGATCGTGCGGCTGGAAGGCCCGAAGGAGCGAGTCGAGGGTGAGCTGCCTGGGACGGGTCTGCCCCTCGAGGAGATCAGAGCGGTGGCCGACGACTCGCTCGGTGTGATCCGGGCCGGGCCCGAGTTGGAGGCGGCGACCGGGAAGCTTGCGGGCGCCAACGACCCGGAGGGCCACCGAGCTGCTTCCCTGGTGGCCTGGTTGCTGGCCCTGGCGGCTCTGCGCCGAGAGGAGAGCCGCGGGGCCCACTTCCGCTCGGATTTTCCCGAAAGCCGCCCCGAATGGCGCCTGCGCCAGACGGTGAGCATGGACGGATGGGGCAAGCTGAAGATCGCCGCCGGTTGATGATCCCCGGTTGCTACCATCGTGGTCCCTTCCCATGGGTGCGACGTCCGTCGAAATGAGCGATGGTGCCGGGTCCTTGCCGGACCTCGGCACGCTTCTCGGTGTGTGGGGCCCACCCGGACGACGAGACGTACCTCACTGCTGGTCTCATGGCCCAGACCGTTCAGCGGACCTGCACGAGGGGATCGGACGGATCCAGGCGCTAATGCCTTCGAGGCCCACGTGAGCCAGCTGGAGGGGAGGCTGAACGCCTTCGGCAACGACTTCTTCCGCGATGGGTACAAGTCCGAGATCGTCGTCCTGGCTGCAGAGGGCTGACATGCCGTCGCTGATGGCGCTGCTCGGCTCGGGCGAGTTCGAGCCCTGGACCGAAGAGGTCGATCGCTGGCTGCTGGACCGAGCTTCGGGCGACGGCAGGGTGCTGATCTTGCCTCTGGCCAGCGCCCCGGAGGGCGACGAGGTATTCGACCGGTGGGCGACCATGGGCCTCACGCACTACGAGAGCCTGGGCATCGCCGCCGAGGTGCTCCCGTTGAAGACGAGGACGGACACCGATCGGAGGGACTTGGCGGCCAGGCTCGATACGGTGTCCGTGGCCTATTTCTCTGGAGGGAACCCGGCGTATCTGGCCGGAGCGCTGTCCGGATCCAGATTCTGGGAGCGGCTGCTGCACGAGATGGATCGCGGCATGGCCTACGTGGGTTGCAGCGCGGGCGTGGCGTGCCTCGGGGACGTCGTTCCGGATAGCACGGTCCTCGACTTCACCTCACCCGAGCTGTGGAAGCCCGGCCTCGGCCTCTTCCCCAAGCTCTTTCTGGGTCCACACTGGGATGCGCTGAACGCGTACGTGCCGGGTCTGCAGGAATTGTTCATCGCCGCGGTGCCACCGGGCCACAGGTTACTGGCGATCGACGAGCGAACCGCGGTCGTGGGTGACGGAACCGAGTGGCAGGTCATGGGCAACGGTGGGGCTTCCTTGATGGAGCGCGGCTCCTGGCAGACCTTTCGGCCCGGGCAGAGCTTCGAAGCGACGTTTCACGCCACGAAGCGGCCTTCCGCCCCCGCCTGAAGTCGCGGTCGCTTCTGCGGGCGGCAGGGGGTCAGCTCGAGCGCTCGGCTTCGGCCAACAGCCGCTGGACCTCGGTTCTGCGCGCTCCGAAGGGAGCGGACTCCAGGTACGAACTGAACGCGGCGGCGGCCTCACCCGGTCGGCCCAGCGCTCGAAGAAGGATGACCCCCTCGTAGTAGAGGGCTTCCGGGTACGAGGGATCCACGGCCAATGCCCGGTCAACCGCCTGAAGGCCCTCCTCGGCCCTCCCCCCCTGATACAGCAGGAATCCCAGCTTTGCCTGGGCCTCCGCGTTGCGAGGATCGAGCTGCAGGGCGACCAAATATTGCTCCGCGGCTCCGGCCGCGTTGCCGGCCGCCATGTATCGATCGGCCAGATCCAGACGGGCAGCCAGATCTTGCGGGTGCTCGGCCACTCGTCGCTCGAACAGCGCCAGCGGATTGGCGGCCCCTCCCGAAGAGCCCTGGGCGAATCCGGTGATCGGCTCGCCGGAGGTCCGGTTGGACACAGCGCGGGCCAGGAGCGGAATGGACAGGCCCAGGACCGCGGTCCCGATCAAGACGGCCGATAGCACCCTGCGCCTGGACCCGGCGCCTCTTCGAGCTCCGTCACCGGACGGGGCGGCGCGCAGGGCCCGGAGTCCCGAGGTCAGCTCCCCGGCCCCTTCGCGGGCCTCCAACGCATGGAGGACGGTCACCGCGCGGCTCTCCGTCTCCGATCGGAGCGATCGATACGTCGCGTCCGACAACTCACCGCGAGCGCGTTCCTCCTCGAGCTCTCGCAGCGAGCGGAGCAGGCTGGCCCGCTCATCCTCCAGGGGGTCGGCGAGCCGCTCGAGGACCGCCCTGCGCGGAGAGCCGAAAGGACGGAGGACGCCGCCGGCTGCCACGCCGGCCAGGACGGCCGCGGCCAGCAACACGACCCAGCTCACTCCGGTTCCTCCATGTCGCCCGTCAGCGCGCGCTCCAGCAGCGACCGATCCGCGGAGGTGAGCACGCGGTCCCGGTCTCCCACCTCTCCGGTCCCGGTCCGTTCGGCTAGCCCCTGTCGGCTCCAGCGGGAAACGGCCCATGCGGCCGTGGCCAGGCCACCCAGAAGCAACAGAACCGGCGCGATCCACGCGATCAGGTCGATCCCGCGCTTGGACGGCGCCTCCAGGATCCACTGGCCGTAGGCGCGGGCGAACCCTCCGCGGATCTCTGCCGGCGTCCTCCCGGCCTGCAGGTCGCGGGCGATGGTGCGTCGCATCTCCTGGGCCAACCGGGATGGTGAGTCGGCCACCGTCAGGTTCTGGCACACGGGGCATCGAAGCGTGACGGCGACGGCCCGGACACGGTCGTCCATGGTCGTCGGCGGCGCCGGCCCTCGCAACGCGACGAACGCCAGGGCCCCGCCCGCAGCAAGCAGGGTGACGGCCAGGACGAGCGATCCGACCCCGAATCGAAGGCCCCGCCGCTTCGCCCCCAACCAGGCGTCTCTCCTGGCAGTCTCCTTCACGATGACGACTCCGGCAGGAGCGAGGTGATCTCCTCAGAGAGCCGGTCGTAGCCCACTGGGCCGATCTGCTTGTAGGCGACCCGCCCGTCGGGTCCGATCACGAAGGTCTCCGGGACCCCGTACACGCCGTAGGCCAGGGCCGTCCGGGAACCGGGATCCGAGAGCTGAGGCCAGTCCCCCTTGAAGTCGGCGAGATAGGCTCGCGACGCCGACGGTCGGTCCTGGAACGCCACCCCCACGAGAACCACGCCACGGTCGCGATACCTCTGCCACGCTGCGGCCAGGTTCGGATGCTCGATCCGGCAATCGGCGCACCACGAGGCCCAGAAATTGAGCACCACCACCTGGCCGCGGAGATCAGAGAGGCGAACGGTCTCGGACCCGTCAAGCGTGCGAAGAGCGAAGCCGGGGGCGGGCCGTCCGACCAAGGCGGACCGGATGATGGTGGGGTCTCGCGACAGCCCGAAGGACAGGACGAGTGTGAGCAGGGCCACCCCACCAAGGACGGCCCCCAGTGCCACCCATCGGTTGCGTCGCCTGCGCCTGCCCGGGCGCGGATCGAGTGCCGAGGGATGACGGGCCACCGAGTCGGCCGACGTCCCGTTCATGTTCCCTACTTCACCCCGACCAGCTGCCGCTCGGAGATCGGAGGTTCGGGCAGCAGGGCCCGTCGGCGGCCGGGCCACGCCGCCAGGAGCCCGCCCAGCGCCATGACCCCTCCACCGACCCAGAGCCACATCACACCGGGGTTCAGGAAAAACCGGAACGTGGCCCGCTCACCGGCGTCGCCCTCGAACCCGATCACCGAGGAGTACAGGTCCTTCAAGACGCCGTACTGGATGGACGGCGTGCCGATGGGCTCGGACGCGCCCGGGTACAGGTTCAATGAGGGCCTCACGCCCCCCTGAGATCGGCCATTCCGAGACACGCTCACCTCGGCCACCAGCACCTGACGCTGAGGCTGACGGAGGATCCGCTGTCCCTCGTAGCGAAGGACATAGCCGGTGAAGGAGGCCTGTTGCCCAATGGCCAGCGTCACCTCGGTCTGCCGGGCGAACGAGGTGGAGGAGATGATCGCGATGATCGCGATGGCCACGCCGAGGTGCACCAGGTAACCGCCGTACATCCGGGGATTACGGGCGACGGCCTCGGGGACGGCCCCTAGGACTCCTCGGCCCCTTGCCCTGGCAAGCGCCCGTACGGCTCGCACGACCTCTCCCCCGTTGGCCACCAGGACGAAGGTGGCCATGCCGAAGCCGGCCACCGCGGCCAGGTTCCGCATCCCCAGCAGAGCCAGCAGAACGATGGTGGCCGCCCCCCCGGCCACGGGGACGGCCAAGCGCCGCCCGGCCTGCTCTCGGGTCGCCGCCCGCCACGGCAGTATCGGTCCGACCCCCATGAGGAACAGCAGGAGCAGGAACAACGGCACCGTGGTCTGCTTGAAGTACGGGCCGCCTACGGTCGACTGCCGGTCGGTGAGGGCCTCCACTACCAACGGGAAGATCGTTCCCAGCAGGACCACGAACGTGAGCCCGAGCAACAGGATGTTGTTGCCGAGGAAGGCGGACTCACGGGAAAGGGCCGAATCGAACCGTCCCTCTGATCGGAGGCGCCACGCCTGAATCGCGATCCCCCCGAACCCACCGATCAGGATCACCACGAGGAAGCCCAGATACAACGGCCCGACCAGAGACTGGGCGAATGCGTGGACCGAGGACAGGATGCTCCCCCGGGTGAGGAACGTGCCGAACGTGGTCAGGGCAAACGCGCCCACGACGAGCGAGAGGTTCCAGACCTTCAGCATCCCCCGGCGCTCCTGGATCATCACCGAGTGCAGGAAAGCGGTGGCCATCAGCCACGGAAGCAGGGCGATGTTCTCCACCGGGTCCCATGCCCAGTACCCGCCCCACCCCAACACTCCGTAGGACCACAGCGCCCCCAGGAGCAGGCCGACCGTGAGGAAGATCCACGCGGCGAGCGTCCATCGTCGGGTGATGCGGATCCACCGATCCGAGAGGGTTCCGCTGATGAGGGCGGCCATGGCGAACGCGAACGGTACCGTGAGCCCGATGAACCCCAGATAGAGGAACGGAGGATGGGCGGCCATCAGTGGGTGGTTCTGCAGGAGGGGCAGAGGCCCGCGTCCGTCGGCTGGCGCGGATCCGAGCGTGGCGAACGGCCGGGTCGGGCCGAGCACCAGCACCAGGTAGAACGCCGACACCGCATACATGACCGCCATGGCCCAGGGGAAGGTCTCGGGCTTGCGCCGGCGGAATCGAAAAGCCACGGCGGCTATGTAGCCGGCGAGCACCAGATTCCAGAGCAGAAGGGAGCCCTCGTCGGCAGACCAGAGGGACAGAACCTTGAAGAAAGCCGGCGTCGCCCGGCTGGAGTTCTCGGCCACATACCTGATGGAGAAGTCGTTGGACAGGATGGCCGCGAGCATCGCCCCATTGGCCGCGGCGACGACAGCCAGCAGCGAGAATGCGCTGGTCCGGGCGCTCTCGACCAGTAGCGGGCGGTCCCGGCGCACGCCGATCACCGATGCCACCAGGCCGTACACGGCAAGGACCAACCCCAGCAGGAGCGCGAAGGTCCCCAGCCGGTCCAGGGCCTACCCTCCTCCCACGTTGGCCGAGTGGGGCGTCTCGCCGGGCTTTGGGGGTGAGTACCGGTCGTTGTGCTTGACCAGGACCGTGTCGGCATGAAAGGCGCCGTCGGCCCCGTAGTAGCCTTCGAGTACCACTCCCTTGCCGTCTCGAAAGAGAGCGGGCACGCCTTCGGTGTCGATCACAGTCATCCGGGTGGTCTCGTCCGTGACCACGAAGCGAACAGCGCTCCCGGCCCGCTCGACAGACCCCGGCATGACCAGCCCCCCCAGCCGGACTCGTTCGCCCACTGCCGATCGGCCCTGTTGCAGGATCTCGGTCGGCGTCCTGTAGTACACGAGGTTGCCGTTCAGACCCTTGTAGGCCACCCACCCCAGGCTTCCCGCGATCAGGACGGCCGCGATCAGCAGACGCCCGGGTTTCATCGGCACACGATCAGCGGGCCCGCTTGGCCCCGATGGCGGCCGCTCGGATCCGTGCTCGCCGAGCACGCGAGAAGAGGTATCCGACGTAGCCGGCCAGGACCGCTCCGGTGACCGCGTAGCCGGCAACGACGTAGCCGAGATTCGCTGTGGCGAGCTCAGCCACGAGCAGATACCTCCTCCGTATCTTCGGGGAACGTCTTCAGGTCCACCCGATCATCCTCCAGCAGTATTTCCACCGGTTCTCCCACCCGGGGTGAGAGTGCTTCAGCCACCACGCGATCCTCGAGGCGCCCGACGCGCAGCCGAAGCGCCACCAGATAGAGGTAGAGCAGGGTAAACGCAAGGAACCCGATGCCAAGAGCCGCCCCCATGGAAGGAGCGATGTCGGGAACGCCGATCAGGCGGGCCGGAGCCTGATGCAACGATCGCCACCATCGCACCGAGAGATGCACGATGGGGACGTCGGCGAATCCTACGATGCCCACCACGGCCGCCCACCGGGCTCGCCGGGCCGGACTGTCGGGGATCCGCCGCACGGCCAGGTACCCCACGTAGATCAACAGCATGATGGCCGTCGTGGTGAGCCGCGGATCCCACGTCCACCACGTTCCCCACACCGGTTTGGCCCAGATGGATCCCAGCACGATGGTGAGGGCTGTGAACAGCACGCCTACCTCGGCCGAGGCCGCGGCCAGCCGATCCCACCGCGTCCGCCTCGTCTTCAGGTAGGCGATGCTCGCGATGAACACCACCCCGAAGGAGAGGTACGCCACCCACGCCGACGGGACGTGCACGTACATGAGCCGGATCAGGGTTCCCTGCTCGACGTCGGGTGGGGAGACGACGAGCGACATGACGGCGCTGGCCACCGCCGCCGCGCCGGCCAGGGCGGCAAGGACGCGCTCGCCGACACGAGCGGTGAGCTTGCCCATCGCCTTCTCCGCCAAGCTCACAGTCGGCCCCTCGCTCGTTCCTCAGTCCTCGAGCAACTGGCCAAATACGATCATTCCCACCGAAAGGAACACCACGTCGAACGCGACCAATAGGCCGAGCCACGACCCGGCCTCCCCCGTCCGTCCGGCCGAGGCCAGCTCGGTCGCCTTCACCCCAGCGACCAGCACCGGCGTGGCCAGGGGCAGAACCAGCAGGGGAAAGATGGCCTCCCGAGCGCGGGGTGACTCGGTGAACGCACCGAACAGACTTCCGATCGCCGACAGGCCCAGCGTCCCCAGCAGGAAGGCGCCGACGAGCACGGCGGGCGCCTTCCCCAACGACAGGCCGAACAGCGCGGCGACGAGCAGCACCACGATCGCCTGCAACACCACCAACTCCACGGCCACGGCCACGGCCTTGCCGATGAAGATGGCAGCTCGGTCGAACGGCGAGAGCAGAAGGCCCTCCATCGCCCCGTCCTCGGATTCGATCTGGTAGGCCTGTCGAAAGGACAGGATCGAGGCAAACAGCATGGCCAGCCACAGCAGGCCCGGGGCCGTCTCTTCGAGCAGCGAGCGCCCGGGGCCCAGCGAGAGGCCGAACGCGACGAGCAGCGTGCCGGCGAAAGGCAGGACCGCGCCGAGCCCGTAGCGACTCCGGACCTGGATCCGGAGATCCTTGCCTGCCACCGCGGCAGCTTGCCTGACCAACGTCACGTGGCCACCGCTTCGGCGACACTCGAGGCTGGCTTCTGGACCGCGGAGAGGATCCGGCCACCGTCCATGTACACGGTCCGCGAGGCCATCGCCCCACGCGTTGGGTCGTGCGTGGCCACCACCACGGTTCTGCCCTCCCGTTGCGCCTCCAGCACCCCCTGGTCCACCAGATCCTTGGCCTCCGCATCCAGGCCCCCGTACGGCTCGTCCAGGAGGAGGAGTTCGGGCCGGCGCAGGAGCGCTCGCGCCACCGCCACTCGCTGCCGCATGCCCTGCGAGTAGCCCCGGACCCGCTCGTCGGCAGCGTCTTCCAGTCCGACCCTTTCGAGGATCTCGGGGATCACCCTGGCGGGCAGCCCGAACAGGGTGCAGAAGAAACCGAGATTCTCCCGTCCGGACAGGTCCTCGTACAGCCGCGTCCGGTGCCCCAGCAATTCCACTCGACGGCGTATTTCCTCCCGCCCCCTCGAGAGGTCGAACCCGAAGACTGCGCCCGAACCGAACGTCGGCGAGATGGCGGTGGCGATGACTCGGAGCAGCGTCGTTTTTCCCGCTCCATTCGGCCCACGCAGGAGGATGGCCTCGCCCGGTTCAACCCGAAGGTCCACCCTGACCAGGGCGGGTACGGCGCCGAAGACGCGGGTCACTGCAGACAGTTCAATGGCTGGGTATGCCACCTGCCCCTGCTTCGGTAGGCCCCGGGGAAAGAGGGGGTCCGGGGCCTCATGTAGCGAAGCGGTAGGCCCCGGGGAAAGAGGGGGTCCGGGGCCTCATGTAGCGAAGCGGTAGGCCCCGGGGAAAGAGGGGGTCCGGGGCCTCATGTAGCGAAGCGGTAGGCCCCGGGGAAAAAGGGTCCGGGGGCCTCGGCTAGATTGCAGTTGTGGTCGAGCCCCACGCCCTTTCGGTCCTGTTGCGAGAGGCCGCTCGCGGCGCATTCCCTCCTCCCGACGGAACCGTCCGGGTCGATCCTTCTCCGCCCGGAAGGGCCGATGCCGTGGTGGCCTTCACCGCCCACACCGTCATCGCCGCCGACATCGACCAGGCGGAGATCCTCGAGTGTCTCCCCAGCCAGGATCCCGGTGCACCAGTGAGCACCGACTTCCTCTCCTGGCTGGCTGGGCGGTTGGGGACGCAGGCCGGGATGCTCGACCTCGTCATGGTGGCCCCGACCCCCGATCCAGACGAAGACCTCCCCCAGCTGATCGCCCGGGACGACCTGCTGGACCACCCTCGGCTGGCCCGGTCACGCAGGTACCGCACCCATCTCCGGTGTTACAGCGACCTCGAGGACAGAGCATTGATCGTTGTCGGCAGGGGGCTGGCTGAACGACAGGAGATGGGGATCGAAGTGCATCAGCAGTTCCGGGGTACCGGGCTGGGGGTTCGACTCGCCCGAGCCGCGACCCGTGTGGCCTTCGATGAGCCGTTGTTCGCGCAGATCAGCCCGGGCAACGTGGCCTCGCTGCGGGCATTCCTCGCCGCCGGCTACCGTCCAGGGTGCGCCGAAGTCCTGTTCCTCCGATCGGGCTTCCTCTGAGACGTGAACGTGACGACTTGGCCGAGCCGCACTCGTCAGGGGCTCTCTCCGCCGGGCCCGCAATGGGCCAGGAAGTCTGACACGCCTGTTCCTTCCACGAGCCGCGTCGACCTGCCCGCCCGATCGAGGAGGCTCGCTGCCATCGAGGCGCGGTGTCCAGTTGCGCAGATGGTCCACACGTCCGTCTCACTCGGGACCTCACCGATCCGGCCGGGGAGATCGCCCACGAAGATGTGCTGGCTCGCCGGGATGTGCCCTTGATCCCACTCGGTTTGCTGCCTGACGTCGAGGACTTTCCCAACCGTGCCGGTCCGGTACGCTCGGCACAGCTCCTCGAGGCCGGCCACCCGGTACGACGATACCGGCCTACCCTCGGCCCGCCAGGCATCGATGCCGCCTTCCAGGTATCCCTCGATACGTTCATACCCCACCCGAAGAAGCTGGGTCACAGACTCTTCGAGCGATTCATCCACTGGCTGGGGCAGGACCAGGAGCAAGGGATCGCCGAACGGGACGACCCAGCCCGCGTAGCTTCCGAACGTCTCGTCCAGCTCGACGTTCAGGGAACCCGCGATGTGCGCGCGGGCGAACTGGACCCGCCACCTCGCGTCGACCACCCACACCTCCGAGTCCATGCGGGTCGCGACCTCATCGGGAGAGAGCCCTCGTGGGCGCGGGTAGTCCCTGAGGAGCCTCGGGCCTGAGCGGTTGATCTGGGCCAAGTACCGGTAATAGGTCGGGTAGGCCAACAGCCCCGAGAGCTGCTGGCGAACGAAGGCCTCCTCGTCGGACGCTGCCAGGGCCCGGTTATGGTTCCGCTCCTGCCCCATCGTGGAGGTTCGTTCCTTGGGGGCCGGTCCGGCCCCACAGAAGCTCCCCGCCCCGTGCGTGGGAAGGACCTGGACGTCGTCCGGCAAGGAAGCCAGCCGGTGCAGCGTTCGGAACTGGGCCCTGGTCAGCTCCTCCGTCAGCTCGGGCCCGAGCAGATCCGTGCGCCCGGCGCTCCCCACCATCAGGCTTCCACCGGTGAAGACCGCGACCGGCCGGCCGGATCCCGCCTCTTTCAGCAGATACGAAAGGTGCTCGGGGGTGTGGCCGGGCGTCTCCATCGCAGCCAATGCCAGCTCCCCCACAGCGATCTCGTCGCCCTCCGCCATCGGCCGGTGCTCGAACTCATAACCGCCTCTGGCCGGGGCGGCGATCTCGGCACCAGTGGCCTCGCGGATCTCCAGGGCACCGGAGAGATAGTCGTTGTGCACGTGGGTCTCGAGGACGTGCCGGATCTTCTCATCGCGCGATTCGGCAAGCGCAAGCAAACGGGCCACGTCCCTTTGGGGGTCGATGACCGCAGCTTCGCCGCCGGATGCCAGCAGGAAGCTGTTGTCCCCGAGGCCGGGCGTGACGAGAACATCGAGTTCCATGGCCCTCCTTGCGGCCCGCTGTTCCTCGGGCCGGGCTCACAGACCTAGCTTGCACCCGCCCTCTTGACACGGCAACTAACTACGAAGGCGACGGGCTCTCCCTTTGGTGGATCGCGCGCCACACGCGTTCGGGACTCAGGGGAAGATCGATGTGGCGCACCCCGAGGTGGGAAAGCGCGTCGATAACAGCGTTCTGCACCGCCGGCGTCGAACCGATCGTTCCGGACTCCCCGATCCCCTTGGCTCCGAGAGGATTGAGGTCCGTTGGCGTCTCTGTCCGGTGTGCCTCGATGACCGGGAGGTCAGGCGCAGAGGGCATCTGATACGTGAAGAGGCTGCCCGTCAGAGGGTTCCCCTCCTCGTCGTAGAGGATCTCCTCGTAGATCGCCTGGGCGATCCCCTGGGCCACACCCCCATGGATCTGGCCTTCCGCGAGGAGTGGATTCAGGATCCGTCCGGAGTCGTCGACTGTGATGTGCCGAAGAAGGGTGACCCGACCGGTCTCGGTGTCGACCTCGACGACGGACACGTGCGCCCCGAACGGGAACGTGTGTCGCTTGTTCATGTCGAAGTCGGCCTCGCCACTCAGGCCGGGCTCCACGTCCGCCGGGATTCGCTCGGGGTCACGTGCAGCCTCGGCCAGCTCCGCCCAGGTCAAGGTCTTCTCGGGAGCGCCGGTGATGCTCAGCCCGCCTTGCTCGGACATCGTGACGTCATCAGGGCTCGCCTCCAGGAGGTGGGCGGCGATCCGCCTCGCCTTCTCCAGGACCTGCCCCGCCGCCAGATGGATCGCGCTCCCTCCGAGCTGGAGCGACCGAGACCCCATCGTGCCTTCCCCCCTCGGGAGCAGTCGCGTGTCCGAGTGGATCACGTCGATCCGCTCAAGTGGAATGCCGAGCGTCCCGGAGACAAGCTGGGCGAACGCAGTCTCGTGTCCCTGACCATGCGGTGAGGTCCCCGTCCGGACAGTGGCGGACCCGTCGGGATGGACCCCCACCGATCCGAACTCGGATCCCCAGGCCGTGATCTCGGCGTACACGGCGAGGCCGATGCCCAGCTGGATGTGATCGTGCCGGTCTCGACGCTCGGCCTGCTCCTTGCGCACCCGTTCGTACCCCGACAATCGAACGACCTCCTCCAGGGCCCGCTCGTATTCGCCCACGTCGTAGGTCACCCCTGCCTTGCTTTCATACGGGAAGTCGTGGGGCGGAATGAGGTTCTGCCGCCGGAGGTCCACGGGGTCCCGGTCGAGGTCGCGTGCCAGCATGTCGACGGCGCGTTCGAGCATGGTGGCCGCTTCGGGACGCCCCGCCCCCCGGAATTGCTCGATCGGCGTGGCGTTGGTGACGACGGACCGAGCCACGAAATCGATCCTGGGGATGCGATACTGGCCCGAGGCCATCTGCCGACTGAGGTCGGGGAGGTAGGTCCCGCGCGGGTAGGCCCCCATGTCGGCGTGGACCACGACACGCAGCCCGGTGAAGGTCCCATCGCGTCGCGCCCCCAGCTCCACATCCTGTATCTGGGCCCTGCCGTGGAACATCGCCACGAGGTTCTCCGACCGAGACTCCACGAAGCGAACAGGCCGACGGAGGCGGTGAGCCAGGGCTGCCACCACGAGCTGCTCGGGGTAGACGAAGGCCTTCGACCCGAACGCGCCGCCCACCGCCGGCACGATGACGTGCACCCGCTCTGCTTCCAGGCCGAGGTGCTCGGCCAGCTCGTCGCGAAACACGAAGGGTGCCTGATGGGGGATCCAGACCCTGAGGTCATCGCCATCGGGAATGGCCAGGATGGCGTTGGTCTCGAGAGGAAGCGGGGCCAGCCGCTGATTGACGAACCGGGCCCGGACGACGACCTCTGCATCCGCGAGGGCTGCATCATCCTGTGCGCTGTGTTCCTCCAGGGCGAGGTTCGTCCCCACGTCTGGGAAAAGGAGCGGCGCGCCCCGGGTCAGGGCATGAACGGGATCTGTGGTCGCAGGGAGTGGCTCGTAATCCACGATGACGGCCTCGGCCGCGTCGACGGCCTGAGGTCGCGTGGGTGCCAGGACGACAGCGATGGCCTCTCCGGCGAACCGGACCACACCGGTGGCCAGCACCGGCCGGGCGAACCCATCGGGCACTCCACTCTCCACGGGAAACGGCCGCAGACCCAGATCGCCCGCCGTGTAGACGCCCGTCACTCCTGGCACAGCCCGGGCCTGTTTCGCCTCGATCGTCCTGATCTCGGCGTGGGCCAGGGTCGACCTGACAAAGGCCGCCCACAGCGCCCCCGGCGCCGGAAGGTCCTCGGCGAACGAGGCCGTCCCGGTGAGCAGCGGGAAATCCTCGGTCCGCCGGACGGCCCGTCCCCAGAGCGATCCAGGCGTCATGGCCGGCAGGTTAGCAATCTCCCGCAAACCGATGGGAGGAAGCGTTTGAGTGCTCGCTTGCAATGGAGAGATATGACCCAGAGCATCCCGATCCTTGCTTCCGTCGATTGCGTTAGGGTGAGGAAGGCTGTGCGCTCCCGGTCGAGACACAGGTGGGTGAGGTCCGCCGGGACTCTCCTGTTCGCCCTCGGCGCGAGCGCGTGCGGCGACACTTCACCTTCCACGCTGCACCCCGAAGGACCGGGTGCGCATCGCATCGCCGGCCTGTGGTGGTTCATGTTCTGGGTGTCGGCACTCGTTGTGGCCGTGGTGACCGCCCTGATCCTGATCGGCGTCCTTCCGGGCAGGGGCAGGCGGGCAACGCGAGACAAGGGAACGCCACGTTGGGCAGGGCGTCTAGTCGTCCTGGGCGGGGTGGTGGTGCCCGTGGTGGTCCTGGCCGTCCTATGGGTGATCACGCTCTCCGACATGTCCGCGCTCTCGCAGCCTCGCCGGTCGGGCGCCATGAGAGTCCAGGTCGTCGGGCATCAATGGTGGTGGGAGGTCCGTTATCCACAGCAGGGGATCACGACCGCCAACGACATTCACATCCCCGTCGACCAGCCGGTCGTGGTCGAGCTCACGACCGACGACGTCATCCACAGCTTCTGGGTGCCACAGCTCACCGGCAAGACGGACCTCATCTCCGGGCGGACGAACAGGATGTGGATCCAGGCCGACCGGCCAGGTGTGTATCGGGGGCAATGCGCCGAGTACTGCGGGCTCCAGCACGCCAACATGATCTTCTACGTGGTGGCCGACCCTCCGGCCACGTTCCGTCAATGGCTGAGTCGGGAAGGCCAGCCTGTGGCAACGCCCACCGGTAGTGCCGCCATGCGCGGACAAGAGGTCTTCCTGTCGTCGGCGTGCGTCGGGTGCCACACGATCAGAGGCACCGATGCCCAGGGAAAGGTGGGCCCCGACCTGACCCACGTGGGAGGACGGATCTCGATCGGGGCCGGGACGTTCTCGAACACGCCATCGAACCTGGCCACCTGGATCAGCGACTCGCAGTCGGTCAAGCCGGGAAACCTGATGCCGCCGATCCCCCTGCGCCACGACGAGCTGGAGGCAGTGGTCGCCTTCCTCGAAGGGCTGAAGTAGCCGGCCATGGCCGTCTCCCTCGCAGCTCGGCTGGAGCAGATCTGGGAGGAGAGGCCGGGCCTCGGTTCCTGGCTCGACACCGTGGACCACAAGCGGATCGGGAAGCGGTACTGCTACACGGCCTTCGTCTTCTTCCTCGCCGCCGGGATCGAGGCCATGCTGCTACGCGCCCAGCTCGCCCGGCCGGACGAGACCCTCGTCGGGCCCAAGGCGTTCAACGAGCTGTTCTCCATGCACGGCATCACCATGATCTTCTTCTTCGTAACGCCGATGTTGTTCGGATTCGGCAACTACTTCGTGCCGCTCTTGATCGGGGCGAGGGACATGGCCTTCCCGCGGCTGAACGCGTTCGGCTACTGGATCTTCCTGTTCGCCGGGTTGTTCATGTACTCGAGCTTCCTCATCGGGGAAGCTCCCAACAACGGCTGGTTCAACTACGTGCCGTTCTCCGACAAGCGCTTCACCCCCGGCCTGTCGCCGGATTATTACACGCTCGGCCTGATCTTCCTGGGGCTCTCCACGACGGTCGGCTCGATCAACTTCATCGTCACGATCTTCAAGCTCCGAGCACCGGGGATGTCGATCAGCCGGATGCCCCTGTACGTGTGGGGGATCCTGGCTACGTCCTTCGCGGTGATCTTCGCTCTTCCCTCACTGACTGCGGCGAACGTGCTCCTCGAGCTGGACCGCCGGTTCCAGTTCCACTTCTTCGATCCCTCGCACGGCGGCGACGTGGTCCTGTGGCAGCACCTGTTCTGGATCTTCGGCCATCCCGACGTGTACATCATCTTCCTGCCCGCCGTCGGCATCGTCTCGGCCATCATCCCGGTGTTCGCGCGGCGATCGATCATCGGTTACGTCTTCCTGGCGCTGGCCACCATGGCCATCGCCATCGTGGGATTCGGGGTGTGGGTCCATCACATGTTTGCCGTCGGCCTGCCGAACCTGTCGATGGGTTTCTTCTCGGCCGCCAGCATGCTGATCACGATCCCCAGCGCGGTGCAGGTCTTCGCCTGGCTGGCCACGCTGATCGCGGGCAAGCCCATCCTCAGAACTCCACTCCTTTTCATCCTCGGATTCCTGTTCATCTTCGTGATGGGTGGAGTGACGGGCGTCATGTTCGCGGCGGTGCCGTTCGACCAGCAGATCACCGACTCGTACTTCGTGGTGGCGCACTTCCACTATGTGTTGTTCGGCGGCGCAGTGTTTCCGATCTTCGCCGCCATCCATTACTGGGTCCCGAAGATGTACGGCCGGATGATGGATGAAGGGCTCGGCAAGCTCGCGTTCTGGCTGATGTTCATCGGATTCAACCTCACGTTCTTCCCGATGCACATCTCCGGGCTCCTGGGGATGCCCCGTCGCATTTACACGTTTCACCCTGGCCTCGGGTGGGACCTGTGGAACATGCTGTCGACGATAGGCGGCTTCGTCCTGGGGCTCGGGATCCTCGTGGTCATCGTCAACTTCATGAAGAGTCTCCGCACCGGCGCGGTGGCCGGCCCCGACCCATGGGGCGGCGAGACCCTCGAATGGGCCACCACCTCGCCTCCGCCTCCTTACAACTTCCTGGAGATTCCCACCGTCCGCAGTGTGGAACCCGTGTGGGACCAGCCGGAGCTCGGCGACATGGGACACGCCGTCCATGGCCGGCAGCCGATCCTCGTGGGGCACGAGACGCTGGGAACGAGCGTCGTGGACGCCGACGAGGAATCGGTCATCTCCATGCCCCATGGCTCGTACGTCCCCGTGGCCACCGCGTTCGGCCTGGCCGGGATCTTCGCCGGCCTGCTGACGGGGGTGGTCGCCGTCACCGTCATCGGCGTGGCGATCGCCGTGGGCGGGGTCCTGTTCTGGTTCAGGGTCAGGGAAGAAGAGGAACCCGGGCCTCCGATGGTGGTGGGTGTGGCGCCGTGAGCACGGTCAGGGTCAGGACGCAGGCCGAACTGCCCGCCCACCGGGTGGGTGTGGAAGGAGGCAAGGCGCCCGGCTGGTGGGGCATGGTCATCCTGATCTTCACCGAGGCCACCCTGTTCGCCATCCTGTTGACCAGCTATTTCTTCATCCGCTTTCAGGCCGGACCGGTGTGGCCCCCCGGCGGGATCAAGAAACCGGAGCTGACCCTGGTGGCGATCATGACGCCCATCCTGCTGCTCTCGAGCGGACCGATGCACTGGGCCGACATGAGCATCCGGAAAGGCAAGGTTCGCTGGCTGAAGCTCGGCCTCCTCCTGACCTTCCTGATGGGCGCCACGTTCCTCACGCTCCAGGGCTTCGAGTACCACAAGACCCTGGAGGAGTTCACGCCCCGCACCAACGTGTATGGCTCACTGTTCTTCACCATCACTGGATTCCACGGAGCCCACGTGGCCGTGGGGCTGCTGATGAACCTGTGGCTCCAGTTCAACGCGTGGCAAGGCCGGTTCACCGCCGTCGATCACCTGCCGGTCGAAGTCGTCTCCTTGTACTGGCACTTCGTGGACGCCGTGTGGATTTTCATCCTGATCGTCCTGTACCTGTCCCCGCACGTCTGGCCGTGAGGTGAGCTGATGGCCAGGCGAATCCTCGGGCTGGACCTGGACCACAGGAGCTCACGGTCCTTCGCCCTGTGGTTCGGGCTCCTGGGGCCGCCGCTGGCCTGGGGAGCGCACCTCATCATGGGGGACGGCATCTTCGAGCTGGGATGCGCCAAGGCCTTCTCGCACAAGGCGATCCTGGGAGTGCCCCTCTCGACGGCCGCCATCATCGAGACGGCCCTCATGGCCGCCATCGCGGCGCTGGCGGGCGTGCTCTCGTTTCGCGCGTGGCAACGACTCCGTAAGGAACCGGACGGTACCTCGCTCGACCGGGCCACGGCGATGGCAGTGATGGGCATGGCCTCCGGTGTCTTCTACCTCCTGATCATCCTGTTCGGGTTCCTGCCTTCGTTCCTGCTGCACACCTGCGAGACCTCGCTATGACCCACAGCGTCTGGACATCGTGGATCCTCCAGCCCCCGGTCCTGATGGGGCTGGCGGCGACGGCGTGGGCGTACGCACGAGGAGTGCAGACGCTGTGGAGCGGCGACCGGCGCCGGGGCGTCACCGGGTGGCAGGTCGCGTCTTTCACCACCGGGCTCCTGGTCTTGTTCGTCGCGCTCGTGTCACCCCTTCACCCGATCTCTTCAGAGCTGCTGTGGGTCCACATGGTCCAGCACGTCCTGCTGGTCCTGGTGGCGGCGCCTCTGATCGTGGTGGGGGCGCCTCTCATCCCCATGACGCTGGCGCTGCCCCTGTCATGGCGGCGCATGATCCGTCGATGGGGGCGGATCGGCTGGCTGTCGTCTATCGGCCGGCTCCTCACGCGGCCCATCGTCGCCTGGACCCTCAGTGTCGCTTCGCTGTGGGCATGGCACGCGCCAGGCCCGTACGACGCGGCCGTGAGGAACGAAGCCATCCACGCCCTCGAGCACCTGAGCTTCTTGGCCACCGCCACCCTCTTCTGGTGGGTGGCGTTCCGGCCGGGCCCACATCGCCGACTTTCCGGGGGCTCGGATGTCCTGTATGTCTTCACCGCCGGAATCCAGAGCGGGGCCCTGGGCGCGATCCTGACCTTCGCCGGCTCTCCCCTCTACCCCGCGTACGCTCACTCCGTCGCCCGCTGGGGCCTGACCCCTCTCCAGGACCAGCAACTCGCCGGGCTGATCATGTGGATCCCGGCCGGCCTGGTCTATGTGGTTGCTGCAGGCGCGCTGTTCGTACGGTGGCTGGTATCGATGGAGCGCGAAGCCCGGAGAGCGGAGGGCCGAACCGGATCGCTGGGGCTTCTGGGAGAACGGCCATGAGGCCCGCCCGATCCGTTGGTCAAGTGGGGCTCCCCCTGGCAGCGGCCGTCGTCGTAGCTTTGGTGGTGGCATCGGCCGGGCGGTCGTTCGGAAGCGCCGGCGGGTCGCCCGGAAAAGCCTCGCCGGGCTCGGCGACAAGCAGCTCATCGGTCGCCGCTGCTTCCGTGCCCGTGGCCCAGGTCCCCCCACCGAGTGCCGGACGGCTCCTCTATCTCCGTGACTGTGCGTTCTGCCACGGGAGCAGAGGCGAGGGCACCCGGGTAGCCCCTCCGCTCACGGGCGTGGGAGCCATGGCCGCCGACTTCTATCTCTCCACCGGCCGGATGCCGGTGGCCAAGCCGATCAACGACCCACCGAGGCGGCCTCCCGCATACGACCGCCCGCAGATCGACCAGCTGGTAGCGTACGTTGCCTCGCTCGGCCCGGGACCCGCGATCCCTCGGGTGAATCCCCGAGAGGGGGCCCTGGCCCAGGGAGCCGAGCTGTACGAGGTGAACTGCGCGGCGTGCCACTCGAGCGCGGGCGTGGGAGCAGCCCTGACCCAGGGCAAGGAAGCGCCTTCCATCCTCACCGCCACGCCCACCGAGATCGCCGAGGCCATGAGGCTGGGAGGTACCGGCAACATGCCTGTGTTCGGCCCGGACACCCTGGATCAGCAGCAGGTGGATTCCATCGTCCGGTACGTTCAGACCCTGCAACATCCCCGGGACAGGGGCGGGCTCGCCCTCGGCCACATCGGGCCGATCGCCGAGGGGTTCATCGCCTGGGTGGTCGGCCTGCTCCTCATGGTCGTGTTCGTCCGGTGGACCGGGACGAAGGCCAGGGAATGAACGAGACCCCGCCCCAAGAGAGGCCGTTCGCCGTGAAGGCTCGCCGGCGTCGGGGCGCCCCGGTCGCCGTGGCGTTCGCCGTCTCCGCGCTGGCGTCCATCGGGCTGTGGGTCACGTACTGGCGCGGGGGCCAGCCCCAGGTGGAGGGGGCACTCATCGCGCTGGCCCTCGGGGGACTGGCCATCGGCCTGGTCGTGTGGGCCAAGGACTTCCTTCCTTCGGGCGGCCTGGTCGAGGAGCGGCAACCCCTCCCGTCGACCCCGTCAGAACGCGAGGCCTTCCAACGGGAGTTCGAGTGGGGTGAGGACTACCTGGAGCGGCGAACCTTCCTGATCAAGATGTTGACCGTCGCGTTGGGAGCGCTCGGCATCGCGGCGGTGTTCCCCATCCGCTCCCTCGGTCCCAAGCCCGGGCGGTCGCTGTTCCGCACAGCTTGGCGGGCCGGCACGCGGGTGGTCACGGAGCAGGGCCGCCCGCTCACGGCCGCGGACCTCCCGGTGGGGAGCGTCCTCACCGTCTTTCCGGAGGGTCACCTCGACGCTGCCGATTCCCAGACGCTGCTGATCAGGATGGATTCGGACGAGTTGGTGCCTCAGCCGGGGCGCGAGTCGTGGTCGCCGGACGGATACGTGGCCTACTCGAAGATCTGCACGCACGCGGGTTGTCCGGTCGGGCTCTACGAGCAGGCCACCGGCCGGCTGTTCTGCCCATGCCATCAATCGGTGTTCGAGGCGAGACACGGGGCCAAACCCACGGCAGGGCCGGCCACCCGCCCGCTGCCCCAGCTCCCCCTGTCCGTCGACGAGGGGGGATTCCTCCGAGCCCGAGGGGACTTCTCCGAGCCGGTGGGACCTGGTTTCTGGAACCGCCCATGAGGGGTCCAGGGGGTCCAGCGGCAACGAGCGGAGCGAGGCAGCTGCGAAGCCCCCTGGCTCGTCGAAGATCCGCCGTCAGGCGGAGCTTCGAGGAGGAGCAAGGATGATCATTCGGAGGACCATTCGGTGGTTGGACGATCGGCTGGGGGCCTCTTCTTTCGCCCGCACCGCTCTCGACAAGGTCTTTCCTGACCATTGGTCTTTCATGCTCGGCGAGATCGCCCTGTACTGCTTCGTCATCCTGGTCCTCACCGGCATCTACTTGACCTTCTTCTTCGTGCCGAGCTCCCGCGACGTCGTGTACCAGGGGACGTACGCCCCCCTCCGAGGTGTCGGCGTCTCCGAGGCCTATGCCTCGGTTCTGCGCATCTCGTTCGAAGTGAGGGCGGGCATGGTCTTCCGCCAGATGCATCACTGGGCGGCGGTCGTCTTCGTGGCGGCGATCGTCCTGCACCTGTGCCGAATCTTCTTCACCGGCGCCTTCCGCCGGCCCCGGGAGATCAACTGGATCATCGGGATCACGCTTCTGCTGCTGGCGATCTTCAACGGCTTCACGGGTTACTCGCTCCCAGACGACCTCCTGTCCGGCACAGGCCTGCGGATCGCCTATTCGGTCGCGCTGTCGATCCCGGCGGTGGGGACATGGCTGGCCTTCCTGGTCTTCGGCGGAGAGTTCCCGGCCCACGACATCATCTCCAGGCTCTACGTCATCCACATCTTCCTGGTGCCCGCCGCGCTGGCCGCTCTGATCTCGATCCACGTGGCCCTGATCTGGTACCAGAAGCACACCCAGTTCCCCGGCCCGGGACGGACCGAGACGAACGTCGTCGGATCCAGGCTGTGGCCGACCTATGCCATGAAGTCCGTCGCCCTCTTCTTCGCCGTGGGGGCGGTGCTCGGTCTTCTGGGGGGCCTGGCGCAGATCAACCCGATATGGCTGTACGGACCGTTCGTCCCGCAGGCGGTGTCCTCGCCGGCCCAACCCGACTGGTACCTCGGGTGGCTGGAGGGGGGGCTGCGATTGTTCCCGAACTGGGAGATCCGGGCCTTCGGACATACCGTGCCCAATCCGTTCTTCCCAACGGTCCTCCTCCCCGGGATCACGTTTCTGTTGCTGTACCTGTGGCCGTTCCTGGAGCAGCGCTTCACCGGGGATCGCCTGCCCCACGACCTGCTCGACCGCCCCCGGGACCGTCCCGTCCGGACCGGGCTGGGAGCGGCCGCACTCACGTTCTACGGTGTCCTGTTCATCGCCGCGAGCAACGACGTCATCGCCAAGTTGTTCAAGGTCCCGGTCACCGGGGTGACCTGGCTGTTCCGGATCCTCGTCGTCGTGCTCCCGCCGGTGATCGGGTTCGGCATGTACAGGTTCATGCTCGGGGCCAGGATGACCGGCGCCGAGAGCCTCCTGCAGGTGCCATTCTCGGCAGTGATTCGACCTCGCCCTCCTCAGGATGGCGAGGCAGCAGAGCCATCCGAACATGAGGAGGTGCGAGCGTGAGCGACGAGCTCGTCCAGGTGTGGCGGCAGCGCGACGGCAGCTGGCGATGGCGCTACGTGGTCCTCGACCATACCCAGTTGAGAAGTAACCGGGGGTACGAATCGGTCGAGGAGGCCATCCGCTCGGCTCGGCAAGCCTATCCGGGTGTGGTGATCCTGGGACCCGTCGACCACGCCACGCCCCGAGACGGCGAACCCAGGCGAGCTGCCGGAGTGGTGAAAATCGCGCTGGCGTCCGCCTCGACCGTCTTCGTTGGGTTGGCCGCGTGGTATTTCCTTCGACGCATCAGGGGGCCTATGCGTCAAGCAAGCCGGAAGGGACGACGTGGTCGCTGATCCGGAAGACCGCACGGGAGGCGCAGGCCCGAAGGAACCGGCAGCGCCCGAAGCTTGGGTGAACGGCCTGGCCGAAGAGCTTGGCGAAGCGCCGCTGGGTCGTCGGGAGGTCGGCGAGGTGCTCAAGCTGGCGCGGGACGTCGCGCACGGAGTCGAGAGGAAGCTCGCGCCGCTGGCTGCATTCGTCGCCGGTGTTCACGTCGGACGACGCGCCGGCGAAGGGGCTTCGCGCGAAGAGGCGCTGGCTGAGGCCATCCGAGCGGCCGCTTCGCTCCTGCCCGAGCGCTCATCGGACCCATCGCCCGGCTCGGGCTCCTCCGGGGCCGACTGACCACTTATCGATGGAGGATCTTCTCCGGCAAAAGGATGGCCTGCGCGCTCGGATGCGAGGCATACGGAGTTCGATCTCCCCTGAGGAGCGGATCCGCTTCGCCGGCGAGATCCAGGCCAACCTGTTCCGGCTCCCGCAGGTCGCCGAAGCAGGAACGATCCTTCTGTTCTATTCCTTCGGCTCCGAAGTGCCCACCGCGGGGATGATCCAACGCCTATTGGACTCGGGCACGCGCGTGCTACTGCCGTTCGTCGAGGGGCCAGACATGGATGCGGCCGAGCTCCGCCCCGGCGATTCGCTGGCGGCCACCGCATACGGACCGAAGGAGCCGTCCAGCCGCGTGCCCGTCGATCCAGCCGAGGTCGACACGGTGATCACCCCGGGCCTCGCCTTCGACACTCACGGGTACCGGCTGGGATATGGCGGAGGGCACTACGACCGATACCTGGTGCGGCTCCGGCAAGAGTCCTTTCGGGTGGGGATCGCCTTCCACCTCCAGCTTGTGCCATCGGTCCCCCACGGTCCCGAAGATCAGCCCCTCGACTTCGTGGTCACCGAACACGAGACCATCGACTGCCGTCTGCACCGGGAAGCTGGCTGAGTTTCGTCCCAGCGATCGAGGCCATAATGGGCTCATGGTTGAACCGACGGCTCTGCGGCGAACCGTCACTGCCACACGCGTGCTCGCCATCCGTGACCAGGACGGGTTCGAGCGACCCGACCGGCTGGCCACCGAGGAGCCCATGGAGATCCGGGCGGAAGGACCCGGCCAGGAGCCGGTCACGATCGCCGTCACCATGCGAACCCCAGGCCACGACTTCGAGCTCGCCGTGGGGTTTCTCTACACCGAGGGCCTGATCGGCTCGAGGGACGACGTGGCCTCGGTCGTGTACTGCGACCTTCCACCCGGCGAGCAGCAGTTCAACGTGGTCACCGTTCGCCTGACCCACGCATTCGACCCGGAATCGGTCAGGCGGAACTTCTACACCACCTCGAGTTGCGGGGTCTGCGGGAAGGCATCCCTCGACCAGGTCAGGTCGAGCTGCGGCCCCGTGGCCCCGGGCCCTGCGGTGCCCGCCTCGGTTATCGCGGGTCTTCCCGGAGCGCTCCGGGAGACCCAGCGGATCTTCGAGCAGACGGGTGGACTGCACGCCTCCGGGCTGTTCGACTCGAACGGGGAGCTGCTGTCCGTGCGCGAGGACGTCGGCCGGCACAACGCCGTGGACAAGCTGGTCGGCCAGGCGTTGCTCGACGGAGACCTGCCCTTGGCCGAGCGGGTGCTGATGGTCTCGGGCCGCGTCAGCTTCGAGATCGTCCAGAAGGCGGCGATGGCGGGAATCCCCATGATCTGCGCGGTGTCGGCGCCGTCGAGCCTGGCGGTTGAGTCGGCCCGTGAGCTCGGCATGACGCTGGTGGGGTTCGTCCGGGGGTTCAGCTTCAACGTCTACACCGGGCCGGAGCGGGTCCAGATGGGCGGGTAGACGACGAACGGTCGAGGTGGGCAGCAGGCGGGACCGACGCGAACCGGCATCCGGATCGCGCGGATCGCCGGCATCGACATCAGCGCAGACATCGGCGTGGGGATCCTGGCCGTCCTGATCAGCTACAACCTGTGGCCCCTGTTCTCCGATCGATTTCGTTTTCCGGAGCTTGGAAGCGCGGCTGCTTTCGCGTTGTCCGTGCTCACCAGCGTCCTGTTCGTCCTGTCGATCCTGGCGCACGAGCTGGCCCACGCGATCGTGTTCCGGCTCCGGGGGATCCCGGTACTCGGCGTCACGCTGCACATGTTCGGAGGGGTGACGCAGGGCGGGTCGGAAGCCAGCCGACCTTGGGACGAGTTCATCGTGGCGGTCGCGGGGCCGGTCACCACGGGCCTGCTGGGAGCGGGCTTCCTCATCGCGCGTTCGAGCCTGCAGAGCGCGGAGCCCGACCCCTGGCGGCTCATGTTCACGTACCTCGGTTTCCTCAACGTCGCCATCGCCGTGTTCAACCTCCTCCCGGGTTTCCCCCTGGACGGAGGCAGGGTGTTGCTGGCCGGGTTGTGGAAGCTCACCGGCGACAGAACTCGGGCCACCATGTTCGCGGCCCGGATAGGCCAAGGGGTGGCCATCCTCATCGGGGCCGCCGGTCTCATCGATCTGGTGAGTGCGGGGAACGTATGGAGCATCTGGCCCCTGCTGGTCGGGCTGATGATGTTCCAGTCATCATCCGGCGCCCTCGCCCAGACCCGGCGACGCGCTGCGCTGGAAGGGGCCACGGCCGGCCAGGTCATGTCCCCTCCGCCTCCGACCATCCCGGCCGAGCTTCCGATTTCGGTAGCCTTGGAGCGGCACCTGGCCGGGCACGACGGCGAAGCCTTCCCGGTGATGGACCAGGGACGCGTGGTGGGGTTCATCTCGCCTCGGATGGCCAGGAGCGTGCCGCTCGACAGGACGGTGCGCGACGCCATGGTCGGAACGGAGACAGCAGCCGTGGCCGCGGCCGACGAGCCGATGGGTTCGCTGATCCAACGGATCGGTGGCGAGCAGGTCCAGACCATCCTGGTGATGAGAGACGAAAGGCTGGTCGGAGTGATCGAGCCAGAGGACATGGATCGCTTCCTACGAAGGAGACGATGAAGAATGGCGAGGACTGTGTTCGCAGGTGGGCAGGTGTTCGACACGAGGACGGCATCCAGCGCGCCGGCCGACCTGGTGGTCGAGGGCGACCGGATCGTGGACGTCGGCCCAGGCCTGGATGGCGATGATTCCATCGACGTCTCCGGGCGCACCCTTCTTCCAGGCCTCTTCGACTGCCACACGCACGTGGTGTTCAGCCACATCGACCTGTGGAAGCTGATGCAGCAGCCGTTCTCCTACCGCTTCTACGAGGCGGAGAAGAACCTCCGGGCGACCCTCGACATCGGCATCACCACTGTCCGGGACGCCGGTGGGGCGGACCTGGGGATGAAGAAGGCCCTTCAGGACGGGTTGATCACCGGGCCGCGGATGCAGATCTCCATCAGGATGCTCAGCCAGACCGGCGGCCACGGCGACGAGTGGCTGCCCTCAGGCGCCTTCGCGGCCATGTTCGTGGAGTACCCGGGCTCGCCCCACGCTCTCGTCGACGGGCCCCAGGAGATGCGACGGAAGGTCAGGGAGCTGATCCGAAACGGCGCCGACGTGATCAAGGTGGCCACCAGCGGCGGCGTGCTCTCTCCTCGGGACGACCCGAGACACGCCCACTTCCGGATGGACGAGCTGGAGGTGCTGGTGTCGGAGGCTGCGGCGGCGGGCATGTGGGTGATGGCCCACGCCCAGGCCGCCGACGGCATCAAGAACGCCATCCGGGCGGGCATCCGTTCGATAGAACACGGGGTCTACCTGGACGACGAGGCCGTCTCGATGATGCTGGAGAAAGGGACCTATCTGGTGCCCACTCTCGTCGCTCCGCAGGGGGTGATCTCGGCCGCCGAGGCCGGGGCCCAGATCCCCGAGGCCAGCCTGGCCAAGGCCAAGGAAGTTGTCGAGATCCACCGCGAGTCCTTCCGTAAGGCGGTCGAGGCCGGGGTGAAGGTTGCCATGGGGACCGACAGTGGAGTGACGCCGCACGGGGAGAATCTCCGCGAGCTTCCATTGATGGTGGAGGGCGGGATGAGCCCGGGCCAGGCCATCGTGGCCACCTCCGCCACGGCGGCCGAGCTGATGGGACTCCAGGACGAGTTGGGTTCCCTCGAGCCCGGCAAGCGCGCCGACGTGGTCATCGTGGAAGGCGACGTGTTCGACGTGAAGACCCTCCCCGAGCGGATCGAAGCCGTCTACAAGGACGGCGAACGAGTCGTGGCCTCCACGTAGCCCTTGCCCGCATCGCAGAATGAGAGGAAGTCGCACCAGTGACACTGTTCGCTGGGGGTGGGATCGAACGCACCTGCGGCGATGCCTCCGAGCGCTGAGATCGCGCGCTTCCTCGTCTCCTCGGGATCGTCGGCGGGCCGGCTCACTTCCTCCCCCGTGGCCAGGTAGAAGTACGTGAGCGTGAGGTCCTCGGGCCGCTTGCGCCACACCTCTGTACAGGCCAGCGCGTAGAGGTCGAGTTGCAGCCCGGCCAGCGGGTCCTCTTCCGGGGGCCGCCGTCCCGTCTTGTAGTCCACGACCTCCCACGGGCCTTCTGGCGTCCCGAAGATGGCGTCGATCCGCCCGCCCACCACGAACCCGCCCAGGTAGAGCAGGAAGGGCCGCTCCGCGTACAGCGGAGGAGCGGTGGCGAACCGGCTCTCGGTGAATCTCCGTTGAAGGCGTTCGAGCTTGCCCGGCTCCCCCGCGAGGTCCTCTGCGGTGAGGTCCGGAGCTTCATCCAGCTCGAGGAGCGAGGCCTGGCCGCTGCTCCGCCGCTCGATCCACGCGTGGACCTGCGTCCCGATTCGAGCGGCCGGACCGGAGAACCGAGGGAGGGGACGAACGGAGGACCAGTAGAAGCGCTTGGGACAGCGTGCGTACTCGATGATCCCTCCCACGGCGACCGTCAGAGGAGGGGAAGGCCCGGAAGGCCCGGCGGACTCTCGATCCGCGAGATGCGCCGCCAGGGTTCCCAGCTCGCCTGCGGTCTCCCGGTAACCGTCTCGATCCCCGTCGGCAAGGGATCGCACGAAGCCCTCGAACACCTCAGGGTCGCGTTCTGCCCGGGCGGCGGCGCTCCGCCACCCGCCCTCGAAGAAGGGATCGACCTCGTCCCGCAGGGCGGGCCCAGGCCAGTCCCGGACGAATCGGGTCCGGTATCCGATGAGCGGGTTGCCTTCGGGAACGCCGGGGCCGCGATCGACCTCGGCCAACCCGCTCTCCTCTCCCCAGCCGGCCAGCTCCTCGAAGAACATGCTCGGCTCCTTGGGCCTCTGGCCCTCCCCGTACCAGTGTGCACCCGTCACCACCAGGCGATGCTTGGCTCTGGTCAAAGCGACGTAGCAGGTTCGACGCTCTTCCATCTCCTCGTAGTCGCGCAGGGCCAGCCAGAACTGTTTCAGGTTGCCCTTGAACACCGGGAGGATCCTCGAATCGCCGCGCAGCTCGAAGTCCATCGACTTCCCCCGCTCCGCGGGGTTCTGCTGCACCATCAGATTGGGAAGCAGATCCTTGGCGAACCCGGGCACGAACACCGTCCCGAACTCCAGCCCCTTCGCCTGGTGGATGGTCATCACCTTCACCGAGTTCTGGGAGCTCGGCTGGACGGGCGACCACTCCTGCTTCTCGCTGGCTTCCACGGTTTCCACGTAGTCGAGGAAGGCCCGCAGGGTCAGCTCACCCTCCAGAGGAGAGAACGCGTGGACCTCGTCCAGGAACGCCGCCAGGTTCCGTTTGGTCGCGTCGGCCCGCTCCGTCTCCAAGCTGGCATCGAGCTCGGCGAGCAGGCCCGTCCTCCGGATGACCTCGGACAGGAATTCCCCCACCGGACGGCGTGCCTCAGCCCGGAGCGCGGACAGCTCGCCGCGGAACTCCTCCAAGCGGGCCCTTCCCTCATCCGAGAGGAAGGTCACTTCGTCCAGATGCTCCAGAGCCTCGGCGAACAGGAACGGGGGCGTCTCGTCGCGGTCCTCGCCGCGCAGGGCATAGTTCTTGTCCTTGGCCCAGGCAGCCACCCGGGCCAGATCCTTGAACCCCACCCGATACCGGGGGCCCAGGAGGATCCGGGCCAAGCTGACGCTGGCATACGGATCGGCCGCCGCCCTGGCGAACGCCAGGATCTCGACCACCTCGGGAAGCTGGAGGAGACCGGCCAGACCGACGATCTCGACTGGAATGGCCTTCTCCGCGAACGCCTCCTGAAGGGACACGAACAACCTGCTGGTGCGGCACAACACGGCGAATTCCGACCAGAGGGGCTCCGCGCCGATGTCGTGCATCTCGAGGATCCGCCCGGCGATCCACCGCGCCTCGGACCATTCGTCGCCCAACCGAAGGACCTCCACCTCGCCCTCGCCGCAGCCGGGCCAGGGCGCCAGGCGTTTCTCCGGGTCCGGGCGCTGTTCCTCGGGGATCGTCTCGATCACCCGGTCGGCCGCTGCAAGGATCCGGGCGCCGGAGCGGAAGTTCGTGTACAGGGGGAGCTTCTCGGCAGGCACCCCGTCGGCTTTGGGGAACTGATGCTGGAACTCGAGCAGGTTGAACAGGCTGGCCCCGCGCCAACCGTAGATGCTCTGGTCGGGGTCGCCCACGGCCGCCACCGGGAACCCCTCGCCGAACAATCCCGCGATGAGCTGGGCCTGGGCCACGTTCGTGTCCTGGTATTCGTCGAGGACCGCAGCGAGGAATCGAGACCGGTACTCCTGGGCCACTTCGGGGAACTTCTCCACGATCTGCAGGGCAAGCGTGATCTGGTCGCCGAAGTCTATGACGCCGAGGTCTCGCTTGAGCTGCTGGAAGCGATCGACGGCCCTGGCCAGCTCGATCCGCTCCAGGGCCGCCTGGTAAGCCCTGTCGCTCCGGTGCTCCGCGAGCTGCTTCAGGCGCTCCTCGTTGAAGGCGATGATCTCCCACGGTTCCCGGCGATGGTTCGCGGCCTGGTCGGCCAGCTCGAGGATCTTGGCGACCACCGACGGCTGCCACTCCGCGCTGACATGCTCGAACGCCATGTCGTCGAGGACCCGGGCGCACAGCTCCGTCCGCTGGGCGGGAGTGAGGATCCGCTGGCCGGGCTCGATGCCGGCCAGGAGACCGTGCCGCTCCAGGATCCGGGCGGCGAAACCGTGGTAGTTGGCGATCGTGGGCTCTTCACCCTCGGCGAGATCAAGCCCCTGAAGCGCGCGGCGGATCCGCAGGGTGAGGTTCTCCGTTGCCTTGTTGGTGAACGTCAGACAGAGGACGTTTCCCGGAAGGACGCCCGGGTGGTTTGCCCGAAGCCTGCCCATGGCCACCAGGGCCAGATAGACCACCCGTCCCGCGATGACCGAGGTCTTGCCGGAGCCCGCCCCCGCCACCACCACGTACGGCTCCAGCGGCATCGACATGGCCCGCCACTGTTCCTCGGTAGGGTCCGCGCCCCCGACTACCCGTCGGATCTCCTCCGGGTATCCGCCCTCCGGATGTGTCGTCGGGACATCAGGGCCGGCCCGCTTGCTCATGCGCGGGCTACCGACGCAGCGAGGAACAGATCCCGTCCCTCGGGCCACAGGGGGCAGAGCGTCTTGAAGTCGCAGTACCGGCATTCGGCCTCGGGGCTGGGACGATAGACCTCGGTCTTGAGCAGTTCCCGGATCTCCTCGATGAGGCTGGACAATCGGGCCGCCATCTTCTCCCGGAACTCCTGCTGGACCTTCGAGTTCATCCCGAGCTGCACACGGAAGTTGCGACCGTTCACGTTCTCTTTGAGAAACGCGAGCTCCACGGCCTTCACGGGGCGATACGTCGCCAGTTCCTCGGCCATGTTCACCGCGAGGTAGTAGATCCCCAGCTGGAGGTTCTCCTCCGCAGGCCCGCCCCGCGCCTTCCCCGTCTTGTAGTCGGTGATCTGGCTTCCGCCGCTCGAGACTTCGCCGACGCGATCGATGGCGCCGGTCACCGTGGCCCCGGCGAACTCGAAGTTGAAGCGGATCTCACCTGCAAGAGCCGGGGTCTGCCCGTACATCACGAGCCACGTGGGCAGCATCTTGCGCGTCACCACCCGCCGGAAGGCCTCGGAGACCGCGTGGGACGGGAACTGCTCCGACTGCCACCGATCCTCCGCGGCAGCCACCAACGCGTCCTCGGTCCGGGGGATGGCACCGGACTCGCAGTCCTCGATGATCCGGTGGACCAGATGACCGACCCACGCGTAATAGCCGGCCCGTCCTTCCAGCCCCAACTCCTCGGACAGCACGTACTGGAGAGCGCAGTTCTCCAGCGTGTCCAACTTGGAGAACGACACGCGGATGTTCTCGTGCAGCGGCCGGTCGGAGCCCGTCCAGTCCCGCTGGAACCACCACCTGGCCGGATTGTCCCCGAGCGCCAGCAGCCCTCGAAGGGCCGCCAGGCGACGCTGTGGAGGCTGCGAGGTATCGGCGAACCCCCGCCGCCATACTGCCGCCGCCTCGGCCACGGACAGGGGCTCCGCGAACGGTCCGGTCGGAGCGGGTGTCCAGGCAACGCCGAGCTCGGACACGAACCGCGACCTGGCCGTGAGCACCGTGGCCTCGGCATGGGGATCGCTGGCAGTGAACACGACTCGGCGGCGGGCCCGGCTCACCACGACGTGGAACAGTCTCCTCTCGTCCCACAGCCTGAGACGATTCCGGTCGGCCTGCGAGACACGCCCATCGAGCGAGGCGAGATCGAACATCGGCTCGGGCCGGGACAGGCTGGGGAAGTTTCCCTCGGTGGCGCCCACAATGATGACCGTGTCGAACTCTCGCCCGGCAGAGCCGTGGGCCGTGAACACGCGGACCGCATCGGGTCGCCGTTCCTCCGCGAGTTCGGCCAACCCCGGCCCTTCCTCCCCCGCCTCGAGTACCTCCAGGAACGCGATGACCGAGGCGTCGGCCTGCTCGCCCGCCCTGGATACGGCTTCAGAGAGGGCCAGGACGGAATCCAGGTCCCTGGCACCCTCGGGTGATCGCTCGCCGGCCTCCACCAGCCGCCGGGCATACGGCAGCTTCCGCCACAGGGTGGAGAAAGCATCCAGGACCGAGCGACCGGCCACGGCCTCGGCCTCCTGCAGGACGAGGGAGAGAGACCGCAACTCCGATGCCTCCTCCGGCGTCAAGCCGTCGGTTCGCTGCAGGGCAGCGGAAGGCGGCTGATCCTCGGCAAGGGCGGCCCGCACGAGCCCCCTGGCCGCCGCCGGCGACAGCCGGACCAGCTCCGAAGTGAGGATCGATTCGGCCAGGCCGTCGCGGTCCTGGGGCCGGGCCAGCCATCGAAGCGCCAGCACGAATGGGAAGGCCGCCGGCTCGGCCAGCAGGGACAGCCCGCCTTCCGGCGTCGTTCGGGGCACTCGGGCATCGTCCAGCGCGCGGAGCAGCCCGCCGACGTGGCCGTCCTCCCGCCGGACAATGACGGCAAGCTCGCCCCATGGCACCCCATCCTCGACATGGATCCGCCTCAGCTCCCGGGCGACCGCTGCCGTCTCCTCGGATGTATGGGGCGTGGACCACGCCTCGTACAGGGGTGTCTGGCATCTGTGAGCGGTCGCCAGCGACACGTGCTCGGCCGTTGGAAGCTGCTCCAGGAAACGCCTGAGTGGAACATCCGTCGTGCCCTGGAACGAGAAGATGTGCGATCCCTCGTCCCCAGCGACCACCAGGCTCTGGACGCGCAAGCCCACGATCAGCGCCTCCTCGGCGAACGTCGCTTCCTGGTAGTCGTCGACCAGGAGGTGGTCGAACAGGGGCTCGCCGTGGCCCGCCGCGGCCGCCGCCTGGTTGACCAGGCCGCCGTAATCGACCTTGCCGATGTCGTCCAGGACCTGGAGATAGCGACGATAGAACGCGGCCAGCTCCCGCCATCCGGAGAGGCCGGAAGCCTCGGCCTTCGCCGTGATCTCCTCGGGAGTCACCAGGGCCTCCTGCGCCCGAAGGATGAGCTGTCGCACCTCGTCGGCGAATCCTCGAAGGGAGAGCATGGCCCCGTAGGTCGGCCAGTCGGTGGGACTCTCCCCCCGGAGGAGCTCCTGCACCTTCGAGAATTGATCGTTCGCCGAGAGGATCTCCGGCGGGCGCTGATAGTCCAGCGCCTCGAAGCGAGCCCCGACCACATGGTTGGCCAGCCCCTGGACGGTCATGAGCTTCATCCCCGGGAGGGGGCGCGAGAGCCGCCGGAGCAGAGCCCGCCGAGCCGCATTTCGAGACTGCTTCGTTCGGACCACCATGGCCACTCGCTCTGGATCGCTTCCTTCCTCGATCAACCGGGCGAAGCGCTCCCGAAGCACGGCGGTCTTGCCGGTCCCAGGGCCGCCGGTGAGGAGAAGAGCACCTCGCCGGTGGTCGAGGACCTTGGATTGGTCGGGATCGGGCTCGAAGGTCATCGACCGCATGCTAGCCGCGGGGTACGACAGGCGGAACGGGGGGGCCGCGGTAGAGCTTCTCGCCTGCCTCGACTGGGATGGGCAGCTTGTTCTTTGGTGGCGGGAGGGCGCAGGTGGCGAACGGCGTGAACACACAAGGAGGGTTGTAGGCCTTGTTGAAGTCGAGCGTCACGACTCCATCGTCGTCCGGTGGCGGCGTGTACAGATAGCGCCCGCCCCCGTAGGTCTCAGAGCCGTTCGTCAGGTCTCCGAAGACGACGAACAGATCGGTCTCCCCTTCCTCCAGGAAGGCATCGATGCGATGCGTGACGCCTTCGTGCTCGAACACCAGCGCTCCGGGCACCAGGTAGGTCTCCTCCATGCCGACCACGGTGGGCACCCGAGATATCCGTGGAGGATCGTAT
>WNGA01003155.1_pt1 | contig 34369 bp, 34 predicted proteins | sample 5400061 | NCBI WGS metagenome assembly WNGA01 (sample SAMN13153366, study PRJNA577476) | soil metagenome | isolation source: 100 cm soil or saprolite under grassland replicate 2 | place: USA:California | collected 2016-06-15 | reverse complement strand
CGGGCGTCGCACCGAGAGTCTGGAGACGCGCGACCAGGTCCGCCTGATGGGCCGCTGAGGTGGTGGCGAGGTCGACGTGCACGCGGTTCTTCACCGTCTTGGGTTCCGGGACGGCGATGATGTCGATGCAGACGGCGATAGGGTCGGGATAGGTGAAGCCCTCGGGTTCGAGGTTGGTCACGCCGGGTTCCTCGCTGGAAATGGTCCAGCCGAGCGCCTCCGCCCAGAACCGGCCGAGCGCGGAGTCATCCCGAGCATTCATCGCAATCTGAACAAGCCGTAATGCCATACCGCCGATCCTATGCCCGCGCGGATCAAGGAACCGCCCGCATTCACCTGCCGCAGGCAGGTTCGTCCCGCGACAGCGGGAACCCCCGTTCCAGGCATCCCTGCATCCACCGACAAGCCCTGCCCGGCTGTGGGGCAGGATCGGGAATCGGTCCGCTACGAGCCGGCTGGCGGCTGAGGCGTGTCGATGGCGCTGAGGGCCAGGGCTCCGGCGTGTTCCGTGATTGTCCGGGTTTGTCATAGCAGGCCGTGTAGGTGGAGGGCTTCGGTGGGTCTGGTGTGGTCGCGTCGGCCTTCGGGGACGTGCAGGTAGCCGGCGGCATGGATTGCGTTGATGACCGCGTTGCGTAAGCCCGAGTTCCGCAATTGGTGAGCATGCGATCGCCGGAATTGGGACGCTGAGCTGGGAGAACGGTGATCGTGCGCTTGTGCGGCGTGTGCCCACGCCGGCAGGGCCGATGTGACCGGGTTCAGGCGGGCTGCAGGCTGGTCACCCGGGGCGGCGGGACGATGCCGGTGGCGGCGAACAGGTCTCGCTGGGCGGCGGTGAGGGTGGTGGTCTGCTGCATGCGGCCGGCCGGCCCGGCCAGGGTGACCAGGTGCAGCCGGCCAAGCTCGGTGTTGATCCGCCGCCAGGTGCTGCCGGTCTGCCGCTCGGCGACCCGGACCAGCAGCAACGCCAGCCAGCACAGCAGCACGTGGGCGCGGATGCGCCGCTCCAGGTGGTGGTAGACGGGCCGCAGCTCCAGGGTGGTCTTCAGGTCCCGGAAGCCACGTTCGGCCTCCAGCAGGTTCTTGTAGCCCAACGCGATGTCCTCGGCCGACAGGTCAGGGTCGCTGGTGGACAGCAGGAACTTGCCGTCCAGCCGGGCTTCGGCCTTGACCTTGGCGCGGTCGATCATCAGCCGCCCGCCGGGGGTCTGCCGCAGCCAGCGGCCCAGGGTGGGGTGGTCGCGCAGGGCGCACTCGGCCTTGAGGTGGTCATCGGTCCCGCGGCGGCGCTTGCCAGCAGCCTTGGCGTGCTTGGCGCGTAGTGCCGCGATGCGCTCCAGCTCGCCCTCGACCGCGGCCAGTTGCTGCTCGCGCTGGTGGCGGTCGCGTTCGGCCTGCTCGGGGTTGTGGCACAGCACGAACCGGCGGGCCCCGTCGCCCTGGCCGAGGCGGACCTCCTTGACCCGCAGGTTGTCGCGGACCTGCTGGTAGCGGCCCTGGCGGGAGAGCACCTGGGCCACGTCAGCGGTGCCGTCGCGCAGCCGCTCCCCGGCGATCCAGTGCCCCCCCGCCCGGGTCAGGTAGGTCAGGTTGTCGTCGGAGGAAAAGCCGCGGTCGACCACCGTCACCACGCGACCGAGCCGCCAGCCGCGCAGGTCGTCCTTGACCTGCTTGATGACCGTCATGTCGTTGGTGTTGCCCGGCCAGCACCAGCAGCGCACCGGGATCCCCTCGCGGGTGACCGCCAGGCCGATCACCACCTGCGGCAAGTCCGGCCGGTGGTCCTTGGAATGCCCGTAGACCCGGAACGCACCCGGGCCGCTCTCCTCGCTGTCGCGTTGGAAGAAGGTGGAGGTGGTGTCGAAGAACAGCAGGTCGACCTCGAGGTTGAGCAGGTTGGCGGCGGCGAAGAACACCGCCTCCTGCACCCTGGCCTCGGTATCGGCGGCCACCAGCAGGTCCATCGCCCGGTAGGCCTGGTCGTCGTCCATCCCTGCAAGCCCAGGGATCGCCGCGTCGCATGAGGCCCACTCGGCCGCCGACAGCTTGCTCATCGGATCGACCGCGCGGTTGGCGACCAGGGCGAACAGCACCCGCTCGACCGCGGTGGTGAACCGGCGCCCGCCCAGCACCTGCCGCAGCGCGCCGGCGACGCCCAGCCGCTGCCACAGCCCCTCCAGCAGCCACACCGATCCGAGCTGGCGGGAGGACTCCACTGCCAGCGTCTGGTCGGTCCCGGCCACCGGCAGCGCGCCGGCGCCGTCCAGGTAGCGGCTGATCGATGAGACCAGCCGCCGCAGCCCCTCCATGTCCAGGCGGTCCTCGCGGCCCAGCCGGAGCAGGACCTCGGCCTGGGTGTTGGTGCCCTTGCGGTGGTTGTGGGCCAGCTGCACGTAGCGGACCGTCGAGCCGTCCTTGTTATGCCGCTGGATCGTCCGCAGGTACATGCTCGCGACTCGACCACACAAACTGGGCGAATGCAACCCAAACGTATGCCCACAATCCCGCGGCCGTCAGGCCGACGACAAGCCCCTGACCAGCCAGGATGCCGCCAGCCGAGCCCTCACATGCCCATCAACTGCGGAACTCGGGGTAAGGTGGCGAGGTTGATCGGGCTGTGGCCGGTGCGGCTGGTCGGTAGGGTTTGGTCCAGATGTAGGGTTCGCAGATGGACCGGGTGCTGCAGAAACTCCGTGACAACGCCCTCGAGTTCACCCCCGACATCGCTGTTTCCTCCTACAAGAGAATTTCAGTTAAGCTGCCCAAGTTTATCCATGATGCGGCCGACTCGGGCCACCAGGCCCGATGGCTACCTTTTCGGCTCGTACCGCATCGCCACCGCCCCCGAGCCGAACTCCAGCCGGCTCACGAGCTTCAAGTCGACATGCTTCGATAGCCCCGCGAACAGCGTCGGCCCGTGGCCTGCTAGCCGGGGGTGCACCACGAACTCGTACTCATCGATCAATCCCAGCTCCGCCAGCGCCAGCGGGAGCTTCACGCCTGCCACGAACAGTCCCTTGCCCGATTCCCGCTTGAGCTGCTGAACGGCCTTGCCCAGATCCCCGCGCACGAGCTCCGCGTTCCAATCGACCCGTTCCAGGGTGCTCGACACGACGTACTTCTTTGCCGCGTTGATCGTCCGGGCGAAGGGTTCCATCCAATCAGGTCTCGCTCCCGTCGGCGCCGACGGCCGCCACGCTGCCTCCATCATTTCGTAGGTCACCCGGCCAAAGAGGAGGGCATCGGCCTGGTTGAGGTTCTCGACCGCGTGACGATGCAAGTCTTCGTCCGCGGGGATTGCACGATGATCGCAGCACCCGTCCAATGTGACGTTGATGGAATACTTAAGAGGTCGCATTACGTAAGCGTACCGCCGATGGGGTAGACGAGCACCGATGCCAGGGCTCCGGCCTATTCCGAAGTTTCGCCTTTATGTGTGGCAGGTCGGTGATGGGGTAGATCGGCGGGTTTCGCGTCTGTACGCGGATGCGGGCACCCCACGTGATCATGGAGGTCTTCGAGGTCTTCATGATCGGGGTGTGGCGTGCCCGCGGTGGCATTGTCGCGCGTGGGTGCGCGCGTGGTCGAGTCCGGCCCGGACGGTGTCGTTTGGCCGAGGACACCTGGGCGCGGCTGGAGAGGCTGCCTTGCCAGCGCGGGTGAACGCCGCCAGCAACCGCTCCAACTTCGCCTCGTGTCCAGTGAAGTCTGGGATGTCGGCAGGCAGCTCATGGGGGATCCCTGGAGGTGATGCCGGCGTCGTGGTGAGGCCACGGGACTGCTGGCCCGCTGTTACCCGCGTTGTGGCGTCCCGGCACATACACCCACGCAAGGGCGTGCGTAGCCTTCGCGGCGACCTGGACCGGCTGGAACGCCTCGGCGTCAATGTCGCGGTAGCCCTGCTCGATGATGTCGTTGTAGATCGAGGCGGATACCAGCAGGCGGTCTTGTCAATGACGACCTAGGCATCAATCATCGCATCATCCCTGATGTCAGCGTTTACTCGCAAAAGTGCCGAACCAGCCTCAGGCCTTCTAGGTAGGTTCCAGGCCGGGCGAGACCGCCGGCCTAGACGTGGTGGCAGGTCAAGACGACCGATGACCAGCGTTGCCGCTGGTCAGCTGTGGTGTATAGCCAGGGGCAGCGAGCCCTACCGGCTGCGGGCCACCCGCTCCCCGCAGAATAGGAGTCCCCAGGCCGTCTAGCTCCCGTCCCGGCCACCAGCCACCGACCGGTCCAGGTCACGCCGCCGGGTGGGGGCCACGTCAGCTGGGACCGCAGCGGATCCGAGCCGGCGGACTGACGATCGGGTCTGGTCATCGTCGCCCTACACTGGCCTGCATGGGGCAAAGCAATGACGACCGCCTCGACGCCGGCGGCCGTGTCCGCCATGTGGTGTGGGACTGGAACGGCACCCTGTTCGACGACCACGTCGCCGTGGTCGCGGCGGTCAACGACGCGTTGGCGGTGCTGGGCCTCGGCCCCATCGACTCCCAGATCTACCGCAGTCGCTACACCCGGCCGGTCCAACGGTTCTATGAACAGCTGGCTGGCCGTCGCATCGGATCAGGCGAGTGGCAGGCGCTCGACGACGCCTACCACGGCAGCTACCGCGCTCGGTTGGAACGGCTGGCGCTGGCACCCGACGCGTGGACGGCGCTGGCGTCCGCCGAGGCGGCCGGCCTCACCCAGTCGCTACTGTCGATGTGGCGGCACCAAGACCTGCTGGCGCTGGCCGAGCGGTTGGGGATTGGCCGCTTCTTCCTCCGCGTGGATGGGCTGCGCGTGCCCGGTGGGGGCGGCAAGACCGAGCATCTGGCGGCGCACCTGGCCGCGCTGAAGGTCGACGCCGCGGCGGTGCTGCTGGTGGGCGACGCCCTCGACGACCTGGCGGCGGCGCGGGCGGTCGGCGCCCACTGCGTGTTGTACGACGGGGGCTCGCATCACCGGCACGCGCTCGAGGCGACCGGCGTCCCCGTGGTCGACACGCTGACCGCCGCCTTGGCCGTGGCCAAGCACATGTAAGAGGGGATGTCGGCGGCAACCGGCACATCTGGGCTGGAGCCCGCGGCGCCATGGGGAGCTACCTGAGCGTCTCATAGGCGGACAGGCATCGCTCCGCGCAGGCACGCCAGGTGAACCGCTGCATCACGAGGTCCCGGGCGTTAGCGCCGAGCCGGGCGGCCAAACGGCGGTCCGACACGATGCATGCGAGGCGGTCCCTGAGCGCCTGAGTGTCGCCCGGCTCCACGAGGAACCCGGTCTCCCCGTCCACGACCACCTCGGCCAGACCGCCGATGCGGCTGGCGACCACCGGGGTCCCGCTGGCCATCGCCTCCAAGGCCGCGAGGCCCAGCAGTTCAGAGACCGGGACACGCCGGCCGTAGCAGGTGCGGTCCAGTGACGGAAGCGCTACGACCGCAGCTCGGCGGTACAGCTCGGGCAGAAGTGGATCAGAGACCGGACCCAGGAAGGCGACGTGCCGGCCCTCGGCCAGCCGGCGAAGCAGCCTGGGATACCCCTGTTCGGGCGGGTGGAGGTCGTGGCCGCCGCTGCCCGCGATGCGGAGCGCGACGCCGGCGGGCAGGGCTCGGATCAGCCGGTCGATTCCCTTGTGCGGGGTCAGCCGGCCAACGAACAGGACGCCGTCCCGGTCGCCGCCCGGCACGGGCGTGAACCGCCGCGGGTCCGCGCCGCCGTAGATGACCTGCGTCCTCGTCGGTGGAGCGCCGAGCAGACCGGCGGAGAACTCGGACACCATGAGGAAGCGATCGAACAGACGATGGACGAGCCCACCCCAGGTCCGGCCGGGCAGCCCGTGGTCCGTGATCGCCGTGGCCGCCCCGAGCATGCGGGCGGTGAAGGCGGCCATGCGCGTGGGTAAGCTGCGGAAATGATGGGCGTGGACGATGTCGGCGCCGACCAGGGTGGCGGGGAGCATCGGTGCGACCGGCTGGGCGGGGTGGCCGTGCAGCCGGCCGACCGGGCGGAGCACCCGGATCTGCAGGCCGCCGCTGGTCCAGCGGCCCGGCCGGGAACCGAAGGTCACCAGCTCGCACTCCACGCCGGCGGCGATGGCCCTGGCCAGCTCGAGCGGATACCGCTCCCCGCCGCCATAAAGGCCCTGGGGTCCGAACGCGCTCGGAGCCACGTGGATGACACGCATCCTCACCGTTTCCCTGGTCACCCTGGGTGATCCCAGCCGCCTGACCGGCGGCTACCGCTACCATCGGCGCATGGCGGAGCTGGCTTCGGCCTGCGGCGCCACCGTCCGCTTCGTGTCCTTCCCTGACGGGCCCTTCCCCCTGCCGACGCTGGTTGGCCCTGCCGTGCTGCGGCAGAGCCGGGCGGATGTCGTGGTCCTGGACAGCATCGCCGCCGCCTTCCTCGGCCCGTGGCTCCTCCGGCGGTCCAGGACGCCGCTGGTCGGCAGCCTGCACCAGCCTCCTGGCGGGATCGATCATGGGCCGCTGCGGCGGGGCGTGCAGGCCCCAATGGACCGGCTGGCGTATCGCCACGCCCGCCTGCTGCTGGTAGCCAGCCAGGCCCTGGGGGAGGAGCTGGTCGCCCAGGGGTACCCACGCGAGCGGATCCGGGTGGTGCCCCCTGGTCGCGACCTGTCGCCCGCGCCCGCCAGCCCGCCGGTCGACCTCCGCCAGGGACGCCGGGCGGGCCTGCTGTGTGTGGCCAACTGGGTCGAGCGCAAGGGGCTTCTTGAGCTCCTGGATGCCGTCGCCCAGCTCCCTGAGGGACTGGCCACCCTGCACCTGGCCGGCGACGACCGCGCCGATCCCCGCCATGGCGCCCGCATCCGGGCCAGACTGGCACGGCCAGACCTGGCCGGTCGGGTGGTTGTCCACGGTCCCCTGCCCGCAGAGCGCGTGGCCGCCCTCTACCGAGCGACCGACGTGTTCGTGCTTCCCAGCCTCCGGGAACCCTACGGGACGGTGTGGGGCGAAGCCATGGCCGCGGGCCTGCCGGTGGTCGGCTGGCGGGCCGGCAACCTGCCCCACCTGGCCGAGGACGGCCGGGAAGGTCTGCTGGCCAGCCCGGGCGACGTGGCCGCCCTGCGCGACGCGCTCGCCCGGCTCGCCGGCGACGAGGACCTGCGGCGGGCGATGGGCTCGGCAGCCGCCAGGCGGGCCATGGACCGGCCGACCTGGGCGCAGTCGGCGGCACTGTTCTTCTCGGCGCTGCGCGAGGCCGCCGCGGCCGATTACGACACCGGCCCGGCGTAGCCGCCGAAGTCCGAAGCAGACTCCCACACCCGCACCGCCAGGGTGTCTCCCCCCGCCTGCTTGAGCGCTGGGACCAGCTGCTGGTGCGCCCATCGGGCCAGGACCTCCACGGTGACGGCCTCGGCCTCGGCCGGGCGGATCCCCTCCAGGTCCTTGCCGTCGATGCCGGCCACAATTGCCTGCAGCGCCGCCCGCAGCGCATCCAGGTCGCAGACCATGCCGTGCTCATCCAGCTCGGCCCGCCCGACCACGACTTCGATCCGGTAGTCGTGCGGGTGAAGCTCTCCCTCTGGTCCTTCGACGGGCTGCTGGTGCAGCGCCCGAACCGTCGCGCTCGACCCAACCTCGTACCAGACGCTCATCGATGCTCCTTGTGAGATCGCTCGAGTCCTCACCGGTATCGCAGGGAGGCATGGATCAGGCCCTCCTCCTTTGCGTCCACGCGGGCGTAGGCCTCGTCAGCCCGCTCGAACGGGAACTCGTGGGTGGCCAGCACGCGCAGCGGCAGTTCCCGGGCGAGCCTCCACGCCAGCGCCGACCGACGCCCAGCACCCCATCTCGCGGTGAGGGCGGCCGGCAGGGTTGAGACCTGGCTGCTGCGCAGCGAGAGCCGCCGGCGGTGGAAGGCACCGCCAAGCGGCAGGGAGGCCGGCCTGGTCCCGTACCAGGAGCACACCAGCACGGTTCCCTCGTGGGCCAGCAGCGCCAGGGAGGAGGCCAGTGCCCGAGGGTCCCCGCTGGCCTCGACCACCAGGTCGGCCCCCCGCCCTGAGGTTTCGGCCGCCACCGTCTCGGCGATCTCGTCCGGTGCCATCGTCCGGATGCCGAAGGCGGCCGCTGCGGCTCGCCGGGCCGACTCCGGCTCCGATCCGAGCACGTCCGCGCCCGCCCGGGCCAGCAGCGCCGCGACCAGGATACCGACGGCGCCCATGCCCATGACCACGACGTTCTCCCCAAGGCGCGGAGCGGCGTCAAGGCATACCTGGAGGGCGGTCTCGACCAGCGGGTACAGGGTCGCGACTCGAGCGTCCAGGCCATCGAATGGCATGGCCTCCCTGGCGTGGATGACGAACCGGTCCTGGTGGGGGTGGAAGGCGAACACCAGCTGCCCTTCCCGCAGGGGTCCGGCCGGCACGACCACGCGGCCGACCGCGCTGTAACCGTAGCGGAACGGGTAGGCGAAGGTGCCGGCGAGGGCGCCAAGGGTCTCGTCGAGCGGAAGGTTCGGGTCGACCTCGCCGCGGTAGGCGAGCAGTTCGGTTCCGCTGGAGATCCCGGACCATTGCGTGGCCACCAGGACGCACCCCTCGGATGGCGGTGGGAGCTCCACCTCGCGTAGCTCGACCCGCCGGGGTGCCACGAAATGGACTGCCCGGGCCGTCACGGACAACCAGTACCCTCTACCCGTCGAGACAAATCGCGCCACCGCCGCATCGTCGTGAAGGAGAGGGGCGCATGGTCCCGCCCGAGCAGGTCGCCAACCTCTCCCTGCCAACCTGGGCCGGAGAGTTCGAGCTCCGGGCCTTCCAGGGTACGTCGGGTGAGGTGTACCTGCTTCTCGTCCTCGGTGAGATCGGGGACGGCCGCGGCGTGCTCGTCCGCCTGCATTCCGGCTGCCTCACCGGCGACGCATTCGGGTCGCTGCGTTGCGACTGCGGCCCCCAGCTGCGGCTGGCCATGCGGCAGATCGCCGCGGACGGCCGCGGGGTGCTGCTGTATGCCCCCGGCCACGAGGGGCGGGGCGTGGGGCTGGTGTCCAAGCTGCAGGCCTATATGCTGCAGGACCACGGACACGACACGGTCGAGGCCAACCGCCGGTTGCGACTGCCGGTTGACGGCCGCGACTACCGGGAGGCCGTGCAGGTCCTCCTGGCCGCCGGGATCTCCAGCGCGCGCCTGCTCACCAACAACCCTGAGAAGGCTCGCGCGCTGGACCAGGGAGGCATCGTTGTCGAGGACCTGGTGCCGCTGCAGACCGCACCCCACATCCGCAACGTTCGCTACCTGGACACCAAACAGCGGCGGCTCGGACACCAGGCTCCGGGCGGGAAGGCTCTTCCGGGAGACGGCTCCCTCGATGGCCAGGACCAGGCCATCAACGCCACCGCCCTGCTTGGCGACATCCGTTCCACTCACGACCGTCCCTATGTCGTGCTCAAGTACGCCCAGACACTGGACGGACGGATCGCCACCGGCAGCGGGGACTCGAAGTGGATCAGCAGCCCCGAGGAGCGGCGCGTCTCGCATGCGATGCGGGCGGCCTGCGATGCGGTGATGGTGGGAGCCGGCACCGTCGCGGCCGATGATCCCCTGCTGACCGTGCGGATGGTCCCGGGCGCCTCCCCGATCCGGGTGATCCTCGACTCCACCCTGCGCGTCCCAGCCGACGCCCAGGTCCTTGGTCCGGAAGCGGCCACCGTCGTGCTCACCAGCGAGCGGTCCGACCCTGACCGGCGGGCAGTTCTGCGACGCCGAGGGGTGAAGGTCGAGGTCGTCCGGGAAGCGCCAGAGGGTATCGACCTGGCCGACGGCCTGGCCAGGCTGCTGACGCTCGGGATCCGATCGGTGCTGGTGGAAGGCGGCGCCCACGTGATCACCTCGACGGTTCGGGAGCGGCTGGCGGACCGGGTGGTGGTGGCGGTGGCCCCGCTCCTGCTCGGCAAGGGGACCGAGGCCGTCGGGGACCTCGGAGCGACCCAGATCGCAGACGGGCTGCGGCTGCTGAACCGGACCGTCCACCAGGTCGGGCAGGACCTCCTGGTCGCCGGGAACCTGGACCGGACCCGGCGCGGGAAGGGCTGAGCGGGATCGGCGGCTGAGCTCTGGCGGTTCGACCGAGTTCGAAACGGTCAGGCGCGGAGGAAGGCCAGCACGGCGAGGACGCGGCGATGCTGGTCGGCTGATGCGGGCAGGCGGAGCTTCAGGAAGATCTGGGTGGTGTGCGCCTCGACGGTGCGCTCGGTGACGAACAGCCGGGCGGCGATGGCCCGGTTGGACATGCCCTCGGCGATCAGCCCGAGGACCTCCCGTTCCCGTTCGCTCAGTTCGGCGAGGGGGTCCTGCCGGCGGCGTCGTCCCACCAGGCGCGAGACGATCGTCGGGTCGATCACCGTCTCTCCGTCCATGATGCGATGCAGGGCGTCCACCACGGTGGCGATGTCGAAGACGCGCTCCTTGAGCAGATAGCCGACCCGTTCGGGGTGCTCTTGGATGAGCCGCATGGCGTAGCTGGGCTCGACGTACTGGGACAGGAGCAGGACGCCGACTTGCGGATGCTCGGCCCGGATCGCCTGGGCGGCGACCAGGCCCTCGTCGGTGTGGGTTGGCGGCATCCGGATGTCGACCAGCGCCACGTCGGGGCGGGCCAGACGCACGTGGCGGAGCAGGCCCTGGGCGTCTTCGGCCTCTGCGACCACGTCGATGCCCGCGTCGCGCAGGAGGCGGACGATCCCCTGGCGGGTGAGCATGACGTCGTCAGCGACGACTACACGCACGGGAGCTCCGATCGGAGCCGCGTCGGCTCGACCGCCAGCCTTCCATCCAGGGCACCGACCCGGTCGGCCAGCTGAACCATCGCCGAGGTGCGCCTGGTGCCGTCGTCCTCCACCGTGACCACCAGCCATCCACCTTCTCGAACGACGCTGACGACGGCGTGGCTGGCGCCTCGTCCGGCGGCGTCGTCAACAGCCTCTTCCACCAGGAGGTAGGCGGCGGTCTCGACGGCAGCCGGGTAGCGCCCTTCGATCGGGTCGCGGATCTCCACCGGCAGGGGAGCTGCGTCGGCAAACGTCGCCAGGGCCGCCGCAACACCCGCCTCGGCGAGGATCGCCGGGTAGATCCCGTGGGCGAGCTCCCTCAGCTCCCGCAAGGCCGCCTGCGCCTGTTCGGCCGCCTCGGTGAGCAGCGATCCGGTCTGGCTGTCGCTGTCGGCCAGGGCCTGGGCGCGGGCGAGCCGGATGTCGTAGGAGAGAGCCAGCAGGCGCTGCTGGGCGCCGTCATGCAGGTCGCGTTCCAGCCGACGGCGCTCGGCGTGGCCTGTCTCCACGATGCGGACGCGGGAGGCTCGCAGGTCGCCGAGCTGGGCCAGGACCTCGGCCTGCAACCGTTCGTTCTCGAGCGCGAGGCGGACGGCGGCGCCGATCCCGCGCTCCAGGTCGGGCAGCGACGAGGTGTGGGAGACGACCGCGATCTTGCGGCCGTCCCGAACAAGGGGGGTCACCGCGCGCCCGGGTGCGGCGACGGGCTGGGCGACCGGCCGGCCGTTGGCGTCCACGTAGTGCTGGGAGCCAGGCAGCCAGTAGGCGATCTCGAGCTCGGGATCGCCGACGGCGCCGGCCAGCGCCGCCTGGAGGGATCCGGGTGGCGGTGCCTGGCCCAGGCTGGTCGTGATCCGGGCCACGGCGCGGCGCTGCACCCGGATGCGGACGGCCGCCCACACCAGCCCCGCGGCGAGCAGGATCATGGCGGCACAGCCCAGGGCGAAGATCGTTCGGAAGGCCGGGTCGGACGGCGCCTCGAGCGGCGTCCGCTGCAGGGCGATGGCGTGCGCGAAGACGGCGCCCGCAAGCAGGGCCGCTGGTAGGGCGACCGGCAGCAGCGTGCGGCGAGCCGGCCCCGAGTCCCGCGACAGCCGCCGGGCGCAGACCGCCACCAGCGCGGCCGCGGCCGCCGCGGTGAACCAGCGATCGGTCACGTCGATCCTTTGGGCGAGGCGCGGGAGCGAGCGCAGCAGAAACACGTTGTCGGTGCAGTTCGCCCAGCAGTTGGCGTCGAAGAAGGGGTCCCGAACGAACGCCCGGCCAAGCGCCGCGAACGTGGCTTCCAGGTAGACGGCGGCGACCAGCACCCGAGCAGGCGACCCGCGCAGCCGGCCGCTCGGGTAGGCAACCACCAGGTGCAGCAGCAGCGGGAAGACGAACCCGGCGACGAGCATGCCGAGACTCCGGACCAGCGGAGGTCCCCTGTCCCAGCCGACCCAGATGGGTGCGAACCAGCCCAGGCCGGCGAGGAGGGCCAGGTCGCCGATCCGCACTGCCGGGCGGCTGAAGGAGGTGACCAGGCCGGCCAGGACCAGCGCGAGACCGGCGGCGACGGTAAGCGTGGCGAGCAGGCTGGAACGTCCGGCGTAGGTGGTCGACCTGCCGGGGCCCTGCGTGATGGCGAGCGCGCCCACGCCGACGGCGAGCGCGGCCGGCCCGGCGGCCAGCCGCGCCAGGTTCGCCCGTTGGATCAAGACGGCCGTCATCGCCCGATTGTGGGGCATGCCGTCCGCCACGCGCCTCCGTGCTGGCCACAGTACGTCTGTAGGGCCAGCCACGATGTGCCCGGCTCCGCCGGCTCCTAGCGTCACCCTCGACCCTCTGAGGAAGGAGTGGGACCATGCGCTGGATGAGCGGACGAGCCCGGCTCGCGACTGTTGCCCTCGCCGCGGTCGCGGCCGTCGTGGCGGGGGGCTGCAGCGACGGAAAGGCCGGCGACAAGGCCGGCGGCGCCGGTGAGCCGGTGACGCTGCGGATGGCCAACGCCTACGGCGACCTGGACGTTGTCCCTGCAGTCCAGGACTTCGTGTCGCGGGTCAAGGAGCGTTCCGGCGGCAACCTGCGTATCCAGGTCGCCAGTACCTGGGGGGACTACGCCGACGACGCCGAGCAGCAGGTTGTGCGGGCCGTGGCCGCCGGCAAGGCCGACCTGGGCTGGGCCGGAGCACGGGTGTTCGACACGATGGGCATCACCAGCTTCCAGGCGCTGCAGGCGCCGATGCTGATCGACAGCTACGCCCTCGAGCGGGCGGTCGCCGCAAGCGACATGCCTGGCCAGATGCTGCAGGACCTGACCAAGGTCGGCGTGCGGGGCCTCGGGGTTCTCGGCGACGGGCTGCGCCGGCCGATCGCCGTCACGCACCCCTTGCTCGGCGTGGGGGACTGGCGCGGGATCACCTTCGGCACCCTGAAGTCGCAGGGGCAGGCCCAGGCGATCCGATCGCTTGGCGCGACCCCGATGGAGGTCTTCCGACGCTCGCGGAACGAGGCGCTCAAGGACGGCAGGCTCCAGGGGTTGGAGATGGACCTCTTCATCTACGAGCGCAGCGCCCTGGCGCAGCCCGCCCCGTACGTGACCGCGAACGTCACCCTGTGGCCGCAGATGGACGTCCTGTTCACCAATCCCGGCCGCCTCGGCGGCCTGACCGAGCAGCAGCGCGGGTGGCTGCAGCAAGCGGCCCAGGACGCCACGGGCCGCTCGGCCGCCCTCGCCGACCGCGACGCCCACAGCCTCGAGATCGCGTGCCAGTCGGGGACCCGCTTCGCCAACGCCTCCCAGGCCGACCTGGCGTCGTTGCGCAAGGCCTTCGCCCCGGTCTATGCGAGCCTCGAGCAGGACTCCCAGACGAAGGCGTTCATCCAGCGGATCCGGGCGCTGAAGCAGTCCACGCCCGCGGGAGCGCCGCTGGCCATCCCGGCCGGCTGCACCGGCAAGGCGCTCGAGCAACCCGCCGGGAACACGGGGACGGCGCCAGCCGACCTGAACGGTACCTACCGCTACCTGCTCACCAAGGAGGATGCCCTCAAGGCCGGCGACCCCGAACTCGACGTGTTCCCGCAGGTCACCACGGTGAAACTGCAGGACGGCCAGGTAGACGGCGGCTGCTTTGGCCCGGGCGCCACCTACTCGGTCACCGGCGACCGGATTACGTTCAATTCCCCGGAATCAGGCTACAGCACGACCTTTACCTTCGCGGTGGACGGCAATGGCAACCTCCACCTCACGCCGGTTCCGCCCATGGACAAGGGCGACGCCTTCCAGTGCTCGTACAAGGCGTGGACGAAGATCGGCTGACGCTCGCCGCGTGAGCTCAACGCGCCTCGCGGCCGAGGGGGATCTCGGCGGCGAGGCGCGTGCCGTGCCCGGGAGCGCTCTCCACCTGCAGCGTCCCACCGATGGTCTCGACCCGGTCGGCGAGCCCGCGAAGGCCCGACCCGCGAGCAGGATCCGCACCGCCGACGCCGTCGTCGGACACTTCGACCCGGACCCGCCCCTCGCCAACCGCTACGGCAACGGTCACCCGCGCGGCCGCGGCGTGCTTGGCGACGTTGGCGAGGGCCTCGGCGCAGACGAAATAGGCGACCACCCCGACCCGGAGGGGCGGCTGGCTGCCCGTGACGTCGATCTCGACCGGGACGGGGAACTCCGACGCCAGCGCGACCAGCGCAGCCTCCAGCCCGTGCTCCGACAGGATGCGTGGATGCAGGCCGTGCGCCAGCCGCCGCAGCTCCTCCAGGGTCCGCGCAAGCTGATCCTCCGTTCGGGCGATCTGCTGCCTCGTGCGCTCGTCGGAGGCCGACCGCCGGCCTTGGCGCAGGGTCACCGCCAGTTCCCCGAGCCGCTGCTCCGCCCCCTCGTGCAGGCGACGCTCCAGCCGCCGGCGTTCCTCGTCGCGAGCGTCGAGGATCCGTCGACGCGAGGCTGCCAGCTCCTCGACCCGGGCCTGGACCTCGCCCTGAAGCCGGGCGTTGGAGACGGCGAGCTGGGCCGCGGAGGTGACCGCCTCCAGCAACCCCGGGTCCTCGAGCACGGCCGGGTCATGAAGGAGGACGGCGACCGGCTCGCCGTCATGCTCCACGACGGTCACCGACCGTCCCGAACCGGGATCGGGCAGGGCGAGCACGTGACCCTCGGCGTCGACGAACGCGCCCCGTTCGGGCAACCAGTAGCCGATCTCGAGGGACGGATCGCCGAGTGCCCGGGACAGCTCTCCGCGAAGCGTGCCTGAGCGGGCCTCGCCGAGCTCGACGACCAGGTCGGTGACGGCCGCCCGCTGCCATGGGGCGACCAGCAGACCCGCCAGGAGTGCGCCGGCGAGGACGCACAGCGCCAGCTCGTTCGCGAGCAGCAACGGGCCGCTGACCTGCTCCGGCGGCAGCAGCAGGCGAGCCACTGCGGTCCCCGCCAGCACCACGCTCAGCCCGGCAGCGGCCCAAAGCGCGACCAGGCGGGCCCGCCGGGCCCGACCGACCGCCCGGGCAGCGTCGCGGGCGCAGACCGCCACCAGCAGTCCGGCCAGCAGGATCGTAGCGCCCGGGCTGCGCCAGAGCGGCGTGATGACCGCCACCGCATAGCCGGCCGCGACGGCTCCTCGGACAGGTCGCGACCCTGGCCGCCCGGACGGGTAGGTGAGCACCAGGTGCACGAGGGCCCCGCGGTGCAGGGACACCAGATGTGCCGCCACCCAGGCCACCACCGCCACACCAACGCTGGCGAAGTTCCACAGGAACCAGGTGCAGCCGGTCGCTGCCATGAGCGGCCCGGTGCGGCTCTCCGGCCGCCGAGCCCAAGCGACGAGCCCGCAGCCGACGAAGGTCCAGCCGACGGCCAGATCGGGGATCCAGTGGCGCGGATCGCCCCATCCGAAGCCGACCCACTCGGCGGTGAGACCGACCACGACGCCGACCAACCAGACCAAGCCAAGCCACAGCACCGTCGCCTCAGCCGATCAACGCGGCAAGCGCCTCCCCGGACAGCCCGCTCTTGGGGATGAACCCACGTGCGGGCGTCGCATGGAGGCGGGGTCCGTAGGCTGCCGCGTCCCGGCTCGAGATGAGCACGACCGCGGGTGCGTCCGGGACGGCGGCGAGCTGCTCGGCCACGGCGAGGCCGTCGAGGTCCGGCAGTTGAACGTCCAGCAGGACGATCTCGGGACGGAGGGCGGCGACCGCCTCCATCGCACCCGCCCCGTCGGCTGCCTCACCGACGACGTCGAAGCCCTCGGCCTGGAGCAACGCCCGGGCCGAGGCCCGAAACGCGTCGTGGTCGTCGACGATGAGCACGGTTGGACGCATGCCGTGATCGTCCCACATGGCAGTCGTGGCCCACACTGTGGCCAACACCAAAGTTCGCCCCGATCCGCGACCCGCGGCGGTTCCCGGTGTGCCCGCGGTGCAAGGAGCTGGCGGGGATGCTGCGATGCCGACCTCACCGCGCTCGACGCCAACCCTCTCCAGCCCGCACCGCTAGGACGGTGCCGCCTGCTGCCCCAGCACGGCCAGGGCAAGGCCCGGGCGCTCAGCCACCAGGAAGCCGGCGAGCTGCGCCTGCGCCCGCTCGCCCGCGTCCTCGCCGACGAACAGCAGCCGGAGCCGCGGGGCCGGTGCGCCGGCGCGTTGCGCTGCCAGCTCGAAGACCCGCGGTGAGTCTTTCCTACCGTAGAGCACCAGCTCCGGGGTGAGGAACTCCCACAGGCCGGCGGTCACCAGCGCGCGGTTGACGTCGTCGGCCGGGATGCTGCCGCGGTCGGAGATGACGCCGAGCCTGACGCCTCGGTCCCGCAACGCATCGAGTGCCTGCGGCACCTCGGGGAAGACCGCCAGCTCGATTCCGTCGCCCGACGGCGACAGCGAGACCACAGCGAGCGTATTGCCGATGTCGAAGAACGCTACCGCGTCAGCCAGGGGATCCACCGCCACTCCTCACGGCTCGCCGCCGGGCGGGGCAACCCGCTCCTCGCGGCCCTCGACCGAGCTCACCCACGAGATCAGGGAGCCGAGCGCCTCGGGCACGTCCTCCTCGCTGACCCGCACCGTGTGGCTGCGCCCCTGGTCCTCGACGGTGAGCGCGTAGGCGAACGGGTGCGGCTGGCGCGGCGGGCCGCTCAGGTGCTCGGGCAGGGCGAACAGGCCCGCTTGCTCGACCTTGGCGCGCAGCGTGCTGGCATCCTCCGGCGCCAGCGCCGCCGTGTCCGCGGTGGTGACCGTGACGAGGCCGCCGAAGCCACCGCCGCGGACGATGGAGACCTTCATGCTGGCAAGCATAGCCCCTGTGAGGTGGCCGCCCCGCCGGCGGCGGGGCGGCCAACGGTTCACGCGAGGACGCCGACCTGCCGCCAGGCGTCGTGGACGTGCTCCTGCTCCTGGCCGCCGGCGCCGAACAGCTCCCCGGCCACCGTCACGGTGGCCTCGGCGGCGTCCAGGAACTCCGAGAGGGAATGGAGGCGCTCGGTGAGCGTCACGTACCAGATCCGGCCGGCCTTCTCCCAGGCGTGGCCGCCGATGGCGGTGGCGGCGAGGAAGAAGGCGCGGTTCGGGATGCCGGAGTTGATGTGCACGCCACCGTGGTCGTTGCGGGGGTCGTCGTCGTCGGGCAGGTCCTTGTAGTCGTCCATGTGGGCCGGCTGGCGGTCGAGGTCGAAGGCGGTCCCTGGCGCCTTCATCGAGCGCAGGGCCTCGCCGTGCAGGGCGGTGCCGAGGATCCCCTCGCCGATCAGCCAGTCGGCCTGGTCGGCGGTCTGGCCACGGCCGAACTGCTTGACCAGCGAGCCGAAGACGTCCGACATCGACTCGTTCAGCGCGCCCGGCTGCTTGTGGTACACCAGCCCGGCGGTGAACTGGGTGACCCCGTGGGTCAGCTCGTGGCCGATGACGTCGACCGCCTTGGTGAAGGCGCCCTTGGCGAACAGCCGCCCGCTGCCGTCGCCGTAGACCATCTGCACGCCGTTCCAGCCGGCGTTGTCGTAGTCGGTCAGGTAGTGGACCGAGGAGACCATCTCCAGGCCCTCCCCGTCGATGCTGTTGCGCTTGAAGACGTCCAGGTAGAAGTCGTAGGTGGCGCCGGACCCGTCGAAGGCCTCGTTGACCGCCGGGTCGGCGGCCGGCGGGTCGCCCTCGCCCCGCTCCCTGGTCCCAGGAAGGGCGAGGTGGCCGCCGTGGTGGGCGTCGTACACCGTGCGCCGCTTCTCCGCCGCGGCCGCCGGCGTGCCCGACATGAAGGAGAAGTCGGCGAGGTCGGCGTTGAGGTCGCGCACGAGGCTGGAGATCGCGTTGCGGCGCGCCCGCAGGGCCACGCTCTCGACCAGGGTCCTGATCGCGGCCTCCCGCTCCTGGGGGCTGCCGCGCTCGGCGACCCGGGCGAGGACGTCGGGTGGCGCGATCGAGCAGAGCAGCTCGCCGTGCGGCGCCTGGCCGCTGCGGCAGGTTCCACGATGCATGGGCATGACCGTCCCCCCCTCGGTCCGGTGGGTGCACGGCGGTGACCGGTCACAGCACCCGGACCAGCGTTCGGCTCGCAAACGCGACGATACGCCAGACGACCCCGCCGGGGGCAGTGACCGGCATCACAGGGGCGCGGTGTCGCTCGTCACGCCCGCGTACCTTCAGCGCGCCCGCAAGCGCGACGGTGTAGACGCGAGTTGGGCACCGGTTGGCTCGTTAGTTGTCCAGGGCTGCCAGGTCGAGCCGGCGCAAGCGCGCGGGGTCGGCGAGGATGTCGATCTCGACGATCTTGTCACCCTTGATCGTGAAGCCGATGACCGCAACCGGCCGTCCCCCTGGAGCCACGACGACGCCAGCGGCTCCGTTCACCAGCGCTGGTTGCGCGAACCGGGCAAGCCGCGCGAAGCCACCATTGGCGCGCACCTGCTCGGCCACGGCCGCCGCACCGCGGACCATCCTCCAGGCGCCCACCGGCACGGCACCGGTATCGGCGCGGATCACCACCTCGGGGTCCAGCACCGCCAGCAGCGCGCTGAACTCGCCGTCACGCGCGGCCGCAAAGAAGGCGTCGACCACCTCTCGCTGGCGGGCCAGATCGGCGTCGGGAACCGGACCCGCACCCTGCACCCGGCGGCGCGCCCGGCTACCGAGCTGGCGCGCCGCGGCGGGGGAGCAACCCACGATGGCGGCGATCTCGGCGAACGGCACCGCGAACATGTCGTGCAGCACGAACGCCAGCCGCTCGGCGGGCGCGAGCGTGTCCAGCACCACCAGCAACGCCAGCCCGACCCCCTCGGCCAGCAGCGCCTGCTGCTCAGGGTCCAGCCCGCCCTGGGCGCCGATGACCGGGTCGGGCAGGTGCACGCCCAGCGGCTCCTCGCGCCGCGAGGTGCGCGAGCGCAGCATGTCCAGGCATTCCCGCGCCACGAGCGTCGTCAGCCAGCCGCCGAGGTTGTTGATGCCGCCGGTGTCGGTGCGGCTGAGCCGCAGCCAGGCTCCCTGGACGGCGTCGTCAGCCTCGCTGAGGGAGCCAAGCATCCGGTAGGCCACCGCCCGCAGGTGGGAGCGGTGGGCCTCGAACCGCTCCGCCAGCCAGTCCTGTTCGTTCATCGGTCACATTCCTTCGCCGCGGTCCGACATAGCAATGTCGAGCGAAACCCGGCCGATGTGACGCGGCCGTCCCACGCGATCTCAAAGCAGCCGGTGCCTCAACCGGCGCCGGTCGACGAGCGGCCGGGCCGGTAGGTGCGCCGTCAGCGACGTTGGAGCCTTGTGCCGATGTCCGGATCCTCCAGGAAGGACGCTAATGACCCCAATCCTCGAGGCCCGCGGCCTCATGAAGCGCTTCGGCCGGACCCAGGCACTGGCCGGGCTTGACCTCGTGGTCCGCCCAGGCCGGGTGGTTGCCTTGTTGGGGCCCAACGGAGCGGGGAAGACCACCTTCGTCCGGGCCGTGGCCACCCTGCTGCGCCCGGACGCGGGGACCCTGCACGTCGCCGGTATCGACGCGCTGCGCCAGCCGGCGCGGGTGCGGCAGCTGATCGGGCTCGCCGGCCAGTTCGCGGCGGTGGAAGGGGCAATGACGGGGCGCGAGAACCTGGAGATGGTCGGCCGCCTCTTCGGGCTCGAGCACAAGCGGGCGCGGGTGGCCGCCACGGCGGTCCTCGACCAGCTGCAGCTCGCCGAGGACGCCGACCGGCTGGTTCGCACCTACTCGGGCGGGATGCGCCGCCGCCTGGACCTGGGCGTCAGCCTGGTCGGGGCACCTCGTCTGCTGCTGCTCGACGAGCCAACGGCGGGACTGGACCCCGCCAGCCGCGTCCAGCTGTGGGAGGCGATCCGCCAGCTCGTCGCCTCCGGGACCGACGTGCTGTTGACCACCCAGTACCTCGACGAGGCCGATCGGCTTGCCGCCGACATCGTCATCATCGACCACGGCAAGGTGGTCGCCGCCGGCACTCCGGCAGAGTTGAAGACCCTCGCCGGCGATGACGTGCTGGAGGTGCACGTCCGCGACGCCGCGGCGCTCGCGGCGGCAGCCACCGTGCTGTCGGGCATGGGCCGTGACCCCCGGGGGGATCCCGCCACCCATCGAGCCTCCGTCGCGGTGGACGGGACGCATCGACTGGTGGAGGCCGTCCGTGCCTTGGATCACCTCGGCGTCTCTATCGAGGACATCTCGCTGCGGCGCCCCACGCTCGATGAGGTCTTCCTCACCCTCACCGGCAAGTCGACCGACATCACGGACCTTGCACCCGACCCCGAGGCCGCCTGAACCGAAAGGATTCCCATGACCGACGCGTCAGCGATCACCGTTCCGCCCGCCAGCCCGGTGCAGGCGCGGGTCAATTCCGGGGCCAGGTTCTGGCCGAGCTCCGTCGCCGTGGCGCTGCGGACGGTCCGCAAGTTCGTCCGCACGCCGCAGCTGCTGGTCCTCGCCACGGTCCAAAGCGCGATCTTCCTGGTCATCTTCCGGTACATCTTCGGCGGCGCCATCACCGTCGAGGGGCTGCCCTACGTCAACTTCCTGGTGCCTGGGTTCCTCACCGCAGCCGTCCTGTACGCGGGCATGGGAGCGGCGGCCGGGGTGGCCGAGGACCTCGAACAGGGCTTCTTCGATCGGCTGCGTTCCCTGCCGATCCCTCGCGCGTCGGTGATGGCCGGGCGCTCTCTGGCCGACACGGCCCTGGTGACCTGGAGCCTGGCCGTCGGCGCGGTCCTCGGGTTTGCCGTCGGGTTCCGCATGCACGGGTCGGTCGCCGCCGGCCTGGCCGCGTTCGGGCTGTGCGTGCTGTTCAGCTTCGCCTTCGAATGGCTGTTCATCACCATCGGGCTGATGGCGGGCAACGCGCAGGCAGCCCAGGGGATCTCCGTGCTGGTGACCCCGCTCACCTTCATCTCCAGCGCCTTCGTGCCGGTCAGCAGCATGCCGGGCTGGCTGCAGCCCTTCGCCGAACACCAGCCGCTCACGCTGATGGTCAACGCGGTGCGCGGTCTGGCTGGGGGGGCCCAGGCGCAGGCGCTGCTCGACCACAGCACTGCGTACTACATCAGGGGCTCCCTCATCTGGAGCGCGGCGATCGTGGTCGTGTTCGGGCTCCTCGCAGCCGTGCGCTTCTCCCGGCGCTGAGGCGACAGGAGCCGGGGTCGCCCTTGGCAGCGGCGGGCCCGCGCCTCCAGCTCGTCAATGTCGCCCTGGAAAGCCGCGTGCCAGAACGGGGCCTTCCTATTGCCGCCGACGGCCTCACGTGCCACGTTGGCCTCGCACAACTTGGGTAACTGGGGCCGGTGAGGCGTTGTGGCGTCGGTCCAGCCAGCCATGCGTCCGGACCCGGTGGGCGGCGATCTTGCGCCGGCCGGCGGGTCTGTATCCATAGGGTCAGCGCGTTGCTGGCGTTCGCGCAGGCGGGTTTGGGGTAGCCGATGACCGTCAGCGAGGATTTCACCAGTCTCACCGGCCGGTTTCGGGGTGAGTTGCTGGCTCACTGCTACCGGATGCTGGGCTCGGCCGAGGAGGCCGAGGACCTGGTACAGGAGACGTACCTGCGGGCGTGGCGGTCCTATGACGGGTTTGAGGGCCGTTCGTCGGTGCGGACCTGGCTGTACCGGATCGCGACCAACGCGTGCCTGACCGCGATCGAGCGCCGCGGCCGGCGGCCGCTGCCGTCTGGGCTGGGCGGCCCGGCGGAGGACCCGGAGGCGCCGCTGGTGGCTGCGCCGGAGGTGCCGTGGCTGCAGCCGTTTCCCGACGCGCTGCTGGCCGGGGAGCGCGAGGATCCGGCCGCGGTGGCCGTGTCGCGGGCGGGTATCCGGCTGGCTCTGGTCGCGGCGCTGCAGTACCTGTCCGCCCGGCAGCGCGCGGTGCTGATCTTGCGGGACGTGCTGGAGTGGCCGGCCGCTGAGGTGGCGGAGCTGCTGGGCACGACGACGACTGCGGTGAACAGCGGCCTGCGGCGGGCCCGCGCCCAGCTCGCGCAGGCGCTGCCCGCCGAAGACGAGCTTGCCGAGCCCGCCGAGCCGGACCGGCGGGCGCTGCTGGAGCGGTTCGCCGCGGCCTTCGAGAATGCCGACGCCAGCGCGCTGGCAGAGCTGTTGCGGGAGGACGTCGCGCTGGAGATGCCCCCGCTGCTGACCTGGTTCACCGGCCGGCAGGCCGTGGCGCGCTTCTTCGCCGCGTCGCACCCGTTCGCGGAGCCGGGGCGGTTGCGGCTGGTTCCGGTGATGGCGAACGGGCAGCCGGCGTTCGCGGCCTACCAGCGCGAACCAGGCGGGGCACACCTTGCGTACGCCGTGACGGTGCCCACGGTCACCACGACGGGGATCGCGCGGATCGTCACCTTCTTCAACCCGGGCCTGTTCGGGTCGTTCGGCCTGCCACGGGAGTCCGGTACCGCCGGGCCGGCGCCGGCGCAGGACCAGGCGGTCCCCCCGTGGCCCGGCTGAGCAGCGGACGGGAGCTGCTCGAATCCGCGGTCAGCTATGCGCTCGCCAGTGGCGCGCTGGTCACTCCGCAGCTCCTGTCGCGCCCGACCCCGTGCCCCGGCTGGGACCTGGAAACGCTGCTGGACCATCTCAGCGACTCGATCGGGGTGCTGGGCGAGGCGATCGCCACCGCAGGCGTCAGCCCTGGGCCGGCGCAGGGTTACGACGGGCCCGGGCGGGACCCGGTCGCGCGCCTGCGCGGCCAGGCAGCCAGGCTGCTGGGCGCCTGCGCCGCTGCCGGGCCGGCAGGGCGCCGGGTCGCCATCGGGGACCGTGAGCTGACCGCGAGCATGGTCGCGGTGACCGGAGCCATCGAGATCACCGTCCACGGCTGGGACATCTCGGTCGCATGCGGCGCCCGCCGGCCGGTCCCGCCGGGCCTGGCGGCCGTCTTGCTGCCGATCGCCCCGCTGCTCATCACCCCGGGCACCCGGCCTGGGCTGTTCGCCGACCCCATTCGGCTGCCCGTCCCAGCCTGCCCCGGCGACCAGCTCGTCGCCTTCCTCGGCCGCCAGCCGCGCCCCCCGGCCGCGCCAGCACACGGCAGCGCCTGAGCCAGGCACCCGGCTCAGGCCGGCCAGAAAGCTCTGGAAGTCATAGGCAGGCCCGCGGCGATTCCCGGGGATCCGGCTGGTCTGTATCAGTAGGCCGCCAAAGCGGGACGTGCCGGCTCAGGAACGCACTCGAAAAGGAGACAAGACGCGATGACGGACCACAAGGTTGTCAGCCGACAGGAGTGGCAGGCCGCACGCGAGAAGCTGCTCGAACGCGAGAAGGAGCACACCCGGATGGGGGACGAGCTGGCCCGCCAGCGCCGCGAGCTGCCCTGGGTCGCGATCGACAAGCAGTACCGGTTCGACACCGACGACGGCACGCGGACCCTGGCCGAGCTGTTCGACGGCCGCTCCCAGCTGCTGGTCTACCACTTCATGTTCGGACCGAGCTACCAGGCGGGGGACCCGGTCAACTCCTCGATCGCCGACGGCCTGGACGCCCTGCTGCCCCACCTTCATGCCCGCGACGTGACCCTGCTGCTGGTGTCGCGGGCGCCGCTGGCGAAGCTGCAGGCGTACAAGCACAGGATGGGCTGGAGCCTTCCCTGGGTCTCGGCGGCGAACACCGACTTCAACTTCGACCTCGGCGCCTCCGCCACCCAGGAGCAGGTACGCGTGGCCGGCGGGCGCACCGACGGTACGCTGCCGCCGATCGTGGGTCAGAACGCGGCCGCGACCGGGACCGACGTCCTGGGCTACCTCTCGGAGTCACCGGTGATGAGCGCCTTCACGCTCCAGGACGGCGCCGTCTACCAGACCTATGCGACCACCTGGCGCGGGGTCGAGTTCCTGATGGGCTACTACCCGATCCTGGACCGCGCACCGAAGGGGCGCGACGAGGGCGACGCCTGGCAGACCTGGATTCGCCGCCACGACGAGTACGTCTAGGCGTTGAGGAGATCATGGCGAACTCGGCTCCGGGCGGGGCCAACGACTACAACACCAAGATCATCGAGGAGTTCCGGGCCAACGAGGGACGCGTCGGCGGGCCGTGGGCGGGCACCACGCTGATTCTCATCCACCACCTCGGCGCCAGGTCCGGGATCGAGCGCGTCACGCCGCTGGGCTGCTTCCCTCAGGAAGACGGCCGCTTCGCGATCGTCGCCTCCCATGGAGGATCGCCGACCCACCCAGACTGGTACCACAACCTCAAGGCCAACCACAGGATCAACGTCGAGGTGGGTACCCAGGCGTTCACGGTCCTGGCGGAGGAGCTGGACGACACCGCCCGCGCCGAGCTGTGGCCGAAGCTGGTCGTGGAGGCTCCGCAACTCGTCGAATACCAGGCCAGGATCACGCGACAGATTCCGGTGTTCATGCTGATCCGCCAGGACTGACCCGTAACGAGAGCCACCGGTCTGCCACGCCGGGCAGTCCGCGCAGATGACGCCAGGATCAACGGCGTGCGGGTCGTCGGCCACAACGGCGGCAGCCCCGGCCACGAGGGCCAGCTCGACGTCTACCCCGACCGCGGCGACACCGTGGTCATGCTGACCAACCAGGACCAGGTCCTCCCACCTGTGCTGCGCAGGTCAGAGGAGCTGCTGACCCGCCAGCCATGACCTCCAGGCTGCCGCCGCCCCCCGGACATGGCCTCCGACCTGCCTGATCTCGCGGTTACAGGGCGGTAACGGCGGTCGTTCCCGGGCGGTAACCGCCGAGCCGCTACACCTGCACCGGAGCGCCATTTCGGCGCACCACACGCCTCCAGACATCAAGGAGAAACGGGCATGCGACGGCTGAGCATTGGACGTCCGATGGTCGAGAACCCGCAGCGACGCCCCGGATGGGCACCAGCACAAAGGGCCTCGTCATGAAGGCAAGAGGCGTCACGGCGGCCAAGTCCCTGCCGGGCAGGATGTGCACCTCGCTGCTGGGCGACTGGCAGCAGGCCCGGCCGGCCCAGCGGTTGGGCTATCTGGCCGGCCTGCGGCGAGCGCTGGGCGCCACCCGCGGGCACGTGCGGACCCAGTTCGTGGTCGAATCGCTGCTGCTGGCGCTGTTGGGCGGCGCCGGCGGGGTGGTGCTGGGCGCGCTGGCCACCACCGGCTACGCCACCCGCCAGCACTGGCAGGTGGTGGTGCCGCTGGCGGGCGTGGCCGGCGGGGTCGCCGCCGCGTTGTGCCTGGGCGCGGTCGCGGGGCTGTACCCGGCCATGCGCGCCGCCCGCCTGGCCCCCACCGACGCCCTCCGCACCGCATAACACCCGGGCGCCCGGTCACCAGCGCCGGCCGGTGACCGGGCGCACCATCAACGTCGTCGGCGAGCAGGTCGACGAGCGGCCCGCTCCTGGTCATCCTCACATGTCCTGTCTCGACACTCTCGTCCGAGTGTCGAGCTCCGCAAGCCGCCGCTCGAGGTGGCGCCGCTCGGCGTCGTCGTGGACCAGTGCCAGGGCTCGGCGGTAGGCCTCGCGTGCCGCCTCCGTGCGCCCGAGACGCCGCAGCAGCTCCCCGCGCGTGGCGTGCAGGTAGTGGTAGCCGTCCAGGGAGAGACGATCGACGATCTCCAGGCCTGCCTCGGGACCACGCGCCTAGGCGACGGCGACCGCTCGGTTCAGCTCGACGACGGGCGAGCCGGTCAGGCGCGAGAGCTCACCATAGAGAGCGGCGATCTGGGGCCAGTCGCGCGGCTGGTCGGCGTGCAGGGACGCGATCGCCGCCTGCACCACGTAGGGACCACGGCCAAGCAGCACCAGGGCCCGGTCCAGCGCCTGCCGACCCAGGGCGATCTGTGCGGTGTCCAACAGCGTGCGGTCCTGGTCGGCCAGCAGCACCAGCTCGCCGTCGCGGAACCGCGCCTGCCGGCGCGCGTCCAGGAGCAGCATCAGCGCCAGCAGCCCGTGCACCTCCGGCTCGTCGGGCATCAGCTCGCCGAGCGCACGCCCCAGCCGGATCGTCTCGGCCGCCAGGTCGCCACGGCCGCCGTAGCCCTGGTTGAAGATCAGGTAGACGACCGCGAGCACGGCGTCGAGCCGGTCGGGTAGTAGGTGCTCGGGCGGCACCCGGAACGGGATCCCCGCGGTCTTGATCTTGCGCTTGGCCCGCACCAGCCGCTGGGCCATGGTCGGCTCGGGGACCAGGAAGGCGCGGGCGATCTCGCCGGTGGTCAGGCCGCCGAGCGTCCGCAGCGTGAGCGCAACCTGCGCCTCGACCGGCAGCGCCGGGTGGCAGCAGGTGAAGATGAGCTCCAGCCGCTCGTCCGGGAAGGTCTTCGGGTCGTCCACCTGTCCCTCCGTCGGCTCCGGCACCTGCAGCAGGCGGGTCTTTGCGGCCAGCGTGCGGTCGCGGCGGATGCGGTTGATGGCTCGGTTGCGCGCCGTCGTCACCAGCCAGGCGCCCGGGTTGGAGGGGACCCCGTTTTGGGGCCATCGCTCCGCGGCGATCGCGAAGGCCTCCTGCGCGGCTTCCTCGGCGAGGTCGAAGTCGCCGAGGAAGCCGATCAGCGCAGCCAGCACACGGCCCCACTGGTCGCGGAAGACCTGCTCGAGGGTGGTTACCAATACGTCTCGCTGGGGCGGATCTCGATGGCGCCACCCAGGCGGGCCGGTGGGATCCGCGCGGCCAGCTCGATCGCCGCATCCAGGTCGTCGGCCTCCAGGACGGCGTAGCCGCCGACCGCCTCCTTGATCTCGACGAACGGGCCGTCGGTGGTCAGCGTCTTGCCGTCCTGCACCCGCACGGTGGTCGCGTTCTCGGGAAGCCCCAGCGGGAGGCCACCGGTGAAGCCGGGCGTCTTGTTGACCTCCGCCCACTCGGCGTAGATGCGCTTCTGCTCGTCCTCCGGCAGCGGTGTCGTGAGGCTGGTGCCGTGGTAGATCAGCAGCACGTACTGCATGGTTCCCTCCTTGTCGGGGATGGTCGCCCATGAGACAAACGGGCAGCCGCGAAATCGACAGGCCCCGCCGAAAAGCCGACAGCAGTCTTCGTGGCGGACGATAGCGCCGTTCGTGCTTGGAGCCACCGTCCGATCCGGTGACCAAGAGCCGTGGGAGTTCATCAACCGGCCAGGGCCTCGGCAAGTGCGGGCTTGTTGGTTTCACGGGCTGGTGATGCCCAGCCGGGCGGCTTGCTGGGAACGGGCCTGTGGCAGTGCCGCGACGGATGGTTCGGGCACGAGGCTGGGCATGTCCGGCGGGCGGGGTGCGGCTTGCGTGAACCGCGACGCCGTCTGCTCCGACAATCAGGCATGAGCGCGAACCCCGATCGGGTCCCGAACGACGCGGAGCTGCTGGCGGCGGTGGCCGAGGGGGACCCCGAGGCGTTCGGGGTCTTGTACGACCAGCACGCCCCCTGGCTGCTGGTGCGGCTGCGCCAGCGCACCGCCGACCCGGGCCTGGCCGACCAGGTCGCTCAGGAGACCTTCCTGGTGGTCTGGCGCGACGCCGGGCGCTTCCGTGGCAGGGGTGCGGTGGGCGCCTGGATCTGGGGGATCGCCATCCGGCGCCTGCTGGACGTGCAGCGTGGCGACGCCGCCTTGGGGCGCCTGGCGGGCCTGCTCGGGCGGCGGCGGATCCCGGATGCCGCCAGCGCCGAGGAACAGGCCCTGGCCACGCTGGAGCACCGCGACGTGATCCGGGCGCTGAACCGGCTCTCGCCGGAGCTGCAGGCGGTCCTGCAGGCGACCGTGCTGGACGGGCTCAGCACCCGCGAGGCGGCCGTGCTGCTGGGGATCCCGGCCGGCACGGTCAAGACCCGGGGGCGCGGGCGCGGCTGCGCCAGGAGCTGGCATGAGCCAGGGAGGAGGTACGACCATGGGTGGGCCTGACGCCACGGGGGCCTGGCATGCCGACGCCGAGCTGCTGGCCGCCTACGACGACCAACGCCTGGACGCCGCGGCCCGCTGGTCGGTGGAGGCGCACCTGACCAGCTGCGCCGCCTGCCGGCTGCAGGTGCGGGCGCTGGTCGACCCCGCGCGCCTGCGGCGCCTGCGGGAGGCGCTGATCGAGGAGGTGGAGGCGCCCCGCGCCGGCGTAGTCGAGCGGCTGCTGGTGCGCCTTGGCGTGGCCGACCACACCGCCAGGCTGCTGGCCGCGACCCCGGCGCTGCGCGGCTCGTGGCTGCTGGGGGTGGCCGTGGCGCTGGCATTCGCGGTGCTGGCCGCCAGGGTCACCCCCGGCCAGGACGCGAACCTCGCGTTCCTGTGCCTGGCGCCGCTGCTGCCGCTCGCCGGGATCGCCGCGGCCTACGGGCCCGGGATCGACCCCACCTACGAGATCGGCCTGGCCGCCCGGTGCGCACCTTCCGGCTGCTGCTGCTGCGAGCCGCCGCGGTGCTAGGGACCGCGACCCTCCTGGCCGCGGCGGCGAGCCTCGCGCTGCCCCAGCTCGGCCCGGGGGCGGCCGGCTGGCTGCTGCCCTCCCTGGGACTGACCGCGGCCAGCCTGGCGCTGGCCACCACGGTCGAGCCGCTGCGCGCCATCGGGATCACCGCCGGCGCCTGGGTCGCCGCGGTGGCGGTCACCGTCCCGTCCCCGGCGCCGTCGTCGGTCCTGTTCGGCGTGACCGGGCAGGTCGGCTTCGCGGCCCTGGCGCTGCTCGGCGCCGCCGTGCTGCTGCTTCGCCGCGGCCACTTCGAGTCCGACCGCGCTTTCGACACCACCCCGCGCTTTGCCGCAAGGAGGCTGCGATGACCACCCCTGCTCCGGCCGTCCGGGTCCGCGACCTGGTGATGGCGTTCGGGCGCACCCGCGCGCTCGACGGCGTCGGGTTCGACCTGGTGCCAGGCGTGACCGGGCTGCTCGGTCCGAACGGGGCGGGCAAGACCACCCTGCTGCGCGTGCTCGCCACCGTGTCGGCGCCCGATTCCGGGTCCGTTGATGCGCTGGGCCTGGACCCGCGGCGCCCCGACCAGCGGCTGGACCTGCGTGGCCGGCTCGGCTACATGCCGCAGGAGCCCGGGTTCCACGCCCGCTTCACGGCCTTCGAGTTCGTCGACTACGTGGCGATCCTCAAGGAACTGCACCAGCGGCACGCCCGCCACGGGGAGGTGCGGCGGGTGCTGGACCTGGTCGGGCTGGGCGCGGTGCGGCGCAAGCAGATCAAGGCGCTGTCGGGCGGCATGCGCCGGCGGGTCGCGCTGGCCCAGGCGCTGCTCGGCGACCCCGACCTGCTGGTGCTCGACGAGCCCACCGCCGGCCTCGACCCCGAGCAGCGGCTGCGCTTCCGTGAGCTGGTCTCCCGGCTCGGGGAGGGCCGCACCGTGCTGCTGTCCACCCACCAGACCGAGGACGTGGTCGCGCTGTGCCAGCAGGTCCTGGTGCTGCACCTCGGCAAGCTGCGCTTCGCGGGGACGCCGCTGGAGCTGGCCGGACTGGCTCAGGGGCACGTGTGGCGGAGCCAGGAGCGCGACCCGGGTGCGCTGGCCGCCTGGCGTACCGGCACCGGCCAGCACCGCAACATCGGCAACCCGCCGGCAGGCGCCGACCTGCTGGAGCCCACCCTCGAGGACGGCTACCTGCTGCTGCTCGGCAGCGACCAGGCCGAGGCGGCGGCGGCATGACGGCCAGCGTCGAGCACCACGACGACCACCCACCCGCCGCCGACGTCCCGCGGGACGTCCCGGCCGAGGTCCGCTCCCGCCGCTCCATGCTCGCCCTCGCGGCGGTCGAGAGCGGGCGGCTGCTGCGCCACCCCGCCGTGCTCGCCGCGACCGCCCTGAGCGCCTGGCTGCTGTGGCGCTGGAGCAAAGGCACCGTGCCGGTGCTCCACTACGCCGACATCGCCACCCAGCTCCCGCTGGCGCCGCTGGCCGGGGCGGCCCTGTTGGCCGCCAACCTGGCCGTGCTGCGCCCGCACCGCGACGGCGCCGTCGACCTCTACGGGGCCACCCGGCTGAGCCTGGCCCGGCGGACGCTGGCGCACCTGCTGTCGGTGCTGCCGCTGGCGGCGCTCGGCGGCGTCCTGGTCGCCGCCGACCTGGCCTGGCTGGCAGGTGTGCCCGGCAGCGCCGGCACCCCGCACCCCGCGGAGGCCGCCACCGGCCCGGCCCTGATCGTGCTGAGCGGCTGCCTGGGTGTGGCGCTCGGCCGGCTCTGGCGGTCGGTGGCGGTCGCCCCGCTGGTCCTGGTCGTCCTCGCGGTCGGGTCGCTGACCCTGGCCGACCTCTACGTCGGCGGGCACGACCGGCGGCCGTGGGTCTGGCTCGGCACGCTGCTGCGGCCGGTGACCATCGACCCGCCGCCGGCCGCGCTGCTCGGCCGGCCGGCCACCTGGCACCTGGTCTACCTGGTGGGCGCCGCGGTCGTCCTGGGCGCGCTGGCCGTGTGGCGGAGCCAGGCGCTGGCGCGGGGGCCTCGCCGCGCCGAGGCGGTCACCGGCGCGGTCCTGGTGACGGCGCTGGCGGTCACCGCCGCCGCGGCGGTGGTGCAGACCAGGCCGACCTCCCCGGCGCTGACGGCTCGGCGGGAGGCCGCGGCGACCAACCCGGCGGCACACCAGGTCTGCCAGCGGCGCGGCCCGGCGGTCTACTGCGTGTACCCGGGTTTCGAGCCGCAGATCGGCCTGTGGGAGCCGACCGTGCGGGCGGTGCTGGCCGGGATTCCGCCCGCCGCGGCGGTGCGAGCGGTGCCGGTCACCGTGGCGCAGCGCATCGGCTGGCCCCGGCTGATCGCAGAGGAGGCCATCCCCACCGCCGAAGAGGACCCTGCCCGCGGCCGTCCGCCCGTCGCCCCGGTCGGCACCGCCTGGGGACGGGACGGCCTGGCGCTCGCGCAGGCGCGCCTGGCCGCGAACGTCGCCGCCCGCCTCACGGGTCTGACCCGCCCGGAGCCGCCACCGGGGAGCGAGCTGGCGAGGTGGGACGCTCCTTGCCAGGCCCACGGGGTGGTCGCCCTGTGGCTGGCCGGGCAGGCGAGCCCGCACGCCGCGGAAGGGCTCCGCCAGGGCATCGCCGACGTCTATGGCGGGATCTTCACGCTCGTCCACGACGTCGACCCTGATGACCTCTGGTGGGGCGAGCGCGCGGGCCGGTTCGCGCTGGCACTGCTCGACCGGCCCCGCGACCAGGTCGCCCAGGCGCTGTGGCGCAACTGGACCTGGTGACCTCCCCGGAGATGACCATCGAGCGGCTCGGCGAGGTCCTCGGTGTGCAGCCTCCACCACCCGGCAGCCCCAACCCGCCCGACAGCGGGGGTCCGGGGTGCTGACGCCGGGAAGGCGGCTCCGCCGCCAGCTCCGCCTCGTCCCGGCGCTGCTGGTCCCCACCGCCCGCGCGGTCGGCTGGGCACCGCCCCTGGCCGCGTGCGGCCTGAGCCTCGGGCTGCTCGCGCTCGCCGTGCGGCCAGGCCTGGAGCTACCCGCAGGGCGCCTGGTGCTGTGGCTGCGGCTCGCAATGATCGTCGCCGTGCTCGGCCACGCCTTCCTGCTCGACGATCCCAGCGAGCCCACCACCGAGGCCGTGGCCGGGTCGCTGCTGCTGCGCCGGGCGCTGCGGGTGGCCCTGCTGCTGCCCGTCACGGCCGCCTGGTGGGCCGCGGCGGTGTGGCGGGTCCGGGCGGTCCACCCTCGGCTGCCGCTGCCGGTCGCGGCGTACACCCTGGAGGTGGCGGCGCTGCTGGCCGTCACCGTGGCGCTCGCCGCCGCCGGATCGCGCCTGGCGCCCGAGCGGCGCGGCGGGGTGGTGGCCGCACCCGCCCTGCTGGGGCTCGCCAGCGCCGCCTTCCTGCTGCCCGCCCAGCTCGCGCTGTACGCCCAGCCGGGCGAAGCCGCCTGGGACGGCGCCCACCGCCGCTGGGCCCTGCTGCTCGGCCTCGCCCTGGCGGCGTTCGCCGCCGCCAGCCGCGACCCCGCCCACCGCCGCCTCCCCAGCCCGCTCCGCGGTCTCGCCCACAGGCTCGCTCGGGGCCGCAACGCCCGGGCGGAACCCCGCGCTCAGGGGTCGCTTGAAGCTGCTGGTCGGGCGGAACGGTCGGTCGGGTGAGTCGAGGGCAGCAACCACCGACCCTTCACCCATGCCAGCCAGCCGTCGATAGGGTCAGGTTGGACCCCAGCAGCCAGCCAGTCTGGGACCAACGCGTCGACATCGAGGTGATGGACACCCAGGTGGTCGCTCGGAGTCCGAGCAGCCCACGACTTCCCGACGCCCTTCGGGCCATAGAGCACGATCGCCAACGCCGTGCCGCCAAGTCTGGCCTAGTAGGATTCGTCGAGCTTGACAGTGCCCACGAGTGGTGATGCCCCGTGACCCGGGCTCGGCTGGACCTCACGCGGTCGCAGATCCTGGCGTTCCGGCGACACGTGGGCGCGCTCGACGAGCGGCTTCCACACGGCCAGCGCTCGCTCCGGCGTGCGGCCTGGGCAGGGCTGCCGGACAGCATGCCCCGGGCCGCCCTCCTATCGATCCACGCGCGCGTTGAACGGACCGAACCGTTCACGTGGCAAGATCCTTCGCTCGTCCAGCTCTGGGGACCGCGGTTCAGTGTCTTCGTTGTCGCCGCGTGCGACCTGGCCGTCTTCTCGCTCGGGACGCTGCCCGACGATGCCAAGGGTCGGCAGAGGGCAGAAGACCTCGCCGCCCGCCTCAACGCGTTCCTCGGCGGCGCGCGGATGAGCTACGGAGAGGCGGGGCGTGCACTGGGCGTGCACCCCAACCGTCTCAGGTACGCGGCGGCGACCGGCACGGTCCTGATCCGCTGGGAAGGCGCACGGCAGCCGACGGTCTGGACGGTGCCGCCGCCTGAGGCCGACCCTCGCGACGCCCGCCTTGAGCTCGCGCGTCGGTACCTGCACGTCTACGGGCCAGCGACGCCCGAAGCCTTCGGCCGGTGGGCGGGGATCGGCCCGCGGCACGGCGTCGCGGCGTTCGAGGCGCTCCGCAGGTCGCTGACGCCGGTGCGGACGCCAGTAGGCGACGCGTGGATCCTCACCCAAGACGAGGTGACCCTTGTTGCCGCCCCGAGGCCTGTGGCGCCCGCACGGCTGCTCCCGAGCGGTGATTCTTATCTCCTCCTGCACGGAAGGGATCGCGAACTCCTGGTCCCGAACGCTGCCCGCCGTCGCGCGCTGTGGACGCCGCGCGTCTGGCCCGGTGGCCTCCTTGTCGGGGGCCAGATCGCCGGGACGTGGCGGCGCGCGGACGCGATGATGACGGTGCAGCCCTGGCGGCGGCTGTCGCGCGCAGAACGCGATGCGGTCGCGGCGGAAGCGGAGTCCTTGCCACTGCCCGGTATCAGGGAGCGGATCGTCGTCCGCTGGTAGCTCGACTCCGCTTCTGTGGTCTGTTCCTACGCCGGCCCCATGCTTGCGCGGCTGGCCCTGATGGGGGCCACGCTGATCGCCACAGTGAGGTCGACGCTTCCCGCCAGCGCGGTCAGCTTGTCGGGGTTGACGACGCTGTAGACCGCGCGCACCCGGTCGCCCTGTTCGGTGAGGTCCACGACCACGACCCCGAACAGCTTGCCGCCAGTGAACAGCAGCGCCGCCGGTCCGCCGTTCACCTCCGCGTAGTCGATGACGAGGTCGGCCGTGGGGTACCTGGCCGCGCCCGCGACCAGCAGGCGGGCGACCTTGTCGCGGCCCTGGATGACACGCCGTGCGAGCCCCAGCTTGCCGCCACCGTCGCTCCACAGGGTCACGTCCGGGGCGAGCACCTCCAGCAAGGCGTGCAGGTCGCCGCCGAGGGCCGCGGCCAGGAACCGCTCGGTTGCGGCCCTCCGCGCCGACGGGTCTGGTTGGTAGCGCGGGCGGCGTGCCCGGACGTGCTCGCGGGCGCGGTGGGCGAGCTGGCGGACCGCGGCCGGGCTGCGCCCCAGGACCGTGGCGATCTCGGGGTGGTCGTACCCGAACACCTCGTGCAGCACGAACACCGTGCGCTCCAGCGGCGTCAGCGTCTCCAGCACCACCAGCATGGCCATCGACACCGCCTCGGCCCGTTCCGCGCTCTCGGGGCCGTCGGTCCCGGTGGCCAGCGGCTCGGGCAGCCATGGCCCCACGTAGGCCTCGCGGCTACGGCGCGCGCTGCGCAGCCGCGACAGCGCCTGGTTCACGGCGATCCGCAGCAGGTAGGCGCGCGCGTTGACGACCTCCTCGCGACCGCTGGACGCCCAGGCCAGCCAGGTGTCCTGCAGGACGTCCTCGGTGTCGGAGACGGTCCCGAGCAGGTTGTAGACGACCGAGAAC
>WNGA01001885.1_pt1 | contig 34392 bp, 38 predicted proteins | sample 5400061 | NCBI WGS metagenome assembly WNGA01 (sample SAMN13153366, study PRJNA577476) | soil metagenome | isolation source: 100 cm soil or saprolite under grassland replicate 2 | place: USA:California | collected 2016-06-15 | reverse complement strand
ACTCACCGCGGCCGAGTTCGGCTGCCGGTGCCGGGTCTCCTTCGTCAAGGTCGCCGAGTTCCAACGCCGCGGCGTCGTCCACTTCCACGCCCTGATCCGACTGGACGGACCCGGCGACTTCGACCAACCCCGCGTGTCGATCGACGCCACCGGGCTGGCACGCGCCATCCGCCGCGCCGCCACGCACGTCCGGCTCACCGTGCCGCTGCCGGACGGACCCGACCTGGTGCTGCGGTTCGGCGACCAACTCGACACCCAAACCGTCAACGGCGGCCCCACCGGCGAACTCACCCCCGAACACGCCGCCCGCTACATCGCCAAATACGCCACCAAGGCCGCCGAAGACTTCGGTCTCGGCGACCGGCGCATCAGCCCCGACGCCCTACCGCTCCTCGGCGTCACCGAGCACATAGACCGCCTCGTGCGCGTCGCCTGGCAACTCGGCAAGCACCAGCAATACGAAGGGCTCCGGCGCTGGGTCCATATGCTCGCATTCCGCGGACACTTCGCATCGAAGTCGCGTCGGTACTCCACCACCATGGGCGCCATCCGTGCCGAACGCCGCGCATACCGACAACGCCAAACAGCCGGAGAGGTGCGCGGGCTCGCAGCCGAACACGAACAAACGACCCTCGTCGTCAGCCGGTGGGAGTTCGCCGGACTCGGCTACCACACCAGCGGAGACGCAGCACTCGCGCTCTCCGCCGCCGCCCGAGCACGCGAACGACGACAGGCCGCCCGAGACGCCGGCTGACGAGAGGACGAGCAGAACATCTGGAGAGGCACACCACAGTGAACGAGTTACAGGAAATGCGCGCGGGACCGCGGCTCGCGCCCAAGTGGCACAGCGTCGCGGAGGTCGCCGAGCAGCTCGGCTACGGCCTGTCGAAGACCAAGCTCCTGGTCGCAACCGGGCAGATCCGTTCCCTCAAGGACGGCGGGCACCGCAGGATCCTGCCCGAGTGGGTGGACGAGTACGTGGCCCGGCGCGTCGCTGAGGCGGCGTCGTGACCGGCCGGGCCAGAGCCAACGGCGAGGGCTCGATCTTCGCCTACCGCAACGGGTACGCCGCCTACGTGTGGGTGACCACGCCGGGCGGCACCCGGGCGCGGAAGTGGCTCTACGGCCAGGACCGGGACGAGCTGCACGGCCGGTGGATCGACCTGCAGAAGCAAGCCAAGAGCGGCCCGGTCGCCACGAAGGTGCCGACGCTCGGGGCGTACCTGGACTACTGGCTTGCGGAGGTGGTCAAACCGAACCTGGCACCGGCCACGGCAGCCAACTACGACATGTTCGCGCGGCTCTACGTCGCGCCCGGACTCGGCGCGAAGCGGCTCGACAAGCTGACCGTCCGGGACGTACAGAGCTGGCTGAACAAGGTCCGCCAGACCTGCCAGTGCTGCGCCCAGGGCAAGGACGCAGCCAGGCCGGCCGAGGGTCGTAAGAGCGAGCGGCAAAGGTGCTGCGCGGTGGGCCAGTGCTGCGACCAGCGAGCCTCCGACCGGACCTGCCGAGACGCCTGGACGGTGCTGCGGAACGCGCTGAGCAACGCCGTCCGCGAGGAGATCGTCACCCGCAACGTGGCGGCGCTGGTGCGGGTCTCCAAGCCACGATCGCGCAAGGTGAAGCCGTGGTCCGTCGAGGAGGCACGGCAGTTCCTGGAGTCGGCCCAGCGCGACGGCGACCCGCGGTACGCCGGATACGTGCTGATCCTCATCCTCGGCCTGCGCCGCGGCGAGCTGCTCGGGCTCCCCTGGTCCTGCGTCGATCTCGACGGCGCCGAGGCCACGATCGGCTGGCAGCTCCAACGGATCGGCGGGCGACTCCTGCACCGCGAGACCAAGACCGAAGCCTCCGACGCGCCGCTGCCGCTGCCCGGCATCTGCCTGGCCGCACTGCGTGAGCATCGCCAACGGCAGCAGACCTGGCAGGTCGAGGCCGGCGCCGCCTGGCACGACTCCGGGCTCGTCATGACCACCCGCTACGGCGCCGCGCTGGAGCCGCGGAACTTCCATCGCGACTTCAAGGCAAGATGCGCCAAGGCGGGCGTCCGGGTGATCCCCGTTCACGCCGTGCGCCGCACCTGCGCGTCCCTCCTGGTCGCCCTGGAGGTACACCCTCGGGTCGCCATGCAGATCCTCCGGCACAGCCAGATCGCGGTGACCATGAACGTGTACAGCGAGGTCTCCTCGAAGGAGACGCGGGCGGCCCTCAAGCGGCTCGGCGAGAGCCTGGGCGGCACCGATGAGGGCTGAACCGTAGCTGTACTTCGTAGCTGTACGGGCAGCGAAGTGGAGCTGAGGGGATTCGAACCCCTGACCCCCTCGATGCGAACGAGGTGCGCTACCGGACTGCGCTACAGCCCCTGGAACGTCGTACAGGTTAGCAGGTGCCGGGCGGGCGCCCGGTCAGGCGTTGACGGCCTTCGGGTACTCCTCGAGCTGCGCGAACGAGGGGTCGTCGTCGTCCAGGCTGACCACCTGCGCGGGAGTCCGTACCGGGGCGGGCGCGGCGGCACGGCGGGCCCGGGCGTCCGCGAGGCGGGCGGCCCGGCGGCGGCGGATCTCGGCGGCTCGCCGAGCCTCGGCGCGCAGCCAGCCCAGGTACCCAGCCAGGAGCAGGTCGCACACCGCGTTGGCCGCCCACAGCCGGGACGACACCAGGACGGCTGTGACCCCGCTGGCCACCACCACCGTGACCAGCGTGCCGAGCGCCCGGCGGCGGCGGGCCAACATGGCGGCCCGTGGCGCCGACACCGCGGCAGGCGCGACGGCCGGCGGCTGGTCGGCAGCCCGCTCCTCGTCGGCGCGCCGGACCAGCATCGGTACGAGTACCACGACCCACATCACGACCAGCACGATGACGGTGAGGATCGTCGAGCTCATGATCGTCCCTCCCGTCACATCAATCACACGCGTCCCCGTGCACGGTAGTCACGCTCCGCACACGACGGCGGCAAGATCCACGGTGTGTCGGCGAGATGATCCACGGATTGCCCGTACGGGCAACCGCTGCTGTGCCCATTGGTTCGCTCGCAAGCTCGCTCACGCCTCTGCCGAACGCAGCCGGGCAACCAGCCGGTCCGGGCAGTCTTCCGCGGTCAGCGCGTAGCCGATGTGGTCCCGCCAGGCGCCGTCGATGTCGAGGTACCGCCGGAACAGCGCCTCCTCGCGGAACCCCAACTTGGCCACCACCCGCCGGCTCGCCGCGTTCTCCGGGCGTACATCGACCTGCACCCGGTGCAGCCCGACCGGGCCGAAGCAGTGGTCCACCGCCAGCGCCAGCGCGGTCGGCATCACCCCGCGGCCGGCCACCGCCTGGTCCAGCCAGTACCCGACCTGCCCGGCCAGCGACGCACCGCGGACGATGTTGACCACCGAGAGCTGGCCGACGAGCTGCCCCCGGTAGGTCACTCCCCACGGCAGCGCGGCGCCGCTGCGGGCCAGCTTGCGCAGCCGGGACAGCAGCGGCGGGTACGCGGCCACCGAGTGTCGGACCGCCCAGGCATCGTACGATGTGGGCTCCCACGGAGACAGCCAGGCCTCGTTGCGGATCCGCAGCTCGCTCCACGCCACCGCGTCCCGCAGCCGCATCGGCCGCAGCCCGACCGGGCCGTGTGCCAGGGTGGCCGGCCAGCCCGGATGTCTGGCACTCATGTGCCGGACAGCAGCAGTGGCAGCACCGTGACCTGGTCCCCCTCGGCCACCTCGGTCACCGCCTCGTCAATGACGATCAGGCAGTTCGACTGCGCCAGGCTGGCCAGCAGATGCGAGCCGGGGCCGCCGACGGGCTGCACGCTGTACCCGCCGCCGTCCTCCCGGTGCAGCAGTCCGCGCCGGTACTGCCGGCGGCCGGCCGGCGAACGCATCGACCCCAGCGCGACGGCGCTGACCGTACGGCGGTGGAGCTGCCGCTTGCCGAGCATCAGCCGGATCGCCGGCCGCACGAACACCTCGAATGACACCAGCGAGCTGACCGGGTTGCCCGGCAGGCAGAACACCGGCGTGGCCCGGTCGCCCAGGGTGCCGAAGCCCTGCGGCGTACCGGGCTGCATCGCCACCTTCACGAACTCCATCGTGCCGAACTCCCGCAGCGCCTCCTTCACCACGTCGAAGGCGCCCATGCTCACTCCGCCGCTGGTGATCAGCAGGTCGGCCCGGGACAGCTGCGCCTCGAGCAGGTCGAGCAGCCGCCGCTTGTCGTCCGGCACGATGCCGGCCCGGTACACCTCGGCGCCGCCGTCCCGGGCGGCCGCGGCCAGCATGTAGGAGTTCGCGTCGATGATCTCGCCGGGCCCCGGCATCCGGCCCACGTCGACGAGCTCGCTGCCGGTGGAGACCACCACGACCCGGGGCCGGGGCCGGACCAGCACCCGCTCGCGGCCGACCGCGGCGAGCAGGCCGACCTGGGCGGGCCCGATCGGGGTGCCCGCGCCGACGGCCAGGTCGCCGGCCCGGACATCCTCGCCCCTGCGCCGCACGTACGCTCCCGGCTCGGCGGCCGCCCGGATGGTCACCCGGGCCACCCCGCCGTCGGTGGCCTCGACCGGTACCACGGCGTCGGCGCCGTTGGGCATCGGGCCGCCGGTCATGATCCGTACGCACCGGCCGCTGCCCACGCTGTGCACCACGCGGGCGCCGGCGGCGATGTCACCCACCACGGGCAGCACCACCGGGGACTCCTCGGTGGCGCCGGCCACATCTACCGCGCGCACCGCGTACCCGTCCATCGCGGAGTTGTCGAAGCCGGGCAGCGGCGCCGCGGCATGCACATCCTCCGCGCACAGCAGGCCCTGCGCATCCAGCAGCGCCAGTTCGATCGGGTCCGGCGCGGTGATCCGGGACAGCACCCGGTCGAGCTGCTCCTCGACCGGCCGCAACCCGCCGCCCTCGTTCACCGTCGCGCGTCCACGAAGCTCTGCAGCCATGCCCGGAACTCATCGCCCAGATCGGGATGTTCGTACGCGAGCTGCACCACCGCACGCAGGTAGTCCAGCCGGTCACCGGTGTCGTACCGCCGGCCGCGGAAAACCACGCCGTGCACCGGCTCCCCCGCGACGGCCAGCGCCTGCAGTGCATCGGTGAGCTGCAACTCGCCACCGCGTCCCGGCGGCGTCTCCCGGAGCGCGCCGAAGATCGTGGGGGACAGCACGTACCGCCCTATCACCGCGAGGGTGCTGGGCGCCTCGTCCGGCTCCGGCTTCTCCACCAGATCGGTGATGCGGACGACGTCCTCCGCGTCGGTGGGCTCGGCGACGACCACGCCGTACAGCCTGGTCTGGTCCCGGGGCACGTCCAGCAGCGCGACCACCGAGCCACCGCGCTCGGCCCGGATTGCGAGCATCTGCTTCAGCAGCGGGTCGCGGGCGTCGATGAGGTCGTCGCCGAGCATCACCGCGAACGGTTCGTCGCCGACGAACGGCGCCGCGCACAGCACCGCGTGGCCGAGCCCCAGCGGCGAGCCCTGCCGGATGTAGTGCACGTCGGCCAGGTCGGCGGAGCGGCGCACCGCGTCCAGCCTGCTCTTGTCGCCCTTCTGCTCCAGCGCCGCCTCGAGCTCGGGCGCCCGGTCGAAGTGGTCGGCGATCGCCTCCTTGCCGCGCCCGGTGACCACCAGGACCTCCGGCAGCCCGGCGTCCACCGCCTCCTCGACGATGTACTGCATCGCCGGTGTGTCCACCACCGGCAGCAGCTCCTTGGGTACCGCCTTGGTCGCCGGCAGGAACCGGGTGCCCAGCCCGGCGGCCGGGATCACCGCCTTGCGGGGGGTACGGTTCGTCGCCTGCGACATTCCGCGAGGCTAACCGAAGATGGTGCGGTGACCGACGGCGGCAGCCCGAACGACCCGGTCCGGCTGGCAAAGGCGCGGTGGCGGGCCCGGCTGCTGGCGGTACGGGGCGATCTGTCCGCCGCTGATCTCGCCGATGCGGCGGCCGCCCTGACGGCCGCGGTGCTGCGGGCGGATGCGTTGCGTGGGGCGCGGCGGGTGGCGGCGTACGTCCCGGTCGGCCCGGAGCCGGGGTCGGTCGCGCTGCTGGACGCCCTGGCGGGGCGCGGGATCGCAGTGCTGCTGCCGGTGGCGCTGCCGGACCGTTCGCTGGACTGGGCCTGGTACGACGGGACGCTGGCGCCGGCCCGGTACGGGCTGCGCGAGCCGGCCGGACCGCGGCTGGGCGCGGTGGCGCTGGCCGGCGTGGACGCCGTGCTGGCGCCTGGCCTGGCGGTGGACCGGCGCGGCATCCGGCTGGGCCGCGGCGCGGGGTACTACGACCGGGCGCTGGCCGCCGTGACGGGCATCCCGGTGGCGGTGCTCCTGCACGACGGAGAGCTGGTGGACGACGAGCTGCCGGCCGAGCCGCACGACCGGTCCGTCACCGCTGTCGTGACACCACTGCTCGGGTGGGTGGATGTGAGCTAACCTGTTAGCAGTCGGATGGTGAGAGTGCCAACAGGAGGTCGGCGTGCCGACGTACCAGTACACCTGCACCGAGTGCGGGCACGACCTCGAGGCCGTGCAGTCGTTCTCGGACGCTCCACTGAGCACCTGTCCGGCCTGTGGCGGCAGGCTCCGCAAGGTGTTCTCCGCGGTCGGTGTCGTCTTCAAAGGCTCCGGCTTCTACCGGACCGACAGCCGGGCGAACGGCGCCAAGAAGGACGCGGCCGCCGCCTCGGACGGTTCGTCGACCAAGACGGAGAGCACCTCCCCGAGTTCGTCGTCCACCGGCAAGACCGCCCCACGCGGCTCGTCGTCCGGCTCCAGCGGCTCTTCCGCGAAGTCGGCGGCGGCCGGCTAGTCTGCGCAGGTGTGAAGAGCCCCGACTCGCGCTCCTACTGGGACGACGCCGCACGGACGGACGCGTACTGGCACATCGCCACCAGCAGCACCGGTGACGCGGAGCGCTTCTACGCCAGCGGTGCCGCCGAGACCGACGCGCTGCTCGCGTTGTGCGCGATCCTGCCGGACGAGGGCAGGTCGGTGCTGGAGATCGGCTGCGGCGCGGGGCGCATGACACGCCGCCTGGCCGAGCTGTTCGGGCAGGTCATCGCGCTGGACGTGTCCGAGGAGATGCTCAAACACGCGCAGCAGGCACTCGCCGACCGGCACAACGTGGGCTACCTGCATGGCAACGGCAGCGACCTGTCCGGCGTCGCGGACCGCTCGGTGGACGTCGTCTTCTCCTACATCACGCTGCAGCACGTGCCAACCGTCGAGGGGCAGCTCAGCTACGTGCAGGAGACCGCCCGGGTACTGCGGCCGGGCGGCCAGGCGGCCCTGCAGGTCCGGTCGAACGGCGCGCTGCCGGTGGCCCTCGACCTGGCCGGGCACGTCATTCACGCGATGCAGGGCCGGCGGACGTTCCGGCGGGAGTGGCGCGGGGTGCGGGTGCCGGACGCCGACCTGCTCACGGCGGCGCGCAGTCGAGGTGCCCGGGTACGGCTGCTCCGCAACGGGCCGCGGCACACCTGGCTGCTCATGAACGCACCGACCGCCTAGCGTGTCAAGTCGCTGTCCACAGGACCGGCGGTTGTCCACAGCGGCGGACTTGGGGGCTGGCCGGGGCCCGTCCGGGTTCTAGCGTCCTCGGGCATGAGGACTGTACGGCTACCGCCGTGGGTGGGTGCCCGGCTGCTGCGGCGGCTGCGGTGGGTGCTGGCCGCGGTGCTGCTCGCGCTCGCGGGGCTGACGGCGGTCTCGGCACCCAGGGCGGCGGTCGAGGCGGGCAAGGTCGCCGTCCCGGTGGCGGCCCGGGACCTGGCCGGCGGCACGGTGCTGGGCGCAGGCGACCTGCGCACGGTGGGCCTGCCGGCGGCCGCGGTGCCGGCCGGCACACTGCGACCGGACGGCTCGGTGGTGGGTCGGGTGCTGGCCGGGGCGGTACGGCGGGGAGAGCCGCTGACCGATGCCCGGGTGGTGGGCGCCGGACTGGCGCGGCTCGCCGGCGGGCCCGGGTCGGTGGCGGTGCCGGTCCGGCTGGCCGACACCGGTGTGGCAGCCCTGGTGCGGCCCGGCGACCGGGTGGACGTCGTCGCGGTGACCGAGCACGGGGCCACCTCGGTGGTGGTGGCCGGGGTAACTGTGCTGGCCGTCCCGCAGGCACCGGACGGGGGCCTTACGGAGGGCACGCTGGTCGTGCTCGCCGTGCCCGGCTACCTCGCGCCACGCCTAATCGCCGCCGCCCTCGGCGCCCGGTTGGCGGTTACCCTTCGACCGCCGTAACGCGCGGTCACTCGGGGCCGCCTGGCTTGAGGGGACTCGGACCATGCTCAAGGGCTTCAGAGACTTTCTCTTCCGTGGCAACGTGGTCGACCTGGCTGTTGCAGTGGCGATCGGCACGGCGTTCACCGCGGTGGTCGCCCAGTTCGGCAAGTCGTTCATCGAGCCGCTGGTGAAGGTGGTCGGCGGTGGCAAGCAGGCCGGCGGGACGTTCACGATCAACGGCCAGGTGTTCGACTGGGGTGCGTTCATCAACGCGGTGATCTTCTTCGCCATTACCGCTACGGTGATCTACTTCGTCATCGTGGTGCCGATGCAGCGGATCACCTCCCGGCTGAGGACCACCAGGGACGAGGAGGCGCCGCCCCCTCCGCCGGACATCGAGTTGCTGACCGAGATCCGGGACCTGCTCCGCGCGCAGAACCGGAGCTGACCCGCGACGTCGTCGGGCGGGGACCCGCTGGAATTGCGCATCCGCCGCCGCGCTCCACCGCTACCGGGTGGTGCCGTGGTGCGGGGGCACCTCACGCAGGAACCGTTCGTCGTCGTCCTGCTCCTCACGCCAGTCGCCCCAACCGACGCCGGTCTCGTCCGAGGTCACGCTCGGCAGCAACGGTCGCCGCGAGCCGGCATCCCCTCGCCGCGGCCGCTCCGGCCGGCTCTCCCCCGAATGGCTGTCGTCGGATAGTGGCTCGTCGGATAGTGGCTCGTCGGGTCGGGGCTCGTCGGGTCGGGGCTCGTCGGGTCGCTCGCTCATCAGTCCAGGTCACCCGCCTCGATGCGCGCGAGTCGGCGGCTGCGTACCAGGTCGTCGGCCGGGAGGGTCACGTCTCCGGAGGCGGGGCCGAGTGCGGCGAGCACGGCGACGAGGTCCCGCAGCGAGACCACGCCGACGACCCGGCCGGCCTCGACGACAGGCAGGTGCCGGATCCACCGGGATGCCATCACCCGGGCTGCCACGTACAGCGGGGTGTCTGGCGAGACGGTCAGGACGTCCCGGCTCATCAGGTCGCCGGCCAGAGCGACGTCGACGTCCTTGCCGCGGGCCACCGCCTTGAGGATGTCCCGCTCGGTCACGATCCCGGCGAGGTGATCGCCGTTCATCACCAGCAGCGACCCGGTCTGCTGGTCCCACATCCGAACCGCCGACGCGCGCAGCGTCTCTCCGGGCGTATCTGTGACGCTGGCTGGTGTCATCACGTCGGCTACCAACACGGGACCCTCCTCGCACCACCATTCAGCCTAGGCGGCGGGGTTGGCCTCGTCGCTCGCATGAGAACGTCCCGAACCGTGACGGCGGCCGAAGCGGCACCGGACTGTCGGTCGGCGCCATTTCTGCCAGCCCGGTGGCACCGGAGGCGGCCGCGGTGGGGCAGGATGGATGCTGAGATGGTCACCGTTCGATACTGGGCCGGCGCGCAGGCCGCGGCCGGCCACGCAGAAGAGAAGCTGCCGGTCAAGACGCTGGGCGAGTTGCTCGATACGGTGGGCCGCCGTCCCGCACTGGCCACGGTGTTCCCGGCGTGCAGCCTGCTGCTCAACGGCCAGGCGCTTCACCGCGGTGACGAGAGCGTGCCGCTACCTGACGGCGCCGTGATCGACGTACTCCCCCCGTTCGCCGGCGGCTGAGCCGGCCAACGGCCTCCTGCGGCGCGACAGCCGGCGGGACCGGGTCGGTTCGCAGTGGTGCTACGGGCAGTTGACCCACTCGTCGGTGCCGTCCGCGAAGACCTGGCGCTTCCACACCGGGAGCCGGTGCTTGACCTCCTCGACCAGGGTGCGGCACGCGTCGAACGCCTCGGCCCGGTGCGGCGCACTCACCGCCGCGACCAGCGCGACGTCTCCCACCTTCAGCACGCCGACCCGGTGTGAGATCGCCACCGAGCCCTCGGGCAGGCCGGCGGCGACCTCCGCGGCGACCTTACGCAGCACGTCGGCCGCGGACGGGTGTCCGAGGTACTCCAACTCCACCACCGGCCGGCCGTGGTCGTGATCGCGCACCTCACCGGTGAACAGCACGCACGCACCGCGGTCGGGGTGTTCCACCGCGGCGAGGTGTTCGGCCGGGGACAGCGGCTCGGAGCTGATCTCGGCGAGCATCACACGACCTCCTCGTCGGCGGCGCGGTTCCAGGTGCCCGAGCGCCCACCTGCCTTCGTATCCACCCGGACATCGGTCAGCACCGCGGCCCGATCCACCGCCTTGACCATGTCGAACAGCGCCAACCCCGCGGTGGCCACCGCGGTGAGCGCCTCCATCTCCACCCCGGTACGGTCCGCGGTGCGGGTGGTGGCCGAGATCCGCACCCCGTCATCGACGACCTCGAGCTCGACCGACACCGAGTGCAGCGCGATCGGGTGGCACAGCGGGACGATGTCCGGGGTGCGCTTGGCACCCATCAGGCCGGCTATCCGCGCGACCGCGAGCGCGTCCCCCTTCGGCAGCCCAGCCCCGCGCAGCAACGCCACCACGTCGGGTGTGGTGCGCAGGAAGCCGGACGCGGACGCGGTCCGTACGGTTACGTCCTTCGCCGACACGTCGACCATGCGGGCAGCCCCGGTTGCGTCGACGTGGGTGAGCTGATCGGCCACGCAACGAGGCTATGCCATCGCAGCCGTCCGCCCGCCGGGCCGGCGCCCCCACGGCGCGCCCGTCCACCCTTCGGACGGCCGGAGACGGCGCCCACCACCGCGGCGAGCTGCGCGGGGTACGGGGTAGCGTCCGGCCCGTGAGCGAGCCTGCTGATCATGGTCTGGCGCTCGACCGGGACGAGCGGGTCTCGACCGCGGACGAGCGCGAGATGCTGGACGCCTTCCTGGACCTCTACCGCGACACCGTCGTCGGCAAGGTGCGGGGCCTGTCGGAGGAGGAGGCGCGCCGCCGCCTGGTTCCGTCGCTGACCACGGCCGGTGGCCTGCTCAAACACCTGCGCTGGGTGGAGACCGGCTGGTTCCACCAGGTGCTCGGCGCCCGCGCGGGGGACAACCGGCGGCCGCACGAGCGGGAGTCGGAGTTCCGGATGGAGCCCGACGAGACCGTCGACTCCCTCGTCGCCGCGTACGTGGTGGCGTGTGCGGAGTCCCGGCGGATCGCCGCGGCTCACGCGCTGGACGATCGTGTCCCACACGGACGGATGGGCGAGGTGTCCGTACGGTGGATCTACGTCCACATGATCGAGGAGACGGCGCGCCACGCCGGCCACCTCGACATCCTGCGCGAGCAGATCGACGGCGCCACCGGCTCCGGCTAGGGCACGGCGCCCGGAAGGCGGTCACGGTACGGCTGGGGTGCTCGGCGCCGACAGGCGGACCGACGCAGCCGATACGCGGGCCGGATTCTCCGCACCACAACGACGACGCGTGAACGGAACCAGCACGGCCAGCGCAGCAGGTCGGCGCCGGACATCCGGCTCAGGGTGAATCTTCATCGACGGGGTCACGCTGCCGACCGTCCGTGCCTCTAGATCACGACAGATTGTCGGTAGCCGAGAGAGGTGCATCGGTGGGCGCGCTTGTGGTGGCCGCCTCGGCGGCGGTCCTCAGCCGTGGCTTGTGGGTGCTTGCGCTGTGGCTGCGGCTGCGCGCGGGCATGCGGCGGGAGGTGGCGCACCTTCGGTACCTCGTTGCCGCCATCTCAAGGCTCTCGCCGGGCAGTTTCCTGGACGACGTGCGCGCCGACGGCGCCCACCTGCGGATCACGGTGCCTGCCGCTCCCAGTGAAGGATTCACCAATGACTGACCGCAGTGAACCGTCTGACCCGGGGCTTGGCAGCCCGTCGACCGGCGTCGACCCACCCCGACCGGTCATCCAGCCGGGACGGGTCACGACACCGAAAGAGCACGTGGAGTTCAGCGCCTTCTACCGGGAGTTCGTTCCGGCTCTGGTCGCATTTGTGATGTGGCTCGGCGCGCCGCCACACGAGGCAGCGGAGGTCGCCCAGGAGGCCATGATCGAAGCATTCCGGCACTGGTCGACGATTCGGTATCCGCAGGCGTGGGTGCGCACGGTTGCATCCCGTACCTTCATTCGAAGGCTCGCCACCGTGCACGAGCCTGCTGCGGAGGAGGCCCTCGGATCGAACCCGTTGCTGCCCCCGCAGACCCAGGCTGCCGAATGGGAGCAGCGGCACGAGGTCCTCCGGATCCTCGGCATTCTTCCGCCGCGGCAGCGTCAAGTCATGGCATGGACGTTCGACGGCTACACGCCGTCGCAGATCGCCGAGGAACTCGGCCTGAGTCCGGAAGCGGTACGGCGGAGCCTGGCCAGAGCCCGCAAGTCTCTCGCCGAGCATCTCCGTGCCGAAAGGGGGGAGCTCCCGCGATGAGTGACCGTGTCCCCGCCACGCCGATCGATGTGGACGGTCTGCTCGCCGCGTACCGTGCTGGACTGATCGCCGATCTGACAATGACGCTGGATATCGAAACCGGGCTACGCGAAGCCACGCTGTCCGCGCGACATGCCGACCTGGTCACGGATCTACGAGTGGTACTGGACGTGGAGGCCGGGTTGTCCGCCGTCCTGCCCGACGCCGACGCCGCGGCTTTCGGGCGGTCCAGCGCGACCTGTGCTGGTTATCCTGTGCGGATCGTCGAAGCAGACCTGTACTCGGGCATCCGCGATCTCATTGTGTGCCTCGGATCCCTGGACGGCGCTGCCCGGCTCAACGTACGCGCACATCCAGCCCTCTCGGCCGTGGAGCACCTCCTCCACACGTTGCCGCTTGCCCGCGTCCGTGCGCGCGCCCTCGTCCGTGATCTCCGCCCACACGAACTCGACCTGGCTCACGCGCTCGCCCGTCTCCGTGACCTTTCCCGAGACCTCGACCTCGACCTGGCTCCCGCTCGGGCCCTGGCGCGAGCCGTCGCCGGCGGCGGCGGCCGTGACCGGGTCCTGGCCCGTGATCTGAACCAGGTCCTGGTGGTTGCGCGTGACCTCGAACTTGCGCTTGATCACGCGCTCGCCAACACCCTGGACCGCGCGCTCGCCTGCGCGCTGGACCCCGACGGCGCCGCCCGCCGCACAGTTGACCGCGACCACACCCTGGACCGCGCTCGTGGCCTTGCCCGCAGCTTGGCTCGGGCGTTGGATCGCGACTTCGTGGGCCTCGAGACTCATCTGGACCATGTCCGCCACGACTTCGCCGGCGCAGACCTGCGCAGGGCCCACCTGACGGGCGCCTCACTCGACGGCGTGCGTTGGACCGCGACGACCCGATGGCCCGCCGAGTGGGAGCCGCGGATACGAACCGGGTCGGTAAAGGTCGCAGATGACGTCTACCAGATCGGCGTGGGCGGCATGCACGTTCCGGCTCGCCTTCGGAGCTAGCACGTGCGGTCAGCGCGCCTTGAGGACCTCCAGAGCCTGGTCGGCGTGCACGGTCATGTTCAGCTCGGAGCCGATCGCCTCCAGGATCTTGCCGTCGGTGTCGATCACGAAGGTGCGGCGCCTGGTCCTGAGCGGGCCGAAGCGACGGCGTACCCCGAACTGGGTGGCGACCCTGCCGTCCGGGTCGGACAGCAGCGGGAAGTCCAGGGAGTGCTTGTCCGACCAGGCGTGCTGCTTGTCGGGCGCGTCCGGGCTGATGCCGACCCGCTGGGCGCCCACCGCGGCGAACTCCTTGGCCAGGTCGCGGAAGTGGCAGCTCTCCTTGGTGCAGCCGGTGCTGTCGGCCAGCGGGTAGAAGAACAGCACCACCGGCCCGTCCGCGAGCATCGTGGACAGGGTGCGCGGCGCACCGGTGTCGTCGGTCAGGGTGAAGTCCTCGACGGTGTCGCCCTGCTTCACGGAGGGGCCTCCTTGTTCTGCGAACGGGTCCGCCGCCCGTACGCGGCGTACCCGGGCCGGCGCGTGCCGTCCGAGCAGGCGCCCTGCCGGTCCCTTTGACCGGTTCGCGGTCATCGGTACCGGTACGAGTATCTCGCAGTGCCGCCGGCCCGCCGAGCGGCCGTCACAGCGCCGGATCGAGGCCGTCCATGGCGCGGTAGATGCGCTTCTCCGAGACGGGGTGCGGGGTGCCGACCGGCTGGGCGAAGTAGCTGATCCGCAGCTCCTCGATCATCCAACGGATCGCGGCCAGCTCCTCGCTCGGCGGCACCCGGGCGGCCAACTCGTCGTACGCCGCCCGCACCTCGGCGACCTGCCGGCTCCAGGCGGCGTCGCGGTCCAGCTTGTCCGGCAGCTTGTCCAGCCGGTACCCGATGCCACGCAGGTAGCGCTGCACGTCCGGCAGCCGGTCCCGCCCGGTCGCGGCCACGAAACCCGGGTACACCAGCGCGGCGAGCTGCCCGCGCACGTCGGCCAGTGCGGCGGCGAACGCGGTCCGGCCGGCCAGCTCGGCCAGCCGCGCGCCGAGAGCGTGCCACTCGGCCAGCACGCCCTCGGTGCGGCGGACCACGTCCAGCACCGTGTCCGCCAGCCGGGCCCGGGCGGCATCGCGCAGAGCGGCGAACGACGTCTCGTCCCAGGCCGGGCCGCCCGCCGCGGCGATCAACGTGTCCACGGCGCAGTTCACGCAGTCCTCCAGCAGCGCCGCCACGCTGCCGTGCGGGTTGCGCGCCAGCACCAGCTTGGACCGGTCGGGCAGCCGGTCCCGGAGCAGCCGCAGCGGGGCCTGCCCCCGCGCCCCCGGCGCAGATTGCGAGACCGCCAGCAGCACCAGCCGGCGGGTGCCCTGCCACATCGCCCGCCGCTGCTCGGTCTCGGTGTCCAGCAGCCGTACCGCCACCGACCCGCCCTCGTCGACCAGCGCCGGGTAGCCGGTCAGCACGAAGCCGTCCCGTTGCCGCTGCACCACGCGCGGCAGCTCCCCGAGGTCCCAGTTGCGCAGCCCGGTGCGTTCGACGTCATGCCCGGCCGCGGACAGGGTGGCCTGCACGTCGCGGCGCAGCCCGACCCGCAGCGCATCCAGGTCCTTGCCCTCGGCCAGGGTGTCGCCGCGCTCGTCCACCACCCGGAACGTCATCCGAAGGTGGTCGGGCACCTTGTCCAGCCGCCACGCGTCGGCCGGCACCCCGATCCCGGTCAGCGCACGCAGCTCCGCCCCCAGCGCCGCGGGAAGCGTGCCGTGGCACGGCACCAGCCGGGGCAGCACGGCGCGCACCGTGTCCGGCACCGGCACGAAGCTGCGCCGGACCGGCTTCGGCAGGCCCCGGATCAGCGCGGTGACCAGTTCCTCGCGCAGGCCCGGCACGCCCCAGGAGAACGGCTCGGCGCTGACCCGGTTCAGCACGGCGAGCGGGACCTGCACGGTGACGCCGTCGTCCGGGGCACCCGGCTCGAAGTGGTAGGTCAGCGGCAGCGACAGCCCGTCGAGCTGCCAGGAGCCGGGATAGTCCGCCTCGCTCACCCCGCCGGCCCGCTCGGTCAGCAGCTCCTCGGCGGTGAAGGTCAGCAGGTCGGGCAGGGCGCGACGGGCCTTCTTCCACCACGAGTCGAAGTGCCGCCCGGATACCACCTCGGCCGGGATCCGCCGGTCGTAGAACTCGAACAGCGCCTCGTCGTCCACCACGATGTCCCGCCGGCGGACCCGGTGCTCCAACTCCTCCGCCTCGGCCAGCAGCGCCCGGTTGTCATGGAAGAACCGGTGCTGGGTGCGCCAGTCGCCCTCCACCAGGGCGTGCCGGATGAACAGCTCGCGGGCCAGCGCGGGATCCACCCGGGCGTAGTTCACCTTGCGGCGCTCCACCAGCGGCACCCCGTACAGCGTGACCTTCTCGTACGCCATCACCGCGGCCTGGCTGGCCTCCCAGTGCGGCTCGGAGTAGCTGCGCCGGACCAGGTGCGCGGCCAGCGGCTCCACCCACTCCGGCTCGATCCGGGCGCAGATCCGCCCCCACAGCCGGGAGGTCTCCACGAGCTCGGCGGCCACCACCCACCGCGGCTGCTTCTTGAACAGCGCCGAGCCGGGGAAGATCGCGAACCGGGCACCGCGCCCGCCGAGGTAGTCCCGCCGCTCCGGGTCGCGCAGCCCGACGTGGGAGAGCAGGCCGGACAGCAGCGCGGTGTGGACCGCCTGCGGCTCGGGGTCGGTGGTGTTGAGCGAGACCCTGACGGTGCGGGCGAGCTGGCGGAGCTGGCTGGTGATGTCCTGCCACTCGCGCACCCGCAGCCAGGACAGGTACTCCGCGCGGCAGAGCTTGCGGAACTGGCTGGACGACAGCTCCCGCTGCCGGTCCCGCAGGTACCGCCACAGGTTCAGGTACGCCAGGAAATCGGACGTCTCGTCGGCGAACCTGGCGTGCATCGCGTCCGCCTGCTGCTGCGCCTCGGCCGGCCGCTCCCGCGGGTCCTGGATGGACAGTGCCGCGGCGATCACGATCACCTCGCGGACGCAGCCCTGCTCGTCCGCGGCCAGCACCATCCGGGCCAGCCGCGGGTCCAGCGGGAGCTGCGCCAGCCGCCGGCCCAGCCTGGTCAGCCGCCGGTCCGCGTCCAGCGCGCCGAGCTCGGCCAGCAGCGCCAGCCCGTCGGCGATGTTGCGCCGGTCCGGCGCGTCGATGAACGGGAACGACGCCACCTCGCCCAGCCCGGCCGCGGTCATCTGCAGGATCACCGAGGCCAGGTTGGTACGCACGATCTCCGGGTCGGTGAACGCCGGCCGGGACTCGAAGTCCTCCTCGCTGTACAGCCGGATGCAGATGCCTGCGGCGACCCGGCCGCAGCGGCCCTTGCGCTGGTTGGCCGACGCCTGCGAGATCGGCTCGATCGGCAGCCGCTGCACCTTGGTGCGGGCGGAGTACCGGGAGATCCGCGCGGTGCCCGGGTCGATGACGTACCGGATCCCGGGCACGGTGAGCGAGGTCTCGGCGACGTTGGTGGCCAGCACGATCCGCCGGCCGCGGTGCGGCGCGAAGACCCGGTGCTGTTCGGCCGCGGACAGCCGTGCGTACAGCGGCAGGATCTCGGTGTCGGCGAGCTCCAGCCGGGCCAATGCGTCGGCGGTGTCACGGATCTCCCGCTCGCCGGAGCAGAACACCAGGATGTCGCCCGGCCCTTCGGCCCGCAGTTCGCCGACCGCGTCGCAGATGGCCTGCGCCTGGTCGCGGTCCGGGTCGGCGGCCGGATCGTCCGGGTCCACGATCGGCCGGTACCGCACCTGCACCGGATAGGTGCGGCCGGACACTTCCACGATGGGCGCACCACCGCCGCGCCGGCCGTTCGGTTCGCCAGCATCGCCGCGGTGCCCGGCAACGTCCTGGCCGTTCGGCTCGCGAGCGTCGCCGAGGTGCGCGGCGAACCGTTCCGGGTCGATGGTGGCCGAGGTGACGATCACCTTCAGGTCCGGCCGCCGGGGCAGCAGCCGCTTGACGTACCCGAGGATGAAGTCGATGTTCAGGCTGCGTTCGTGCGCCTCGTCGATGATCAGCGTGTCGTACCTGCGGAGCATCGGGTCGGACTGGATCTCGGCCAGCAGGATGCCGTCGGTCATCACCTTGACCAGCGTGTCGGCGCCCACCGCCTCGGTGAAACGCACCTGGTAGCCGATGGCTCCGCCCAGCGGCGTCCCCAGCTCCTCGGCGATCCGCTCCGCCACCGTGCGGGCGGCGATCCGGCGCGGCTGAGTGTGCCCGATCATCCCCTCGACGCCGCGGCCCAGCTCCAGGCAGATCTTCGGCAACTGGGTGGTCTTCCCGGAGCCGGTCTCGCCGGCCACGATGACCACCTGGTGGTCCCGGATCGCGGCGGCCAGCTCGTCCCTGGCCTGGCTGACCGGCAGCTCCGGCGGGTAGCTGATCGCGGGTACGCCGGCACGCCGCCGCGCCACCACGTCGGCGGCCGGCCGTCCGCGCCCCGGCTTCCCCACAGTGCTGCCCAGGATAGATAACCGTCCGCGGCGGGACGCACCGCATTTCCGGCCGGCGACCGGCCGGGTCCAGCCGAGTCCGGCCGCGGTCCGGCCGGGTCCGGCCGGGATCAGCCGAGCAGGACGCCCGGGTTGAGGATGCCGTGCGGGTCGAGGGTCCGCTTGGCGGCCGCGAGGGCGGCGGCGAACGGTTCCGGGCGCTGCCGGTCGTACCACGGACGGTGGTCCCGGCCGACCCCATGGTGGTGCGTGATGGTCCCGCCGTGCCGGTGCACCACCTCGCTGGCGGCGGCCTTGATCTCGTCCCACATCGCCAGCTCCGAGCCGCGCCGGCCGGCCGCGACCACGGTGAAGTACGGCGCGGCGCCGTCGGGGTAGACGTGGGTGAAGCGGCAGTTCACCATGCCTGGCTCGCCGCAGACCCGTTCCACGACGGCACCGACCTCGCTGCGTACCGCCTCGCACAGCTCCAGCACGGTATCCCACGTGCAGGCCGTCTCGAACGTCTCCACCACGGCGCTCATCCGGGCCAGGGCGTCGCGCAGGTACGGCATCCGCAGGAACGACGACCGCCACGAGGCCACCGCGTCGTCGTCGCCGCGCCGCTCCTGCTCCACGCCGCGGTGCGCCACCGCGAGCTCCACCGCCTCGGCCAGCTGGGCCTCGGCCGGCAGCACCGCGGACTCAGCGCCGAGCACCAGCACGCTCTCGCCACCGGTCGCGGCACCGGCCAGCAGCGCCTCGCCGGGGTCGAGCAGGCGGCAGTTCGCCGGGTGCAGCCCGGACTGGGCCACCGCGCGGACCGCGGCCGCCGCGTCGGCGAAGTCGCGGAACAGCACCGCGGTGGAGGCGCGGTACCGCGGCCGGTCCTGCAGCCGCACCCAGGCCTCGGTGATCACCCCGAGGATGCCCTCGGAGCCGAGGAACAGCCGGTCCGGGGAAGGCCCGGCGCCGGAGGCGGGGAGCCGCCACGACTCGTTCACCCCGACCGGCGTGACCACCCGCATCGACTCGACCAGGTCGTCGATGTGTGTGTACAGCGTGGCGTAGTGGCCGCCGGCTCGGGTGGCCAGCCAGCCGCCGAGGGTGGAGAACTCGAAGCTCTGCGGGAAGTGCCGCAGGGTGAGCCCGTGCGGGCGCAGCGTGTCCTCCAGCGCCGGGCCGTACGTACCGGCCTGGATCCGGGCCGCCCGGCTGGTCGGGTCCACCTCCAGCACCTGCCCGAGCGCGGACGTGTCCAGTGACAGCACCGCGGCGTGGCCGCCGCCCCGGTACTCCACCCCGCCCACCACCGAGCTGCCGCCGCCGTACGGGACCACGGCCACACCGGCCCCGCCGGCCCAGTCCAGCAGGTCGACCACCTCGGCCTCGGTACGCGGGTACGCCACCAGGTCCGGGGCGTGCCGCACTTCGCCGCGCAGCGCCCGTACCACGTCGCGGTACGCCTTGCCGTAGGTGTGCCCGGCGCGGTCGTCCGGCCTGGCCGAGCAGCAGCCGGCCAGCGACGCCGGCGGGGCGACCCTTGGCTCCGGCAGCTCCAGGTCGGTGACCTGCGGCGGTTTCAACGGGTACGCCGGCAGGCCGGGCAGGAGCGCGCCGAGCCTGGCGCACTCCGCGTCCGGTACCGCGTCCTCCACCCGGCCCCAGCCCCACCAGGATCTGGTCACGGGCCCTCCGCGCCGGCCCTCGCCGGCGCCCGCCTCGCCCGCCCGGTCACGCCTGCACGACCTCCGTGGTGAAGCGGCGGTAGCGCGCGGGCTCGGTTGCGCGGCAGGTCAGCAGCGCCGGCTCGGCCCACTCGGCGCGCACCAGTACGGTCAGCTCGCCGTCGCCATGGGCCAGCCGTACCCGCCAGGTCTGCTCGGCCTCCTGCACCGCGGCCAACGGGCGGAACTCATCCACCGACAGCTCGCCGGTCTTGACCCGCGCCGCGTGCTGCGCCGCCTGCACCGGGCTGGCCAGCGAGGTCCGGCCGCGCAGCGTCTCCGGCTCCACCCGCCCCTCCCCGTACGCGGCGGCCAGCTCCAGCGCCGACTCGGGCGTGGCGTGCGCGTACACCAGCCCGTGCGGCAGCAGCACCACGTTGGCGGCGAACCGGCAGCCGCCGACGTGCGAGCACTCCCAGGTGCGCTCCGGGTACCGCCTGGCCAGCGCCGCGGCGACCGGCCGGCCGCGGATCGCGCAGCAGGCGTCGTGCCGGCCCTGGGTGCAGACCAGGTACACCGGCTCGTCCGACGGCGGCACCTGCGGCGGGTCCAGCGGTACGTCCAGCAGGTCGGCCTCGTCGGTGAACGTGGACCACCAGACGCACTCGTGGCCGGGCCGTGCGTCGACGAGGCCCCACCGGCGCGGCCGCGGCGGCTCGCCGAGGTGCGGCACGTGCTGGCCCGGCCGGCGGATCAGCGCCGCCCGGCCGCCCAGGGCCGCCGCCCGCCGGGCCAGCAGGGCGAGCGTCGGGGTGCGCTGGAAGGCATGCACCGACCACGGACCCTGATGCTCGATGAGCAGCCACCGGTTGCCGGGCGCGGCGCTGCCCTCCGGCGGATCGCCGCGCCGCTCGGCCGCCGTGGAACAGCGCTCGGGCCGGGAGCGGTCTGGGCGGGTCACCCGCTCATTGTGCCGCCGGTACGCAGACCGCCTCGCGCAGCAGCCTCCGTACCAGTACCAGCCGGTCGTCGGCGTCCAACCCGGGCAGCTCGCCCACCCGCACCGGCCGCCCGGACAGCAGCGCCTTCAACGCCGGCTCGGTCACCGCCGGGAAGCTGATCTGGCGGTCGGCGAGCCGCAGCAGCACCGCGTCGCCACCGGTGGCGAGGGCGTGCCGCAACTGGGGACGCAGCCGTACCACGCTGTCCTGGTCCAACGCGGCGATGGCGGCGGCCTGGGCCAGCGGCGGCACCGGGCCGGGCCGGCTCCTGGGCCACAGCGCCGTGCGCAGCTTCGCGGCCACCGCGGCCGGGTCGGCGGTGGCCAGCCAGTCGCGCAGCGCCTCGACCGTGGCGGTCAGGTGCGGCGCCACCTGCGCGGGGTCGGCCACCTCCATGCCCAGCGGCAGCGAACCGCGCAGCGCCGGCACCTCCGCGGCCAGCGCGGCGAGCGCCTGCACCACGGCGTACCGCGTCACCGGGTGCACCCCGACGGTCAGGTGCACGCTCACCTCGCCCAGCGCCTCGGCCGAGTGCAGCCAGCCCCGTGGCAGGTAGAGCCGGTCGCCCGGGTTCAGCACGGCGTCGATCACCGGCTCGGTCCTCGCCTGCACCGACACCGCCGCGGACCGGTCGGTCCACGGCTGGCTGCGCAGCGGGTCGGCGAGCACCGGCGGATGTATCGTCCACCGCTTCCCGCCGGCCACCTGCAGGACGAACACGTCGTGCACGTCGTAGTGCGCGGAGAAGCCGCGGTTGCTCGGCGGGGTGACGTAGGCGTTGACCTGTACCGGGTGCCCCAGGTCCACCGACAGCTGCGCGGCGAAGTCGGCCAGCGGCGCCCAGGTGCGGTGCAGCCCCTGCAGCACCAGGGTGGACCCGTCGGCGAACAGCTCGGCCACCCGGTCGTCGCGCACCTGGTCGGCGATCTCCGCGCCGGCCCCGCCGGATCCGGTGAACCGGGCACTGTCCACGAGGCTGCCGTCCCTGGCCATTCGCAGGAATGGCGTGCGCAGGCCGCGCCGGGAGATCAGCTCGTCCACGGCGGCCAGCCCGAACAGGTCGGCGAAGCCGGGCTCGGCACCGGCGGACAGCAGCGGCTCGCGGCCCCAGTACCGGTCTGCGAACTCGCCCGGCTCCACGCTCACGCAGCGGCGCAGCGCCGGACGGTCGAGCAGCTCGGCCGTCCGGCGTCCGGCGTCATCCGTCCCGGTCAGGACGGCCCTCCGGCGCCACCGTCCGCGCCACCGTCCGCGCCGCGGTCGGCCCCGCCATCAGCACCGCCATCGGCCTCGCCGTCGGCCTCGCCGTCGGCCCCCCCGTCCGCGCCACCGTCCAGCGGGCCGGCGCCACTGTCCAGCGGGCCGGCACCGCCGTCCGCGCCGCCGTCCGTGCCACCGTCCAGCGGGCCGGCCCCGCCGTCGGCCCCGCCATCGGCACCGCCGTCATCGGCACCGCCGTCATCGGCACCGCCGTCACCGGCACCGCCGTCACCGGCACCGCCGTCCGCGCCGCCATCGGCACCGCCGTCACCGGCTCCCCCGTCCGCGCCGCCGTCCGTCACTCCGGGGACTCCCGACGCACCGCCGTCCGCGGGGCCCTCGGTTCCGCCACCCGTTGTGGTGATGTCATCGTCACTGAGTGCCATGTCTGCCCCTCGTGAGCCGTTCGCGCCCGCCGGCCGGCTGGCGCGCCATCCGCGCACCTGTTCCCGGGCCGCGGAGCACTAACTTGGCACATCCCGCCGCGGGCCGATCACCGCCCTCCTGCTCCGCACCCGTATCCAGCCGCACAGGATGGGTAATAGGCACCTGTGATCAGCATGACGGGTGTTATCCACAGGCGCTCCGCCCGGGCCTTCCGGGTCGGTACGCTCTCCGCCATGACCTCTCCGGGCATCGAGCGCAAGGTTCGGCAGCTCGACCACGACGTACAGGCGATCTACGAAATGCTGGCCGGAATCTCCGCCACCCAGCAGCGCCACGGCTCCCGGATGAACGAGATCGAGGACCGCCTGATCAGCGTGGACGAGCGGGTGGACGGCCGGCTCAGCGGGGTGGAGGGCCGGTTGGGCCACGTGGAGGATCGGCTGGGCCAACTCGACGGCCACGTTGGCCGAATTGACGGCCGCGTCGCCCGAATCGACGGCCACGTCGCCCAGATCGACGGCCACGTCTCCCAGATCGACAGCCGGGTCGCCCAGATCGACAGCCGGGTCGCCCAGATCGACAGCGGGGTCGCCCAGATCGACAGCCGGGTCGCCCAGATCGACGGCCACGTCTCCCAGATCGACGGGCGGGTCGGCCAGATCGACGGCCACGTAGCCCAGATCGACGGCCACGTCTCCGAGATCGACGGCCACGTCTCCGAGATCGATGGCCACGTCTCCCAGATCGGCGGGCGGGTCGGCCAGATTGACGGCCGGGTTGCCCAGATCGACGGCAAGCTGGACACCGTGATCGGACTGCTCAGCCGCGGCCAGCCGGCTGCGCCGGGCGACTGACCTGGGCCCGTCAGCCCGCTGTGCCGGCGCCCAGCACCCGGCAGACCAACAGTCGCAGTCCGCCTCGAACCCGGTCCGGCGCAACGCCCTGCTGCCGCACGGCCCGGTGGACGTCGGCGGCGAGCGGCGCCAGCAGCGCGGTGGCCAGGTAGTCGGCGTCGTCGCCGGGTCTGGCCTCGGTGATCAGCAACCGCAGGTGGTGATGCCAGAACCGGTAGGCGCCGATCCGGTACCGCGCCCCGGGCGTACTGGTCTCCGACAGCAGGATCAGGTCCAGATGGCTGTCAAGCAGGTCGACATAGGCATCCACGAACGCAGCGGCACGCTCCGCCGGCGCGACGCCCGGTCCGAGCGGCGGCGGCCCGCGCAGCACCCGCTCCTGCAGCTCCCGTTCCCGCTCGTCCAGCAGCGCCACCGCCAGCCCTGAGCGGTCCCCGAAGCGCCGGTACAAGGTGCCCTTACCGACCCCGGCCGCGGTGGCCACATCGTCCATCGTGACGGCTTCGACCCCGTGCTCCGCGAACAGCCGCTCGGCGGCGGCCAGCACCTTCGCGCGGTTGCGCGCGGCGTCGGCGCGCTCGCGGCGCACGCCCACCTGCGGCGTCGGCAGTTCCTCGCTTGCATAACCGGACTCTGGTCCGGTAAGGTCCTCCATGACAAGCGGACTCTAGTCCACTACCGGGCCGGAGTCGAGTCGACGAAGGGACAATCCTATGACCCCGCTGATCAGCCGCGACGAGCTACGGGAGGCCATTGAGGCCGGAACGGTGACAGTCGTGGACGCGCTGGCTGCCGACTACTACGCACTGCAACACCTGCCCGGCGCGATCAACCTGGTGGCGGACGACGTGGACGACCGGGCCGCCGACCTGCTGCCGGTCCGGGCCGCCGCCATCGTCACCTACTGCTCCAACCCTGCCTGCGGCAACAGCCAGGCCGTCGCCACGGGGCTGGCCAGGCTCGGCTACACGAACGTCCGCAAGTACCGCGAGGGGATCCAGGACTGGGTGGACGCCGGCTTGCCGACCGAGAGCGGCGTGCTCGGCCTGACGCGCTGACCGCCACGGAGGATCCCGCCCCGCCCGCGCGCCGGGAGATCGCCCATGGCAGCCTGGTCCCGCCCCTCCCGCGGAACCGGGCCACCATGGGACAGCCGGGCCACCATGGGACAGGACGGCGAGCCGAGCGGAGCGGGCCCTCGGGCGCCGCGCCGGAGAGTCCATCGTGGCGGCCAGGCCCGTCGCCGCGGCGGACAGATAGTGGTCAACATTCGGACGTAACCCGAACCAGCCCGGATCGCGGTGCCCGTTCGACCCAGTCGCGGCCGCCCGATACCGGGGCGGACGGGACCGTGCACCTCGGCAGTCAGCGGATGGTTCGCTCCGTCGGGCGCCCACCCCGACTGCGCGAGATCATCGACACCTGTGCCTGACCGCGGCCCGCCATGGCGGCACGCTACGGTCGTACCGACCGCGGGGAGGGACGGGTTGGAGCTGCTGCACACCGGCAAGGTCCGCGAGGTGTACGCGGACGGTAGGGACGTGGTGCTCGTCGCGTCCGACCGGGTGTCGGTGTACGACGTGGTTCTGCCAACGCCGATCCCGGACAAGGGCAGGATCCTCACCCAGCTCTCGCTGTGGTGGTTCGCCCGGCTCGCTGAGGTGGTTCCCAACCATGTGATCTCCGCGGCCGACGTGCCGCCCGAGTGGGCCGGCCGGGCCATCCGTTGCCGCCGGCTCGAGATGATCCAGATGGAGTGCATCGCCCGCGGGTACCTGGCCGGGCTCGGCCTGCAGGAGTACCGGGCCAGCGGCTCGATCTCCGGTGTACCGCTGCCACCGGGGCTGGAGGAGGGCTCGAAGCTGCCCGAGCCGGTGTTCACGCCGACCACCAAGGCGCCGGCCGGGGCGCACGACGAGTTCATCGGGTACGGGGACGTGGTCGCCCGGGTCGGGGCCGACACCGCGGCCCGGCTGCGTGACCTCACCCTCGAGGTGTACTCCCGCGGCGCCGGGATCGCGGCCCGCAACGGGGTGATCATCGCCGACACGAAGCTCGAGTTCGGCTGGGCGCCGGACGGGACGCTCACCCTCGGCGACGAGGTGTTGACCCCGGATTCGTCCCGCTTCTGGCCGGCCGAGGACTGGAAGCCCGGCGGTCCGCAGTACGCCTACGACAAGCAGTACGTCCGCGACTGGGCGGCCGGCACCGGGTGGGACAAGCGGCCGCCCGCACCTGCGGTCCCCGCCGAGGTTGTCGCTGCCACCCGGTCTCGCTACGCAGAGGTGTACGAACGCATCACCGGCACCCCCTGGTCCGCCTGACCGGGCTCCCGCCCCGGTCGTCGCGGGCGCCCTCGGTGACCAGGACGGTTCAGCACCAGGTCCCAGGTCCGGGTTGCCGCGCAGGACGGTGCCGGCGCGTCGGTCATCGTGCTCAGCTTCGCCGGCGGTGGGCTCCAGGTGCCGGGGAGGGTGGGCAGTCCGGCGACGGCAGGCATCCACTACGGCGACCAACTCCATGCGCAGCGCGGTGAGGGGCCAGGCCCGGCGTCGCGCCCGGAGCTGAGCGCCGCGCCTGGCCGCGTCCGGCCGGGCCGCGAGACGATGGAGCGGTGACCGCGCAGCCGCCACCGTCCGGGCCGCCGCCGTCCGGGCCGCCACCACCCTGGCCGCCGCCACGCTGGCCGCCGTTCGGGCCGCCGCCGTCCGGGCCGCCGCCACCCTGGCCGCCACCGTCCGGGCCGCCACCGTCCGGGCCGCCACCGTCCGGGCCGCCACCGTCCGGGCCGCCGCCACCCTGGCCGCCACCGTCCGGGCCGCCGCCGTCCGGGCCGCCGCCACCCTGGCCGCCGCCGTCCGGGCCGCCGCCGTTCGGGCCGCCATCTGCCGCGGCCCGATCGAGGAGGCGGTTGAGGCGTCAGCTGCTGCTGGCCGCCGCCGCGCTCGCCGCGCTCTGGTTGCTGGCCCAGCGCTGCGACGGCTGGACGCCGCAGGGCGGGACGCTTCCGACCCCATCGCTCAAGCCCGCGCCTACCCTCGCACCGGACCGGACGCTGCCGGCCGCCGTGCCGGCCGACGACCTCGTGGCCCGCGCGCGCGACGCCGCCGCCAACGCGCGGTCGGTGCATCTGTCCGGCACCGCAGACCTGACCGCCGAGGGGCCGGTGACCGTGGCGCTCACCCTGACCAGCCGGGCGGCGACCGGGACGTTGACCGTGGGCGGCCGCGGGTACGAGGTGATCCGGGTCGGCTCCCAGATCTGGACCCGGGCACCCGGCGGCGGGTGGGTCAGCGGCGACCAGGTCGACACCGGGAACGGGCGGGTGTCGCTGTTCCGGCTGACCGACCGCGGCCAGTGGCTGGCCACCGTGGTTCCGAGCCCCGAGGGCGCAACCGCGGCGCCTGAGCCGCAGCAGCTCGACGGCCGCATGGTACGGCTGACCCAGCTCCGCGACGGGAGCCGGCTGTACATCCTGGACGACCCACGACGGCCGTACCCGGTGCGGCTGACCGGCACGCCGACCCACCCTGCCGAGCTGACCCTCGCTGACTGGGACCGCCCGGTGACCATCGCGCCGCCGCCGGGCCGGTAGGCGCCCACCCGCCGACCCGCCTGCAGGCTCAGGCCCGCGAACGCGCCACCGCGTCGGCCAGCACCGCCACGTGCGCCGCCAGCGCATCGGCCAGCGCGGCCGGTCGCCGGACGGTGAACCGCCACGGCAGGCTGGTCAGCATCCGCGCCATCGCCGGGATGTCCTCGACACCGCTGACCAGGAGCACCCCGCCGTCCGGGCAGGGCGTCAGCTCGCCGACGGTGGTGGGCAGCAGGCGGCGGGCAATGCCGAGATCGGTGTCGAGCCAGACCTCGGCGCGATGCGTCCAGGCGCCGAGCGTCAGGGTGTGCAGGACGTGCGCGACCGGGTCGAAGCCGTCCGGCGGGGTGAACCGGCGGCGCAGCTCGGCGGCCCCGGCGATGCGGTCAACGCGGTAGGTACGGACAGCGCCGCGCAGGTGGTCGTGGCCAACCAGGTACCACCGGCGCGCGTACACAACCAGCCCGTACGGATCGACCTCGCGGACGGTCCGCTCGCCCCCCGGGCGCCGGTGGTCGATCCGGACGCGCCGGCGGGCCCGGACAGCGGCCGCGAGGGTCAACGCCAGATCCGGCTCGGGCGTCACCGCGACCCGCCGGTCGGCCACCACGGCGGTGGCGGCGAGCAGGGCGTTGACGCGTTCGCGCAGCGCGGCCGGGAGCACCCGGCTGAGCTTGACCAGCGCGCGGTCGGTGGCCGACGGCTGGCCCGGGTCCTCCCGCTCGCCCGCCGCGGTGAGCGCGACCGCAACGGCGACGGCCTCGTCGTCGCCGAGCATGAGCGGCGGCAGCCGGTAGCCGCGGGTCAGCCGGTATCCGCCGTACCGCCCGCGGATCGACTCCACCGGGATGCCCAGCTCGCGCAGCGTGGTCGCGTACCGGCGGACGGTACGCGTGTCCACCTGGAGGCGGTTGGCCAGCTCGCCGGCGGACACCAGACCGCGGTCCTGCAGCACCTCCAGCAGCGCGAGGACGCGGGTGGCGGGCCGCGACACGACCGCATCCTAAACAGGACGGTAAACGTCCTCAATCCTCAGTACGGTCGTCGTCGCGCCACCACCTCGCGTTTCTCGGCGCAGTCAGTCGGTCGAACCGGGTGCGTCCCGGCCTCGGGAGCGACGCCCGGCGCCGGGGGCCGCGCCGTTCAATCGTCCGGCACGGGTTGCTCCATCCACCACTCGGTGAACTCGCGGCAACGCCCATCGGAGTCGAGCCGGATCACCCACAGGTTGCTGAACGTCTCCTCCGGGTAGGCGGTGGTGCCCCGGATGATCGCCACGTCGTCGGCGACGGCGACCGGGTGCCACTCGAAGGTGGCCTCTCCGGGCTTGTCCCTGCGGTCGAGCCAGCCCTCGACGATCTGTTCCCGCCCACGCCACGGTGGCCGGAACGGCGCGGTGTAGTACTCGGCGTCCTCGGTGAACAGTGCGCCGATGTCGCGGGGATCGTTGGAGGTCCATGCGCGGATGTAGCCGTCTACCCAGGTTGTCAGGCCATCAAGATCGGTCATGGACCCGTTCTACGCCGCTGGTCTGACAGTTCGCCGCCAATGCGGGCCGGTCGTCCGGGCTGCCGGCCGGACGGCCTGCTGCCGCCCGGTGGCTACCGGCCGGCGAGGCGTTCGACAACCGGGGCGAGCTCGTCGATCTCGCCGGTCATGATCGAGCTGATGCCGAACCGTTCGCGCAGCTCGACGATCTTCTGCGTCAGCCCGTCGATCGAGCCGATGAACACGTGCGGCGAGTCCAGTACGTCGTCGGCGGTGATCTCCACACCGGTGAGCTGGCGGAGCCGGTCGGCGCGCCGCTCGGCCTCGGGCCGGGCCTGGTTGGTGATGACGACCGGGCCGGCGCTGGGATAGGTGTTGAGCTCGAGCTGGCCGAACCGGTCGCCGGCCGCCTCCCGGATCCAGCCGATCTTCTCCTCCGCGGCGGCCGCGGTCATGCTGCGCGGGTCGGGCTTCGGCTCGGCCTGGTCGCCGGGCATCAGCCGTGGCGCCAGTCCGACGATCTGCGCCTGCCGCGTGGCGAGGGTAAGCACGCGCCGGCCGCCGCCTCCGATGAACAGCGGCGGATGCGGCCGCTGGACCGGCTTGGGATACCCCGTCATGCCCGATGATCGTGTAGTGCTCACCGGCGAATGAGAACGGCCCGTCGCCGAAGCAGCCCTGGAGTACCGCGACCGCCTCGCCCAACCGCGAGACCCGGGTCGCGATGGGGGTCGAACGGTAGGCCGATCGCATCGTGTTCCGGCCGGTTCCAGCCTGCGCCGATCCCGATCTCCAGCCGGCCGCCGGACAGTACATCGAGGCTGGCCAGATCCTGCGCCAGCACCGCCGGGTGCCGCAGGTTGACGTTGAACACGAATGTCCCGATCCGTAGCCGCTCGGTCACCGCCGCCACCGTGGCCAACACCGGAATCGGCGCATGCTGCCGGATCAAGTGATCGGGCAGCACCAGCCCGCTGAACCCCAGCGACTCGGCCCGCCGCGCTGTGGCAGCAACCTCCCGGGCATTCCCCGTACCACCCGCCGCAAGACCCAGGAACCGGAACGCGCGCACCCCCCTCACCTTCACCGCAACCGACCCCTGCCTTCCCGCGCTGTGCCCCCAAGCGGGGTGCTTTCACACCGGGGCGGTGGTGTGAATAAGGCAAGTTTGGTACCGTTTGTCGAGCCTCTTTCACACCCTCAGTTGGGAGACGCAGAGACTGCTCGACATGGCTGAAACCTGGAAAACGTGAGTAGATCCCCGAGTCTCTGGGTGCCATACGCGCTTCGGGCCTCCGACCTGGACGGATGCAGCTCATCTAGTCCAGTAGGTCGGTTTTCCCTTAGTACGTAGCGCTCTTGGCTAGCGGACATGGTTCGCCAGGAGCATTTGAAGGACTGCGAGAGCCGTCTTCCGTCGAGACGCTTTGCTGGTCGCCAACGCAATGACGACTATGACCGTTTCGAGTACGAAGCGCGCAAAGCCGAGCAGTAGTAAGAGAATAACAGCAGCGGACACGCTTCCTCCACGAGGATTCGTGTCGGCTGCCTAAATTCCGACGTTGGCGAGCGGCCCCGCCTCAGGCGATCAGGTGAGCGTAGTCTACCACAGTGGTTAGGAGAGTCGATCCGCCGCCTGCCGTACCTTCTTCCCGCCCTCCCTGTACCGGCGGGCCACGCGGCGGCATGCTGCACCATCGATCCAGAGACCACCGTGGCCCCGCCAGCAGTTCAACACAGACCCATCCCCATCGGCCGGGTGGTCATCCGTGATCGGCGTGAACAACGACCATCCCGCGCCTCGCCCCCCGGGATCCCCCACCGCTTTGGCAGGCACCCACGCCGAGAGCCCGATTCCCTCTACCCCTTCAAGGACTCGACCCATAACGTTCTGACAATCGGGGCAGACGATCTCCCCGATGCATCGGTCTTTCCCGTCACCCATGGGATCGCCATCCCAGTGAGGACCGAGTTGGGCGGTCCAGAAGCTCATAACCCGAGCATAGTGCGAATTGAGGATCCGATGGGGCGGCCCGTTAAAGGTTTCGGTCTGAACCTTCTGCACGGTGGGTCACCCATACGAGTGGGCGCGTACCTGCTCAGCCGATCTAGCATGATTCGACCCAATGGCCAGGTCTGGGCGTAACGGATCTGCCGACCTTCAGTACAGAGTCCCACCGTGCCCTTCATAGCCGCCCCTCTTGAACGTCTCCAGCCGTCCAGCCGATGCCGGGCGTCATCGCCCTCGAGTTCTACAGGATGAGCCTGTGAATAACCCTCCAGGTTGGACGGCGCTGAAGCGGCCGGTGGCGCGCCTGGGCGACCTACCAGGCGGAGTGATCCGCTTTGGTTGGATGCGCGCCACCGGCCGGCTTGGGTCACCGCCTCGTTGCTCGCTCGCGGGTGATTCGGCGGTGGTGGAGTTGTTCTGCGGCGCGGGTCAGTGCGGCGGCGATCGGTGGCCAGGGTGGGAGCCGGCGGCGGCGGCGAGCCAGGTGTCGTGGCCGAGGGGCGCCGCGGGTGGAGGGTGGCGCGGGGACGAACTGGCTGGCGCCCAGGTGCAGCACGTCCGGGCCGGGCGGGACCTGCGCTGTCTCGTCCGGCATGACGGGTGCGGTGAACAGGTGCCAGCGCTCGGTGGGGGCCATCGCGATGGGGACGAACGGCGCGATGTCGTCGGGCAGGAGGTCCAGGGCGCGGGAGCCGACCTGGCGGGGGACCGACCAGGCGTCGAAGGTGTCTCCGCAGACGAGGACGATGTTCGGCACGGTCACGGCGTCGCTGCCCCACCAGAACTGGACGTCGGCGGGATCGATGATCACGCGGTGCAGCCAGTCGTGATCCTGGGGGTGTGCGGCGGGTGACCAGCATTCCGGCCGACCACAGGGGAACATGCCACCGGCACTGGCCGGGCGGCGCACTGCACTTTCGTCCGGCGGCGGATGAGCCGTACGGGGTGGCGCCGGGCACGATCGGCCAGCCGGCCTCCACGTAGGTCAGCGCCGCTCGCAACAAGGCTCGCCGGGTCATGACCTGGCCTCTGTATCGATCTCGACGAGGCACACCAGCATGCGCACGCGCGGTTGTGGTTGTCCGTCCTTGCTGTGCCATTTGCTGTACCCCATCGCCCATTTGACGAAATCGACAGGCCGCGTAAAGTCGGGCACGGGAGCCGGCCCGATCTCGCCTTCCATAGCGTTGTCCACTTGGCGAACCTCTCGCTCAAACGCCCACATTGGCCGGCACCCGGCGCCAATCTGCGCAGGCGTGCCCGATCCCCGGAGAGACTGCTGGTCTCCCTTGCCCGCGAGCTTGTTCGCTGTCGTGGCGTCAGTACCGGCGAGGAACCAGCGCCCGTTCGGCTACTTCGGGCAAGCGCGGTCGGCCCACTCGAACTGCGTGGTGTGTTACGCCGGCTCTATCACGCTCAGCGATAGCCGCTCACGTTGCTGTTCGCTGACTCCATACGCAGACCATATGGAGGGAGATGGTCATCGCCGTGACCAGCGCGGCAACCTTGCTCGTGCCTAGATTGGTTGCCCTGGAGGCAACCGCCGGTGCCTATCAGGCAACGCCCGTTCGGCGGGCGAGGCTGCGCAGCTGTGAGCCGCCCGCTGTGGATAGCAGGGAGGCGATGGCTTCACGGGCGAATGCATCGGCGTGCACCCGCTGCGGCGCGAGCGCTTCGGCACGCAGCAGCACCTGAATCGCCTCTTGGTGCCGGTCGCGTTCTCGGGCCAATCCGCGAGCGACATCGACTAGCATCGAGGCCCGCCGGAAGGGCGGCAGCAACGCTTCGTTCACTCTGGCGGCCAACTCGGCAACCGTGCCGCCCTCATCCGCCTCCACGGCCAGCCACACCCGCCAAGCGCCGACGTTGGTCGGGCCGAACCACAAGCCGAAGGCGTTCCCGTCCCCGGTGCGTTCAGCCAGGGCCGATGCTTCTCGAAGTCGGTCGTCGGCCTGTCCTGGCCGTCCGGCAGCGGTGTGCGCGAACGCTGCAATCAGGTGCAGCATGCCCAGCACCTCGGCCCCGTCGTCAGTCATCGGATGCCGGGTCAGCTCATCGGCGCCGCTGGTGGCGATGGCCAGGGCGCGTTCGCGCGGCCGAATACCGGCGTGCATGAGCGAGAAGCCGCGCATCACATTCGCCGCGCCAATTAGGGTCGGGTCATCCGCGAGCCGGGCCGCAGCGAGCGCGCGTTCGGCGGCAATCCAGGCCAACTCGTGCTGGCCGGTACCATCACTACACAGGTGCTCAACCGCAAAACAACACCGAACCATGAGCGACAGCCCGGCCTGCCGGTCGGCCCCGGCGACAGCAGCGTGCGCGTCGGTCAGCAGGCCGGGCAGCAGGGGTCCGAACCCGGCGTAGTCGGAGGCATCCCTTAGGCGCTCCACGCGCCACAGCTCCCGTTCCATGGCAGCAGGCGGACGACCGTTGCCGCCCGGGTCCTCGCCCAGCTCGGTGCCCATCAGGACATCGCGGATGTCCAGAGCTGCGGCATGAGCGGTGGTCTCGGCCTGGTTTCGTGGCGTGTAGGGCTGGCCGGTCAGCTCCTCGACCGGAGTGCGCAAGGCGTCGGCGATGGCCTGGAGGGTGGAGCGGCGATCCAGGCTGCGCTCACCGCGCTCGATGCGGGACAGGTGAGTCTTGGACAGGCCGGTGGCATCGGCGAGCGCGCCCAGGCTCATGCCCTGGCGGACACGAACGGCACGGACACGGGAGCCGATCGGGGAGGTGTCGTTGGTCACCAGTTGCCACCTCTCACCAAGTACGACTGCGTCGCTGACCTCGGCCGGTGTCGGCACGCTCCAGAGCGTATCTGCTATGCGAGGTGAACAGCTAGTCTCGCCACTCCGCGACCGGCACGGAAGGGACCTTCGTGCCGGCGAGTGGGTTCACCAAGAAGGCGCGCACCGAAAGGTGACGGGCCAGTGCCTCTTACCGAGAAGGTCAACAAAGTAATGAATGCCCATTTCCTGTCGGCGCCTACTCTTCCGCTGTAGCGCCGGTCAACTCCATTGGGTTCAAGCCAGTCAGATAGGACGCCGTTAGCTGTTCAGCGGTCCACGGCTCCCGGTCTATACCGAGGACGCGCGCGTCGAGAGGACCGACAACGCTTGAGATTGTCGGGTCAAGTATCCATTCGAAGAGTTCACCCACACCGTAGGCGAATCTCTCGGCAAGTTCAGCCGACGACGGAGAGACGCTCACAAGTCTCGACGGCCCAGATACCAAGCTTTCTCTCTTGCTAGGCTCGATCATCTCCAAAATAGCCTCCATCTCCTTACACTCCGCTATCTGAGCTACATGCAGACCAGCGGGAAGCACCTTATAGCGGAAACACCAACTGGTCGCCTCTCCGGGGGCTTGCGACTGGCCAGCGCGCGCAAACAACTCCTCGGCCGAGGCCGTCAGCGGAACATTTGCAACGACGCCCGTATGCTCGCGGAGCTGTATGGCCGCGGCGGTGCGTGGCGGCAGCTTGGCCAGCGCGGCGTTCAGTGGGTCACGGTGCCCATGACTACCAACCTCGTTCCGGTCGGACAGCGGCAGGTAGGTCTTTCCCACAAGGGCTGTCCAACGGTGCCGACGAATCTGCGAGGTGGAGGGTCGAATCGGTCAGCTTCATGAGTCGAACGCGCCAACAAGCGACGTGTGAGGGCTGCGGCGGCACGCAGGTCGGATACGGACCACGGGAAGCAGACACACGGGGCGGTACGGGTGGATGTGGCGGCCTTCGACGGCGTGGCGCTGCCGGCGCTTCGCGAGGCGATGAGCATGGGTGGGGTCCTGGTGGTCGATGAGCTTGGGCGCATGGAGCAGGCGTTGAGCGGGCGGCTTATTGACTGGTGGCGGTCGGTTCGTCGCCGGTGATGGCGGCCTGGGTCTCCTGCAGCGGCTCGTCCACGACTCGTACGGCGTCGTGGTGGGCGTGCGGTGCCAGGGCGCGGCGCGCTTCGAGCATGACGCGGGCTTCTCGACCGAGGTCGTCTGGCGGGTGCGCTCGACGGCGGTCGTGAGATGACCAGTTGCCTGTTCGATGTCGCCGGTCTGGGCGTACGGGTCAGTCCTGTCGGTCGATCGTCCGTCTCGCGTCGACGGCCGGCGTATGAGCAGTATGCAGCATTGGCATAGAGC
>WNGA01001881.1_pt1 | contig 34414 bp, 38 predicted proteins | sample 5400061 | NCBI WGS metagenome assembly WNGA01 (sample SAMN13153366, study PRJNA577476) | soil metagenome | isolation source: 100 cm soil or saprolite under grassland replicate 2 | place: USA:California | collected 2016-06-15 | reverse complement strand
CCTGTTGGAACACCGATGCGAGGCAACTATCCCGACGACGATCCGCGTAGCTGGCGACTCGACAACGTTAGCCCCGCGCACTTAGCTCTACACGGCGAGCTGCTCGACCATCCTCGACCGCTGTCAGCAGCCGAAGCTCAGTTGATGGTGGAGCTTGTTGAGGCTTGGCGTGCTCATGAGCACCGTAAGCACATCGCCCTGATGCATGCGCGGGACGCGGCCAACAGCCGCAAGCCTTCGTAGCCACCACTACACACCGGGCGGCGCGTACGCATCTCCAGCGCTCCCGCCGCCCTAATCTGGCTGCGCTGCCCTCCCAATTCGCCATGAACAATAAGCGGGCCCTCGCCGCCTCCGCCAGCTGCGGGTTCCTGGCCTTATCCGCGAATGCTCACCCGACGCGCGAAGCCTTGATATCGCCTTAGAAAACCTAGCCACCGCTTGCGAGGCCACTCGCGACCTCCGAGAAGCCAGGTCAATCCAAGGAACCAACTAAAGAGAGTCGCCACCGCCAGCGCTGGCAAGACGAAGACCTGGCCAAGCAGTGTTTCGCCCGTCGGGTTAATCGACGCGACGACTCGTAGGCCATTGAAATACGTCAGCTTCGGATGCGCGCAAGCCCGAGAGGCTAGCAACGACAGCACTATGCCGATCACGATCACCAAACCAGCTCGCCCGCTAATTCCGAGAATCGCGACCACAACGATGGCGACGATCGCCCAAAACGCGAGCACCCACTCTCTTGACGTGACGCCCAGGTCCGATCCCATTACGCGCAGATTGCCACACGACGACCAGGCGCCGACGCGTTCGTGCCTCCGGCACTCGCGCCGGCGCACCCATCGGACCGGCCAGGGCAGAGCGGCCGCTAGCAGGCACTGCGACGGCCGTTAAGGTTCTTGCGCAACTCTCGCAGACCTCCCGCAAGATGGCGGCGTGGCCGAGTACCTACGCCGACTGTGGAAAGAGCTGGTTGCAGTGGCGACTGCCACGACGATCGTCGCGGCCCTGGTCGGCATCTTCACGAAAGGAGGCTTGTTCCTGCCCCTGACTGCGGGTGCCATCATCTTTCTCGTCGGCTTTTCACTCGCAAACGTTCGAGCCGTGCTGGGCCTCCAGCGCGAACGCGATGCGCTCGCGATGCAGGCGACGACCGGCCAAGCAGATATCACTCGCCTGACATCCCAGCGTGACGATGCCCGACGGGAACGCGATGTAGCGCGGACGGCGCTTACCGTCATCGATATTCAGACCGGCGAGATCTGGGGACTTTGAGACTGGCGTTGACAGCTGGCGTGGGTCCGGCCTGACCGGCGGGCCGAACGGACCACATTCCGCCACAAACGGGTGCCGGCTAATCGGCTCGGTTGGCTCTCTGTTCGGAGTACCTCACCCGCGGGCCGCGCCAATCCGAGGCGATCGTGCAACTGAATGGGTCTAGGCCCCGCTTTATTGCAACCCTCTTGAGGAAATCGACCGACTGACGAAGGCTCTCCCGTTGCTGGCCAGAGCCAGCTGTCCGTCGCGACAACGCATCTAGGCGGGCTAATTCCTTGCGTTCGTCAGAGTCCAACTTGATTCTTCGGAACCGAGCCACCGAGACCATTTTCCTCGGCCAGTTCGGGGACCGCCAAATTACTGGGTTGCCGAGGAGGAACCGCCCTGAACTTCAGGCGCACATTACCGCACACACAGGTGGCCGTCGCACCATGACGCCGGCCGTTCCCGGCCATCGGCAATATTTGTCCCGCACCGCCAAGGCTTGGCGCAACGCTCCGTCCACCACTCGCCTGGGTTGAGCAGAACACGAGTGACCTTGCAATCGCATGCGATTCGGCGAACGGAATCTTTCGACAGCGGCACCGAGAACTCCATCTCACCAGCGGCCGACCCGACCAGCCCCTTGAGCGTCTCCAGGGTCGCGGTGACCTGAAGAGTGACCGGCGCAGCGCCGGTCACGCGCTCATGGAGGGCGTCCGCCAGGCGCACGCCACGCGAGCGGTGGTCATGGTCGCCAGAAGGTTGCGCCAGGGGCTCGAGGGCACTCCGCCCCTCGGCTCCCCTCACCGGATCGAGCACGCGCCTATGAGGAGACAGCCGTCCTCCGCGGTGCTGAGGTGCAGGTATCGCTCCTGCGCCAACTCCTCTTGCTCGCGGTTGTAGGCCTTCGCGTCGACAGCATGCCGGTAGTGCCGGCCTTGTGGAAAAACTTGCCTGAAGCCGTAATCGGTTCAGCCTCGACCTGAACCATGCGCAAAGAAAAAATGTTCGATGTGACCGCCAGACCGTGTAAATTTCCTAGGTCCCGACCGCGATCGCGGTCGCCACGATGGCGGCGGTGTCCGCGCGCAGGTTGCGCGGTCCAAGGCCGGCGTGGTCGGGCACCATCGCGAGCTCCCTGTCGGTCCACCCGCCCTCGGGGCCGATGAGGAGCGTCACCTCGCGCGGCCGAGGCATCGCCGCCAGGGGTTTCGGCGCCCCGCGGACCAGCATCACCGGGTTGGGCCGCTCCTCCAGGACCTCGGCCAGCGGTGACGGCCCGGCGACGATCGGCACGCGCAGGCGGCCGGCGAGCATCGCCGCCTCCCGGGTGATCGTCTGCCAGCGCTCGGTCCTCGCGCCGCGCGCGATGCTGCGCTGCGCCTGGACGATGTGGAAAGCGGACGCGCCGACCTCCGTGCACCGCGAGAGCACGAGCTCGAGCGACGCGGCCGGAAGGTGCGCGATCCCGACCACGACATGGCGCGAGGGCTCCGGCTGGTGCTCGCGCTCGGACGCGATCACGCCTTCGACCTTGACGTCGCTGATCGACTCCAGTCGCACGGTCAGCATCAGGCCGTCCGGGTCGATGACCTGGATCTCCTCGCCCGGTCGCGCCCGCAGCGACCGCGCGAGATGGCGAGCGTCAGCGCCTTCGATCACGACGCGGTCCCCGTCGCGGCGGCCGAAGAAAGCCGGCACGCCTCTTACATCACGTTGAACGTTTCGTAGACGGCGACCTGCGCGCCGCCTTTGATGACAGGGCAGCTCTTCGCCAGCCTGGTCGCCGCCTCCAGCGAGGACGCCTCGATGATGCTGTAGCCCGATGCGCGCCGGCCGACGGGACCCCTGGCGACCGCACCGTCCGCGTCGATCTTGTTGACCTTCCCGGAGAACGGATTGCCTGGATCGACGATCGCGGGACCCAGTTTCGTGAACCACGTCGTCCACTGCTTCATGACACGAGCCTGCTGTGCGGGGGTCTCTGGCATCGAGCCACCGTAATAGATGAGGAGATATCTCACGGCGCCAAGTTTGCGCGCAGCTCGCTGATCAGGGCGAGCGCCTTCGCAAGTCGATCGCGGTTCGCGGCCGTGTTGAGCCAGCGGTTCTGCCCAGAGGGATGCGGCAGCGGCACGACCACGGGTCGCTCGCCGAATCGCCTGCCCACACGGTCCTCCAGCGAGCCTGGTCCCAGGAAGCGCGAGATGGCCATCTGTCCGACCGCGATCACGACCTTCGGCTTCAACAGCCGCAGCTCGGCGTCGAGCCAGTGGGCGCAGTTGGCGACGCCGGCGGGTGGCGGCCTCAGGTCGCCCGTGTCCTTCTTGTTGCGACCCGGGAAGCAGCGCATCAGTGCGGCGATGTAAACCAGCCGGCGGAACTCGTCGGGGTCGCGAAACCCAGCGCGAATCATCCAGCGGTCGAGCTCCTTGCCGGCGCGACCGGAGAACGGGCGACGCGTCTCTCTCTCGGCCGGTCCCGGCGCCTGTCCGACCAGCATGATCCTGGCGTCCCAGCGTCCTTCGAATGTCGGACCGGCCTCCGCGATGATGCCCTGGTCGGCGCACACGCGGCAGGCGCGACACGCGACCTGGTGTGCGAGGAGCTCTTTTCTCTTCAGATGACCCTGACGAGGCGAGAGTTCGGCGCGGCGCCGGGAATCCGCCCGCGCTTGGTCATCGGCTTGCCCGCGATCTCCTTGATGTCGGCGGTGAACGCGATGGGCTGCGCGGAGCTGATCGCCATCCCGACGCCGTAGGAATGGATGGGGCAATTCGCCGCCTCGAACTCGCGGATGCGCTCGGCGTCGAGGCCTCCCGAGATGAAGATGCCCACGTGCTCGTACCCGGCGAGGTCGAGCCGTGCGCGCACCTCCTTCACCAGGTCGACCGTCACTCCACCACGTTCGCCGGGCGTGTCAAGCCGGACGCCGCGCAGGCGCTTGCCGAGCGCGTCGGCGACGCGCAGCGCCTCTTCGGCCTCGTCCTTGAAGGTGTCGACGAGCACGATGCGCAGCACGTCGTCTCCCATGTGCTCGTCGAACGCCCGGGCGGCCTTCACCGTGTCGCCGAAGAGAAGGACCATCGCGTGGGGCATCGTGCCCGACGCGCCCTGCAGCCCCGCGAGCTCCGCACCCAGCGGCGTCGCGCAGCCGGCGCAGCCGCCGACAACGGCCGAGTACTCCATGATCGGCGCGATCAGCGGGTGCACGTGGCGCGCGCCGAAGCTGATGACCCGCTTGCCGTTGGCGGCCTCGACGACCTCGCGCGCCGCCGTTGCCCAGCCCGAGCAGCTCGAGAGCATCCCGAGCAGCGCCGTTTCGTACACGCCGAAATGGGAGTAGGGCGCGCGGACGCGGAGCACGGTCTCCTTGGTGCTCATCGAGGAACCCTCGGCTATCGCCCAGGCCTCGTCCCCCTCCTGGAGGATCGCCTCGAGGAGGCGAACCGCCTCGGCCACGCCGCACAGGACGCCGGGTGCGCTGGCGAAGAAATCCATGGCCACGGCGGCGTCCACGTGCGCGCCTTCGAGGGTTTTGCGGGCGCGCTGGAAGTAGACGTCGGAGGCAGGACCGCCGTAGTACGCGACGAGCTCGGACACCGGGCTCGTGGCCGTCACTTCCTTCATCGCGCATTGAACTTAGCAGCCTCGGTAACATCCGGTGCCGCCCGGGGGGCACACTCCCCCCAGACCAACCGGCCGGTAAGATCGCGGCCATGGGCACTCTCTCCTCGCAGCAGGTGCTGGAGGTCCTGGCGACGATCCGCGATCCCGACCTCGGCCGCGACGTGGTCAGCCTGGGCATGATCAAGGAGCTCGAGGTGAGCCCGGCCGGCCGTGTCAGCTTCACCTTCGAGCTGACGACGCCGGCCTGCCCCGTGCGTGACCGCTTCAAGTCGCAGGCCGAGGACGCCGTCGGTGCGCTCCCCGGCGTCAGCGCCGTCGATGTGCGGATGACGGCCAACGTGCGGCCGGCGTTCATGCGGCCGAAGCCCTCCGAGATCCTGCCCGGGGTCAAGCAGACGATCGCAGTCGCGTCGGGCAAGGGCGGCGTCGGCAAGTCGACGGTGGCGGTCAACCTTGCCGCCGCCCTCAGCCGGAGCGGCGCTGAGGTCGGGCTGCTGGACGCCGACATCTACGGTCCGTCGATCCCGGTCATGACCGGCTCGCACCAGGTGCCGCAACAGTCCAACGGCCACCTTCTCCCCATCGAAGCCCACGGCATGAAGCTGATGTCGTTCGGTCACATCAATCCCGGCGACCAGCCGACGATCTACCGCGGCCCGATGGTCGGCAAGGCAATCGAGGCCATGATGGTCCAGGTCGACTGGGGCCGTCTCGACTACCTCGTCATCGACCTCCCGCCCGGCACCGGTGACGCGTCACTGACGCTGGCGCAGACGGTGCCGCTGACCGGCGTCGCCATCGTGTGCACGCCGCAGGACGTCGCCACCGACATCGCGGTCAAGGCGTTGCAGATGTTCCGGCGCCTCAACGTGACGCCGCTCGGACTCATCGAGAACATGAGCTGGTACATGTGCCCCAATTGCGGGCACCGGCACGAGATCTTCAGCCACGGTGGTGCAGAGTTGGCGGCGAAACGGCTCGGCGTTCCCTTCCTCGGGGCGGTGCCGCTCGAGGAGGGCATCCGCGAAGACGCCGACAGCGGAACGCCCGTGGTGATCTCGCGGCCGGAGTCGGCGGGGGCCAGGGCTTTCGTCGAGATCGCCTCGCAGGTCGCGGCGCGCACGTCGATCCAGTCGTTCCGCCAGCTGCCCGTCATCAACGTCCACTAGGTCAGAGACGCAAGACCCCGATCCCTTTCCGACCAACGTCGACGTCGACCGGGCGCGCCAGGTCATGGTGATCACCTGGGAGGACGGCGCGCGCGGCACCTACACGGGCGAGCAGCTGCGTTGGGCGTGCCCGTGCGCCGAGTGCCGCGGCGAGGCGGGCATGCCGGGCCGGCTGTCGCGCGTGCGCAGCCTCAACGAGGATGAGCTGAGGATCCGCGACGTCACCCTGGTCGGCCAGTACGCGCTCCAGATCGCGTTCGAAAGCGGCCACGCGACAGGCATCTACACGTTCGCTCTGCTCCGGTCCTTGATGCAATAATTCGCGCGGCCCCGTTGTCGATCTCTACGTCACCGCCAGAAGTCAGGCCTACGTCCCTGGGAGCCTTCCCCCTGCGGCGTCCTCCGCGTCGCCGCCAGGGATCCGGCCGCCGCAGGCTGATCACCGCGCTCCTCGCGCTGGTCATCGTCATCTCCGGCGTCGGCGCGTTTCTCGCCTACCAGAACACGCTCCCGACGACGGTGACCGCAAACGTGCGCGACGGCCAGAAGGACGTGTCCATGGATGGCAGCTTCCTGCTTTCTTTCTCCCGATCGGTGCCTGTGGATTCCGTGAAGGCGGCGTTTTCGATCACGCCCGCCACCGACGGCGCAATCACGGCGATCTCCGGCGGGACTCAATTCGCGTGGATCCCCAGCAAACCGCTCGACGAGCTGACGACCTACAGGGTCGACCTGCAGGCGCTCTATGACGCCGGCCACGGCCGCATCGGCGCCGCTCACTGGACCTTCACCACGATCATCATTCCGCGCGTCGTCGCTCTCACCACGGCGGACGGCACGGCCTTGACCGACGGCATGGAGATCGACCCGGGCGCGTCGCTGAAGCTCGCCTTCAACGACACGATGGACACAACGACCATCGGCATCACCGTGGGCACACGCGCCGCGACGCTCACGTGGGCCGCCGACAGCAGGAGCGCCACGTTTTCGACGGCGGGGCTGCCGTCGGGTGCGCTCAGCATCCAGATGGCTCCTGGCGGGCGCGACCAGACAGGACATGTCGTCGCGGGCGGAATCAATATGAAGACCGGGATCTACTGGCACGACCACGAGCACGTGATCGCGCTTCGCTACCCGGCGCTGATCCAGGTCCCCAACGACTCGTTCGCGCGCGACCAGAACGGCCTGCAGGCCGCGGGCATCGTGTTCGAGTACCTGGCGGAAGGCGGAATCACGCGCCTGACCGCGATCTACCAATCGGTGCCCAACCTGATCGGCCCGATGCGCTCGGCGCGCTTCATCTCGCTGAAGATCGCGCGCCACTACCGGGGCCTGCTGTTCCAGTCCGGAGAGTCACAGGCGACGCGCTCGCGAGCCGCTCAAGAGCCGGTGCCGCAGTTCTTCAACATCCCCGGCTACCAGTACAGGACCACCAAGCGCTATGCGCCGGACAACCTGATGATCAACGGTGACAAGGTCCTGGCGGCGCAGCGGAACTACTTCAACGGCCTGGCTTCCTTCACCGTGCCCAAGGCACGCCCCACGCTCAGCGGCGGCTCGCTCGCGACCACGGTCCAGGTGGGCGAGCACTACTCGACCTACAAGTACGAGGCGACGACCGGCACCTACACGAAAGCAGAGGAGGGCCATCTCTACAGGGACGCGAGCCTTCGCCAGCCGCTGCGCATCGAGATGCTGATCCAGCTCCACACCCGCGAGTGGCTGCTCGACGTCGGCGACGGCCACGGTGCGCACATCCACGACTACGAGCTCGACACCAGCGGGCAGGCGAGCATCTACTACAAGGGCAAGGGCTACAAAGGGACCTGGAAGTCGACGAACCGCAACGGCCCGCTCACCTTCACGCTGGCCAACGGTCAGCCCCTGCCGCTGCCGCCCGGCCTGGTCTGGATCGACGTCGTCGCCTGAGGCCCGCTCGACGCGCCTCTAGCCGTCGCGGCGCATGACGAGGATCCGCGTCCGGGCGATTCGTGCGAGCAGGTTGACAGCCGGGATCAGGCGCTTGAAGAAGCGCGTGTACTCCTCCTCCGCCAGGAGCCGAAAGCCAAACCGCTCGTAGTAGCCGCGGAGCTCCCGGCGACAAGTCAGGTAGAGGTCCCCCGGGTGCGCGGCGATCAGGCTCTCGATCAGCGCTTCGCCGATGCCCTGACCGCGTCGCTCGGGGACGACCACCATCGAAGCCAGCTCGCGGCTGCCGTCACCATGCGCCTTGACCTGCCCGATGCCGACGATCGCCCCACCCTCCTCCTCGGCGATGAGGAAGTTCTGCCAGTGAAGGTTCATCCGGTTGATGTTCGCCTCCCTGACGAGGCGGACGATCGTCGACTGGTCTGCCGCGGCCGCGGCTCGGATCCTCAAGCCGCGACTAGGTTAGTGCCGCTCGCCACGGACTTTGGGGCGTGGGCAGCAGGCCGACCGCCTGCCACAGGGTGAGGCGGTCGGGGATGAACCACAGTTCCACGATCCGGCGGTTGCCGGCTCGACCTCGAGGCGAAGAGCTCGGGCGCAAGCAGCGAGACTCCTACGCGAACGGGTCGCCCGCCGTGCTGCGCCTGTTCGCTGAGCACGCCGCGCGCGTCGCCTGATCGAACCGCCCGCGACCGAAATGGGACGTCAGTCCCTGTCTACCGACAGCGCGACGTCAGGCGGGAGCTGTGGCCCTCCGCTGCCGTCGGGTGTTGATGACGGCGCGCGAGAACACCATCGCCCACACCGCAAGCAAGGCCGGCAGGATCACAAGCAACATCCAGTCCAGGTCGCCGCCCGGCGGAGAAATGCCGGCGAGGTCGATCTGGTCCGAGGGACCTCCAGGCACCGGCGGCAGCGCCGAAAGATCTGGGAGGAATGTGAAGAGGCCCGGAGGCGTCTGCTCCTGGGGGCCGGCCGGGACACCCGCCGGTCCGGTGTTCGGGTGTGGATTGTGCGCCGGCGGAGTCGGCGCCGCCAGCGGCGTCGGAGTCGGAATCACTGCCGGGGGCTGGTGCTTGAGCTGGCCGTAGTGGTGTCCCGGATTCCAGAGCTGCCCGTAGTGGTGACCGTTGTCATAGGGGTAGCGAGCAAGGACAGTCATCGGAATCAGCGCCAGCACGCCCACGACCATGCAGGCGGACAGGCCCGCCTTGAAATACCACGACACGTTGTGTGCCTCCCTCTCAAATTCGCTGCACCGACTGGCGGGCGAGTGCGGGAGAAACCGTACACGACTTGCGCGCCGGCGTGCGGCGGCACGTCCGCTCAGGCCCGGGCGGCGTCCTTCAAGGTGGTGATGTAGGCGGCCGCCGCCACCGCGGCGGTGGTTCCATCCCCGACGGCGGTCGCGATCTGCTTCGTGAGCTGCGACCGCACGTCCCCCACCGCCCAGATGCCCTCGACCGAGGTCTGCATGTTGCGGTCGGTCAGGATGTAGCCGCCTTCGTCGTGGTCGACGTGGATCTTGAACAGCGCCGAGTTCGGCACGAAGCCGATGAAGATGAAGACGCCGCCGACCTTGAGCTCTTTCTGCTCGCCGTGCTGCTCGTAGCGCACGGTCTGCACCTTTTCGTCGCCGGCGATCTCCTTCACGTGGGCGTCGAAGATGAACTTGATCTTCGGGTTGGCGCGTGCCCGGTCGACCAGGATGGGCTGCGCGCGCAGCTCGCTGCGCCGGTGGATGATGTTGACCCTGGACGCGTAGCGGGTGAGGAAATCGCCTTCCTCGACCGCGGCGTCACCGCCGCCGACGACGGCCAGCTCCTGCCCCTTGAAGAACGCGCCGTCGCAGACCGCGCAGTAGCTCACGCCGCGACCCCAGAACTCCTTCTCGCCGGGCACCTGCAGGTAGCGGGGCAGCCCGCCGGCGGCCATGATCAGGGCCGGCGCCCGCAGCTCCTCGCCCGACTCCAGGCGGACGACCCTGGTGCTGCCCTCGACGTCGATCTCCTTGACCGGCTCGAAGTCCCGGACGTCGACCCCGAACTTGCGGGCGTGGTCGCCCATCTTCACGGCCAGCTCCGACCCGAGGATGGACTCGAAGCCCGGATAGTCTTCGACGAGCTCGGTGTTGAGCAGCTGGCCGCCCAGCGGCCCCCGGTCCAGGACCGCCGTCTTGAGGTCCATGCGGGCGGTGTAGAGGGCGGCCGCCAGGCCGGCGGGACCTCCGCCCACGATGATCACGTCGTAGTCGCTCACTGCACAGGAGTATTCCCCAGGTGGGTGTCTGTATTCCTAGCCGTGGGTGTAGCGCACCCCGAAGCCACCTCGGGGGGCGTGGCAGGAGATGTTGTCGAAGGGGCATCCGATCGAGCAGGCGCCGCACTCGATGCAGTTGCCGAAGCTGACCAGGTTCTTCTTCTGCTCCTCGTTCCACTCGTAGACGCCGGCGGGGCAGAAGTGGTTGCAGTACTTCCCCGTGCACTTTTTCAGGCAGACGTTCTGGTCGACGATCTCGATGTGCGGCTTGCCCGTGTCCTCGTTGTACTTGACGGTGAAGAGCTTGTCGGTCAGCTTCTCCATCAGGCCGCCCCAAACCTCTCCCAGACCCTGCACATGAGCCGGATCGCGTTGACGTAGTCGGCGGCGCGGATGTTCTCGTTGGGGGCGTGGATCCGGTTGTCGGGCCGCCCGACGCCGACCGGCAGCACCGTGGGCACGCCCAGGTCGGACACCACCGGGTGCATCGGGCCCGTGGCCGGCATGAAGGGCCACAGCACCGGCTCGCCGTGCATCTCGCGCACGCAGTCGATCATCGTCCGCGCCACCGCGGAAGAGGGGTCCGAACGGGCCGGCTTCTCACCTTCCCAGGCGCCGATCTCCACCTTCTCGAAGCCGTGCGTGTCGAGGTGCTTGCGGAGCTGCTCCACCAGGTCGTTCGGATCCTGGTTCGGGATCAGCCGGAAGTCGAGCTTGGCCGTCGCCTCCGCCGGCAGCACGGTCTTCGAGCCTGGGCCCTGGTAGCCGGTCGTGATGCCCGCGACGTTGCACGTCGGCAGGAACAGCATCTGCTCGACGACCTGCTCGGGCTTCGGGTCGCGGACCAGCTTCTCGAAGCCGACGAGCCTGCGGCGCTTCTCGACCTCGGGATCGATCGTCGACATCATGCGGCGGTCGGCGTCCGTCGGCCTGACGACCTTGTCGTAGAACCCGTCGATCTTGATGTTCATGTCCTGGTCGCGCAGGCTGGCGAGCGCGCCGACCAGGTACATCGCCGCCGACGGGTAGACCGAGGCGAAACCGGAGTGCTGGTCGAAGTCGAGCAGCTTGACCCGGAGGTTGACGTACAGGAGGCCGCGGCAGCCGAACTGCAGCGTCGGCCGGCCCGCGTCGTCGAACGAGGTCCCCGACTCCCACAGGCACCCGTCGGCGCGCAGCTTGTCCGCGTGGTTGTGCGCGATCTTCTCGAAGGTCTTGGAGCCGATCTCCTCCTCGCCCTCGATGAGGAAGCGCAGGGTGACCGGCACCTCGCCCAGCTCTTGCAACGTCTCCAGCGCGTGCATGCGCGCCATCACGTCCGCCTTGTCGTCGGCAACCCCGCGCGCGAAGATCCGTCCATCTCGCTCCTGCGGTTCGAAGGGGGGCGATTCCCAGAGATCGAGGGGGTCCACCGGCTGCACGTCGTAGTGCTCGTAGAGCAGCAGCTTGCGGCGGCCTGCCCCGCGGACCTCGGCGTAAAGCGCGGGCATGCCGCCCGCCTCCAGGGTTTCCACGCGGTCGGTGAACCGAGACAGGCGATCCGCCAGCCAGTCGCGCGCGGGCTGGATCGCGTCGCGTCCGTGGTTCGAGATGCTGGGGAACGAGCAGAGCTCCTTGAGCTCGTCGATGAAGCGCGACGAATGCTTGTCGATGTACGCATCGACGGCGCTGGTTGAGATCACAGGGCCATCGTAACCTTTGCCTCGTGGACCAGGCTGCGGAGGAATTTCACTTCTCGCCGCGTCCTAACCGGGCCGCGGAGATCCGCTGGCAGCCATGGTCGGCGGAAGCCTTCGAGGAGGCGAGAGCGACCCGGCGGCCGATCCTCCTCTCGATCTCGGCCGTCTGGTGTCACTGGTGCCACGTCATGGACGAGACGACCTACTCGCACCCCGGCGTGATCGACCTGATCAACCGCGATTACGTGCCGGTGCGAGTCGACAATGACGTCCGGCCCGACATCAACCAGCGCTACAACATGGGCGGCTGGCCGACGACTGCGTTCCTGACATCGTCGGGTGACATCCTGACCGGCGCCACCTACCTGCCTCCGGACCAGATGGCGAGCGCGCTGATGCGGATCGCCGATTACTACCGCTCCAACCAGGCCGAGATCTCGAGTCGTGTCCTCGAGGCGCGCGCACGCGCCGCCTCGACCGTCGCACGCAGCGCGGGCGAGGTCGAGCCGCGCCTGGTCGACGAAGTCCTGGAGGCGGTGAAGAACGCCTACGACGCCGAGTACGGCGGTTTCGGCAGCGCGCCGAAGTTCCCCCAGACCGACGCCATCCTGCTGCTTCTCGAGCAGTCTGTGCTGCGTTCGGACCAAGCGCTGCGCCAGATGGCCGTGCACACACTCGAGCAGATGTCGGACGGAGGCACCTACGACCACGTCGAAGGCGGGTTCTTCCGCTACTCGACGACCCAGGACTGGAGCGTGCCTCATTTCGAGAAGATGCTCGAGGACCACGCCGGCCTGATCAGCGCGCTGGCCCAGGCCGGCATGACGGACGTGCTGGAGAAGACGGCCGCCTACCTCGACCGCGTGCTGCGCGATGAAAACACCGGGCTCTACGCGGGCAGCCAGGACGCGGACGAGCACTACTACTCGCTGGGGGCCGCCGAGCGCGCAGGGGCCACCGCGCCTTACGTCGACCACCGCGTCTACACGTCGTGGAATGCGGCGCTGGCGGTTGCCTATCTCGAGGCCGGGCTGCCCGCCGAGAAGCTTCTTGATTCGCTCTTCAAGCGCGCTTACCGGAAGGGCGATGGAATGACGCACAGCGAACAGGTGGGCGACCAGCTGGCCGACCAGGTGTGGTCGCTATGGGCGGCCCTGCGCGCGTACCAGCACGGGCTCGGAGAGAAGTGGATGGAGGTCGCGCTCGACCTCGCCCAGCACATCGAGGATCGCTACGGAGACCTGGATCTGGGCGGTTACCTGGACCACGCCGGCGGCGATGAGCTCGGCCGCCTTGGCGAGCGCATCAAACCGCTGGCGGAAAACTCCGTGGCAGCGATGGCGCTGATCGAGCTCGACATCCTGCAGGGCGATCCGGCGGCCCCTTACCGCGGGCGCGCGCGTCGCGCGCTGGAGGCGGTGGCCGCGCTGCCGCGGCAGTACGGGCTGATGGCCGCGGTGTTTGCGCGCGCCCTCGACCGCCTTCCGCATGCGATCAAGGTGACGACGAAGAACCCCGATCTCGCGCGCGCGGCGCGCGGCGCACACCCCTACGCCGTGGTCGATCCTGGCGGCGACGAGCGAGCCGTGGTCTGTGTCGGAACCATATGCTTGGCGCCGGTGTCGACTCCAGAGAGCGTGAAGGACGCGATCCGAGAAGCCTCGGCAACGTCGCAAACTCTTGCCTGAAAGCCGGCGCCATTTCGCGCATCGGGTAAACCGCGCGCTCGACGACCCCAAGCTGCAGTCAGCGCTGATCCACGCCATGACGGGCCTGCGCGGCCGACGCAACGCGGCGTTCGCAAGCTTCGACTTCGCCGAGGGGCGGGCCGAGCTGAAACGCCGGAGGCAGGCGAACCTCGAGCGCCTGCCCGAGCTGCTCGAACAGTTCGCGCAGCGCCTGGGCGCTGTCGGCGGCGCCGTGCATTTCGCCACGGACGCCGCCGAGGCGCGCGAGATCATCGGCCGCCTCTGCATGAGCGCCTCTGGTGAGCTCGCTCCGGGCGCCCGGATGGTGGTGACGAAGAGCAAGTCGATGGCGAGCGAGGAGATCGGCTTGAACGAATACCTCGAAGGCCTCGGCATCGAGGTCGTCGAGACCGACCTCGGGGAGCGGATGGTCCAGCTGACCCACACCCACCCGTCGCACCTCATCGCTCCGGCGATCCACCTCACCAAAGAGGACGCTGCCGCGGTCTTCGGAACGGAGCCAACCGTCGAAGCCATCCAGAAGCATGCGCGCGAGTCGCTGCGCGAGAAGTTCATCGAAGCGACGGTCGGCATCTCGGGCGCGAACATGGCGATTGCGGAGACCGGCACCATCGTGCTCGTCACCAACGAAGGCAACGCGGACCTGACGACCACGCTGCCACCCGTTCACATCGCGCTTTTCGGCATCGACAAGCTCGTGGCCACGCTGGATGACGCGGTGGCGGTGCTGCGCATGCTGCCGCGCAGCGGCACCGGCCAGGTCATGACGAGCTACGTCAACTGGATCACCGGACCGTCGCGGTCGGCGGACATCGAGCAGTCGCTGACGATCGGCGTGCACGGGCCCCGCGAGATGCACTGCGTGATCGTCGACAACGGGCGCGAGAAGATGCTCGACGATCCCCTCTTCCGCGACGCCCTGACATGCATTCGGTGCGGCGCGTGCTCCAACGCCTGCCCGCCGTTCATGGCGGTGGGCGGCCATCAGTTCGGAGGGCACGTCTACAACGGACCGATCGGGCTCGTCCTGACGCCTTTCCACCACGGCCTCGCCGACGCCGACCTGGCCAACAGCCTGTGCACCCAGTGCAACGCGTGCCAGGAGGTCTGCCCCGTCGACATCCCGCTGCCGCGCCAGATCCTGGAGCACCGCCGCAACGGCCGCAAGTCCCTCCGCAAGCAGGCGGTGCTCGAGCTCTGGCAGCGCCCCTGGCTCGCCGACAACCTGATGCGGGCCGCGGCGCCCCTGAGCGGTCTCCTGGCCGGCACGCCGCGCCTTGCGCGGGTGCCGTACCGCGACCTGGCCGAAGAACTGCAGGTCGACGGCGAGCCGCTGACCGTTTTCGCCTCCTGCCTGGCCGATCGGGCGTGGCCTGCGTCCGTGGTGGCGCTGGAGCGCATCGCGACCGCCGCCGGCTTCACGGTTGGATTTCCCAAGGGTCAATGGTGCTGCGGGTTGGTGGCTGCCAACGCGGGTGACTTCAAAACCGCCCACAAATTGACGACAGCGCTCGCCGAGAGCCTTGGCGATTCCAAGGGTCTGATCGTCACCCCCTCTGCCTCGTGCTTCGGCGCCTTCACCATCGACTCACCGGATTGGGGGTCCGCGCCTCCCCCCGACGATATGCGGGGCCGCTTTCGCGACTCGACCCGGTTCGTGCTCGAGCTGCTCGAGCGCAACCCAGGGCTCGTCGACGCGGAGAGGCTGAGCCTCAAGGTCGCCTACCACGACTCGTGCCAGACCCTCCGCCAGCTGGGCTTGAAGAGCGAGCCGCGCCGCGTCCTGGAGCTCGCGGGCTATGAGGTCGTCGACCTCCCGGACATCGCCAACTGCTGCGGCTTCGGCGGCAGCTTCAGCCTGGAGTGGCCCCGCGTGGCCGACCGCCTCGCCGGCTGGAAGCTCGACGCCATCGCCCGGACCGGCTGCGCGGTCGTCGCCTCGGACAACCCCGGTTGCCTGATCCACATCGCGGCCGCCGCCCGCAGGCGCGGCCTCGACCTCCGGGTGGCGCACGTGCTGGAGCTCGTCGAAGAGCATCTGGCGTGAATCCCCCGGTCTACGCTTAGCGGGCCGTGAAGATCACCCTGGTTTCCGCGTCCCCGGCCGGCCTGAGCGTGGACGCCCTGGCGATCCCGGTGGCCGGCGGCCAGCGCCTGGGCGCGGAGGCGCTCGAGTTCGATCGCGCACTAAAGGTCCCCGAGAACATGAGCCGTCGGCGCCGGCACGCGGCTGTGCATCGAGCTGGCAGAACTGATGAGCGGCGCTGAGCGTTAATACGAGAGTGGGAATCCTCGAGACGATCCACTCCCCCGCGGACCTGAAGGCGCTCGATGGGCCGCGGCTCGCCGAGCTCGCGGCCGAAATCCGGGCATTCCTCGTCGAGCAGACCTCCCGCACCGGCGGCCACCTTTCGCCGAACCTCGGCGTCGTGGAGCTCACGTTCGCGCTCCATCGCGTGTTCGACAGTCCGCAGGACGCCATCGTCTGGGACACCGGCCACCAGGCCTACGTGCACAAGCTCGTGACCGGGCGCGCAGCCGGCTTTCCTGGCCTCCGCCAGGCGGGCGGCCTGTCGGGCTATCCCTCGCGCAAGGAGTCGGAGCACGATCTGGTCGAGAACAGCCACGCCTCCACGTCCCTGAGCTACGCGCTCGGCATCGCGGAGGCCAGGCTCCGCAAGCGCATCGAGGGATTCGTCGTCGCGGTCATCGGCGACGGCGCGCTGACGGGCGGAATGGCCTACGAGGCTCTCAACCAGATCGCCCACCTCCAGCCGCCCAACCTGATCATCGTCATCAACGACAACGGCCGCTCGTACGCGCCGACCGTCGGCGGCCTGGCGCGCCACCTGTCACAGCTCCGCGTCGACCCGCGCTACGAGCGGATCAAGGACGAGATCTCGCGCCTGCTGCGCGACCTGCCGCTGGTCGGCTCGACGGCCGACCAGGCCGCGTATCGCGTCAAGGAGGGCCTCAAGCAGCTGCTCCAGCCGTCGACGATGTTCGAAAGCCTGGGCATCAAGTACGCCGGCCTGGTCGACGGCCACGACGAGGCTGCGCTCGAGGAAGTCCTGACGCGCGCCAAGAAGCTGCACGAGCCGGTCGTCGTGCACGTGGTGACCGAGAAGGGTCACGGCTACAGCCCGGCGGTCGACGACGAGGTTGACAAGCTGCACGGCGTCAGCGCGTTCGACCCGCTGACGGGCCGGCCGCGCTCGACCGAGGTGACCTACACCGACATCTTCGGCGAGGCCTTGATGAGCGCCGCCGCGCGCCGGCCCGAGGTGTGTGCGATCACCGCGGCGATGGCCTCCTCGACCGGTTTGTTGAACTTCGCCAAGGAATTTCCCGACCGGTTCTTCGACGTCGGCATCTGCGAGCAGCACGCCGTCACGTTTGCGGCGGGCCTCGCCATGGCCGGCATGCACCCGGTCGTGTGCGTCTACTCGACCTTTCTCGCCCGTGCGTTCGACCAGACGATCATGGACGTCGCCCTGCACAGGCTCCCCGTGGTGTTCGTGATCGACCGGGCGGGCGTGACAGGTCCCGACGGCGCCTCGCACCACGGGATCTTCGACCTCTCCTACCTGCGGCTCATCCCCAACCTCAAGGTCGCGGCGCCCAGGGACGCCACCGAGCTCTGCGCCCTGCTCGAGACCGCGCTGGCGACCGACGGCCCGGTCGCGATCCGCTATCCGAAGGGACCTGTCCCGGCGACTCCCGACCTTCCCGTCGAGCCGCTCCCGATCGGCCGGTGGGAGGAGGTGCGCAAGGGCGACGACGCGGTGATCTTCGCCGTGGGCCGCATGGTGGAGGTGGCAATCGAATCCGCCGCGCGGCTGGAGATGCAGGGCGTCTCCTGCGCCGTGGTCAACGCGCGGTGGGTCAAGCCGATCGACCCGCGGATCGCCGACTGGGCGCGGTCGCATGAGGTCGTGCTGACGGTGGAGGACAACGTCGGCTCCGGCGGGTTCGGGGGCGCGGTTCTCGAAGCGCTGGCGCCGCACGGCCTCGCCGGCCGGGTCCGCAACCTGGCGCTCCCCGACGAGTTCCTGCCGCAGGGCAAGGCGGCCGACATCCTGAAGGAGCACGGCCTGGACGCGGCCGGGATCGCGAAAGCGGTCTACGAGGCGGTGAGAGGTCCGGTGACGGAGAAGACCGAGCCCTAGACACTTCTTGCGGCCGAATTCACTTCGGCCGCAACACGCGTGAACTTCCCTCTACCGGGTCAGCTTCTTCCTGCCGGCGAACCCTTCGCCGACCCGGTGCCAGTGCTCGACCCGCTCCTCGCCGAGCTTCCAGCACAGCTCGACCAGCTCGCCGTCGCGATACGAAGGAAAGTCGATCAGCCCCTCGAGGGGTCCTTTGAGCTGGATGCCCATGCTGTTCAGGCTGAGCACGGCTTTGAGGAGCTCTTCCTCGGCGCCCTGGACCGCGTCGCGAGCCTGTTGCTCGCGTTCGCGGGTCTCGCCGTTGGCGCCGGCCCGCTGCGCTGCGTACTCGGCCATGCGCAGCTGCTCCTCGAGGTCGGGACGGAGGGCCGACAGCTCCGCGATCTGGGCCACGATGGGGCGCACGCGAGGCAGCTCGCGATTGGCCTCGTCGATGGTGTATGTGCGGAGACGCTGCACGGGTCAACGATACTTCGTCGGATGGACGCGACGGCGATGCGGCGCCGCATCGCGGGGGCGTCGGTCGCGCGGCTCGCCACCGCCGACGCGCGGGGCCGGCCGCACGTCGTTCCGGTCACTTTCGCGGTCGATGGGAACACGCTTTACTTCGCGGTCGACGCCAAACCCAAGCGGACCTCCAACCTGAAGCGCCTGCAGAACATCGCCGCCAACCCCGCGGTCGCGGTCCTTTTCGACCACTACGAGGACGACTGGTCCCGGCTGTGGTGGGTCCGCATGGACGGAACCGCCCGGGTGGTCGACGACCCCACGACCGCCGCCCGCGCGATCGACCTTCTCGTCGAGAGGTATCCGCAGTACCGGCGCGCACGGCCGGCGGGTCCCGTGGTCGCCATCTCGATGGAGCGCATGTCCGGATGGTCGCCCGACTGAGCCGGGGAAAACCAGCCTGCCTGTAAACGTGGCACTTGACGAGACGTCCTGTCTCGCCTAGTCTCACGCGGTGGCGGTCAGCAGCCGGATCCTCGAGCGCGCTCCCGGCGTCCTGGCCCGCGGTGGCAGGCCGACGGTGGCCGACTTCGCATCCGCCGCCGGCGTCTCCCGGGCCAGCTTCTACCGCCACTTTCGCTCGCGAGAGGCCCTTCTCGAGGCCCTCGAGGTGGCGCCCGAGCCCGGGGCGCGCGAGCGCATCCTGGCGGCCGCGGTCGAGGTGGTCGGCGCCCAGGGGCTGAACGCGATGTCGATGGACGAGCTGGCGGACCGGGCCGAGGTTTCGCGAGCGACCGTCTACCGCGTCTTCCCGGGCAAGTCGGCCCTGCTGGGAGGCCTCATCCAGGCGTACTCGCCGCTGGAACCCGTCAGCCGCCTGCTCGCGGCGAAGCACGACGAGCCGCCCTCGGTCTTGATGCCCGAGCTGGCGCGGACGGCCTACCGATCGGTCTTCGCAGCCGGTGAGGACCGGACGGGACTGGTGCGGGCCCTTGTCTTCGAGGTGAGCAGCCTGCGCCCGGAAACCGAAGAGATGGCCGGCGAGACGATCACGAAGATGGTCGGCCTCCTCGTCGTGTACCTGGTCGAGCAGATGGCGGAGGGGCGCCTGCGCCGCATGCATCCGCTGCTCGCCCTCCAGTCCTTCGTCGGACCGATCCTGTTTCACATCATGACCCGGCCGTTTGCCGAAAAGGTTCTGCAGCTCGACATCGAAGGCGAGGCTGCGGTCACGGAGCTGGCAGAGGCATGGCTGCGCGCCATGGCCACGAAGGAGGAAGGCGGTGACTGATGCGTATGCGGTGAACCTGGAGGACGTGTCCAAGGCCTTTGGCGCGGTCAAAGCGCTCAACGGAGTGACGCTTCGTGTGCGCCAGGGCGAGATCTATGGGCTGCTGGGTCCCAACGGCTCCGGCAAGACGACGCTGATCCGCCTCATCTGCGGGCTGCTCGAGGCGCACGCGGGCACCGTGACGGTGCTCGGCCAGAAGATGCCCAACGTCGGAGTGCTGCGGCACATCGGCTACATGACCCAGGCTGCAGCGCTGTACCCGGCGCTCTCGGTCGAGGAGAACGTCCGCTTCTTCGCCGCCATCAACGGCGCCGAGGCGGGGGTCAAGGATGCGCTGGAACTGGTGCAGCTGTGGGACCGCCGAGGCTCGGTCGTCTCGACGCTGAGCGGCGGCCTGAGGCAGCGCTGCTCCCTGGCGTGCGCGCTGGTGCACCGCCCGGAGCTGCTGCTGCTGGACGAGCCGACGGTGGGAATCGACCCCCAGCTGCGCGTCCAGTTCTGGGAGTTCTTCCGCCGCATGGCCGCCGACGGGACGACGCTGATCGTCTCCAGCCACGTCATGGACGAGGCGGACCGCTGCCAGCGGCTGGGCCTGGTCCAGTACGGCAGGCTGCTCGCCGAAGGGACGCCGGCCGAGATCCGCTCCCAGGGCGGCTCGCAGAACCTGGAAGAAGCCTTCCTCGCCCTCGCCGGCCGGAGGCAGTCATGAGCGGCCACCGCGTCCGCGCGATCACCAGAAGGCTGCTCCAGGGATTCCGGCGCGATCGCAGGACGCTCGCCCTCCTCTTCGTGGCGCCGATCGTGATCCTCGCCCTGCTCGGCTACCTCATGCGAGGCTCGTCGACCGTTCCATCGGTGGGCATCGCGAACGAAGACTCGGGGCCGGTGGGCGCCAGCGTCGCCGGCCAATTGCGAAGCTCGGACCTCATCGAGACGACGGACATCATGGCGTCCGACGGCGAGGCCAGGCTCAAGGACGGATCGCTGGTCGCGTACATCGTGTTTCCCTCCGACTTCAGCCAGCAAGCCGCCGCCGGCAACGTCTCACCCGAGGTCCATCTCGAGGGCTCGCAACCGGGAGAGGACTCGCCCGTGATCCAGGCTCTGCAGAAGGCGCTGACCACCGTTGCGTCGCAGGTTGCCGGACGGAACGTCAGCTTTCAGCCGCGGGTCGAGTATCTCTACGGCGGTCCCGACTACGACACGCTCGACTACTTCGGCGCCGCCTTCGTCGGCCTGATCGTGTTCTTCCTGGTCTTCGTGATCACCATCGTGTCGTTCCTGAACGAGCGGTCGCAAGGCACGCTCGAGCGTCTGATGGCGAGCCCGCTGCGGCGTGGGGAGATCGTCCTCGGCTACATGCTCGGCTTCACGGTGCTGGCGCTGATCCAGGCTGCCGAGGTGCTCGTGTTCGCGCTCGCCGTGCTGCAGATCCAGAACCAGGGCAACGTGCTGCTGATCTTCGGCATGGAGGCCCTGATGGCGATCGCCGCCGTCAACCTGGGCATCTTCCTGAGCATGTTCGCGCGCTCCGAGTTCCAGGCCGTGCAGTTCATCCCGCTCGTGATCGTTCCGCAGTTCCTGCTGTCCGGGATCCTCTTCCCGGTCTCGAGCGAGCCGCAGGCCCTGCAGTACATCTCCAACGTGCTGCCCCTGACCTACGCGGTGAACGGGATGCGCGACATCATGGTCAAGGGCGCCGACCTGACCTGGCCCTCGCTGCAGCTCGACCTTGCCGTCGTGGCGGCGTTCGGGATCGTGCTGATCGCCGCCGGCACCGCGACGTTACGTCGCCGGCTCGCTTAGTGTCTGGGAATGATGCTCGTGTGCTCGCGCCGCTGTGGCGGCGATTTGTTTCGCGCGCTGTTCGCGGAGGTCGAGATCGACTCCGCGGGCCAGTACCAGGACCACCGGCTCACGCAGCCGGGGTATGTCTGCCTGAACTGCGGGGCGCCGGCCCTCGACCTGGCGACGGTGCCTGCCGAGCTCGAGGCGGAAGCGCGCGAGGAGGAGGCGGCGGCCATGGCCGTCACGGCGGACGTGCTGTGCCCCGTCTGCGAGACCATGGTCCAGCTCGACGCGAACATGGAGTGCCCCAACTGCGGCTCGCCGCTCGAGGTGTGACTGCGTCAGTCCGGACTGACGCACCGTTCTGGCGATGCAGCTGCGGCGATAGTCCGGACTATCGACCAGGCCGCTAGGTCAGCGAAGCCGTTCCCAGCAGGATCGCCTGCATGGCGAGCACAGCCGGCGCGTCGCGCTGACGGACGGCCGCCCGCAGCGCCCGCAGCGCCCGGGGCGTGTCGAGGTCATCGGCCAGGGCGCGGTTGAACTCGGCCATCAGGGCCCGGCCCGGCGCCTTCCTGGCGCCCTTCGAGGATCGTGCGTCGTTGGCCAGGAACTTCCGCATCCGCTCGATGAATCTCGCCGAGCTGGCGAGCCCCTTCCACTCGAACTCCCAATCCCGCCGGTAACGATGCGAGACGAGGTACAGGCGGACCGCGGCCGCGGGTGCGCGCTGAAGGGCCTGGCTGACCTTGACCAGGTTGCCGAGCGACTTGCTCATCTTGCGGCGGTTGTAGCGGACCATCCCCGTGTGCACCCACGCGCGCGCGAACGGCGACTTGCGCGTCAGCGATTCCGACTGGGCGCGCTCGGACTCGTGATGGCTGAAGACGAGGTCGCGACCGCCGCCATGGATGTCGATCCGCTGACCCAGGTAGTGCATCGCCATCACCGAGCATTCGATGTGCCAGCCGGGCCGGCCCTCGCCGAACTTCGACGGCCACGCCGGCTCGTCCGCGGCTGAAGGGCGCCACAGCGGAAAGTCGAGCAGGTCGCGCTTGGCCTCCGGGCCGACCGCGCCCAGAAGCGACTCGTCGCGCAGCTTGCGCAGCATGGAGCGCCGAGTGCGGTGCGACAGCCGGCCGTAGCCTGGAAACTTCGCGGTGTCGAAGTAGAGCGCGTCGGTTTGATATGCGAACCCGGCTCGCTGCAGCCGCGACGCGGCGTCGAGGATGCGCTGGATCTCGTGCGACACGCGAGGCATCACGTCCGGCGGGCGCCACCCCAGCACCGTCATGTCGCGCAGGTGCACCTGGGTCTCACGCTCGGCCAGGTGCCGCCAGTCGATCCCGTCGCGGCGTGCACGCTCGAACAGGGGATCGTCGATGTCGGTGATGTTCTGGACGTACTTCACGCGGACGCCGTTGGCCTCGAGAAAGCGCACGAGGACGTCGAACATCAGGAACGTGTAGGCGTGCCCCATGTGGCCGGAGTCATACGGCGTCACGCCGCAGACGTACAGCGACAGCGGCTGGCGCGGCCGCGGCGCCACCGTGACCTTGCGGCGGGTCAGCGTGTCCTGGAGACGGAGACGAATCAGGTCGCCTAGCTCGGACGCGCCGCCACGGCCGCGTCGGCGCGCAGCGCCTCGACCCTGTTGGTTTCCTCCCACGGCACGCCCAGGTCGTCGCGCCCGAAGTGGCCGTACGCGGCGGTCGGGCGGTAGATCGGCCGCAGCAGGTCCATGTTGGCGATGATCGCGGCGGGCCGGAGGTCGAAGTGGCGGCGCACGAGCTCCAGCAGCTCCTCTTCGGACCTGGTGCCCGTGCCGAACGTCTCCACGGCGATCGAGGTCGGATGCGCGCGGCCGATCGCGTAGGAGACCTGCACCTCGCACCGATCGGCAAGCCCGGCCGCGACCAGGTTCTTGGCCACGTGCCTGGCGGCATAGGCCGCCGAGCGGTCGACCTTGCTCGGGTCCTTGCCGCTGAAGGCGCCACCTCCGTGCCGCGCGACGCCGCCATAGGTGTCGACGATGATCTTGCGCCCGGTGAGGCCCGCGTCAGCGGCCGGACCGCCGAGCACGAAAGAGCCGCTGGGGTTGACCATGACCTTGGTCGCGGCGTCGAAGACCTGGCCTTTCAGCACGGGCTTGATCACCAGCTCGCGCACGCCTTCGGCGACCTCCTTCTGGGTAGCGCTTGCCGCGTGGTGCGTCGAGACGACGATGGCCTCGATGCGCTTCGGTTTTCCAAACTCGTATTCGACGGTCACCTGGGTCTTGCCATCGGGTCGCAGGAAAGGCAGAGACCCGTTCTTGCGGACTTCGGCGAGCCTCTTCGCAAGCCTGTTCGCCAGCGAGATGGTGAGCGGCATGAGCTCCGCCGTCTCCGTGCAGGCAAAGCCGATCATCATGCCCTGGTCCCCCGCCCCCTGCAGCTCGAAAGGGTCTTCGTCCTTCAGTCCTTCGCGCTCTTCGAGCGAGTGGTTGACACCGGCCGCGATGTCCGGTGATTGCTCCTTCAGATACACCTGGATCAGGGCGTGGTCGGCGTCGAAGCCGATCTGCTCGTCGTTGTAGCCGATCGATCGGATCGTGTCGCGGATCGTGCGCTGGATGTCCAGCTCGGCATGAGTCGTGACTTCGCCGATGACCACGCAAAGGCCTTTCGTGATCGCGGTCTCGCACGCCACGCGCGCCGCTCGGTCCTGGGTGAGCATGCCGTCGAGCACCGCGTCCGACACCTGGTCGCAGATCTTGTCGGGATGGCCCTCGGTGACCGATTCAGACGTCAGCAGAAACGATCGCGAGGAACTGAACGAGGTGGTCACAAGGGGTGATGATAACCGCGCCGTTGAGGGGCGCAGCGTAGGGGAAACCTGGAAAGGTTTCCCCTACGAGCCGTGGTGTTGCCGGCTGTCCTCAGGCTCCTGGCCGAGCAGCTGGGCCTGGAGCGCAAAGATGTCGTCGAGCACGCGGTCGACCCTGCGCCCCTCGAGCCGGTGGTCCGCGATGACTCCCGCATGCTCGAGGTGACGGCGCAGCGAGGCGCCGAGCATCCCGTCGACGCGCCCCTGGCCGCGGATCTGAGCCTCCTCGAGCAGCTGCAGGCACCGGTCGAGGGCGAGCTGCTTGGCGCGGTGCGCCGGCAGGTTCACGCCGTGCCCAGGACCTCGACCCGACCCTGCTCGCTGACGCGGACGTGCACCAGGCTGAGCGCGACCAGCCCGTAGTGAACGGTCGGCTCGCCGGCGGGCGTGAACCGCGCCGGGTGGCACGGGCACAGCAGATGCCCGGCGGCCCCGTCCCACAAGAGCTCGCAAGGCAGATGAGAGCAGATCGAGGAGACCGCGGTGACGGTGTCGCCGCGCCGGAAAACGTAAGCGCCGACGGCGCCGGCCACCACCCGGCGGCCCTCGCCCTCGGGAAACTCGCTCAGCGCGCCGACGTCGACCCAGCGCCCGTCGAGTGGATCGATGATGGCCTGCGCTTTGACCGGTTCCGGGCCGCCGCTTCGGCCCAGGAAAGCGCCGGCCGCAGTCCCCGCCGCCAGCCCCAGGCCGGCGACCAGCGCGGTGCGCCGGGTGACCCAAGCCTCACGGTAGGTGTGGTCGAGCCTCTCGGCCAGGCGCTTGCGGAAAGCGGGGTGCATCCGCTGCGAGCCCTGCCGTGCGCCGGCGAGCCGGGCGGCGGCGGTAATCGCCGCTTTCTCCTCGGCGTCGCTGCCGCGCAGCTTGAGACGCCGGCCGCGCAGCAGGTCGGAGACGATCCGGTCGACTCGGTTTTCGGGCTTGCCGTTCATTCGAGGCGGCGCACCTTGGCCGCAGCCCGCAGCGCGCGCAGCTGCATGACCTTGATCGCACCGACCGTGCTGTTCATCTCAGCGGCCACTTCCTTTAGCGAATACCCGTGGAGGAAACGCAGCTCGAGCACGCGCCGGTAGTTGTCGGAAAGCTCGGCCAGGATCGCGCTCACGGTTCCTGAGCGGTCCTCGGACGGCGGGTCCGGCGGCGCCGCCATCGCCAGGTCCTCCCGGAGCTCGGCCTCCGACAGGCCCAGGCGGGTGCTCCAGAACCCGCCGAGGACCGAGCGGGCGGTGGCGAACAGGTAGCCGCGGATGGAGCTGGCGGGCGCGCCCTGGCGCAGACGCGGGATCGCCTTCATCGCAACCTGCTGCGTCAGGTCTTCGGCGTCGGCCCGGTTCCCGACCCGGGCGTAGATGAACGCGTAGACGAGCTCGAGCTCGTCGAGGGCGATGTCGACGGCGCGCGGCGCTGCGGGTAGCTCGATGACCTCGGCCGGTTCGCCGGCCTCTTCGTCCGGCGTCATCGCTGCCTTAGAAGAGGTTTCCGCAGAGCAGGTAGGTGGAGTTCGTCCCCTGCATGTCCGGCCCCGCGTGCACCACCACGTACCAGTGGACTCCGGACGGCGGATACCGCTCGCTGAGCGTGGTCCTGACATCGGCGTCGCCCTGGCCGTCGGCGATGACCTGGTTCAGCGCGAATTTGATGCTGCCACGGCCGGCGCACGAGCCCAGGTGGATGTGGGAGATGTGCTCCGACGCCGCCTGCAGCCCCGTGATCTTGAGCTCGATCGTGAAGGACTTGGGACCCGCGGTCAGCGTCATGGTCCCTTTCGAGGTGATGCCAGGCCCGGCCGGATTGAGCTTGAAGTTGAAGACCTTCGGGCTGGCCGACGGAGATTGGCTGGGTGAGGTCTCCGACGACGGCGAAGGGGAGGTGCTCGCCGCCTGGTCGCCGCCGCAAGCGGCCGCGCAGACCAGGAGCATGGCGACCAGAAGCCCGCACGGTGCTTTAGGCATACCGCAGCAGGTTACTGGACCACCCCGCCAAATCCGCGATTTCGCGGGGACCCCATAAGGTGATCCCGGTGGAGCGGGCCGCGGGTTCAGCCCACGGCCCGCTTCGATCCGGTGTGGCTAGGCGTTGCGCACGACGGGAGAGGTGCGGCGGCGGGAGCGCCAGACGAGGTAGCCGAGCAGCAGCAGCACGAGCAGCGGACCAACCGCGCCGAGAGCGGTGATCACGTAGTTGATGGTGCTCACGAAGTTGTGAGCCGCCATGTTCAGAGCGCTGACGAAGCCCCAGCTGTCGGCGGAAGGCGACCGGAGCGGCGCGCCCGACTCCATGAGGGTGACCGACACCGAGCTGTAGGAAGTGTTGTCGTCCAGGTACTTGATCTGACCCTTCAGCTGCTCGATCTGGCCGGTGATCTGGCCGATCTGGTTCTGGACCGCGATGATGTCGCTGATAGTCTTCGCGCTCCGCAGCAGGACGAGCATCGCGTCACGCTGAGCTTCGGCGTTCGCGAGGCGGGCGCGAAGGTCGACGTACTGAGCGCTGACGTCGGTGCCGGTGATGTGCTCCGCCTGCACCTTGCCGACCTTCGAAAGCTGGTCGATGGCGGTGTCGAAATGCGCCGCCGGGACCATGAAGCTGATCACGCCGGTCCGCATCTGACCAGGGTCCTGCTCGTTGATGGGCTTCGCCTGGGCGTCGGTGCCGGCGATGTATCCGCCCTGCGCCTGGACGAGCGTGCGGACCTCCAGCAGCTTGGAGTCGAACAGGCCGTTGCCGACTGTGATGGTCATCTGGGCCTGCCGGATGACGGGCGGACCCTGCAGTATCGGGACGGTGTCGCCGGGCAGCTTGGTGGCGTCGTTACCAGCGTCGGGGACGCCGGTGGAGCCTCTTCCGGTCTGACCGGTCCCCTGCTGGTTGGGCACCGGGGCGTTGGCTTCGGACGTGCCGCCGTTGCCCGCGGGCGAGCCGCTGCCCGCGCAGGCGGCCACAACGACGACTAACGCGATGAGGACGAACAGCTTCTTCATCTGAGAATGGCCTCCTGGGCGAGCGGTTTGTGATGCCGGACGAAACGCCCACGCACGTGAGACGTAACATTCGGCGCCGTGCTGCAGGTGAGAGGACTTGCGATCGACGTCGCCGCACGCCGCGTGCTGGGCGACGCCGGCTTCACCGTGAACGACCAGGACAAGGTGGGCCTTGTGGGTCGCAACGGCGCCGGCAAGACGAGCCTGCTCAAGGTGCTGGCGGGCGAGAACGACGCCGCCGCGGGTGTCGTCCTGCGGCGCGGCACGCTCGGTTATGTCCCGCAGAATCCTCGACCGCGCTCCGAGGCTGCCGCCGCGGCGCTGTCCCACATCCTGTCCGGCCGCGGGCTCGACCGCGCCGCCGCCCGCCTGGATGAGCTGCATCGCGTGCTCGAGCACGACCACTCCCCGGCAGCGATCGAGGCCTACTCGGAAGCGGAGGAGCGGTACCGGCACGCGGGCGGCTACTCGGGCGAGTCGGAGGCGCGGCGGATAGCCGCCGGCCTCGGCCTGCGGCTCGACCGGGTCGACCTCGCGCTGGGCGTGCTGTCCGGAGGTGAGCGCCGCCGCGTCGAGCTGGCGCGCGTCCTCTTCGCCGACCCGGACCTGCTTCTGCTCGACGAGCCCACCAACCATCTCGACACCGACGCCAAGACATGGCTCATCGACTTCCTGCGCGACTACCGCGGCGCCGTCATCGTGGTGAGCCACGACCTCGTCCTCCTCGACGCGTCGATAACGCGCGTGCTGCACCTCGATGCGGGGCGGCTGATCGAGTACCGCGGCACTTACTCGCAGTACCAGGCCGCGCGGCGCCTCGAGGAGAAGCGCCTCACATCGCTGGCGCACCGGCAGGAGGCGGAGATCAAGCGCCTGAGCTTGCTCGCGGAGGTCATGCGCCGGCAGACGGAGAAGAGGGCGAAGCAGGCGAAGTCCATCTTCACGCGTGTCGAGCGGATGAAGGCCGCGCGCGTGGTCGCGCCGCGGGGCGAGCGCAAGGTCAAGATCTCGTTTCCCGAGCCGCCGCACAGCGGACGGGTCGTCCTTCACTGCTCTGGGCTCGCCAAGGGTTACGGCGGGCCGCTGGTCTTTCGCGACGTGTCGTTCGAGGTCGAGCGCCGGCAGCGGCTGCTGGTCATGGGCCTGAACGGAGCCGGCAAGACGAGCCTCCTGCGCATCCTCGCCGGTCAGAGCGAGGCGGACTCGGGGTCGTTCCGGCTGGGCCACGGCGTGTCGTTGGGCTACTACGCACAGGAGCACGAAGGGATCCGCGCGGGCGTCTCCGTGCTGGCGCACATGCGCGAGCAATCGCCTGACGCGGAGGAACGCGTCCTGCGCGCGCTGCTCGGCATGTTTTCGCTGACCGGCGACGTGGCGCGGCAGGACGCGGGGACTCTTTCCGGCGGCGAGAAGACCAAGCTCGCTCTGGCCCAGCTGGTCGCCGGCCGGCACAACCTGCTCTTGCTCGACGAGCCGACGAACAACCTCGATCCTCCGTCGCGGTCCGGCGTGGCCAGGGCCCTTGCGGAGTGGCCGGGCACGATGGTCATCGTGAGCCACGACCCCGAGTTCGTGGAGGCGCTGCAGCCCGGGCGGGTGCTGTTCATGCCCGAGGGCCGGGTCGACTACTGGGAGGCGGACCTGCTCGATGTCGTCTCGATGGCGTGAGCGGCCGACAATAGAAAGGTGAGTGTCGAGGTCCAGGAAGTCGTCATGCCCGAGCTGCAGGGGGCGGAAGAGATCACGGTCGGCGCCTGGAGCAAGCAGCGTGGCGAGCACGTGGCCGAGGGCGAGACCCTGATGGAGGTCCACACCGACAAGGTCAACGCCGAGATCCCGTCCCCCGTCTCGGGCACCGTCGCCGAGCTTCTGCTCGATGTCGGCGATCCCGTGAAGCCTGGACAGCCGATCGCGCGCATCGCGGCCGAGTAGCGGGGCTCATATGCGGGTCGCGGTGATCGGCGGCGGCGTCATGGGCGCCGCCGCCGCGTGGAGGCTGTCGCGGCGAGGCGCGGACGTCGTCTGCTTCGACCGCTTCTCGCCCCCCCACGCACACGGTTCGTCGCACGGCGAGTCGCGGATCATCCGCACCGCCTACTTCGAGGGCGCGTGGTACGTGCCCCTGGTCCAGGAGGCGTTCGGCCTGTGGCGCGAGCTCGAATCCGCGAGCGGCGCGCAGCTCCTCCGGATGACCGGCGCGTTGATGATCGGGACCGAGTCGTCAGAGGCCGTCAGGGGCTCGCTGGCCTCGGCCAAGCAGCACGACCTGGACGTGGAGCTGCTCGGGCCGGCCGAGATGCGGCGGCGCTATCGCGGCCACCTCGTGCGCGACGACGATGTCGCCGTGCTCGACAAGCAGGCGGGCATCCTGAACCCGGAAGGCGCGGTCACGGCGATGCTGTCGCAGGCGCCGGCCGTCCAGCGAGACAGGCGCATCGGTTCCGTCGACGACCTGCTCGGCGAGTTCGACTCGGTGGTCGTCGCGGCGGGTCCCTGGACCCCGGAGCTCATCGACTGGATCCCGCTCAAGATCGAGCGCCAGGCCCACGTGTGGTTCTCGATCGCGCGCGACGCCGACTGGTTCGCACCGGACCGCTGTCCCGTGTTCATCCGCCAGACCGCGGATTTCGGCGACGTGTACGGATTTCCAACGCTTGACGGCGCGTCGATCAAGGTCGGCCGGCACCACGACGGCGATTACACGGACCCGGACCGCATCCGGCGCCGGGTCGACGAGGTCGACGTCGACCCGCTGCGCCTGATGGCCGCGACCTACCTGCGCGGAGTCAGCGGGAATGTCAGGCGCACGCTCACGTGCATGTACACGAACACCCCGGACCACCACTTCGTGATCGACTTCAGCCCGCGCGACCGGCGGGTCGTGGTCCTGAGCCCCTGCTCAGGTCACGGCTTCAAGTTCGCGCCGGTGATCGGCGACATCGCGGCCGACCTCGTGTGCGACGGAACGACCAGGCGCGACATCTCGCGCTTCTCAGCGGCTCGCTTCTCGGCGACCCCGCACGTACCAGGCGACGACGGCTACCGCGACCAGTAGCGCGATCACGATCGCGGCCCTCTCGACGGGGCCACTGATCCGCTCGTAATTGCGTCCCAGCAGGTAGCCGGCCAGGGCGAGGGCGGCGCACCAGGGCAGAGCTCCGGCAAACGTCAGCAACGAGAATTTCGGAAGGTCGACGCGCGCGAGGCCCGCGGGAAACGAGATGTAGGTGCGGATCACGGGCAGGAGGCGTCCGAAGAAGACCGCGAGCAGTCCCCAGCGCTGAAACCACCCGTCCGCCAGCTCGACGTGATGCCGCCGGATGCCGGCATACCGGCCTGGCCCGAGCAGCAGCGGCTCCCCGAATCGGGCCGCGAGCGCATAGGCGATGAGCGAACCGACCAGGTTGCCAAACGCCCCGGCGAGAATTGCCGCGCCGAGGTTCACATGCCCGGCCGCGGCGAGGAGTCCGGCCGTGGGCATGATGACCTCACTCGGAAATGGCAGGCCGCAGCTCTCGGCGGCCATCAGGACGAAGACGGCGGCCAGCCCGTAGGTCGCGACAAAGCTGGAGAGCGCCTCGGTCAAACGGTCTCGACCTGGGCCGCTTTCACCGCGCGAAATGGCAGGGTGCGAACCTGCTGGTTGTCGATCAGGATCTCGAAGTTGTAGAAGCCAGGACGCTGGATGGGCACGGAGGTCAGGTTGATAACGATGCTGGCCGACAGGTCCCAACCGTGCGGATACTCGGCCGGCACCTGGCGCGCCGGCAGGTTGAGCACGATCGGATTCTGGAGCACCGGCGTGCCGTCCTCGTCGCTGCAGTGGACCTCGACCTTGTGCGGCCGCTCGGTCTCCAGGCGCGTGGTCTGGAGTCGCAGCACGATGACTCCCCCGAAAGGAGTTGGGTACTGGTCGCGGATCAGGGTGTCGAAACCGGCGCCGAGGATGTAGACGAGGCCGTTGGGCGGCGCCTCCGCGGCGTTGGCGAGCAGCGCCCAGTCGAGCCTCATGGCTGCTTGACGACCTCGCCGCCTTTGAGGACAAGCCGGACGTTGTCGGACCTTGCCAGCAACGACAGGTCAGCCACCGGGTCGCCCGGGACCCCGATGACATCACCCCAAGAGCCCGGCTCGAGCCGGCCCACGCCCTTCATGCCGATCGTGTCGGCGGCGACTGTGGTTGCGGAACGGATGCAGTCGATGGGCTGCATGCCGAGGTCATTCATCAACAGGAACTCTTCGCCGTTGGATCCGTGTGGCCCCACGCCGGTGTCCGTGCCGAACGCGATCTTCACGCCCGACTCGATAGCCTGGCGGATGCTCGCCTTGTGGTCGTCGATGACCACGCGGGCCTTGGCGATGGCGTAGGCCGGCATCTTGCCCGCCTCGGCGTGCCGGATCACCCAGTGCGGCGCGACCAGAGTCGGGGATCAGCGCGTTGCCGCCGTCGAGCATCATCTCGATCGCATCGCCGTCGAGCCAGATGCCGTGCTCGATGGTCGCGACGCCCGCTTTCAGCGCGTTCTTGATCCCGGCGTTCGCCTGGGCGTGGGCCATGACCTTGCGGCCCTGCGTGGCGGCTTCGTCGACAGCGGCCCGGATCTCGTCGAGCGTGAGCGCCGGGTGATGGGGCTGGTCGCCCGGCGAGAGGACGCCGCCCGAGGTGCACAACTTGATCCAGTCGGCGCCGGCGCGGATCACCTCGCGAACGCGAAGCCGCATGTTCTCGATGCCATCGACCACCATGTGCGGGCGGTCGGGCAGTGGGATGTCGAGGTCGGCGCCGCATATGAAGTGAGCGTCCGTGTGGCCGCCGGTCTGGCTGAGCGCGCTGACGGTGACGAATATCCGTGGGCCGGGGAAGTAGCCGGCGTCGATCGCCATTCGCACGCCCGCGGGTGAGCCGGCCGCATCGCGCACGGACGTGAAACCGGCGTCGAGCGTCCGGCGGGCCGCCCGCACGGCGCGCATGAGCTCGAGGGTCGGCGGCGTCGTCAGCTCGCGCGCGAAGTCGAGACCCTCGCCGAGGCTGGTGAGGTGGACGTGGCAGTCGATCAGCCCCGGAAGCAGCGTGAGCCCTTCGGCATCGATCATCTCGGCGTCGCGCGGCACCTGCGCCCCTTCGCGCCGCCCGGCCCTGGCGACGTGGCCGTCCTCGATCACGACCACTGCCTCGCGCACTGTCTCCCCCGTCGCCGGGTCGAGAAGCGCGTCGCCGAAGATCGCGATCGTCACCTAGGCAGCCTGTCCATGACGATGTGCCACCCCTCGATCCTGGTCGGCCGGAGCATCCCGTTGGGTGACCAAGGGTCCTCCTTCATCCGCTCGAGGATCTGCTCCTTGGAGTCGGCTTCGACCACCCACATGGTCTCCCTGTCGCCCTCGAGCGGGCCGGCCAGGAGCAGGAAGCCCTCCTCGAAGATGCCGTCCATGTAGGCGGCGTGCGCGTCCCACCCATCTTGCTGCCGCATGTCCCTGGAGAAGTCCCACGGCCCGCCGCGCTGGACGCGGACGACCCACCTCGACACGTGAAAATCGTAACGAGTCTGAAATCGGCTCCCCCCGCCGCTTACGCTGCGCGCGATGGCGCGCGCCGAGCGGATCAAGGTGAGGGTCGTGGCTCGCGAGGGCGTGGCCCCGCGAACCCTTCTGGCCGCGATACGCGACTACACGGCCGATCGCAACCCATGGACCGTCCGAACCCGAAGACCGCTGGTGCTGAGCCACGCCTCGCGTCGCGCGGACGGAGTCCGTTTCGAGCTGGTGGCCAAGGAAGGCGAGGTGTGGCTGCTCATCCAGGGCGGCGGAGCGAGGCTGGCGCTTGCCTACGCCGCGACGCTGCTCGCGAACACGCGGTTCGCGGACCTGATCGCGTCGTTCACGGTCGAGCTGCCTAGCCGCCGAGCTCCAGGATCACGACCGCCGTTTCGCCCGATCGCCGCGTTGCGTACTGGTCCAGGTTCTTGTCGTAGTGGGCCCATCGCGCCCACAGGCGCTGCCGCTCTTCACCCACCGCGGCCCGCGCTCTGACCGGGCGGCGTCCGTCGACGAGCTCGACGGTGGCTTCGGGATGCGCCTGGAGATTCAGCCACCAGGCGGGCTCCGGCTTGCCCCAGCCGTTCATGGCCATCGTCACCAGGTCGAGACCATCCTCGAAGTAACCCAGGATGGCGATGCGCTCGGCGCCCGTACGTCGACCCACGGTCCGCAGTCGCAGCATCCCCCACCGGTCGGCGGTCGACCTTCGCAAGCCGAACCGGCCTCCGGTGATGCGGTACAACGCGCGATGGATTACCCAAGCGGCCCGAATGAACCAGCGCGGCGGGAGGCGCGCGGCTTGCGTTGAATCGGTAGCCAGGTAGCCGATTCTTGCACGGCCTCCGGGTTCGGATTTTCGTGAGGCATACGCTCTGTGATGGCTGCCGATGAGTTGGGGCGCCGCCAATCGTCTGAAGGATTGAGCGGTCTGATGGCTGAAAGGAGTGGTTCCGATGAGAAAGGTGATCGTGTTGAGTTTCGTCTCGCTCGACGGTGTCATGCAGGCTCCCGGTGGGCCTGAGGAGGACAAATCCGGCGGTTTGCCCTTCGACCTTCTGCTCGGCCGCAAGACGTATGAGCTGTTCGCGAGCTTCTGGCCAAAGCAGACCGACCCCACAGCGGACTCGCTGAATAAGGCGCGGAAGTACGTGGCTTCGAGGAAACCGATGAAGCTCGAGTGGAAGAACTCCACGCAGCTGTCGGGCGACGCCGTCGAGGCCGTCCGGAAGCTCAAGCAGGAGGACGGGCCGGACCTCCAGGTCCACGGCAGCGCGGACTTCATCCAGACCCTGTTGAAGAACGATCTCGCCGACGAGCTGTGGCTGAAGATCTTCCCGGTCACGCTGGGCGACGGCAAGCGCCTCTTCGGCGAAGGCACGTCGCCAGCCGCGTTCAAGGTGGTCAACTCGACGACGAGCCCGTCGGGTGTGATCATCGCGTCTTACGAGCGCGACGGAGAAGTGAAGACCGGCTCGTTCGCCTGACCAGGCCGTCCTTCGGCGCCGTCAGGCGCGAGCCGTGCCGACGATGACCTCGCCGTCGACGTCTACAACGGCGCACAGGCGGCTGCTCGGACACGAGATGCCACGCATGTCCCGGCCGCCGATGCTCGCGTTGGAGGTCCAGGCTTTCGCCCCTCCCGTGGGGTTGGTCGATGTGGCCACGTGGCCGCTGGCTTCGTTGTCGTCGGCCAG
>WNGA01001621.1_pt1 | contig 34417 bp, 32 predicted proteins | sample 5400061 | NCBI WGS metagenome assembly WNGA01 (sample SAMN13153366, study PRJNA577476) | soil metagenome | isolation source: 100 cm soil or saprolite under grassland replicate 2 | place: USA:California | collected 2016-06-15 | reverse complement strand
GCGGGTCCGCGAGCAGGGCGGTCTGTGCGCCCGAACGCGCGACGGTTGCTTCGGTCGTGCCCAGGTAGGAGGCGATCACGGCGGGGTGGCGGGCGACGTCGGCGGGCGCTCCCTCCGCGATGACCTCGCCGAGGTCGAGGGCGATCATCCGATCCGCGATCGAGGTCAGGAGCGGGAGATCGTGCTCGATGACGAGGAGGGTCGCGCCGAGCGAGTCGCGCACTCGGGTCAGGAGCGGACCGAGCGCCTCGGCTTCGCGCTGCGCGATGCCGCTCGACGGCTCGTCCAAGAGGAGGACGGCGGGCTCGTGCGCAAGGACGCACGCGAGGTCGACGATGCGCCGGCTTCCGGTGGACAGCTCGTGCACGAACTTGTCGCGGAACGCGCCGAGGCCCACCATGTCGATGAGCTCGTCGACGCGCTCGCGGACACGCCGCTCGGATCTCGACACCATGGGGAGGTGCAACGCGGCCGCCATCGGGTCGCGCACCTTGACGTGTGTCTCCAACGCCACCGCGATCGTCTCCTGCACGGTGAGCGCCGGGAACAGCCGTCCGTCCTGGAACGAACGTCCGAGGCCGAGCCGGGCGCGAGCTTGGGGGGACCGACGCATCAGCTCGTCGCTGCGCCCGTCCGTGTTCAGCTGGATCGTGCCCCCATCGGAGGGGAGGAAGCCGCAGATGACGTCGAAGAGCGTCGTCTTGCCGGCACCGTTGGGCCCGATGAAGCCGAGGATCTCGGCCCGGGCGACGTCGAAGGACACGTCGTTGAGCGCCGTCACACCGCCGAACCGCTTCGAGACCTCCCGGACCTCGAGGCTCGTCCCCCGCCGGCCCTCGTCGGAGACCGGAGCGGGGGCGGCGCCTTCGGGCGCGGCGCCCTCTCCGTTGGGCGTCAGCTCCGGCGACGCCGCGCTCGACGCGCCCTCGAGGAACACCGAGCGCAGGACGTCCGGGCGCTCCAGGAGATCTGCGGTCGGACCGTGGAAGCGGATCTCGCCCTTCTCCATGAAGTACGCCTCGTCCGCGAGCGTGAGCGCGAGGTTCACCGACTGCTCGACGAGGATGATCGTCGTGCCGCGGTCGCGCAGCGCCTTCACGATGTCGAGCAGCTGGGCGATGACCGTCGGCGCGAGACCGAGCGACAGCTCGTCGATCATCAGCAGCCGGGGTCGCCCGATGAAGGCCATGCCCAGCGTGAGCATCTGCTGCTGCCCGCCCGACAGGTTGCCGGCGGGCTCGTGCATGCGGTCGCCCAGCACCGGGAAGTAGCCGAGGACGCGGTCGGTCGCGGCTTTCACCTCGTTCTGGTCCTTGCGCTGGAGCCAGCCGGCGAGGCGGAGGTTCTCGGCCACGGTGAGCGACGGGAACACGCCCTGACCGCCCGGCACCTGCGTCACGCCGCGGGAGGCGATCTCGTCGGGCGGGGTGTGGGTCATGTCGCGACCGTCGAAGATGATGGCGCCGCCGCTCGCTTCGACGAGCCCGGAGACCGACTTGAGCAGCGTCGACTTGCCGGCGCCGTTGGTTCCGAGGAGCGCGACGATCTCGCCCTCGTCGACCTCGAAGTCGACGCCGAACAGCACCTGCACGCCGTCGTAGTGCACGTCGACGCCCCGGACGAGGAGCAGCTTGACCTTTCCCTGTCGCCGCTCGTAGGCGACCTCGGACTGCGCGGCGGCCGCCGTCCACACCCGCCGGATGTCGCCCGCCACCTGTGACCCGGCGGAGGCGAGGATGATTCCGCCGATCACGAACACGGGCGCCGCCGCGAGCAGCGCGTTCCGGATGCCGTAGGTGTCGGCGATGCCACCGACGACGGGGAGCACGAGCAGGCCGGGGATGATCCAGATGGCGGCGACAGCGAAGCCGAACGCGCGCACCTTCGGGGGCACGGCCAGCGAGAGCACGCTGTAGATGCCTGGCACGAGCAAGCCGAGCGAGCCCGAGATCAAGATGTTGCAGGCGATGGCGACGGGCAGGTTGGGCGCCTGCGAGAAAGCGACCCAGACGACGGCGATGAAGCCGGTGACGCCGGCGAGGAACTTGAGCACCAGACCGGGATCGCGCGCCATCAGCCGCGTCGCGATGGGGATGCCGATGAAGAAGCCCACGATTTGGGCCGGCTCGGCGACCGCGGCGATGACGCCCCGCTGCACCTCGTTGAGGCCGAAGATGTCTTGGTAGAAGAGCGAGCCGACCGTCAGCAGCCCGACGATCGAGAGCGCGACGAACGGCAGCGCAGCAAAAATGCGGCGCAGCGTGCGGACCTGCCACACGATCCGCCACGACTCGGCCCACGACGGCGGGGCCTCCTCGGTGGCGATTGCTGCTTCGGACGCGCCCATCCTCTGTCGCTCGAAGTGGCCGCGCACGGGGTCGCGGAGCCGGAGGGCGAGGATGACGAAGATGGCGGTCGGGATGACGAAGAAGACGAATGGCGCCCGCCAGCCGAAGAAGTAGGCAATCACTCCACCGAGGAGCGGCCCGAGGGCCTGGCCGACGGAGTTGGCCGACCGGTGGACCGCATAGACCTTCGGCCTGACCGGGACGTCGTAGTAGTCCGGGATGAGCGAGTTCTGGACGGGATCGTTGAAGCCGCGCCCGAGCTCCGACCCGGCCCGGGCGATCGCGAGCATCACCACACTGATCGCGAGTGCGGTGAGGATCGTGAACATGCCCAGCAAGGTGCCGGCGATGACGATGAGGAGGATTCGGTTGAAGCGATCGCCCCAGTACCCGATCGGCAACGCGAGGACGAGCGCGCCGACGAAGCCGAACGCGACGACGGTGAGGACACCCTGGGTGCTGAGACCGAAGTCGTCGCGGATGTTGGGCAACAACACGCCGAACGCGAAGCGCCCGAGCTCGTCGATGGCGTTGAGCCCGAACAGCACGACGAGCGGATAGAGCGCAGCGCCGCCCGTGATGCTGTCGCACCACCGACCGAACCAGTTGCCCGGCCTCGGCTGCGCGGCCGTGTCCGGCGCGGTCATGGCACCTCCGCCGGCGCACGTTCGGCGGCTTCCTCGGCCGCTTCGCGGAGGGGTTCGGGCACCGGTTCCTCGACTCGCACGTCCGCAACCAGGCTCGGGACGACGAGCCGGCGACGCTTCGCGATCTGGCGGAGCAGCCAGTCCCGCGTGTCGTACAAGACGGCGCCGAGGCCGCCGGGGAGCACCATCAAGATCAGCAACAAGCCGGCCCCGGTGGCGAGGAACTGCCACTGGCCGGGAAGGAAGTACTGGGTGCCGTAGACGTAGACCGCGCCCAGCAACACGCCCGGCACGGATCCCAACCCGCCGATCACGACCATCGAGAAGACGCGCAGGCTCTGCGCGGGGAGATAGAGGTTGCCGGCGCCGACCTGGAGCCCGGTCTGCTGGTGCACGAGCAGCACGCCGGCGACGGCGGCGATGAAGCCCGAGAGCGCGAAGCACGCGAGGTTGGTCCGGGTCGCGTTGACGCCGAAGGAACGAGCGGCGGAGTCGTTCTCGCGGATGGCGATGAGCACGCGTCCGGTGCGGCTTCTCCGCACCCCGCGCACCACGATCAGCAACAGCCCGAGCACGACGAGGCAGACGAAGTAGAAGCGGGTCTCGCTCTCGATGTCGATGCGACCGAACAGCGGGTAGCGGTCGATCCGGAAGCCGGGCAGCCATCCGCCGGGGAAGAACAGGGGCGACTCGCCGTTCTCGCCGAAGAGCTCCTGGTTGAGCAGGAACGACGACACGAACAGCGCGAACGCGAGCGTGCTGACCGCGAGCGTGAGGCCGCGCCGTCGCAGCGCGGGATAGCCGACGACGATCGAGGCGAGCGCGCCTGCCGCACCGCCGGCGAGGATCGCAATCGACAGATCCGAGTTGAAGTTGTAGGTGACCGCGCCGCCGACGGCCGCGCCCACGCCCGCGAAGCCCATCTGGCCCAGGCTCACCTGGCCCGCCCAACCGGTGAGTACCACGAGCGAGACGCCGATCATCCCGAAGATCACGATGACCGTGACGAGGTTCATGCGGCCTTCGTCTGACCACAGCGGCAGTGTCACCAGGAACGCCATCACCGCGGCGGCGAGCGTCCACTTCGCCACGCGGACCTCGGGCAGTCCCTTGAGCTCGCGTGGAATCGGTCGTACCTCGCGCGCCGCCTGCCACGTGGAGACCTGGTCGGCGCCGACGCGGCCCCCGCCGGGACTCCGCGTGATGAGCAGCGCTCCGAGGATGACGAGGAACAAGATCGCGTCGTTGAAGGCGGGGTTGTTGCCGGGCTGGAACGTGATGGCCTTGTCGAGGATCCCCAAGCCGATCCCGGCCACGGCGATCACCGCGAAGCGGTCCATGCGGCCGATCACGACCGCGCCGAGCGCGAGGAGGAGGAACGTCGGGCCGAGCACCGTGCCGATCGGGAGCCCGACGGCGCCGGCGCGCAGCCACATCCCGAGGAACGCCAGCACCGTCGCCACGGTCCACACGATCGTGTGCAGGCGCCGAACCGGGATGCCCAGGGTCGACGCCCGGTCCGCCCGCTCGGCGCTCGCCCGTACCGCGACGCCGATGTTGCTGAGCCGCAGCCACGCGGCGAGAGCGATGAACGCGACGGGGATCGCCACCATCGCGATCACGTCGTTGCCGTTGAAGATCGTGCTCCCGACCTCGAACTTCACCGTGAACGGCGCGTCGAGCCGGTTGCTCTCGAAGTCCTGGCCGAACGCCTGCGCGAGGAACAGCCCCGCGCCGATCAGGACCTGGGAGAGACCGATGGTGGCGACCGTCAGGATCAGCCGTGGCGCGCGGAAGAAGCGCCGGATGATCAGGGTCTCGACCGCAACACCGAGGATGATTGCGGCCGCGAGTCCTGTCGCGAATGCGAGGAAGTAGTTGACGCCCAGCACGATCACGAGCAACGCACCGAGCGTCGCCGGGACCTGGCCCAGGTCACCCTGGGCGAAGTTGACGACCCGGTTCGCCCGGTAGATCAGCGCGATCCCGAGCGCGATGAGCGCGATGCGACCGCCGCCGAGCGCGCCGTCGAGGACCACGCCGTTGGGGGAGGGGAAGGGCCAGACCCGCACCGCGAAGGCCAGCGCACCCAGGGGAAGGACCCACGCGAGGATTCGCCGGAGCCAGTCGAAGTCCGCGAGGCGGGCCCGCACGGGTAGCGACGCGTCGGTCGTGTCACGCATGCCGAGCACCACGTCCCCCCTTGCGCGCTCGCCTGCAAACGTTACGTTTTGTCAGCCGGACGCGTGTCGCGCCCGGCCGGCGCTATCCGCTGCCCGGTGTCGCCTCGACGAAGTCGACTACGACGCGAGCCAACTCTTCGCCGCGGTCCTCCTGTAGGAAGTGCCCGGCGTCCCGGATCGTCGTGTGCGAGCGGCCGGCCGCCCCCGGGATGTCGGTCTGGAGCACCCGGTCACCACCGGCGGTGATCGGGTCCGAGTCGCTGAACGCAGTCAGGAACGGCTTCTGCCAGCCGTGCAGGACCTCCCACGCGCGCCGGTTGGCGTCGGACGCGGGGTCGTCCGGCCGCGTGGGTACGAGCATCGGGAACTGGCGGGCGCCTTCCTTGTACGTCTCGTCGGGGAACGGCGCGTCGTAGGCGGCGACGACTTCGGGGGGAAGGTCGCTGGTGCAGCCACCGTTGACGATCCGGCCGACGGGGAACGCCTCGGTCTCTTGGGAGAACTTCTGCCACGCGAGGAACGCGTCGCCCGGGTGGCGGTCGCCGGTGGGGAGGAACGTGTTGGCGGCGACGACGCGCGCGAACCGATCTTCGTGCTCGGCGGCCAAGCGGAGTCCGATGAGGCCACCCCAGTCCTGGCCGACCAGTGTCACCGCGGACAGGTCGAGCTGTGTGAGCACCGATGCCATCCAGTCGACATGCCGCTGGTACGTGTAGTCGGTGCGCTTCACCGGCTTGTCGGAGCGTCCGAAACCGATCAGGTCGGGCGCGATCGGCCGGAGCCCGGCGCCGGCGAGGATCGGGATCACTTTCCGGTACAGGTAGCTCCACGACGGCTCGCCGTGCAGCAGCAGCACCGGCGGGGCGTCCGGGTCGCCCTCGTCGACGTAGTGGACACGCAGCGTGGCGCCCTCGCCGTCCGGCACGTCGAGGTAGTGGGGCGGGAACCGGAAGCCGGGCAGATCGGCGAAGCGCCCGTCGGGCGTGCGCAGCGCGTCCATCAGGCGTCGCGCAGGCAGGCCCGGAGCATGTCGGCGACGGTCTCGCGCGCGATCTTCGAAGAGACCTCGTGTTGCAGACGGAGCGTCTCCCACGTGGACGCGCTGGAGAGGACCTCGATCTGCAGGATCAGGCGCTCACGGTCTGCCCGCGGACGGCGTGCGATCTCGGGACCGAAGACGACCTCGATCTCGGCCCGGGACAGGGTTCGCGCCAGTGCCAGCACGTCAGCCAGCGCCGGCGAGAACGGCTCCTGGAGCACGGCCGCCCGGCGTACCTGCGCCGACGCCTCGTGGATGCGCTCGCGCTGCCTCGTGAACGCCTCGAGCCGCGCGTCGAGTGGGCCGTCACCCGGGATGGCCTCGACGAGGTCGCGCACCCGCTCGAAGTGACGGTGCGCGGCGGCGCTGAAGAGATCTTCGAGGTCGTCGAAGTGGACGTAGACAGACCGCAGCGACACGCCGGCGCGTTCCGCGACCTCGCGGGCGGTGGGGCGGAAGTTCCCCTCGTCGAGCAGCGAGAGCAGCGCCTCCACGACGGCGTCTCGCGTGCGGGCGGCGCGTGCGGAGCGCCCATCCGTGAGACTGGTCGTCGCCACGACCGCGCACGATATTGTTCTTTCACTAGGTGTGCAATACGTGCCAAACCGGCGCGTGGGGGGAGGGCCGCGATGGCCGACGGGACGTGGGAGCCGGACTTCGACGAGGTGATCACGACCCTCGACGCCCAGGTTGCCGAGCACGGCGGCGGCGCGGCGGTGTGCGTGTACCACCGGGGGCGGCCCGTGGTCGACGCGTGGACGGGCGCGGCGGACACCGAGGGCACGCCGTGGCGGTCCGACAGCATCGCGGTCTCGTACTCGACGACCAAGGGCGTGACGTCGACCGCGCTGCACATCTGCGCCGACCGCGACCTCGTCGACTACGACGACCGGGTCGCCGATCACTGGCCCGAGTTCGCGCAGAACGGCAAGGAAGCGATCACGGTCCGTCAGGTGCTCTGCCACGAAGCCGGGCTCTACGACGTGGCGTCGTTCCTCGAGCGGCCCGAGCAGATCCTCGACTGGGACGCCATGGTCGCAGGCCTCGAGCGGATGACGCCCGCGTTCGAGCCCGGCACGAACAACGGCTACCACGCGGTGACGTACGGCTTCATCGTCGGCGAGATCGTCCGCCGGGTGTCCGGCCTCGGCATCACCGAGTTCGTGCGCCGTGAGATCGCGGAGCCGCTCGGGCTCGACGGGTGCTACGTGGGGCTCCCGCGTGACGAGATGAGTCGTCTGGTCGAGACGATCCCGGCCCCCGACGCCGGAGAGCTCGCTCGCGATCCGTCGGCGATGCTGCGCATCGCCGAGCGCATGGGCCTGACGATCCGGCCGGATCTCATCGCGGCCGCCTTGCCGCCCGTGCTGCTCGAATCGCATCCGGACCCGGCGTGGGTCGAGCAGCCGATGCCGTCCGGGAACGGCTGCTTCACGGCCCGGTCGCTGGCGCGCATGTACGCGTGCCTCGCCGCAGGGGGCGAGCTCGACGGCGTCCGGCTCGTGTCCGAGAAGACGATCGACCGCGCCATGGAGCCGCAGAACGACCGCGCCGATCTCATCCTCGGGTTCACCATGCAGTGGCGCCTCGGTTACCACGGCGTGATCACCTCGGCCGGGGTCCTGCCGCAGGGGTTCGGCCACAATGGCTACGGCGGCTCGGGCGCGTGGGCCGACCGGGAGCACGACCTCGCCGTCGGCTTCACGCTCAACGCGCTCGGCAGCGCGCTGGCCGGCGACGTGCGGTTCATGGACCTCGGCGGCGCCGCGGTCCGCGCTGCCGAAGGCGCGCCCGTCGCCATCCGCGAAGTTCCGTGACCGGGTGACGGCCGTCACCTCGCTGCTCGCGGCGCAGGGCGGCATCATGCCCCTATGGCGTCCGAGCTGACCCTGAACGCTCCGCCCGGAGGTGTCATCCGGGTCACAGCGCGTTCGGGCAACGTGCGCGTGACGGGCGAGGAGCGCGGCGACGTCGTCGTCACCGGCGCGCGGGGCGCCAAGGTGGAGGACGACGGGTCGGTCGAGGTGAAGTCGAAGTCCGGGTCGGTCAAGGTCCGGTGCCCCGAGGGCAGCGACGTGATCGTCGGCGCGAACTCCGGCAGCGTCGAGCTCCGGGGTCGGCTCGGGTATGCGCGCGTGACCGTCGGCAGTGGGAGCGTGGTCGTCGACCACGTCGAACGTCTCGACGCGCGCACCGGATCGGGGTCGTTCGAGATCACGGAGTGCGCGGGGGAGTGCCGGCTCAAGACGGGCAGCGGCCGTATCAAGATCGGCCAGTCGGGCGAAGCCGATCTCGCCACCGGCTCGGGCACGGTGGCGGCCGACCTCGTCGACGGCGCCAAGGTGAAGGCGGGAAGCGGCAAGGTCGAGGTCGGGCTCAACGGGCCCGGTCACCTCGACGTCAAGGCGATGTCGGGATCGGTCACCGTGAGCGTTCCGCGCGGTGCCCAGCCCGCGACGCGGCTCAAGGCGCTGAGCGGCGATGTGCGCTGCGACTGCCCCGACGGGGGCGAGGGCGAGATCCGGGTGAAGACGCTCAGCGGGAACATCCGGATCGTCGAGCGGTGAGCGCATCGCCCTCGGGCACGGTGGTCTTCACCGACATCGTCGGGTTCACCGAGTTCACCGCCCAGCACGGCGACGACGAGGCGCTCGCGTTGCTCGACCGCCAGGAGAAGGTGGTGCGGGGAGCGTTGCCCGCCGACGCGCGCGTGGTGAAGGACCTCGGTGACGGGCTGATGCTGTGGTTCCCCGAGCCGGTGAGCGCGCTCGGCGCCTGCCTCGCGCTCGCGGAGCGGTTCGAGGAGGAAGCTGCCACCGACGTACCGCTGTGGGTGCGCGTCGGCATGCACTGGGGTTGCCCGACGCGTCGCGGCGACGACTTCGTCGGCCACGACGTGAACCTGGCTGCCCGCATCGTCGACGTCGCCGGGCCGGGGGAAGTGTTGCTGTCGGAGCCGGTGCGCGAGCTGGTGGACGGTCGCATGCGGGACCTCCGGCTCGACGAGCTCGGCCCCGTCGTGATGAAGGGAATTCCCGACGCTGTCCCGCTCTACCGCGCCACTCGCCTTTGACCGGCCGCCGGTAACCTCCGCCACGTGCTGCTCCGGTACCGAGGCCTCGCACTCGTGCTGTCGTGCACGGTTGCCGTGGTCGTGGCGTGCAGCGGGAGCTCCAACACGCTCGACGGCAACGAGATCGAGCGGTCGATCGTCACGCAGCTGCGTAGGGACTTCACCGGCGCGCCCGTCGGCAAGGCGCACTGTCCCAACGAGATCAAGAGGAAGACCGGCAACGTGTTCACCTGCTCCGCGAGCGTCGGGAACGAGCCGGTGCCGATCACCGTGACCCAGACCGAGAGCGACCCGGGATACCGCGCCGTGCGCGACGTCGCCGTCTTGGACGTCGCCAAGGTGCAAGATTTCGTACAGACGCAGTACGACCAGCAGGTCGGCGTCCAGGTCACCGCGGCGTGCGCGCCGGGCAAGACCGTGATCGTCGCGAAACCGCAGACCGCGATCCCGTGCACCGTCACCGACGCTCAGGGGACCACCGACACCGTGCAGGTGCTCGTGAGCGACACGAGCGGCAACATCAAGATCGCGACGATCTAGCTCCTGCTCCGCATCATGGGTGCTAGCGGTTGACGAGCTTGGTGCCGCGCTCGCGCAGCTCGTACTTGAGGACCTTGCCCATCGCGTTCAGCGGCAGCTCGTCGACGAGCTCGACGTACCGCGGGACCTTGTAGTTGGCCATTTCGGCGCGGCTCCACTCGGCGAGCTCGTCCGCGGTCGCCTCGACTCCGGGCCGCAGCACCACGAACGCCATCCCGACTTCGCCCATTCGCTCGTCGGGCACGCCGACCACCGCGACCTGCGCGACCTTCTCGTTCCGGAGGAACAGGTTCTCGATCTCGGCCGGGTATGCGTTGAAGCCGCCGACGATGAACATGTCCTTGGTGCGGTCGGTGATCCGCAGGTATCCGCGCTCGTCCATGACGCCGACGTCGCCGGTGTGCAACCAGCCGTCGGGCTCGACGGTTGCCGCCGTCTCCTGGGGCTCGTCGAGGTAGCCCTGCATGACGTTGTAACCGCGGATCACCACCTCGCCCGGTTCACCGCGCGCCACTTCGGCCCCGGCGTCGTCGACGACGCGCACGTCGACGCCCGGGATGGCACGACCCGAGGTGTTGGCGATGGTCTCGGCGTCGTCGTCGTACCGGCACATCGTCGCGATGCCGCACGTCTCGGTGAGGCCGTAGCCGGTGATGATGGTCTCGAAGGTGAGCTCCTCGCGCATGCGCACGATGAGCTCGACCGGGGTCGGCGCCGCGCCCGTCACCGACAGGCGCAAGCTCGACAGGTCGTGGTCGCCGCGGTCGGGGTGGTTGAGGATCGTTTGGTACAGGGTCGGCGGCCCGGGAAGGACGGTGATGCGGTCGCGCGGGATGCGCTCGAACACCTGGGCGGGGTCGAACACCGCCTGGGGGAGCACGGTGGCACCCATCATGAGCGCCGCCAGCCATCCCGCCTTGTACCCGAAGGCGTGGAAGAACGGGTTCACGATCAGGTACCGGTCGTGCTCCTGCAGCCCGACGACGTCGCTCCAGTCGCGGTACGCGCGCAGCGTCTGGGCGTGGGTGAGCATCGCCCCCTTGGGGTTCCCGGTCGTGCCCGACGTGAACAGGATGTCGGACAGGTCGGCGGGCTCGACCGCCTGCGCGCGTGCTTCCACGAGCGCGTCGTCGACCGACGAGCCGTCCGCGACGAACTCGCTCCACGACCGGGTTCCCTCGGGCGCCGCGCCCCGCAGCACGACGATCGCTTCGAGGTCGGGCAGCTCGGTCTCCACGTCGACCGCGTCGCGCAGAAGCCTCACGTAGTCGGTGTCGAGGAAGCCCGTGATCGTCACGAGCGCCTTGGCCCGGGACTTGCCGAGGATGTACGCCGCCTCCCGGCCCTTGAAGCGGGTGTTGAGGGGGACGAGCACCCCGCCCGCCGAGTGGAGCCCGAGCGCGGCGACGATCCACTCCCACACGTTGGGCGCCCAGATCGCGATCCGGTCGCCGCGTTCGATTCCGAGCGCCATGAACGCGCGGGCGGCGTCGTGCGCCGACGTCGCGAGCCCGGCGAAGGAGATGGTCCGGCCATCGCTCACGTCTACGATCGCCTCTCGTGCCGAGAAGCGCTCCGCAGAGCTGTGCAACAGCCGGGGCGTCGTGCCCCATTCGAGGTCGCCGCGGACGCTCGTCTCGCTCACCGACGCTCACCTCCGCTCGATCTGACGGCCCGTCAGGCTACCGCCGCGGCGCGCAGTGAGCGACCTCGTCGTGCGCACGACGCCCGCCGATGGCGTCGCGATGTTGACGCTCGACCGCCCCGACAAGAAGAACGCGCTCTCGATCGCGCTGCGCGATGAGCTCTCGGACGCCCTCGACGCGCTCGCGGGCGACGAAGCGGTGAAGACGGTCGTCGTCACCGGCGCCGGTGACGTCTTCAGCGCCGGCTTCGACCTGCGCGAGTTCCAGCAGCCGGAGCTGACCGATCAGCTGTGGGCGTCGAGCGACCGGTTCCACGCCACCGTGCTCCAGTTCCCGTTGCCACTCGTCGCCGCGATCAACGGACCGGCGATCGCCGGCGGCTTCGACCTCGCCGTCATGTGTGACATTCGCGTCGCCGCCGACACGGCCCGGTTCTCCCACCCGGAGATCGAGTTCGGCGACGTGGTGTACGGGCCGCTCCACGACATCGTCGGTGGAGGGCTGGCGCGGGAGCTGTGCTTCACCGGCCGCGTCGTCGACGCGCAGGAGGCGAAGGCGCTCGGCCTCGTCTCGAGCGTGGTGCCTGCGGACGCGTTGGCGGACGAGGTGGCGAGGTACACCGGCATGATCCTGCGCGCGCCCCGCGAGGTGCTCGTTCGCACCAAGGCCAAGGCGATCCGCCGCGCCGCCGTCGTGACCCGCGACACGCTCGACCTGTAAATGCCCGCGCCGCCGGACGCTCACGGGTGAGGATGTGGGCGATGGGCGACTTGGGGGACGACACTGCGATCGAAGGGTCCGACGGGCGATACCGGGCCCGTCTCTCGCGTGACTGGGAGATCTGGGGGCCGAACGGCGGGTACTTGGCCGTCGTCGCGCTCCGCGCTGCCGGGGCGCACACGCCGCTGCGGCGGCCGGCGACCTTCTCGTGCCATTTCCTCGGTGTGGCCGACTTCGACGTCGTCGACCTCGACGTCCGCACGATCCGCGCGTCGCGGCGGGCGGCGTCGATCGCGGTGTCGATGACGCAGGCCGGGAAGCCCGTCCTCGAGGCGTTGGCGTGGATCGTCGGTGACGTCGACGGGCTCGAGCACGACGCGGCGCCGATGCCCGATGTCGCGTCGCCCGAGAGCCTTCCCAACGTGGAGGAGCTCACGGCGGGGCAGGAGGGAGGGCCGTATCACGCCTTCTGGAGCAACTTCGAGCAGCGGCCGCTGGACTGGTTGCCTCCCGACGAGTGGGAGCTGCGCGAGCCGGGCGACCCGAGCCACCGCTCCTGGTACCGCTACGTGCCGCGCGACCGCTTCCACGACCCGTTCGTCGACGCGGGACGCGCGCTGTTGCTCCTCGACACGGTGGGGTGGCCCGCCGCCGTGCGCGCGTACACGAACGACCTGCCGTATTACGCGCCGAGCATCGACGTGACGGCGCGCTTCCACGGTTGCGCACCCGAGGTGCCGTGGCTGCTCGTCGAAGGGCGCTCGCCCGTCGCCCGCGACGGCTTGGTCTCGAGCGCGGTTTCGGTGTGGTCGGCGAACGGTCAGCTGCTGGCGAGCGGCGGCCAGCAGATGCTGTGCCGGCCCGCGAACCTGCAGGGGGCGTGACGGTCGCGCCGCAGCTCGAGGTCGGTTCGGCGGCTTAGAGCACGACCTCGTCGGCGTAGCACCACGACCAGTTCTCGCCCGGCTCGAGCGAGGCGACGATCGGGTGGTGGATCTCGCGGAAGTGCGCGCTGGCGTGCTTGTTCTTCGACGAGTCGCAGCAGCCGACGTGGCCGCACGTCCGGCACAGGCGCAGGTGCACCCACGTGTCGCCGATGGCGAGGCACTCCTCGCACCCGTTGCTGTGGGGCTCGACGTTGTGGATCTGGTCGAGGTGGGAACAGACCGGCACGATGGTTTGCAACGGGCCGCGGCGCGGATTCCTTCCCGGCTCGCCTTGTCGGGGATCAGGGGAGGTAGTGGAGGTGGATGACCCACCACGCGCACACGGCCTGGCCCACGACGGCGGCGGCGAACGCAGCGATCCGCACCCAGCGGCGGGCGCGATGGAGGAGCTCGCCGGCGGCGACGAACGGCGGGAAGCATTCGTTCGCGTACCGGCCGAGCCCGACCATGCCGAGGCCCAGGGAGGGCAGCAGATAGAGGAGGGTGAACAACGTCCACGCGGCGGGGAGGCGGCGGCGGACGAGCCACAGCGCGCCCAGCGCCGCCAGCGCGAGGAAGAGGTGCGGGAAGACGTAGTCGTAGCGCCACGGCGCGAGCACGAACGCCTTGACCGTGACCTCGGGCCACCCCTCCTTCGACGACAGGAACACGAGCGCGTCGCCGGTCCAGTGGTAACAGGCGATACACCAGAGCACGACCGCCACCACCGAGGGCGCGCAGACGAGCAGCACGCGCCTCCACGAGCGCAAGACGACCACGAGCGCGACCGCGAGCACGATGCCGTTCGGGCGCACGAGCGCCGCGCCCGTGACGAGCACGGCGGCGGCGACGTCGTGACGATCGTCGACGAGGATGAACGCCCACACGGTGATCGCGAGGAAGATGGCCGACGGGTACACCATCGAGAAGACGATGGCGCCGGGGAAGAGAGCGAGGGACCACACGGCGAGGCGCGCGGGGCCGGGGCTCGTGTGGCGGCGCGCGATGCGCCATACGCCTGCGAGCGCGATCAAGAAGACGAGATGGTTCAGCACGAGCACGGACCCGCGGTCGGGGAGGCCGATCTCGCGGATGCCGTGGATCACGCCCGGGAACCCGGGGAAGAACGGCCAGCGCGTCTGGACGCCCTCGACCGGCGTAGCTCCGTACCCGAAGCGGGCGATCGCGAGGTACCACTGACCGTCCCACTTCGCGAAGCCGGTGGCGCGCAGGCCGTCGTGCCCGACGGACGCGGCGCCCACGATGAGGAAGACCGAGTAGACCCGCGACACGAGCCAAGGCAGCACGACCTCGCGCCATGGAAGGAGGGGCAGGCGCTCCGGCGCGCGCGACCTGGGCGCGGAGGCTCGGGTGGGGGTGTCCATCCGGGTCATGAGGGTATGCGACCGGTCGCGGTACCTTCTGGCGCATGCGAACCCGGCTGATGATCGCGGGGGCAGTCGTCGCGCTCGTCGTTGCTGCGTGCGGCGGCAGCGACAGCAAGGAAAAGTCGTCGGTGACGGCGACGCCGAAGTCCGAGGCGACGATCGTGCCGCCGACGACGGGGGCGCTCAAGGTCGGTGACGAGGTGACGTCCAAGGACACGCATCTCGCCAAGCCGTCGAGCCCCGACACGCGCCAGATCGATGCCGAGCAGGCGTGCCGGACGTTTCTCGAGTCGCCGGCGGGCCAGTGCGACATCGTGATGATGGCGGGCGGCAACGCGCTCTGGACCATCGACGCCCAGCCCGGGACCGGCACCGGCGAGCAGGTCTGGCACGTCCGCATCCGGGTGCGATCGAAGACGATGCCCGACGGCGGATGGGACGTCGCCCTCGGGCTCCCGGAGGACCAGAGCCCGGTCTTCGCCAACGTCTCCGTCAAGAGTGCCGACGTGACAGGTGACGGGAAGCCGGAGCTGCTCGTGGGCTACCGGTCGGGAGGCACCGGGCAGTTCGAGGCGTACGACGTGCTCACGTACGAGCCGGGCAGCGAGCTGAAGGTCGCGGCCCACCGGCAGGGATTGCACAAGGGCTCGGTCGCGCTCGACGGCACGAGCATCGCCGACTACTCGGCCGACGAGCAGTCGCCCGAATGCTGCCCGACGAAGGCCCGCCGCACGACGATCGCGTTCAGCAACGGCGCGTTCCGGGTGACCGACGTGACCGACGTGCCGATCGACCAGCAACCACCGGACCTGTTCGCCTAGACCCGATGCGTCCGTGGTGCGCAATGAGTGCGCACGAGGGACGCATCAAGAGAAAGCGGGTCAGGGACGCGGGCGGATCTCGTCCATCCGGTCGTCGACCTTCCGCACGCCCTCGGTGCGCTCGGCCAGCTTCACGGCGACGTCCCGAACCTCGGGATCCACGATCCCCTTGAGCACTGCGACGCCGTCGCGGACGACCACGTCGAGGCCCGGCGCGCGGCGGGTGCGGCGATCACCGTGCAGGGCCACCCGGAGGCGTGCTTCCGCTGCGACGTCTTCGGTGTTGCCTGTGACGAGCCCTTGCGCCGAACGGACCCCGAAGGCGGCCCAGTCGATCACGTCTTCGCGGTTCTGCCATGCCCACAGCGCCAACGCCGATCCGCTCAGGGGCAGGTACCGCCTCAAGATGCTCGACACGCCCATGCGTTCAGCCTACCTATCCGGACGATTCAGCCTGCGTGCGCGGCGACGGCGGCGATCAGCGCATCCAGCGGCGCCTGGGCCGTTTGCGAGCGGTCACCGTTCACGAGGACGGAGAACACGAAGCCGCGCCCGCCGGCCGTCGTCCCGTATCCCGACAGCGCGATGCCGCCGATGATCGTCCCGGTCTTCGCATGGACATTCCCCTCGGCCGGCGTGCCCCGGAAGCGCGCGGTCAGGGTGCCGGTCCGTCCTGCGACGGGCAGCGCGTTCCTCAGGACCGACCACCACGGCTGCGCACGGGCCTCTTGCAGGAGCGTGCGCCACTCGCGGGCCGAGCGGCCGTCCACCCGGCTCAGGCCCGAGCCGTCGTCGTCGGCTCCCGTGATCGGGACGCAGAAGGGCGCGAGCGCGTCGCGTGTCGCCGCGAGGCCGCCGGCCGTGGATCCGGTCTGACCGGTCGCCTGGCCGACGTCCTTCAGCAGCTCCTCGGCCGCCATGTTGTCGCTGCGCATCAGGGTGTCAGCGAGGAGCGCCGACACGGGCTCGGACGTCAGCGCCGCGACAGTTGTACTGCCGGTCGGCGCGGCGCCGTGCACCGTTGGCCCGCCGACCGCGACGCCGTGGGCGGCGAGCGCCTCGCGGAAGAGCTCGCCGTTGCCGACGGCGGGATCGATGAGGAACGTCGGATCACTCCGGTAGCGGTTGCGTTCCACCATCAGCGCCGACAGCGGCCCGGCGTACGTCGGGAACTGCCAGTCCTGCCATCCGGCGGCGCGTCGCACGGCGTCGTGCCGCGACTCGTCGACGACGAGCGCTCCCGGCACTGTCGTAATCCCGGCGGCGCGTACCTGCGCGGCCAGCGCATCGAGCGAATGTGGGCCGCGGGCGGTTAATGACGGGTCGCCGCCGCCGGTGATCACCAGAGTGCCCTCCGGTGACGACTGCACCGTGGTGGCGAAGCGTGTGTCGGCGCCGAGCACCGTGAGCACCCCCATGGCGGTGAGGAGCTTCTGATTCGACGCCGGGAACAGCGGCAGATCGGGGTCGTGCGCGGCCACCTCTCCGAGGCCGTCGACCCAGATCGACAACCCGAACCTGTTCGCCGTGACGGCGGGGTCGGTCGCGAAGCGTTGGGCCGCGGCTGCGAGGTCAGGCGGGACGGGCGCGCCGGGCGCGGAGAGCGCGGGGTCGGGTGTGCACGGTGCAGTCGTCGCCGGCACGGCCGGCGCCGGCGGCGCGCTCGTCGCCGGGAGAGACGCGCGCGGCTCGCTGCTCGCTCCCGGCTTCCCGTGCTCCTCGCACGCGACGACACCGACGAGCAAGCCCAATGCAAGCGCGGCGGCGATGCTGCGTCTCATGCCCCGATAGCCTCACCGTTCACCATGCCACTCGACGTGCAGGAGCTGGTCGCGGCCGACCACACCGCGCTCGTGCTCCAAGAGGTGCAGAACGGTGTGGTCGGGGAGCCTTCCGCGCTGCCGATGCTGGCGGCCGAGGCGGCAAAGGTCGGCGTTGTCGCGCACTGCGCCGAGCTCGCCCGCGCCGCGCGCGCCGCGAGTGTCCCCGTCGTGCACTGCACGGCCGAGACGCGAGCCGACGGACGAGGTGCCAACCGCAACGCCCGCCTGTTCATGGGGGCGCGCAAGTCGCCCGTGGTGCTGACGCCGGGATCGGCCGCGGTGCAGCCGCCCGAGGAGATCGGTGTCGATCCCGACGACCTCGTGCTGCCCCGGCACCACGGGCTCGGGCCGATGACCGGCACGGAGCTGGACTCGATCCTGCGCAACCTCGGGGTGACGACGATCGTCGGCGTGGGCGTGTCGGTGAACGTCGGCATGACGAACTTCGCCTTTGACGCCGTGAACCGCGGCTACCAGTTCGTGATGCCGCGCGATGCGGTCGCCGGCATCCCCGCCGAGTACGCCGCCGCCGTGATCGAGAACACGCTCAGCCTCGTGGCCACGCTCACCACCACCGCCGAGGTCACGGCCGCGTGGGCCACCTAGCATCCCTCGCATGACTGACGTCCCGTGGCAGGGCGACGCCAGCTCGCTCGTGGACGCGTTCCGGGCGGGGGAGCGCGCGCCGGTCGAGGAGCTCGACCTCACGCTGGCCGCCATCGAACGCTCCGAGCTCAACGCGTTCTCGTTCGTCGACGCGGCGGCGGCGCGAGAAGCCGCGGCACGAGCGGACGTGAACGCACCTTTCGGCGGTGTGCCCGTCGGCGTCAAGGAGCTCGATTCGGTCGCGGGGTGGCCCAAGACCGAGGCCAGCGTGCCGCTCAAGGGCCGTGTCGCGACCCGCGACTCGACGCTCGTGACGCGACTGCGCGCCGCCGGCGCGGTGCTCGCGGGACTCACGACCTCCAGCGAGTTCGGCGGAGTGAACCTGACGCGGACGAACCTCAACGGTGTGACGCGCAACCCGTGGGAGCACGGTCGCACGCCGGGCGGCTCGACGGGCGGCGGCGCGTCGTCGGTCGCCGGCGGTCTCGTCACACTCGGGACGGGCGGGGACGGCGGCGGCTCGATCCGCATCCCGGCCGGCTTCACGGGGCTGTTCGGCTTGAAATGCACGTACGGGCGCATCCCCAAGGGCCCCGACATGTGCGTCGGCTCGCTGACCGCGGTGATGGGGTGCGTGAGCCGCTCGGTGCGCGACACGGCTCGGTTCGTCGACGTGACGAACGGGTTCGACCAACGCGATCCGTACAGTCTCCTGCGCGTCGACGGGTGGGAAGCCGGGCTCGGGACACGCGAGCTGCGTGGCAAGCGGGCCGTCATCGTGCCAGACCTCGGCGTCGCCGTCGTGCACCCCGAGGTCGCGGAGATGGTCGTCGCCCACGGTGAAGCGTTGGCGCGCGACGCCGGCCTCGAGCTCGTCGACGTGCCGGTGAAGCTGCCCGAGCTCGGGTACGAGTGGGCGCTGTCGGGACTGTCCGAGGTGCTCGCGATCCTCGGCGACCGCTATCCGGACTGCGAGCCCGACCTCACACTCGAGATCGGCTTCGGGCTCAAGCTCGCCACCGAGGTGTACAGCCTCGAGGCTCGGGCCCGGATCGAGAACCGGCGCACGGCGATGAACGAGGCGCTGGCCGACCTCTTCGACCAGGTCGACTTCGTGATCGCCGCCTCGAACCCCGACGTCGCGTTCGCGGCCGAAGGGCCGCTGCCGACGAAGGTGGGCGACCGGCAGGTGGAGCTCGGCAACAACGGCGCGTTGACGATCCCGGCGAACGTGTTCGGCAGTCCGGCGGTGTCGATCCCGATCGGGTCGAGCCGCGGGCTCCCCGTCGGCCTGCAGGTGCTCGGCCGGCACCATGAGGAGGCGCTCCTGCTCGACCTCGCGCTCACCGCCGAGCGCGAGCGCCCGTGGCCGCTCGTCGCGCCGGCCGCGCCGGGCTAGGTTCCGGATCGCAGCCGCGACCGCAGGGAGTCACGATGAGCACCGAGACGCCGAAGCCCACCGCCGCCCAAGTGACCGCCGAGCTCGGCCGGAGCTGGGGATGGGTGCTCGCAGCGGGAATCGCATGGTTCTTGGCCGGAGTCCTCACCCTCGTGTGGCCGGGGGTCACGATCCTCGCGCTCGTGATCATCCTCGGCGTGTTCCTGCTCTTCGCCGGCGCGACCGAGCTCGGCTGGTCGTTCGCGGAGCGTCATCACAAGGGATGGGGCCTGCTGCTGTTCCGCGGCATCGTCGACGTGATCGCGGGGGTCGTGGTGCTCGCGTGGCCGGCGGCGACCGCGCTCGTGCTCGCCCTCATCCTCGCCGCATGGTTGCTCCTGTATGCGGCGATGACGCTCTGGTTCGCCTACCAGCACCGCGGCGAGCGCCCGCACACGGGCCATTTCGTCGCCAAGGGCGTCACCGCCGTCGCGGCCGCTGCGATCACGGTCGCGTGGCCGGGGGTCACGATCCTCGTGATTGCGCTGGTGATCGGGATCGCACTCGTCCTCAAGGGCGTGATCCTCACGCGTCTGGCATTCGTCCTGCGCAGGGCGCGGACGGCGTGACGCTCTCCGATCTGCTTCCCCGCGACGCGGGGCAGCGGTGAGTCGCGGCGCGCTCGTAGCCCTCCTGCTCGTCGCCGCCGGACTGCTCCTGCCGTTCGCGCTCGTCGGCCTCTGGACGCAGCAGGTACTGCTGGACCGGGAGCGGTTCACCAACCTGTCCGACAACTTCCTCGAGCGCAAAGCGATCCGCCAGGCGCTCGCCGACGAGATCGTCACTCAAGTCGAGAGCAGGCAGTCGTTGGGTGGAAGCGCGCCCACCGTCAAGGCGGGGATCGCGGGCGTGCTTGGGACACCTCAGTACCGGACGCTCTTCAAGGGAGCGCTCGGCGGAGTGCACGACCAGCTCACGTCGGACGAAGACACGCTCAAGCTCGATGTCGGGCCCGCGGTCGATCTCGCGCGCACGCAGAACGCGCAGGTCGCGAGGTCGGTGCCGCGGGGGTCGGACGTGCCGCCGATCGTCGTCGCTCGCCGGAGCGAGGTTCCGGTGCTCTGGGGTGCGGTCGACGGCGCCCGGCGCGTCGCGCTGCTCACGCCGCTCGTCGTCCTCGTGCTCCTCGCCCTCGCCGTCGCGGTCTCGCAGCGCCGATGGCGCATGGTGGGCATCGCCGGCACCGTGGTCGCGGGCGTGTCGTTGATCCTGCTGGGGCTGATGGCGCTGGCCAAGACGCTCGTCGGGCGCAGCCTCGACCCGCTCGTCGCCCGCGACGGGTTCGACGCCGCGTGGGACGTCATCGCGCGCAGCCTCGCCAACACCACGCTCATCGTCGTGGTGGGCGCCGTCGTCGTCGGCGCCGGCGGCTTCGTGATCGACCAGATCCTGACGCGCCGCCCGTCGTACTGATCGCGCGTGTCGATCTGACGCATCGTCAGGTCTATGCTCCGTCGCATGACCGACATTCCCAAGATCGTCTCTGTCGACGACCACGTCGTGGAGCCGGCCGACGTGTGGCAGTCCCGGCTCCCCAAGAAGTACCTCGACGTCGGCCCGCGCGTCGTGCGGGCGCCGCTGGGGGAGATGACGTTCGTCGGCGGCAACTTCTCGTACGAGAAGGGCGAGGGTAACCCGTGCGACTGGTGGCACTACGAGGACAAGAAGATCCCGCAGACGCGGCTGAGCGCGGCGGTCGGCTTCGACCGCGACGAGGTCAAGATCACCGCCATCACGTACGAGGAGATGCGCCCCGGCTGCTACGACCCGAAGGCGCGGCTCGAGGACATGGACGTCAACTGGGTCGAGGCGTCGCTCTCGTTCCCGACGTTTCCGCGCTTCTGCGGCCAGACGTTCATGGAAGCCAAGGACATGGAGCTCGCCGACTTGTGCGTCAAGGCGTACAACGACTGGATGTTCGACGAGTGGTGCGGGGGATCGAACGGCCGCCTGATTCCGCTGCCGATCATCCAACTGTGGGACTCCCAGCTCGCGGCGGGCGAGATCCGGCGCAACGCGGCGCGCGGTGGGCACGCGGTCGCGTTCACAGAGATCCCGCCGTTCCTCGGCCTGCCGTCGGTGCACGATCCGGACGGCTACTGGGACCCGTTCTTCGAGGCGTGCGCCGAGACGGGCACCGTCGTGTGCATGCACATCGGGTCATCGTCGAAGATGCCGTCGACGTCGAAGGACGCGCCGCCGGCGGTCGGGTCGACGCTCACGTACATGAACGCGGCGATGTCGCTCACCGACTACCTCATGTCGGGCGTGTTCGAGAAGTTCCCCGACCTCGTCATCGCGTACTCCGAGGGGCAGATCGGGTGGATCCCGTACGTGCTCGAGCGGGCCGACGCGGTGTGGGACCACAACCGGGCGTGGGGAGGCGTCGCGGACAAGGTGAAGAAGCCGCCGAGTCAGTACTACCGCGAGCACGTGTACGGCTGTTTCTTCGACGATCCGCACGGCCTGCGCTCCCTCGAGGACATGGGCGTCGACACGATCACGTTCGAGACCGACTACCCGCACAGCGACTCGACGTGGCCGAACAGCAAGGAAGTCGCCGAGCGGCAGATGAAGGACCTCGACGAGGATCAGATCCAGAAGATCGTGCGCGGCAACGCGATCCGGATGCTGCAGCTGGATCTGACCTAGGGGGGTTTGGCGTAGTTGGTCGCCCTCGCAAGCTCGGGCTCCTGCTCCGGCGGTCGGCAAAGCCGCCGCCTCCGCGGCCGAATAGCGCTCAGTCGTAGCTGACCTGCTCGTCCCAGTCGGTCGGGCGGCCTTCGCGCGTGAGGTCGAAGAAGTTCCAGAGCGGCTCGAGCGCGCCGACGTGGCGCGGATCCTGTCCGGGTTCCATCGGCGCAAAGAACAGCTCCGAGCCCCAGAAGTGGCGGATCACGTCGCCGTCGCGGTGGAAGACGTTCAGCATCGGGAGCTGGCTTTCCGGAGTCTCGGAGAGGTAATCACGGTTGTAGGAGTTCTCCGCCGAGGACAGGACGCGGAGGCGGCGCCACCCGCGTTCCTCGGCCCAGGTGGCGACGCGTTCGAGCGGGGTCTTGGCCACGACGGCGAAGTTCATGTTCTGGCTGAGGTGCTCGGCGGCGCCGTCGAGCTGATCCAGCAGCGCGGTGCACGAGGGGCAAGGGCCCTCGGCGAGCGGGAGGCGCCCAGTCTCGCCACTTGCGGGTCCGGGCCGCTCGTCCCGGTGATCCCGGGGGAACATCATGCTGTAGATGGCGAGCGAGTCCCGGCCCGGCGCGAACAGCTGCGACAACCGCACGTCGGTGGGAGCGCCGTCGGCGCCGAGGCCCCGGAAGACGTAATCCTCGGGGACGGCACCACCGGGCGGGAGCTCACGCCTCGCCGCGGCCACCGCCTCCGTGGCGCGCCGCAACTCGATCTCTTGCTCGAGCAGCCGGTCCCGCGCCGCCCGGTACTCCGCTGACTCCCCTGGGTACTTGGTCATGTCATCCATGACTGCGTCGAGACCCGGAACTCATCGCCGCGCTAGGCCTTCGGCGGCATCACCAGGACGGTGCCCTGGGCGAGGCACACGGTCCGCCCGTCGTTGGTGACCTCGATCTGGACGACCGCCGTGCGCTTCGTGAGCGAGACGATCTGCGCCGCTGCCGACAGCGTGCCCGTCGTGACCGGGGCGAGGTAGTTGAGCTTGAACTCGGTAGTCGCCGCCCACGCGCCGCGGGGGATGACCGGATAGCAGACCGTGCCGAGGACGTGGTCGCACAGCCCCGCGAGCACGCCGCCATGCAAGTTCCCGAAGGGGTTGAGCAGCTCGTCGCGCACGACGACGTCGGCGCGCATGCCGCCCGGCCACGTGTCTGCGATCCGGATGCCGAGGAACCCCGGCAGGCCCTCGGGCGTCTCGTGTACCTGCGCGAGCCCGTCGGCCACGCGCTGGTCGTACGACTCGAACGTCGGTTTCGCCACGACGGCCGACACTAGAGCAGCGTTGGCGCGAGCTCCCGCCAGTCGTCCATTGGCACCTGCGTGCGCTCGGATTTGAGGACCTGCACCGCGACGTGGTCGGCGCCGGCGTCGAGGTGCTGCCGGACGCGGGAGCGGATGGCGTCGACGTCACCCCACGCAACAAGCGTGTCGACGAGGCGATCGCTGCCGCCGTCGGCGATGTCGTCGTCCCTGATCCCGAACCGGCGCAGATTGTTCATGTAGTTCGGGAGATCGAGATAGATCGCCATGTGGGCCCGCGCGATCCGTCGCGCCTCGACCGGGTCGGTCTCCAGCACGACGGCCTGCTCGGGAGCCAGCAGCTTCTCCGGGCCGAGGATCTCGCGGGCGCGGGCGGTGTGCTCGGGCGGCACGTTGTACGGGTGGGCGCCGTCGGCGCGTTCGGCCGCCAGCGCCAGCATCTTCGGGCCCAAGGCGGCGAGCACGCGTCGTGGCGGCTCCGCGGGCTCGGCGGCGACGTACATCGCCGTGTCCATCCGGTCGAGGTACTCGCGCATGGCCGTCAGCGGGGGACCGTAGGTCTGGCCGCGCAGGCCCTCGACCATCGGCTGGTGGCTCACACCCAATCCGAGGACGAACCGGCCGGGGAACGCGTCGCTCACCGTTTTCCAGCCCCCGGTCATCGTCATCGCGTCGCGTCCGTAGATCTGGGCGATGCCGGTCGCCACCGTGATGCGCCGGGTGCCCCCGAGCAGGAGCGCGGCGTGGACGAGCGGGTCGCGGCCGATCGCGTCGGGCACCCAGATCGCGCCGTAGCCGAGCTCCTCGAGCTCGGCCGCCAGCTCGCGTGCGCGCGCGATGGGCTGGAGGTCGAGCGCGAACGTCCAGATCCCGACTCGCCCGAGGTCCACGGTGGTCACCCCGCTGGACACGAAATGAGAACGCGTTCTACCTTGGGGATCGTAGCGGGGGAGACGACGTGAGCGTGACGACGGACCGGTCGGAGGAGCGCCTGCTCATCGGCGGCGAGTGGGTCGAGGGCGGCGACGGCGGCTACGAGATCGTGAACCCGGCGACCGAAGCCGTGGTCGGCGTCGCACCCGAGGCCTCGGTCGACCAGGCCCGGGAGGCCGCCCGCGCGGCGCGGGACGCGTTCGAGTCGTGGTCGCAGACGACGCCCGAGCATCGCGCCGAGCTGCTGTCGGCGGCTGCCGTCAGGGTGCGCGAGAAGCTCGAGGACCTCGTGCCGCTCGTGATCGCCGAGACCGGCTGCACCACGGCCGTCGGGCGCGCGATGCAGGTGCCCGTGGCGGCCAGCCGGTTCGACCGGTACGCGCGCGGTGCGCTCGAGCCGAGCGTCATCCCGCTGGCGCCGCAGGAGATGCCGGCGACACCGATGGCGCCGGCGGGCTTGATGGGCGCGCTCGCTCGGCGCGCTCCGGTCGGCGTGGTCGCCTGCATCACGCCGTACAACTTCCCGATCGTCAACATGGCGGGCAAGATCGGTCCCGCGCTCGCCATGGGCAACACGGTGATCGTCCGCCCGGCGCCCCAGGACCCGCTGGCTGTCATCGAGCTCGTGCGTATCCTCGACGAGGTCGGCTTCCCGCCCGGCGTCGTGAACGTCGTCACCGGGTCGAGCCCGGCGACGGGGGAGGCGCTGGTCGAGTCGCCCGACGTCGACATGATCAGCTTCACCGGCAGCACGGCCGTCGGCCTGCGCATCGCCGAGGCGGGCGGCCGCACGATGAAGCGGCTCCTCCTCGAGCTCGGCGGCAAGGGGGCGGGCATCGTGCTCGACGACGCCGATCTCGCCACCGCCGTCACCGCCGTCGGTTCCGTGTGGACCTTCCACGCCGGACAGATCTGCACCGCGCCGACGCGCGCGATCGTGCACCGGTCGCGCTACCAGGAATTCGTCGAGGGCCTCGCCAAGATGGCGACGCTGCTCCCCGTCGGCGACCCGACCGACCCGAAGACGGTGGTGGGGCCGTTGATCACCGGCGCGCACCGCGAGCGCGTCGAGGGCTACATCCGCGCCGGCGCGGAAGAGGGCGCGGAGGTCGCGGTCGGCGGCGGACGTCCGTCGCATCTCGAGCGCGGCTTTTTCGTGGAGCCGACACTGCTCGCCGACGTCCGCAGCGACATGCGGGTTGCGCGCGAGGAGATCTTTGGTCCCGTGATCGTCGTGGAGGCGTTCGACGACGACGACGAAGCCGTGCATCTCGCGAACGACAGCGACTTCGGCCTCTACGACTACGTCTTCACGGGCGACTCCGCCCGTGGCATGCGGCTCGCGCGCCGCCTCCGCGCCGGCAACATCGGGATCAACACGATCCAGCGCAACCACGAGACGCCGTTCGGCGGCACGAAGTACAGCGGCGTCGGCCGGGACGGGGGCTCGTTCGGGTTGCACGCCTATTCGGAGCTCCAGAGCGTCGTCTGGCCCGGGTGAGGCCGGCGTGAGCGAGCCCGCATGACCGACGATGTCGTCAGCGTTGTCCCTCCCGGGAAGCTCGTCTTCGGGATCCAGCTGCCGTCGGTCGCGTTGAGCACGCTGGTGGCCGCGCCATGGGAGCGTGAACAAGGCGCCGGCGTGCCGGAGCTCGTGCGCGCCGCGCAATCCGCCGACCGCGCCGGCTTCTTCTACGTCGCGGTGTGCGACCACGTCGCGATCCCGCGCGCGGCGGCAGCGACCATGTCGACGACGTGGTACGACCCGATCTCGACGCTGGGCTTCCTCGCCGCGCACACGACGCGGACGCACCTCATGACCAACGTCCTCGTCGGCGGCTTCCGACACCCGCTCCAGACGGCGAAGGCGTTCGCGACGATCGACACGCTGTCCGGCGGCCGGGTGATCCTCGGCGTGGGCGCGGGGCACGTCGAGAAGGAGTTCGACGCGCTCGGCCTTTCGTTCGCCGACCGCGGGCAGGCACTCGACGCCGCCATCGACGGCGTCAAGGCGTCGTGGCGCGACGAGTTCGTCGGCGAGGGCGACGCGGCGGTCGGCTTGCGGCCGCGGCCCGTCCAGCAGCCGCGCCCGCCGATCTGGATCGGCGGGTCGAGCCGTCCCGCGCTGCGACGGGTGGCCGAGCGCGGCGACGGATGGATCCCGCAGGGGACGCCGCGCAAGCGCATGCCGGAATCGATCGGGTACCTCCGGGCGCACCGCGACCAGGTGCGTCCCGGTGTCGAGCCCGAGATCGGCGTCATCACCGAGGCCATGTACGTGGGCGAGCCCGACTGGGACGTCGCGCGCGGCACGATCACGGGCCCGTCCGAGAAGCTGGCCGAGTCGATGAACGAGTACGGCGCGATGGGCGTGGCGCACCTGCAGGTGCGGTTCCAGTCGCGCTCGGTCGACGAGCTGTGCGACCAGATCGAACGCTTCGGCACCGAGGTCGGGCCGCACCTCACCCGTTGATGACCAGCGAACGAGAAGGAGTCGCCGGATGGCGATGATCGGGTTGCGCTACGACCTGCGGGCGCCGACGTGGGGGTCGGCGACGCACGCCGAGCTGTACTCGGCGTGCCTCGACCAGTGCCGGTGGGGTGACGAGCGCGGCTTCGACGCGGTCGTCTTCTCCGAGCACCACGGCGCCGAAGACGGCTACCTCCCCGCGCCGGTGACGATGGCGGCGGCGGTGGCGGGGCGCACGCGGCGGGTGATGATCAACATTGCGGCCGTCCTCGTGCCGCTGCACGACCCGGTCCGCCTGGCCGAGGAGATCGCCGTCCTCGACCTCGCCAGCGGTGGCCGCATCAGCTTCGTCGCCGGGCTCGGCTACCGGTACGAGGAGTTCGAGATGGCGGGCGTCGACCGGAAGCGACGCGGGAAGCTGCTCGAGGAGTACGTCGACGTGATGCGCCAGGCGTGGACGGGCGAGCCGTTCGAGTGGCGCGGCCGCCGCGTGCAGGTCACGCCCACGCCGGTGACGAAACCGCACCCGATGATGATGATCGGCGGCTCGACCGAGATCGCCGCCCGGCGCGCCGCTCGACTGCGGCTCTCGTTCTTCCCGGCCGTGGGGGATCCGAAGCTGGCCGAGATCTACAAGGACGAGTGCACGAAGGTGGGCTTCGACGGCGGGTTCGTCAGCCTCCCCGCCGGCCCCGGGTTCGTGCACGTGGCCGAGGACCCGGAGGCGGCGTGGGCCACGATCGGTCCGCACGCTCTCCACGAGGCGCAGGTGTACGACAGCTGGCAGACGCCCGGCCAGCGCTCGCACGTCGACGTGCACGCCAAGGACGTCGACGACGTGCGCAAGAGCGGCGTATACCGGGTCGTGACGCCGGACGAGTGCGTGACGCTCGCCGAGGAGCTCGGTGACGGCATGCTCGTCCTGCATCCGTTGATGGGCGGCATCCCGCCCGACGTCGGCTGGGAGAGCCTCGAGCTCTTCGAGCGCAAGGTTCTCCCGCGACTCCGGAGCGCCGCCGGCTCGTGATGCGTCCCTCATGCGCACTATGTGCGCATGAGGGACGCATCTACCGGAGCTGGTCGGTGTAGCGGTCGGTGCCGGGGACGGTGGCGAGGAACGGCGACACGAAGAGGATGCGGCCGAGGCCGGTGGCGTCGAACTCCTTGCCGAGCCCGCCGAACCGGTCGTCGAACACGTCGAGCGGATCCTCGTCGAGGAAGTAGAGCTGGAGGAAGCGGTCGGTTTCCTCGTTGCGGGGCACGTCGCTCGGCGCGTCCTGGAACAGCGGCACCGGCGTGAACGCCGTCATCACCTCGGCCGGACACGGCCGGGCGTGGAACCACGCCACCACGTCGTCCTGGGTCTTTCCGTCTGCCACCTCGCCGATCACGGCGACGAGCCCGGGGAAGTGGTGGTCGAGGGCGAGCTCCGCCGGCACGCCGTCCGGGCGCGCGTGCTGTTCGTCGAGGAACCGGTACATGAGCGTGTGGATGTGGTCGCGCTCGGCGAACATCCGGTTGTTGGCGTGAAGCCAGTTCACCTGCTCGGTGCCCCACTTCATCCAGTCGCCGAAGCGGCCGGCGAGGATCCAGTAGAGCGCGAGGAACGAGCCGACCATCGGGTCCGGCGTGATCGGTGAGTCGGACGGGTAGCGCTTCTCCTTGCAGGCGCGGGTGGCGACGAAACGGCCGCCCGACACAGTCCACGCGCCGATCATGCAGCCGGCGTAGAAGTGGTCGCGCTCGTACCAGCGGTTGTATTCGACCTCGTGACCCCGGTGCGGCTCGACGAGCGTGAACAGCGCGCCACCGAGCTTGATCGGCTTCTCGCTCGTGTCGCCGCTCCCCAAGGCTTGGATCACCGACTCCGTGGTCATTTCCCCTCCGTTGTCCGCGCGGCCAGCGCGCGCTTGTCGACCTTGTGCATCGAGGTGAGCGGCAGGTCGTCGAGCACCTCGACGCGATCGGGCGCCTTGTAATCCGCGAGGCGGTCGCGGCACCACGCCCGCAACGCGTCGCGTGTTGGCGGCGACGAATCCGGCGCCGGCACGACGAACGCGACACCCACCTCACCCAGCACAGCATCGGGCGCGCCGACCACCGCGGCACGCGCCACCGACGGATGCTCCGCGAGCACCGCCTCGACCTCGGCCGGGTACACGTTGTACCCGCCGCGGATGTACATCTCCTTGAGGCGTCCGACGATGCGCAGGTTGCCGTCGGCGCCAACGAAGCCGAGGTCGCCGGTGTGCAGCCATCCGTCGGGGTCGATGGCCTCGGCGGTGCGCACCGGGTCGCGCCAGTAGCCGCGCATCATCGCCGCCGACCGGCAGCGCACCTCGCCGACCTCACCTCGGGGCTGCTCGCTCCCGTCGACGGGATCGACGATGCGCAGCTCCACCTCGGGCGCAGGTCGTCCGACCGTCGTCGCGACGACTTCGGCGTCGTCGTCCACCAGCGTGCTCGTGCACACACCCGCCTCGGTGCTCGTGTAGCGGGTGATGACCGGGCAGCCGAGCACCTTGCGGATCTGGCGCACCAGGTCGGGCGCGATCGACGCACCTCCTAGCGCGCCCACGCGCAGCCCGGAGAAGTCGGTCCGCTCGACGTCGGGATGCGCGAGCACCAGCGACCACTGCGTGGGCACGCCGGTCGCCATCGTGATCCCCTCCTCGCGGACGAGGCGCAGCGACTCCTCGGCCGACCACGGCTCGCCGACGAGCACGAGCGTCGTGCCGTTCGCGAGCTCGTCCCACATCCGGGTCATGTATCCGACGTGCGGGAATGGGAGCGCGAGGAGCCGCCGGTCACCCGGACGAGTGAGCTCGCCGATGTTGCGCGAGATCACCTCCATCGCCGCGTGGTCGTACACCGCGCCCTTCGGTTGACCGGTCGTCCCACTCGTCCACACAATGCAGGCGGGGTCGGTCGGCGCGAGCGCAGGAAGCGAAGCCGGCGCGTCGGCGGCGAACGCGTGCCCGAGCTCGGAGACATGAACCCGCTGGCCGGCGTCCACGCCGTCGGGGAGCTCGACGCCGTCGCCGACGACCGTGACGGCGGGCTCGGTGCGCTCGAGGATGCTCGCCTTCTCACCAGGGCCGAGGCGCAAGTTGATCGCCGACGTGACGGCACCGGCGCGCAGCGCACCCAGGTAGCACGTCGCGAACTTGATCGACGAGGGGAGCAGCAGGCAGACCACGTCGCCGTGCGCGACACCCTGCTCGAGGAGCGTGGCGGCAAAGCCGTCGGCGGCGCGGTCCAGCCAGGCGTACGAGACCCGCTTCTCGCCGTGGACGTATGCCTCGCGATCGGGATGCGCGGCCGCCGCAGTGCGCAGTAGATCCGCCGTCGTGATCGCGGGAGTGTCGGCCGGCGCCACGAGGCTGACCGTACCCGACCTCCTGACTCGGAGCTGACGGGGCGTTAGATTCTCCGAAAGGCCCGAAACCCCTGCGAGGAGGACACATGCCGCGCTTCACCGACCGTGTGGCGGTGGTCACCGGGGCGGGATCGGGGCTCGGACGCGCGACCGCGCACCGTCTCGCGGACGAGGGCGCCCCCGTCGCGGCAGTCGACTTGGACGGCGATGCGGCCGAGAAGACGGTGGCCGAGATCGGCGAGCTCGGCGGCACCGCCCGCGCCTACTCGACCGATGTCAGCAACCCGGCTGCGGTGCGGTCGGCGGTCGACGCCGCCGCGGACGACCTCGGTCGGCCCCAGGTGCTCGTCAACGCGGCCGGGATCGGCAGCTTCGCCCACACCGTCGAGGAGACGTACGAGCGGTGGTCGGCGATCCTCGGCGTCAACCTCACCGGAACGTTCCTCATGTGCCAGGCGACGCTCCCGTACCTGCTGGACGGCGGCGGTGCCATCGTGAACGTGGCCTCCAACGCCGGGCTGATGGGTCAGCCGTACTCGGCCGCGTATTGCGCGTCGAAGGGTGGCGTCGTGAACCTCACGCGAGCGCTCGCCGTCGAGTACCTGCGGCGTGGCGTACGGGTGAACGCGGTCGCGCCCGGGGGCATGAACACACCGATGATCGCGGGGTTCAGGATGCCCGAAGGTGTGAACATGAAGGAGTTCGCCCGGGTGACGTCGCCGCTCGGCGCCGCCGAGCCCGAGGAGGTGGCCGGCGTGATCGCGTTCATCGCTTCCGACGACGGGCGCTACATGGCGGGCAGCATCGTGTCGGTCGACGGCGGGATCACGGCGTGACCGACGGCGCCCGCGAGAGGTGGAGACCATGATCGCTGACGCCAGGAGCCTGTGGGAGCTGATCGAGCGGCGGGTCGACGCGACACCCGACGCGCTCCTGGCGGTCGACGAGGACAAGCGCACGATGACGTTCCGCGAGTACCGCGACGCCGCCGAGCGCGCGGCCGCCGGGTTCGCGGAGCTCGGCGTCGGCGAGGGAACCCCCGTGTCGTGGCAGCTGCCGACATGGCTGGAATCCATCGTGCTGGTCGGCGCGCTGTCCCGGGTGGGGGCGGTGCAGAACCCGATCCTGCCCATCTATCGCGAACGCGAGGTCGGGTTCGTCACCAAGCAGACCGGCGCGCAAGTCGTGATCGTTCCGTCGACGTGGAAGGGCTTCGACTACGAGGCGATGGCCCGCGCGATCGCCGAAGGCCAGCCGGGGCTCGAAGTGCTGGTCGTCGACCGGACGCTTCCCGACGGTGACCCGGCATCGCTGGCGCCCGCCGTGACACCTCCCGATGACCCGGCGGAGCTCCCCGTCCGATGGGCCTTCTACACATCCGGCACCACGGCCGATCCGAAGGGCGCCAAGCACACCGACCGCACGATCATGGCGTCTGCCTACGGCATGGCGGTCGCGCTCGAGCTCACCGAACAGGATCGCGGCGCCCTCGCGTTCCCGTTCACGCACATCGGCGGGATCGGGTTGCTGTGCGCGGGGTTGATGAGCGGTTCTCGGACGATCGTCATCGAGGCCTTCGACCCGGCGACGAGCATTCCGCTGCTCCAGCGCGAGGGCGTGACCCTGGCCGGGTCGGGCACCCCGTTCCACATGGCGTATCTCGCCGCGCAGCGCGAGCAGCCGGGCACGCCGCTGTTCCCGGACGTGCGCGCGTTCCCGGGCGGCGCGGCACCCAAACCGCCCCAGCTCCACTACGACATCGTCTCCGAGATGGGTGGCGTGGGGATCGTCTCCGGCTACGGACTGACCGAGTGCCCGATCATCACGATGGGCGCGGTGCGCGACACCGACGAGCATCTCGCCGACACCGAGGGCAGCGCGACCCCCGGTGTGGAGATCAAGGTCGTGACGCTCGACGGGAAGGTCGCGGGACCTGACGAGGAGGGCGAGATCCGTGCCAGGGGACCACAGCTGTTCCGGGGGTATGTCGACTCCACCCTCGACGCGGACGCGCTCGACGAGGAGGGTTTCTTCCGCACCGGTGATCTCGGGAAGCTCGACGCCGAGGGCTACATCACGATCACGGGGCGCCTGAAGGACGTCATCATCCGGAAGGGAGAGAACATCAGCGCCAAGGAGGTGGAGGACCTCCTGTTCACGAGCTCCGCCATCGCCGACGTGGCCGTGATCGGCCTGCCCGACGACCGCTCCGGTGAGCGGGCGTGTGCGATCGTCGTGCCGGCCGACCCGGAGGCGCCGCCCACGCTCGAGGATGTGTTCGAGTTCTGCTCCGACGCCGGGCTCATGACCCAGAAGGTCCCCGAGCAGCTCGAGATCGTCGACGTGCTGCCGCGCAACGCCACCGGCAAGGTCCTCAAACACGAGCTCCGCAAGCAGTACACCGCGAAGTGAGCGCTTTGGCGTCAGCCACGCACGTCATACGTGGGTAATTGACGCCAAACGGTGAAGGTGAGGAACACATGCCGCTGCCGGACGAGCTGAAGGCGCTCGCGGAGAAGGTCTCGAACTGGGGGCGGTGGGGCGGCGACGACCAGCGGGGGACGCTCAACTTCATCACGCCCGAGGCGGTGCAGCGCGGCGTCGCCGCTGTGCGTCGGGGCGTGAGCTTCTCGCTCGCGATCCCGTTCGACGAGGACGGTCCCCAGACCGGCGCGATTCCCGGCCGGACCAACCCGAAGCAGACGATGATCATGGCGAACACCCCGTTCACCGGTGACCCGAGCGATTTCACGACCAGCGACGACCGCGTCGAGATGGGCGTGCAGGCGGCAACGCACTGGGACGCGCTCGCGCACGTCGGATACGAAGGACTGCTCTACAACAACACGTCCGACGCCGCGGTAACGCAGGACGATGGCGCCACCAGGCTCGGCATCGAGCGCTACGGGCCCATCGTGACGCGCGGTGTGCTGCTGGACATCGCGCGCCTGCTCGGCGTCGAGTACTTCGAGGACGCGCACGCCATCACCGGTGACGACCTCGCCACCGCCGAGCGGCAGGCGGGCGTGTCCGTCGAGCGCGGCGACATCCTGCTCGTGCACACCGGCCAGATGGAGTGGCTCCGGCGCGGCGACAAGCGGCGGTTCAGCGATCCGAGCCCCGGGATCGGCGTCGCCGCGGTCGAGTACCTGCACGACAAGGAGGTGGCGGCGGTGGCGACCGACACGTTGGTGTTCGAGGTCTGGCCGCCCGAGGATCCGGCAGTCCTGCTCCCGGTGCACATGATCGACCTGCGCGACATGGGTCTCGTGCAGGGTCAGCTGTGGTACCTCGACGAGCTGGCGGCCGACTGCGCCGCCGACGGCGTCCACGAGTTCCTGCTCGCGGCGACGCCCCTGCCGATCACCCACGGCCTCGGCGGACCCGTGGCGCCGACGGCCACGAAGTAAGGGAAACCCGGCGAAGCGACCTCACAAAACCCGGCCCCGGGACGTTGAACAGAGAGTGAGCCCGCCGCCCTTTCAGACGTTCCTCGAGCACCATCGTGACGCCGTGTACCGGTTCTTGGTGTTCTCGGTGGGCTCCGACGTCGCCGACGACTGCCTCCAGGAGACGTTCGTCGCCGCGCTCCGCGCCTATCCACGGCTCGAGGACGGCTCGAACCTGCGGGCCTGGGTGCTGACGATCGCCCACCGCAAGGCCATCGACGCCCACCGCGGCCGGGCGAGGCGCCCGGTGCCGGCGGCCGAGCTCCCCGAGCAGCCCGCGCCGGCGGTGACGCTGCCGGACCCGGGTCTGTGGGAAGCGGTGGGCGAGCTGCCGCCCAAGCAACGCGCTGCCATCGTTCTGCGCTTCGTGTCCGACCTCCCGTTCCGCGACGTCGGTCGCATCCTGGACACCTCGGAGCCGGCAGCACGCCAGAACGTGCGCGAGGGACTCGCGCGTCTACGACAGGAGTATGGAGATGACGAACACTGAGCTTCCGGGCCTGGAGGCCGCGCTGCGTCGCGGCGCCGACGCCGACCTCGATGCGGCCGTCGAGGCCGCCACCATCACCGCCGTCGCGGCCGCGGACCGGCAGGGTCTCGTCGACGTGGCGGTGGCGACGGTCGACTCGCCTGTCGGCGACCTGCTCGTGGCGGTCAGCGAGGGCCGGCTCGTGCGCCTCGCCTACGACCCCGAGCACGTGCTCGACGAGCTCGCGGCGCGCATCTCACCCCGCGTCCTCGAGGCCCCCGGTCGTGTGGATCCTGTCCGTCGCCAGCTCGACGAGTACTTCGAGGAGCGACGCCGGCGCTTCGACCTGACGGTCGACCTCTCGCTCGCGAGCACGTTCGGCCGCCGGGTGCTCGAGGCGACGGCCCGCGTGCCCGCCGGCGAGGTCGTCACGTACGGCGAGGTCGCGGCCCGCATCGGGAAGCCCAGCGCTGCCCGAGCCGTCGGCAACGCCTTGGGCGCCAACCCGGTCGCGATCGTCGTGCCGTGCCATCGCGTCGTGCCCGCCGGCGGCGGGGTTGGGAACTACGGC
>WNGA01003712.1_pt1 | contig 34431 bp, 37 predicted proteins | sample 5400061 | NCBI WGS metagenome assembly WNGA01 (sample SAMN13153366, study PRJNA577476) | soil metagenome | isolation source: 100 cm soil or saprolite under grassland replicate 2 | place: USA:California | collected 2016-06-15 | reverse complement strand
GACCTGGGTCAGACTCCCATCGTGGCCGACGCGGTAGCCCACGATCTGGTGAAAGCCACCCAGCAGGACGTACAGGAAATCTTGATCATGGCTGACGGTGTTATCCAGCGGGGTACTGCCCGCGCCGACGACGGTTGTGCCGACCATGCTCAGCGCGCCATCTGGAGCGATGGCAAATCGGCCGATTGAGCCGCTGCCGGCGTTGGTCGTGTACGCGAAGTGCCCGGCCGCGGCCAGCCAGCAGGCAGCCGCCTGGCCCGACGAGACCGGACCACCGTTCGGCGTCAGCACGCCATCGCGCGAAACGTCGTATGACGTTGCGCCGCTCATCAGCCCGCCGCCCAGGGTTGTAGCGGAGAACAGGATGTGGCCTTGACGATCGACGTCAAAGCCGAATGGCCCGCCCGCGTTCGACGGAGTCGTGTGGGCAGGACCGGCGACGCCGCGATGGTCAACGACGAAGGTGTCGATGGTGCTCGAGCCGCGCTCGTCGACGATAAGCACGCGCCCAGTCTTGTCGAATTGAAGCTGCGACGGCACGCTGGTGCCTGCGCCGAGGGGTTGAATCGAACCCGCGATTGGATTCAGACCACGTTTGTCGTCGAGACGAAAGCCGGCGATCAAGTTGGAGCCGGCGTTCATCACATACAACAGATCGTCGTCCAGCGTGAGGCTGGTTGGGCGGGTGCCACTAGAGGCGACTGGACTGCCGATCAGATGCAGACCGTTGTGATCGACCCTGAAGGCCGAAACGGTGTTGCTGCCCGCGTTCACGACGACGAGCGCTCTGCCGTCTTTGGAAACGACGAGTGAATGGCCGGAGCCGAGGCCCGCACCGGTGCCGATGCCACCAGTTGGGAACGTGCCCGCGGGCGTGAGCTCGCCATTGGCTGCGCGATGGAATGCAAGCACTTCATTGCCGCTGGCGGCGTTGGTGATGGTGTAGACGGCGTTCTTTTCACCGTCAGCGAGAGCCGCTGAGGGAGTCAGCAGCGCGCCAATCGCGGCGACGGTAGCGAGGACGTGAAGGAAGCGCCGACCGAGTCGGTGACGGGTCGCGTGAACCATGCGGAGTACCTCAATTCGGTAGTCGGTGGTGTGGCCACGCGGTGTTAGTCTCGCTTTGCTCGTGAGCGTTACAACTCCTGCCGGGAACGTCGCCGCCACTCCAGCGCGCCATACAGGCCCACCACCGCGGCCAGCCAGACCAGAATGACAGCGACGACGGCCACGCGAGCTGTGGGATCGATCGCCTCGAAGGCGCGCGGAAGCGCGATGACAATCAACAAAGCCCAGAGTCCGGTCCCCTCCATCGGCATGCGCCAGGCACTCCACCGGATCTCGGACGCGAGCGTCAGCGCGGCGGCGCCGGGCAGAGCCACCCAGGCAGCCATCGCCCGCGCGCCGCGTTCACTGAGGTTCCACGGCCAACCGGCGATCATCAGGTCTGGTCGGATAAAGGCGATGAGTGCACCTCCGAGCAGCATCACGCCAAGCACGGCGAGCGTAATACGCACCTGCCGCGGGACGCGGATGTCGGCAACGTCCGGTCGCCCGGAATCGGTGGCGCGATTGCGCCACCAGATGACCGCCACCAGGAATGGAGCCAGGCCGTACACGATCACCCAGGCATAAAAGGCGATGTGGCCGAAAGTGAATTCGCTCCAATGGAGCACGCTGACCACAGCCAGGAGCGCGGCAAACGTGGCAACTCCGGGGAGTGGTACGCCAGCGCGATGCCAGCGCGCGGCGAAGGCGAGTCGAGCGAAGAAGTACGCTCCGACGAAATAGCCCGCGCCCATCACGAGCGCCGTGGGGCGCGGTCGCATTGGCCAGGCGAACAGCCGCTCCGTGTCATCTGGGAACAGATAGAGGATCACGGCGGCCGTCACGAGAACCGGTACCAGAACTGCCGAGGTTATTCGGGTAGAGCGCAACACACGGTCATCACGCGGCGGCGATGACACTCCTGGCCGGTCCCGCGCCGGTATCTCCTGGGTCATCTGGTCTCTACAATTGCGAGCACATCACGTGACGGATGCAGGCTCACCCGACCATGGCGAAATGCACCCCCATACAACTCCGAGCTCCCTCCCCGAAGGGAAAGTAGGCCCGCCGGGCTCGTTCGGCGCGGTCGGGCGCGAAACGCTCCGGGTCGAAGGTCGCTGGACTCTCCCAGAAATCCGGGTGGCGATGAGCCAGATACTGACTGGCAAAGATCAATGAGCCCGCCGGGATGTGGAACCCAACGATCTCATCGTCGGCGAGCGCCGCCCGCGGGACCGCCCAGATGGGTGGGAACAGGCGCATGGCTTCCTCGAGCACCAAGCGCGTGTATGGCAAGGCCGCCAGGTCCTCGACCGCGGGGGTGCGTCCAGCGAGCTTCGCAGACAGCTCAGCCTGAAGTCTGTCCTCCACGTGCGGGTGGAAGGCGAGCAGGTACCACGCCCAGGTGAGCGCGAGCGCCACCGTCTCGTGGCCGGCGAGCAGAATAGTGAACACTTCGTCGCGAATCTGCCGGTCGCTCATCTCGCGGCCCGTCTCAGTATCGCGGGCCGACAGGAGCGCGCCGAGTAGATCTGTGCTGGTGTCGTCCGCAGGCGGCGCGAACGGACGAGGTCATCTATGGCCGCGTCGAAGCCGTGGAGTGCCTTGTTGAACCGACGGTTCGCTACTGTAGGCACAACCAGGGGAATGTCGACAAATGAGGCGAGCTTGCGGTTGAGAAAGCTCCCGACCTCCATGGTTGCCTCCAGGATCGGGCGAGCGTTGGCTCCAACGTCAGTGCCGAAGATCGTGCGCAGCAAAATAGTCAACGAGAGATGCGCCATTTCCCGATTGATGGCGATGACGCGTCGGGCGGAAACCGTGCGGTGCCAGTCCGACAGCGCGGAGTCCAGTGCTTCCGTGATCTGGCTACCGAGACCGAGGACAGAGCTGCGTGTGAACGGGGGTTGGATGATACGACGTTGGCGGCGCCAGAGCGCGCCTTGGCTCGTAGCTAGCCCTGACCCGAGCGCGGGCCGCATCTTGGCATAGCTCGGCCCTTTTGGATAGTTGGACGCGTTCCGGACCAGGACGTGATGAATGTGATCGGGGTGCGCGAGCATGTGCGCGACCAACGGGCCAAGCCGGAAACGGACCACGTCGCCATAGGCGCGCCAATTCTCGACGAAGAACGCGACCTGCCCGCGGCGCTGGAGATCGAGCGCGCTCCCCAGTAGCGGCACTCCCGCTGGACCCGGCGCGCGACGGTTTCGGGATGTCAAGGCTCAGGTGAGCTTAGTCTCGTTGGACACGCGAGCGTTACAAGTGCCTCCCCCCGCCCACTATGCTGGCGCGGCGTTGACATTCGAGGTTGACCCACGTGAGGAGCAGATGGTCGCGGCCTTGAGGGGGGTGAGGGCCGCGCCTTCGCCTGGCTCGTGGACCAGCACCACGCCATGCTGGTGCGGCTGGCGCTGCGCTACGTGCCCGACATGGCCACGGCCGAAGACGTCACGCAGGAGACCTGGCTGCACGTGCTGCGTGGCCTGGGCCGATTTGAGTTCCGCTCGAGCTTGAAGACCTGGATCGTGAGCATCCTGAAGAACCGTGCCCGGACCCGCGCTACGCGCGAGCGGCGCAACACGCCGGTTAGTGATTCCTGGCTGGCGACGGTTGCCGACGAGCCCGCCGTTGACCCCGATCGGTTCTTCGGGCTCGAGAATCCAGCGTTGATCGACCGCTGGGCGTCGGCGCCACGTGGCGTCGCGCCCGAGGAGCAGTTGTTGGCTGGCGAGACCCAGGCGGTCATCGCGCGAGGGATCGAGGCGTTGCCACTTGCGCAGCGGGAGGTGATCACCCTACGCGATATCGAGGGCTGGTCGTCTGCCGATGTCTGTAACGCCCTCGGCTTGACCGAGACCAATCAACGCGTCTTGCTGCACCGTGCGCGATCGAAGGTGCGAGCGGCCGTTGAGCCATACTTGTCTCCAACAGAGCAGCCATGACCGCCCTCAACGACGACATCGTCTGCAAAGAGCTCGTTGAGCTGGTGACGCCGTACCTCGAGGACGTCTTGCCAGCCAATGAGCGCGCAGCGATCGAGCGGCACCTGGCCGAGTGCGACGGCTGCCGAACCTACGTGGAGCAGATGCGCCAGACGATCCGTGCCATCGGCCATGTCCCGCACGAGCCGATCACGGCCAGGACCCGCGACGAGGTCCTGGCTGTCTTCCGCGCCTGGAAAGCAGAGCGCGGCTAGACCTGTAACAACTCGGCCCGCAACTGAGACTAGGCTTGGCAACACCTTCCGTGTGGAGGCTCGTCCATGGCGACTACACGAATGCTTCTGCGCTCCCCGAGGCGCACCGCACTGGTCGTGGCGGCTGCCGCCATCGTTGTGCTGGCCTTGCCGCTCGCGTGGTACCTGGCCTCGCCGCTGTTTCTGACCCAGGCCGTGAGCGAAAGCGCGCCGGCCGCGCCGGCGCAAAGCCGCCTGGCGGCCGGCCGATTCGGCGTTGTCGACGGCATTCATAAAGGCGAAGGTGCTGCAACTCTGGTGCGGCTGCCCGACGGCCAAGCTGTGCTGCGCCTGGAAGACGACTTCCGCGTTACCAATGGACCCGACCTGTACGTCTATTTGTCAGGCTCCGCGGCTCCTCGGACAAGTGCCGAACTGCACGAAACCGGTGCGTTCGAGGTAGCCCAGCTCAAGGGCAACATGGGCAGCCAGAACTACGCGCTGCCCGCCAATCTGGATCTGACCAGATTCCGTTCGGTCGTGATTTACTGTCGCCGCTTCACGACGGTCTTCAGCACCGCCGAGCTGGGCTCGTGAGCCCTGAAGCGATCGGTCGCACGATTCAGCTGATCCTGGCGCCGGTGGTCATGTTCAGCGCCTGCTCGGTGTTTGTCGGGGGCGTGCTCAATCACTACACGTCGGTGGGTGATCGCATCCGGGCGCTGACGCGCGAACGGCTCGAGCTCCTGCGTGTCGGCAAGAGCGCCCTGAGTCTGGAGCGACTCGACGAAATCGACACACAGTTGCCAGAGCTGCTGCACCGACATCGGCTGATCCATCATGCGCTGCTGGCGGTGTATGCCTCGATCGGGATTCTGGTACTGACCATGTGCATCATTGCGCTAACCGCGACTGTTCAGGCCGACTGGGTGGGCCCGCTCGTGTATGGCGTCTTTCTGCTCAGCGTGTTGGCGGTGCTTGTCGGCGTCGTGCTTATCACGATGGAAATCGGGACTTCACGCCGATCGCTAGCGTTCGAGGTCGAGCGCGTGACGCGGCTGCCGGCGCCTGTAACGGAAATCGGGTCAGCGGAGACTGTCCAGGCATGAGCCGAACGACTACCAATGGCGCCGACCACGACCCCCTGAGTCAGCCGGCCGCCGAACGCCAGCGACTCATCGAGCAGCGCGAGCGCGCCACGCCCTGGTGGCGGTGGGGACCGTATCTGTCCGAGCGCCAGTGGGGCACCGTGCGCGAGGATTACTCGCCAGGCGGCACCGCGTGGGATTCTTTTCCGCACGACCATGCGCGTTCGCGCGCGTACCGCTGGGGCGAGGATGGCCTGCTCGGCATCTCGGACAACCACGGGCGCTTGTGTTTTTCAGTGGCGCTGTGGAACGAAAACGATCCCATTCTGAAAGAGCGGCTCTTCGGACTTACGGGACCCGAGGGCAATCACGGCGAAGACGTCAAGGAGTACTACTTCTACCTCGATTCGACGCCGTCGCACTCCTACATGCGGGCCTTGTACAAGTATCCGCAGCGCGCCTTTCCGTACGCGGAGCTCGTTGCTGAAAACGCTCGGCGAGGCAAGGACCAGCCGGAGTATGAGCTGGTCGACACGGGCATCTTCGCCGACGATCGCTACTTCGACGTGCAAGTCGAGTACGCCAAGAACAGCCCGACCGACCTGGTGGTGCGTGTCACGGTGACAAACCGCGGTCCCGAAGCGGCGCCACTGCACGTCTTACCCACGCTGTGGTTCCGCAACACCTGGTCGTGGGGCACACCCGACGACCGCCCGCAATTGCGCCAGATCGCGCCAGGTGTCGTCGAGGCAGAGCACGCGCAACTTGGCACGTACACCCTGGCCTGCGAGGGTGCGCCCGAGGTGCTGGTCACCGAAAACGACTCCAACGCCGAGCGGTTGTGGGGTGTTGCCAACGGTACGCCGCACGTGAAAGACGGCATCAACGACGCCGTGGTCAACGGCCGCGCCGACGCCGTCAACCCGCTGCGGATCGGGACCAAAGCCGCCGCACAGTATGTGCTGCGGCTACAGCCGGGGGAGGCGCGCAGCGTGGTGCTGCGGCTGAGCACCGAACTGCCAGCCGAGCCGTTCAGCGATGCCCAGCAAGTGCTCGCCGTGCGCGAAGCGGAGGCCGACGCGTTCTACGAGTCGCAGTTCGGAGCGCAAGAGATGACCGAAGACGAACGCCGCGTACAGCGCCAGGCGTTCGCCGGCATGTTGTGGAGCAAGCAGTTCTACTTCTACGAAATCGAAGAATGGCTTACTGGCGATGCAGCCGGTCCGCCCCCGCCCGACGGGCGGAACCACGGTCGCAACAGCGATTGGAAGCACCTCCACAACGCCGACATCATCTCGATGCCCGACACGTGGGAGTACCCGTGGTACGCCGCCTGGGACCTGGCGTTTCACTGCATTCCGCTGGCAATGGTGGACCCGGATTTCGCCAAGCGTCAGCTGGTGCTGATGCTGCGCGAGTGGTATATGCACCCCAACGGCCAGATCCCCGCCTACGAGTGGGCCTTCGGCGACGTCAATCCGCCGGTGCATGCCTGGGCGGCCTGGCGCGTGTACAAGATCGACAAACGCATTTCAGGTAAAGCCGATCGCCGCTTTCTGGAGCGCGTGTTCCAGAAGCTGCTGCTGAATTTCACCTGGTGGGTCAACCGCAAGGACGCCGATGGCCACAACGTCTTCCAGGGTGGATTTCTGGGGCTGGACAACATCGGCGTGTTCGATCGCAGCGCGCCGCTGCCGACTGGCGGCCACCTCGGCCAGGCGGATGGCACAGCCTGGATGGGCATGTATTGCCTGAACATGCTGTCCATTGCCCTCGAGCTCGCTCGGGAAGACCCCGTCTACGAGGATCTGGCCAGCAAGTTCTTCGAACATTTCCTATATATCGCTGAGGCGCTGAACAACGTCGGCGGCATGGGCATTCCGCTCTGGGACGATGAGGATGAGTTCTTCTACGACGTCCTGCACTTTCCGAACGGCGACGTCCAGAAGCTAAAGGTGCGCTCGCTGGTCGGGTTGATGCCCCTGCTCGCGGTGGAGACCATCGAACCCGACCTGCTCGACAAGCTGCCGGGTTTTAAGAGACGCATGGACTGGTTCCTGAATCATCGGCCCGATCTGGCCGGCCTCGTCTCACGCTGGCAGGAGCCGGGTGTGGGCGAGCGCCGCCTGCTAGCACTGGTGCGCGGGCACCGCATGAAGCGGCTGCTCAAACGCATGCTCGATCCGGCGGAGTTCCTGAGCGAGTACGGCATCCGTGCCATCAGCCGTTTCCACCTGGAGAGCCCGTTCCGTCTCGAACTGGACGGGTCCGTGCACGAAGTCCGTTACGAGCCGGCCGAGTCGTCCACCGGCCTGTTTGGCGGCAACTCCAACTGGCGCGGCCCGATCTGGTTTCCGATCAATTTCCTCATTGTCGAGGCTCTCCAGAAGTTCCACCACTATTACGGCGACGATTTTCTGATCGAAACGCCGACAGGCTCAACAGAGAAGCTGACGCTATGGCAGGTCGCGGGCGACATCTCACGCCGGCTGGAGCGCATTTTCCTGCGGGACACTGATGGTCGACGGCCAGTCCTCGGCCAGGTCGAGTTGTTCCAGACCGACCCCCACTGGCGCGATCACATCCCCTTCCACGAGTATTTCCACGGCGACAACGGTCGCGGCGTGGGCGCCAGCCACCAGACTGGCTGGACGGGCCTGGTCGCCAAACTGCTGGAGCAGACGGCGATGCATGCCAATACACCGGCATCATCCGCGGCTCAGCCCCAGGCATCGCAGCTTGCGCCACGGTGAATCCAGATGCCACAAAGTCTTGTTGCGTCTACTCGACCGGGCGATCTCGCCGTTACCATCCTGGACCACCCGCTGATCGACTTTGGGCCAGAGATCGCCGCCGATCTGCCGAATGCATTGCGCCGTGAGTGGCTGGTCACCAACGGTCTGGGTGGATACGCATCGGGAACGGTAGCCGGCGTCGACACCCGGCAGTACCACGGGTTGCTGGTCGCGGCGCTGGCGCCGCCTGTCCAGCGCACGGTGCTCGTGGCCGGCTCGGTGGATTGGGCGACCTACGCCGGTGAGCGCTATGCACTGTCCACACACGAGTACGCCGACGGCACCGTTGATCCACACGGATACCGCAATCTGGTCGGCTTTCGGCTCCAGGGTGCGCTGCCGGTCTGGACATTCGCGCTGGCCGACGCGCTGGTCGAACGCCGCGTCTGGATGGCGTACGGATCGAACACGACGTACGTTCGTTTCACGGTCGTCCGAAGTTCTGGCCCGCTGGAGCTCGAGCTCAGGCCGCTGGTGACGTACCGCGATTTTCATAGCCTGAGCCGCGCCTACGGCTGGGTGCCGTGTTTCGTGCAGGTGCCCGATGGGATCGAAGTTCGTGCCTTCGACGGCGCAAGATCGTTCCGGATCCTGTGCAGCGGCGGAACGTTCACTCCCGAAGCCACGTGGTACTTCAATTTCCTGCACCGCGAGGAGCGGGCGCGCGGACTGGATGACACGTCCGACCTGTTCGTGCCGGGCGTTTTTTCGGCGCAACTCCACGTCGGACAGTCCATAACCTTCGTACTCACGACAGAGCCGGCCCCGGATCTGTCGGCGGAGCATGCGCTGGACGAGGAGCTCGCTCGTCAGCGTGCACTGGTTGTCCGGGCCGAGGCGACTGGCAGCGCACCACTTGTGCAGCAGCTCGTGCTCGCGGCAGATCAGTTCCTAGTGCGGCGTGGCAGCGCCGGTCGGACCGTGATCGCCGGCTATCACTGGTTCAACGACTGGGGCCGCGACACGATGATTGCCTTGCCGGGGCTGACGTTGACCACCGGCCGCGCCAACGAAGCCGCGGACATTCTGCGCACGTTTGCCCGCTACGTGGATCAGGGCATGCTGCCCAACAACTTTCCCGACCATGCTGGCCAGGTGCCCGGCTACAACACGGTCGACGCCACGCTGTGGTACGTGCTGGCCATCCGCGCCTACGTCTCGGCGACGGGCGACAGCACCCTCGTTGATGAGCTCCTGCCGGTGCTTGTTGACATCCTCGAGTGGCACGTGCGCGGCACGCGCTACGGCATCCACGTCGACCCCTCCGACGGCTTGCTGAGCGCTGGGGCGCCCGGAGTGCAGCTCACGTGGATGGACGCGAAGGTTGGCGATTGGGTGGTCACGCCGCGTGTCGGCAAGCCCGTCGAGATCCAGGCGCTCTGGTACAACGCGCTCCGCGCGATTGCCGGCTGGCTGCCAGATCGCGGCGACAGCAGCGCAGTTGTGTACGGCGCGCTGGCGGAGCAGACGCGCGCGAGTTTTCTCAACCGCTTCTGGCGCTCGGAGCTCGGCTATCTCGCAGATGTGGTCGACGGCCCGAACGGTGACGAGCTGCAATTGCGACCCAACCAGATCTTCGCCCTGTCGTTGCCCTATTCCTTAATCGAGGGTGACATGGCGGAGCGTGTCCTTACGACCGTTGGCCGGTCACTGCTCATGCCATATGGCCTCCGATCGTTGAGCCCACAGGACCCGGAGTACCGCGGCGACTATGGTGGCGACGCCGTAAGGCGCGACGGCGGGTACCACCAGGGGCCAGTCTGGACCTGGTTGTTGGGCGCGTACGTCGAAGCGCACTACGGCATCCACCACGATCGCTCCGTGGCGCTGGATCTCCTGCGTCCATTCGCGCACCACCTGCGCGACGCCTGCCTCGGCAGCGTGTCCGAGATCCTGGAAGGTGATGCGCCGCACCTGCCGCGCGGCGCCGTCGCCCAGGCGTGGGGCGTGGCCGAAGTGCTGCGCGCCTTGCGCATGCTGGAAACCGCGGCATGACGTCGCTGGCCGAGTCACTACGCCTCGTCGCGCAGAACATTGCCACAGTGGTGGAGGGCATCGGCGTGCTGATTGTCGCGGTTGCAGTGGTGATCGCCACGGTTCGCTTTGTGACCGGGCTCGTCGCGCGGCGTCTGACACTGCCGTCCGATTCCGCGCGGCTGGCCCTCGGCCGCTCGCTGGCACTTTCGCTCGAGTTCTTGCTCGGCGCGGACATCTTGCGCACCGCGGTGGAGCCGAGCTGGGATGAGATCGGGCGCCTTGCCGCCATTGCCACCATCCGCACCGCGCTCAACTATTTCCTGCAACGCGAAATCGCAGCCGAGGCACGCATGACGACCGCCGAAGGGCAGCTGGTTGAGGATAATTCGTCTCGAGTGCGCGCGGCCGTGTAATGCTTCGGACCCTGCCGAGACTACCTCGGTATGGCTCTTCATTTTCCTCGTCGGCCACTAAATAGTCGCGAACAAACGGTCGCACACCGGCTCCCGCCAGGCCAGTACCTGACCGAGAAATGGCCGATGCTGCACTACGGCGGCGTGCCACGCGTGGATCTCGCCACATGGGATTTGCGCGTCGATGGACTCGTCGAACACCCGCTTCGTTTGACGTACGACGAACTCCGGCACTTGCCGAGAACCGAGCTCAAGGCCGATATCCATTGTGTGACGCGGTGGAGTTTGCTCGACAGCACATGGGGCGGCATTGCCGTGCCTGAAGCCCTGGCGGAGGCTGGATTCAAGCCGGCGGCAACCCACGTCCTTGTGCATGCCGAGCACGGCTACACCACCAATTTGCCACTCGCGGAGTTTCTGCGACCTGACAACATGCTTGCCGACACGCGCAACGGTGAGCCCATCAGTCCCGAACACGGCTGGCCGTTTCGTCTGCTGGTGCCGCATCTGTACTTCTGGAAGAGCGCCAAGTGGGTGCGCCGGTTCGAGTTCCTTGACCGCGGCCGCGCCGGATTCTGGGAAGGCTTCGGCTATCACAATCACGGTGATCCGTGGCTGGAGGAGCGTTACGGCTAGGCCTTTGGCAAGCTGAGCATCGCAACACCGGTTTTCGTAGGCAGCCACACCGGGCCTGCACTCGGAGGAGAATCGTTCAACATTCTGGCCTCGAGCTCAACGCGGTGACAGTCCGGCACTGGCGTTGCAGTTGTGCGATTGCAGGCGCGCTGGCGCCGAGAAGCGCAATCAGCAGTGGCATCTCTCTTGGCCGTCCCCCTCGGCGGCCAATGCCTTGATATTCCCAACGGACAGGGCTACGACGGCACGCCACTCCAGTTGATCCCATGCACGGCCGGCACCAATCAGCGCTGGGACGTGTACTTCCGCCAGGTTGGCGGGCCGGGCCCCGTGTAACGCGACGGCTCTCCCCGAGACTGTATGGGCGAAGGAGAATCACAAATGCCAATGACCAGGACTCGTGTCGTCCATGATCTGGTTCGCCAGCTTGCGGCCCGGCGCAAACTGTCTATCAGCAGGCGGACGGCGTGTCGGCGGTTTATCCGCGCAATCGCCCTTCACCGTTCGGTTCAGCCGGGACGCGTTCTACGGGCAGCCTGAAGGAGATTTCATGATCAAGATCATGTTGTTGTTGCATCGACGCGCCGACTTGAGCGTCGAGGAGTTCCGTCGCTACTGGCACACCGAACACCAGGCGCTACTCGTCCGCCTGCCCGGTCTGCGGCGCCTGGTTCTTAATGATGCCCTGCCGGGACCTGATGGTGCTTCAGGTCCGTGCGACGGAATTGCCGAGGACTGGTTCGACAGCCCAGAGGCCATGCAGGCGGCGTTCGCGTCGGTCGAGGGTCAAGCGGTCGCCGCAGACACTGCTCGCTTCCTCGATCCGACACGACTCCAGATCCTGGTGGTGAACGAGCAGGACGTTCCGCTACTGGTGGCGCGGTCCTAAGGCGATGGGCGAGCTCGACGAAGACATGGCGTGCCAGGAGCTGGTCGAGCTCGTCACCGACTATCTGGAGGGCTGCCTCGCGCCGGCCGAGCGGGCTCGTTTTGAGGAGCACCTGGCGACGTGCTCCGGCTGTCAGACGTATCTCGAGCAGATGCGCATGACGCTGCGCACGCTGGGCCAGGTTCCGGAGCCGACCATCAGCGCTGAAACGCGCGGGCAGCTGCTAGGCGTGTACCGCGCCTGGCAACGGCGCTAGTTCGGCGATCTCCGATGACCGTGCTCACCAATGCGGACCTGTACCTGCGTGGGACCGAGACTCTGCTTGCCGCGTGGGAGACGTATGCCAGCGCAGCCACCGGTGCTTCGGTGCAGCGCTCACCAGGCGTTGCAGCCGCCGTCTTCCCGAGCGAGCCCGAGCACGCCTTCTACAACAACGCGCTGCTCGAGCGCGATCTCGAGACGGCTAAGCGCGCCGATGCGATTGATGCAATAGAGGCTGCCTACGCTGTGGCCGGCATCACGCGCTTTGCTGCCTGGGTGCACGAGAGCGATGAGGCGATGCGCCATGATCTCGAACGGCGTGGCTACACGCGCGCCGAGTGGACGCGTGCGATGGGCATGGCGCTCGACGATATCCATCTACCCCGCCCGGAGATCGACCTCGCGCCACCGGACTGGTTCGAGTACCTGCGCATCCTCGAGGTGCCGCCGGGCTACCTCCGTGGTGCCGACCCCGCCGCCTTTCACGTCCTGCTCGCACGCCTCGGTGGCGAGAATGTCGCAACGGCGATGGCATTGGATCGCGGCGGCGATTGCGGCATTTATAACGTCACAACGCTGGAGAACCTCCGGCGGCGCGGACTGGGCACGGCGCTAACCGCCGTCCACCTGCACGACGCCCTCGCGCGCGGATGTCAGACGGCGAGTCTGCAGTCCACGGAGATGGCCGAGGGTATCTACGCCGCCCTGGGCTTCCGCGATCTCGGCCGGATCCTCGAATACGTGCCATAGAAGTGCACGGGCGTGTGCGCAGCACGTCGGGCGTAGACTGGCATCGTCCTCGCGAACTCGACCATGAACAAGAGTCTCCAGGCACCACCAGGCGCTACAGCCATTCCGTCCGACGATGCCTGGCTGGTCGCCGCGCTGCGCTCTGGCGATGAGTTGGCATTTGCTGGCCTTGTGGAGCGCCTCCACCACTCGCTGGTCCGACTGGCGCGCCTCTATGTCGCCGACAACGCAGCGGAGGACGTCGCCCAGGAAACCTGGCTCGCCCTTCTGCGTGGGCTCGATGGTTTCGAGGGCCGCGCTTCGCTCAAGACCTGGCTTTTCCGTGTTCTCGTGAACCGCGCCCGCACACGTGCGGCACGCGAGGCGCGGACCGTCGCGTTTTCCAGCCTGGTACACGCCGAGACGGAAACCTTCGAGCCGGCCATGAGCCCAGACCGCTTCCGCGGCGCCGAGGACCGGTGGCCCGGACACTGGCTGGTGCGGCCCGTGAGCGCCCTGCCTGAGGAGCACTTGCTGGCGGACGAGTTGCAGGCGCACGTCCGCGCCGCCGTCGCTCAGCTACCGCCGGCACAACGCGAGGTCGTTACCCTGCGCGACATCGATGATCTGGGCGCCGACGAGGTCTGTGAGGTGCTCGACCTGACCGACGCGAACCAACGCGTGCTGCTCCACCGCGGCCGTTCGAAAGTACGCGCGGCGCTCGAGGAGTATGTCGCTGCGCGTACACCGTCCGCTTAAGGTCGGCAGCCGTAGTCCCACCGTGCCGTGCCCGCCGCCGATGACGTCCACCTCGCCGAGATCGCCAGCTCCGGACTGGCTTGGCTGGCCCCATTCCGATGGGGTCAGTCACCCCGCCTGCTGAAGCAGGCCGAGTTCGATGTAGCGCCACGGCGACGGCGCACTCGTTGTGTTGCTTTCGTCGCGGTCTGCGCGTAGAGGTTGCCGACGAGGCTGCCTCCGGTGGCTCTTTTCGCGGACTGCTCGGCCTGAGGGGCGGACCGGGAGTCCGGCTCGTCGGCATGTTCGCGGTGTGCATGGGTAGCTTGGGCTGGATGCTGGTGCTCGGTGCGATTATGGCTGTGGGTGCATTTGTGAAACTATGGCAGTGAAGTTCCAACCGCGCCTGGAGAGTTGCATTCGGACAGTCTGCTTTGCGCGCGTGACAGACCTCACCGATCCTGCCGCGCTGAGTCGGGTGATGGGGCCAATCACGTGTATCGAACGGACGAAGATCGGACCGCTTGGCCACTCCGGAGCGACGCACGAACGCCTGGACGTCGAATTGGAGCACGGTGCCCGTGTTGCTTTGATCCTCAAGCACTCTCGCCCGTCGCACGATTGGGCGGCCGTCTGCACGCGCGATCAGTTGGGCAGGGAAGCGCAGTTGCTCCAGGCCAGTGCTGGCCGACGTCTGGGGCATCTTTGCGAATCCATACATCGCCTGCGCGGCGGAGCACGACCGGAGGCTGTGCTGATGGAGGACCTGAGCGAGCACATCTGGGCCGACCGCCCGGAGATCGCTGATCCGCCGCCATTTTCGGAAGATGACGAAGATGCTCTGCTACTGGCACTGGCGCGGTTGCACGCCCGGTTCTGGCAATCCGAAGCGTTGCGGCTGCCATGGCTACTGCAACCCGCGGACCGATTCGCCGTCCTGGGACCGCTCGCGCGGTGGAGCGGCCGCTATCCATCAGAGCTGGAGCAGCAGATTCAGCGCGGGTGGCAAACGGCGCTCAGCCGTGTTCCCGAAGCCGCACGCACACTCCTGACGAACGCGCCGGAGGTGCTCGCTGCCCGTTATGCAAAGCTGCCGTTCACGCTGCTGCATGGCGATGCGAAGGTGTGCAACTTCGCCGTGCTGCCGACCGGCGAGGTGGCAGCGATCGATTGGGCGTGGGTCGTGCTGGCCCCTCCACGCTCGATGTGGGTTGGTATCTGGCCATCAATGGTGGCCGACTGGCGCGCTCCAGGGACGCGGTAATCGAACGCTATCGACGCCTCCTGGAAGCGGAGTCTGGCACTCCGATAGCTGACGACGTCTGGGCACGGCTGGTCGACGTGGGCGTGCTGTGTGGGGCCCTCATGTTGCTCTGGCTGAAGGCACTTGCGCTTGAGGAGGATCCATCACCGGAGATTGGCGCCGAATGGCAGTGGTGGGTTGACGCGTTAGTCCACATGTCCTGAAGCGGTGTGCGCCATGGTTACCTCTCGACGGTCCAACACCACTACTCCTCAATCTGCGCTCGTGGGGCTCAACAATCCGCTGCCGGGAGCAACCCCGGTGGGCGAATCCAGTGGGGCAATCTCACAGAAGGCCTTGATGACATCACGGCCGCTGGTCAACGTGTCGATCAGCTGTCGGAAATTCTCCAGCCCCTGCACTGGATGCGTCAGCAGGCGCTCGGCCCAGCCTGGGAACTGCGCCTGCGCCATCGACAGATCGCGAATAGCGGCTTCGAAGTACTCGCGGTTGCCATTCACGGTCCCGACCATGACCTTGTTGCCGAGCACGAACTCGAGGTTGATCTTTGCTGCCGGCACCTCGACCGTCTGGTTGCCGCCCGTGACGCTCGCCAGGACGAGGACGCCGTTCTTGCCCAGAGCTTGCATGGCCTCGAAGACAATCGGCGCGAATCCAGTGGCCTCGTAGATCAGGTCGAACGGCCCATACAGCGCCGCCGCGTCGCGGAGTGACACGTCCTGGGTACTGACATAGCGAGCGCCGATCGCGTCGAGCAGGTCCGAATTCAGGTAGGGCGCCGGCGTGCGACCAAACGCGGTGACTTCAATCCCTTTTAAGCGGAGGATCAAGGCCGCCATCAAGCCGATCGTACCGGCGCCGAGTACGGCGGCTCTCCTGGGCTGCCACACCTTCAAGCGACGCTGGATCTCGAACGCCTGGATGACGCCCTTCTCGGACACGCTCAGCGGCTCCGCGAGGACCGCGATATCTCGCAGGCCATCGGGCACCTTGACGATGTACTCGGGGTCATCCACGTAGAACTCGGTCATGTACCCGTGGCGACGGCTCACGCCGCGCTCGAAGTAGACCTCGTCCGTGGTCATATCGTAGGCGCCGATCTGGTCGTAGATGCTCGTGCCTCGGCGTCGCACCGTGGCCACGACGTAGTCACCTGGGGCGAACTCGGCAACGTTTGGCCCGACCGCCTCGACACGGCCGAAGTTCTCATGGCCGATCGTCAGAAAGTCGTATCCGTCGGGTGCGGCACCGTATTCGCCGGCATTGATCTCTTTGTCGGTGCCGTCGACGCCGCAGCGCAGGAGCCGCACGAGCACGCCGCGGCCGACTGGAATCTCCTCCAGAGACGGAGTTGGCAATTCGGCGAGGTGAACCGAATCCTTCTGGCCCGGGTAGACCGCAATAGCTTTCATAGTCGTCTAGTCCCACTCCGCCCCGGATCCGTTACACCCAATCGCGTGTAACGCCGGCCATGCATGCCGAGACAAGATCGGTAGCAAAGGAGAGCCGACAGGTGCACGACAGCCGCCCACTCTCGATCCCGGTGATCCTCGGCACGCCGCGTCAAGGCCGCCTGAGCGAGCACGTTGCCCGAGTGATCATCGAACAGGCAACTGCTCGCGAGGACGTTGAGACCGAGCTCATCGATGTCCGCCAGCTTCCACTCACGTCTTCAGATGCCGGCGAGCAAATCAAGGACAAGCGCTTCGCTGAGACGATCATGCGCGCGGACGGGTTGATCATCGTCGCTCCCGAGTACAACCACGGCTATCCGGGCATGCTCAAGCATGCGCTCGACTCGAATCTGAAGGAGTACATCCACAAGCCGGTCGGCCTGTGCGGCGTTTCCGCGGGCGGGTTTGGCGGCACTCGCGTCGTTGAGAGCCTGCTACCAGTGATGCGCGAGTTGGGCTTGGTCACAATCTTCTGGGACGTCAACGTCTCCTCGGTCGGCAAGGCCTTCGATCCTGCGGGGCAATTGCTGGACGAGGCGCTGCCCAGGCGTCTTCAGAAATTCCTGGGTGAGCTGGTGTGGATGGCGCAGGTGCTGCGCGCGGGTCGCGACGAAGTCGCGCTCGACGCGGCGCCGAAGGTCGCCTGCTCGATGTGCGGCACGGCGATGAATCACCACGCCGAGAAGATCGACTACTCGAGCGGCGCAGGCGGCGTGCTCCAGCAGGTCAACCAGTGCCCACGCTGTGGCAACGTAGAGCTGCGCGCGGTGGTCGAGGCGGCTGTCCAATGATCACGGCCAGGGAGTTGGGCTGACCTGCTCCGCGATGCCGACTGGGCATACCGCGTGTGTGAGGCGCAGTTCGTGGCGACCGTGACAACGAGTGGCCTATCTGACAACACCTCACACCCCGCGGACGCGAGCTGAGCGCCGCGAGGCGACAATCCAGGGCTAGCATGATCGACATACTGCCGACCCGCGACCTCCCGCGAGCCGGGAACTTGGTGTCGCCGGGTCGAACGGGCGTGTTAGCAGGTGTTACTGTGCGCCCGGGAACACAAACAGATAACACTTGGGCCCAACTAGGAGACCAGCGATGACCACGACCGAGCGCACCTTGGAAGTACCCGGCGCGTCCCTGTACTACGAGATACGCGGGTCGGGTCCAGTCCTGATATTGATTGCCCTGCGGGGGGACAGCGTTGGCTTTGCCTCAATCGCGCCCCTGCTCGCGAGCGACTACACAGTCGTGACGTACGACCCCCGAGGCATCTCTCGTAGCACGATCGAGGACTCCAGCCAGGATGCGAGCCCTGACCTGATCGCTGACGATGTGCACCGCTTGCTGACTGTCGTCTCTACAGAACCAGCGTATGTGTTCGGAAGCAGCGGCGGCGCGATTGCGGGACTTGCACTTGCCACTGCTCGTCCAGGCCAGACACGCAGCCTGGTCGCGCACGAACCGCCGCTGGTCGAGTTGCTTCCCGACCGCCAGCAGATGCTGGCGGCCATTGACGAGGTCTACGATACGTACCGCACCCAGGGTCCTGCGTCACACGTCTATTCGACACGCCATGGATCACGAGACGATCCGCCTGCTCGCAACGGACGTGATCCCGTCGATCGGAATGGCCGGCAGTCAGCGAGGATGAATTGCTCGCCAACACCGCAAGGGGGTGATCAGGCTTCGGCCAACCCGCCTACACTCAATCAGGATTGGATAGGAGGAACTGGCTATGGGGTTCGTCCAGATCATTGAGTTCCGTACCTCCAAGCTCGCGGAGATACAAGAAGTCGGCAATGAGTGGGAGAAGGCGACAGAAGGAAAGCGCAAGGCGGGGCGCAGCATTCTGTGTGAGGACCGAGACAATCCGGGCCGGTACTTGCAGATTGTGTTTTTCGAGTCGTATGAAGCGGCAATGGAGAACTCGGCTATGCCCGAGACCGATGCGCTCTCCAGGAAGATGATGACCTTTGCCGAGGGTCCACCCACCTTCTACAACCTCACCGTGATCGACGACCGGGAGTAACGCCGAGGCGGCGCTGGTCGTTCGGTGCTCCAGTGCTGATCGAGCACATCGAGCGCGACCTGCTGCCGAACCCTGCGCGAAACTGTCGTAGTTTGTCGACGCACATACTTGTGATCGGCTGGCCTGGATCTCGATGCATGCCCGTCGGTCCGTCCATCAAGGGGGCTCAAGGGTGGACCCGGACGGCACAGTCCCGCGAATTGCCCGTGCAACTGACGACGCTGATCCTGGGTAGGCGGGAGCTCATCAAGCTCCGGCGGCGGCCTGAACGCCCGGCCGGCACCGACAAGACTCGCGCAGGCTCACCTACCGGCCATCTCACCGCCTAAAGATCGACCTCTGAACTGGTTTTCAGTCTGTTCTTATTCTTTTAGGACTGTCCCCGCGCAGTCGCGAGGGTGTCGCCTGCTGGGCCTCGGCTTGGAGCCGACGTGGCTGAGAGCGCAGTTGCCGGCGCGGCCATCCTGGCCGAATTAGGCGCAGACATGAGTTGTTTCCCAACCGCTGCGCACCTGGCGCGTGGGCCGGGTTGTGCCCGACAAACAAGGAGAGTGGTGGTAAACGCATGCAGGGTCCGATGAAGCGCGGCAACGTGTGGCCGCGCGCCATTATGGGTGAGGTCGCCCGGGCGAGCATCAAGTCCAAGGCCAGCTACCTCTACACGCAGTTCCATCGAATCGCCAGATGCCGCGGCCGGAACCAAGGCCGCGATCGCTGTCGCGCACAGCATCCTCAACGCCGCCTATCACGTTCTGCGCACCGGTCAGCCCTACACAGAACTCGGCGTCGATTACTTCGATCGCCTCGATGCCAGCCGCATTGAACGCCACCACGTTCGCCGTCTCGAGCACCTTGGTTATTCGGTTGATGCGGTTTCCATCGAGACCCATCTGCGTGCTAAAGACCACTACGCCAGTGCCTTGCATGGTGTTGCCCAACACGCCGATCGTTTATCCGCCGTCCACGGCAGCCTGCTTGTCGCTCGGGGACTTGACGTCGCGCTCGGAATACGAGGCTTCTCCCGCGCGGAGATGGCGAGGCCGCAGCAGCTCATGCGTGTAGACGGGAAGACCGAAAACGGCGAAGGCGCGCGTGTCGACCTGCCCTAAGGCGCTCCAGAGGCACTTCGCGGTCGACACTGCAAGCTGCACGGCAAACCTGCGAAGACAACCCCTCCGCTTCGACTGGAGGTCGCGCACGCGCTCGGGCCGCCAGCCGCCAAAGGCGATCAAGCGGCGCGGCAGCGCGGCCAAGGGTGAACCCATGGCCAGTCGTATCACCAGCGGCGGCCGTTGACGTGGCTGGCCCGCTGCCGAGAAGGGCGTCATCCGCCGCTGCAGCGCCTGCATCAGTCGGGTCGGCAGCTCGCGGCGACGCTGTACCGCGGCGAGGTCGGCCGTGCGCAGCGTGCCCTGTAATAGGCCGGGTCCGATGATGTTGGCCGCGACCACGGCATCCTGGACCGCGTAGTTGATTCCCACGCCGCCTACTGGTGACATCACGTGCGCGGCGTCGCCGATCAACAGCAGGCCAGGCGCATACCAGCGCTCTACGCGGCCGGCATCGACCGACAACAGCGATACCTGACGCCATTCTCGGAGCAGCTCGATCCGATCGGCGAGCCAGCCAGCATGGTCGACCACCGATCGGCGGAGCGCCTCCGGGCCGGCGTCGCGCAGGCGTTGGTAGGCGCCCTTGGCGAAGGCGTAGCCGACCTGCCACCCGTCAGGACGGTCCATGATCACGACCACACCGTCGGTGCCGAGGTAGACACCCGCGGCGCGCTCGGGATCGGACGCCGCCTTCGGCAGACGGAACCACAGTACGTCCATGGGCGCGCCGCGGCCGCGCAGCGGCACACCTGCAAGCTGGCGCACCTTGGAGAACCGGCCATCAGCCCCAACCACCAGTGACGCGCGCACCTCGTGCGGGCCATCTGCCGCCGTGTAGCGGATCCCACACACACCCCTCGCGTCGCGCAGCAAATCGTCGACGCGCGCGCCCGTAGCAAGGCGAAACGTGGGGTACCGCTGGGCCTCGCGAACCAGCATCTCGAGCAGCAGGTGCTGCGGGATCATATAACTGGAGGACAGCCGCGCGCGGTCGCGCTTGGTCGGAGGCGGCGAGATGCTGCCGTCGGGGTAATGAAACGGATAGTCCAGCATGGCCACGTGCGGCAGGGCTAGCAGTTTGTCGAGGAGGCCGAGCTGCTCGATCAGGTTGACCGTCGACGGATGAACGGTGTCGCCGCGGAACTCGCGGTCGAAGTTCTGGTGCGCTTCCAGCAGCAGTACGTCCACCCCCTGTCGGGCGAGCAGCAGCCCCAGCACGACGCCGGCCGGTCCGCCGCCAGCGATGCAGCAATCGACAGTTTGGATCGCCTCGTGCGTTGAAGTCGGAGAGTTCACGCAGGACTCCTCACTCCGTCAGAGCGGATCCGCACCCAAACGGATGCCTGGTCCGCGTGCGTCAAGAACTGCCAGACCGCCGCACCGAGCATGATCGCGGTCAGGGTGCCGAAAGGTGGCGCGTGATTCACACTCATGGCTACGCCCGCGACGGCGAGTGGGAGCGCCACCGGCCACCTCCGCCCCCGCCACAGGCCAACCGCTGCCGCGATGAGACCGACTCCCCAGGTGATCGAGCCGGAGGCGGCGAGCTTGAACGCAATGCCGGACTGGTCGTAGAAGAGATCTTTGATGACCGTGTCGATCACCGGCCGGTCCGCCGGTGAGAGCGACTGGCGGTACTGGATCAGGATGTGCGAGCCGATCCCGACCAGCGCGTCGAACGCGGGATACAACACGATATAGGCGGCGAGCGCCACGCGGCTGACTCGGCTCGCGGTGCCGTCGGCCGGCAGCATCCACAGCACCACGAGACCAAGCAGCGGAAACAAGGCTAGCCCGGCGACGTGCAGCGCCAGCCACCGCTCCTGGATCGTGGACAGATAGCGCAGCCATTCGTCGGGCTCGGGGGGGCCGCCGTGCGCCACCAACTCATCCGCCCCGTGCAGGAGAGTAAAGGCCACCAGCAGGATCGGTGCCGATACCATGACGCCTCGCTTGAGCGCCGCAATTGACAGAGCCGAAGTCATGTGGTCCTCCGCTTGTGTGGTTGCTGGTGCGTCGGCGCCTTACAGGCCGCCGACACCTACGAGCTCTCTGGCGCCGACAAATCGCCGAATCGCGCTGAGGACGACCTCCGGACGCTCGACGAAGGTCATGTGGCCAACGCCTGGAATGACCAGCAGCTCAGCATCGGAGATTGCCGCCGCGAGCGCGCGGCTCGCGTTCGGGTGGATAACCCAGTCCTCGTCACCGGTGACGATCAGCGTTGGCACGCGGATCGCTCCCAGGTCGCCGCGCACGTCGTACGTTGGCGCGTAGCGCTCGAAGTAATGCGCCGCGACATTCATGTTGAGCACCGCGCGCGCAAACGCCTCCTCGAGCAGCATCGCGTTGGCCGGGTTACTGACGTATGCCGGGAACGCGAGTCGCTGGAAGTCCGCCTGGGCAGCCTCTGAGAAGTCGCCGCCGAACACGCGTTCCGCCGCGGCGCGTACTGCGCGCCCGTGCCGATCTTCGAGCATCTCCAGGCCGCCGGCCATGTCAGCAGAGGCGGCGGCGGTGTTGAGCAACACGAGCCTCCCAGCCACCTCCGGATGCCGAATGGCAAGGTGCAGCGCGACGAAACCGCCAAAGGAGTGCCCCAGGACGACCGGTCGCTCGATGCCCAGCGTGCGACACAGGCTCGCGGCGTCGTCGGCCATCTGCATCGGCGAGCAGCTGTCGATCGGTGCTCGGGCGGACCTGCCCTGGCCACGCTGGTCGAGGTAGACAAGCTGGCCCGAATCCGCCAGCGGCGAAACATGCGGTTTGTACGTGGTGTGATCGAAGCCCGGCCCACCGTGCAGCAACAGGAATGTCGGGCGCTCGCGCATGCTCGGGCCGTCGGCAACCAGCGCTGCGCCGTCGACGTCGAAGTACAGTTCCGTGTCGTTGATGGTCAGTCGCACCTCAACACCTCGTTCGTGCTTGAACTCGGGCTCAAGCTCCGGTCGAAGTTTCGCCGCCAGGGCAGCGCTGACGACTCGTGCGAAACACGGAGTTTTGGTCGCGCTCGCACGGAGAAATTCGCGCGAGACCCCTGGCAGCCTGCCGCGAGGCGTGAAGGACCCTGCCGACCTGGGCGCCACAGGGTGGCACTCTCTTTCGGTCGGCAGTCGAGCAAGCGTGCCGTGCTTCGTCGTCAGGAAGCGGCAATTCAGGCATGCGGTGCTCGGCGTGGGGGGTCGCACGATCGGCAGCGACGTGCATGTCGGGCCAAATGTCCACGTGCTGACCTCGACCCGCCAGCGAGGCGGAGAGCACGGGCTAAGTGCGGTGCGGCGAAGCCGATCCTGATTTCTCCGGGCTCTGGCTGGGCGCGAGTACACGCCTAGAATCCACCCATGCGCCCTCCGCCGGCTGCGCCCCACAAAGAGGAGCCGGCGGTCAGGCTCGCGGAGCTGATCGCCGCGCTCTCGCTGGCCACCGATCTCGGCACGGGCCAGCCCATCGAGCACGCCCTCCGCTCATGTGTGGTGGCCGTGCGCCTGGGGGAGACCGTCGGCCTGAGCGACACCGAGCTGCGCGACGTCTACTATCTTGCGCTGCTGCGGTTCATGGGCTGCACGGCCGATGCGCATGTGACCGCCTCTGTCTTTGGCGATGAGGTCGCCGCCGCGGGCTGGTACGCCACCGTCGATAGCGGGCGACCGGTGGACGTGTTACTGGCGATGGTGCGCCACGTCAGCGAGGGAGATCCCCCGCTCCAGCGCTCTCGGAGACTCGCCACTGCCGTAGCCAGCGCGCCGCGATTGCTGGCGGTAAGAGCCGCCCACTGCGAGGTGGCACAGCAGCTTTCGGACCGGCTGGATCTCGGGCCGACGATCCGCGCTTGTCTCGCGCAGATTTACGAGCGTTGGGACGGGAAGGGCCAGCCCCGCGGCCTGAAGCGGGAGGAGATCGCCCTTCCCATCCGCGTAATGCGGTTGGCGCAGGATGCCGAAACCTTCTACCAAGTTGGCGGTGTCGATGCGACCGTCGCCATGGCGCGGCAGCGATCCGGCGGCGCGTACGACCCGCGCTTGGCCGAGCTCTTCTGCCAGGCGGCGGCTGGGCTGCTGGCCGGGCTGGGGACTGAGCCGGCCTGGGAGGCCGCGCTCATGGCAGAGCCGGGGCCGCAGCGGGTTCTGTCGGAACGCGAGCTTGACACCGCGCTGCGGGCGATCGCCGACTTCGTCGACCTGAAATCGCCGTACCTCGGCGGGCACTCGAGTGGCGTGGCCGACCTGGCCGCGGAGGCCGCTCGTCGCTGCAGGCTGGCGGCGCCGGATATCCGAATTATCCAGCGGGCGGGATGGGTGCACGATATTGGTCGCGTCGGCATCAGCAGTGCCGTCTGGGGTAGGCCAGGACCGCTAACGCAGGGCGAGTGGGAGCGCGTGCGACTGCACCCCTACTACACCGAGCGCGTCCTTGCGCGACCGCAAGCCATGGCGCACCTGGGGGTCCTCGCTTCGCTTCACCACGAACGCCTGGATGGCACCGGTTATCACCGCGGCGCGCCAGCGACGATGCTGCGGCCAGAGGCGCGACTCCTGGCTGCGGCCGACGTTTACCACGCGTTGACCGAGACACGGCCGCATCGCCCGGCCCGCTCCCCAGAGGCCGCCTCGGACGAGTTGCAGGCCGCCGTACGCGCCGGGCGCCTGGATGGTGACGCGGTTAACGCCGTGCTCGGCGCGGCCGGGCACCGGATGCGCCGCCGGAGGCGCGATTGGCCCGCGGGCCTCAGCGAGCGCGAAGTGCAGGTCCTCCGACTCGTTGCGCGAGGGCTTTCCGATGGCCAGATGGCCGAGCGCCTGTACCTCTCGAAGAGCACCGTCCACCATCACGTGCAGCACATCTACGACAAGCTGGGCGTGTCTACCCGTGCCGCGGCCACCCACTTCGCCCTACAGCACGATCTGCTCGAGGCCGACTGGGCCGCCGAAAAATAGCCTCGCGAGTCGATGTTTTGCCGCCGCCGCGCACGCACCCTTGAGGCAACGACAGTCTGGGAGGTACAGCGTGGCAACCGTCACATTCTCCAGCGTCATTGAGCCAGTCGGTCGCGACGCCGTGTTCCGGACCTCTATGCGTGGCATGGGTGACCTTCAGATTCGCATCACCCGCTACGAGCGACCGCGGCGCATCTGGTTCACGACTAGTGCGAAGGCGGCGGAGATCAGGCACAACTTCGTATTGATGCCTGGAGAGGGCGGTACACACGTCGACCAGGAAATCGACATCCGCCCCAGGGGCGTTCTCAGAATGGTTGCACCAGTCATGGCCCTGATGCTCAGACGCAGCGTCCAAAGCAACACGGACGCCCTGAAGACGTACCTAGAAAGCGGTGCCAACGCAGGCGGAGTCGCTCCAAGAGCCCAACACGTCGAGACGGGCGCCTGAACACCCGCTCATACCACGGCGTCCGGGTGCCGCGAGCATCGGGGCCCACCCATGAGTGCCCCCGACACGCCCGGAGCGGGAATATTCAGAAGCCTCGCATTGACGAGCCCATTCACCGCGAGGATGTCGTACTCCTGCGCCGACTTGGCCAGAATCGAAGCCCTTCCGTCCACAGCAACCGCACATCTGACAGAGCAGGGACGAAGCCGTTCCGTTTTTCTCGGCGCCCGCACAAGAACTGCGCTAGCCCTTGACTGTTGATTCCCCCGAAAAGCCGTCCCCCGAAAAGCCGTCCTCGCAGTGGCGTTAGGCAGCCTCCTCGACGGTGAGCTTGTAGCCGAGGCGCTCGAGGCGCTGAACGGAGCGGCGAAGGGTTGCCCGCCGGTCGCGTTCGTCGAAATAGTTGCTGCCGAGGTCTTCGTAGGTGGTGCCGTCGCGGATGATGCGGTAGGCGATGATCAGAATGCTGTGTGCCACCGCGACCAGTGCTCGTTTGCCGCCTCTCCTGGCCGATAGTCGGCGGTACTGTGCAGCCAGATAGGTGTGCTTGGCGTGCGTCGCGGCCCAGGCAGCTTCGACCAGGGTGGCACGTAGCGAGGGATTGCCTGGCCCGACATGGCTGCTGCGGCGCTTGCCAGCGCTCCCATGCAAAGTCAAGGTGGCGGGCGAGAGTTGGCGGAGTGGCGCTGTGCCATGCAAATGAGGTTTTGGCTGGTGTGTCAGGCTGCTCGAGCCACGGCCTTCAGCTTTCGCTGATAGAGGCGCTCTTCGAGGAACCAGTAGTCGAGCTGCTTCGTGAGCAAGACGTGGATGACGGTCAGCAGTTTGCGGGCGGTGGCGCAGATCGCTTTTCCGGAGCCCTTCTCGCGCTGCTTGCGACGGACGAAGGCGACCAGCGCGCCGTGGTCATTGGCCTTGAGCATTGCGAGGACCGCCTGGATCAACAGCGTGCGTAACAGCTTCCGTGCCTGCGTAGTGATCCCGCCGCGATGCTCCGTCTGGTTCGAGCGCCGCACGGAAGCCCCCAGACCAGCGTAGCCAACGAGCTTGCGAGCAGACGGGAACCAGTGCACGTCGCCGATCTCGGCCAGGACGCCGATCCCCGCGATCACACCCAGTCCACGAATTTGTAGTACGGTCGAGAGCCCGGGTAGATGCTTGCCAAGCCGGACGATTTCGCGCTCGAGGTCTACAAGCTCCGTCTCCACTGCTTCGAGTTGTCGTAGCGCCATGTCCAATAGCACACGATCGGTTGGAGCAATTCCCTCCATCTTCCGCAGCCGGGCGCGGCCACGTCCGGTGGCGAACACACTACGACTGACGCTGCGGCCATTACGGGCCAATGCAGCATGCCCCAGGTTCTTGCATTGAGTGGCCATTTTGTTCAGTGTGTCTCAGGCGGCGAACAATTCGCGCACATGCTGGATCTGCGCTGAAGGGATCGGAACCGTCGGCAAGTAATCGCCCCTGAGTCCCCGCGCGAGCTCAAGCGCGTCCCGCTGATCAGTCTTTTGCCTTGATTGGGCAATTGGCGCAAAACGCGAGGCGTTGACGACCACCACCTCGCCTACTGCGTCCCGAACCTGAGCCACGAAATACCAGACTTTGCGTCCCGCTTCAACCGCGATCCGGTCATCTCGGCGCAGTAGGCCGCGAATTTCTCGAGGCTGTGCGTGTCCAGGTGGAACTGTTCCACAGTGGACTCGCCGTCCTCCTCCAGGAAACACGTCACGAATTGATCCTTGTGCAAGTCAACCCCGACGCACCGCATCCTCATCCTCCGGCTGTGTGTTGTGTTCCCGCATGGGGACGCAACCCCGGCGTACCGCCGCACTCGCATCCGGACTCGAGGTCCATTCAGTGATTCGGATGAGGGCCTACGACCAAACTCTCGTACGGGCTCAAAGTCCCAGCGCAGGCATCGGCCCCTCCCTGCTCCCCACGCTCGCACGTGGGTCATGGTATTGCCGGGGTGCCCGAACTTTGTATCGCTGCTCTCGTCGTTGCTTGGACATACGCGCGCCCAGGATGCCAGGTGAGACCCGGTCGGAAAGCGGCTGACGTCGGTGCCAATCTCAGCCAGGGTTGGCCTGCGCCACCCGCGGCCCAACACCAGGAATCGTGTCTAACCGCTCGAGCAGGTCCTGGGATGGACGCAGCCTGAGCGTCGCCGACGCGCGTTAGTCGACGCTGATGGTCAGACCTTTTTCGACGGCCCAGGCCGCGATCTGAGCCCGCGAGCTGAACCCGAGTTTGGCGAAGATGTTGCCGATGTGCGTTTGGACAGTTCGATTGCCCAGGACAAGCGTCTCGGCAATCTCGCGGTTTGACTTGCCACGGGCGATGAGCGCAGCCACCTCGCGCTCCCGTGTCGTCAGCCCGCCGTAAACCGCCTTGATCTGGCGCAACGCCGTGGCGGGACGTCGGCGGGGAAGCTGTGCCATCGCGCTCGTCAGGAAGTGCGCCCGAAGTGACGTACCGCCCAGCGCGGGTTCGGGTTCGCCGGGCACATCCGCCGCGAGCCGCTCAATGATCGTGCGCGCCGCGTCGAATTCGCGCGCAGCCTCGGCGCGCCGCCCCTGGGCTTGAGCCAAGCGGCCCAAGGTCACTCGTGCGCGCCACACCAGAGGCCAGGAGCCGCGGCTGCTGGCCGCATCGACGACCGGTCTCAGGACGGCCTCCGCCTGCTCGGCGCGACCCATACGCCTGAGCGCCTCACCTCGCAGGAGCCAGACATAGGGGGAGATGAAGTCGGCGACGCCCGGGGTCGCGGTGGACACCAGCTCGTCGATGATCGCCAGCGCGCGGTCCCCCCGTCCTGATGCCAGGGCGAGCTCCACCTGACCGCGCAGGACAATCATGTGGGCGGGATTCATCGGAGCGCGCTCCGGCACAGCCAGAGCGTGGATAAGCGCGTCGACTCGGTCGAGGTCACCCTGCATCAAGCACGCCCCCGCCCGAACGGCGGTGACCAGTGCCGTCCAATACGCCGACCCGACGGCGTCGACGATGACCTGAGCACGGTCGAGCTCGCCATGTGTCAATTCGGGCGCGTGAAGCTCCAAATACACGCTCGCGAGCGACAGGTGGCTTGCCAGCATCCACTGGTGATGCTCGATCTCCTCGGCGATCGCCAGAGCGGTGCGAGCAGCCTGGACGGCCCGGCCGTACTCACCGCGTCCGGTCAGACAATACGCCTGGCCCACGAGCGCGAACGCCTCGCCGGCGCGCCAGTCGAGGCTGCGCGCGATCGCCACCGCCTCGTTAGCCCGACGGATCGTCACGCCCGCATCGACGGTCGACATCGCCATTGCTGAACCCGGATGATCGGTGCCCATTTGTGCCAGCATCACCAGCGAGGACACCAGACCCCTGCGGTTTTCCAGCTCGCGGAACAGCGTCGCGGCTCGCTCGTAGCACTCGACTGCGCGGAAGGCATCGCCGCTGTGCCCCGCCGCCAATCCGAGCAGGTCCATCGTCTCGGCGATACCCGAGCGATCCGTCGTCGCTTCGAAGATGGCAAGGGCCTCCTCGTGCAGGGGCAGCGCATCGCGTGGCCGACCCGTGTTGACCAGCCAATTCCCGACGCGATTGAGACTCCGCGCGATCAGCGCAGGCTCGGCCTGCGCGCGCGCTTGTGCCAAAGCCTGGTCGAAGTACAGTCCGACCCGGGCGTAGTCACGCGCAGCCCACAGGAACCCCAGGTCCATGAGCGACTGCCACTCGCCGTGCCGATCTCCGGCGGCGCGGGACTGCGCCAACGCTGCTTCGTAGTCCGCCTCCGCCGCCTCAAACTGCCCGAGCGTCTCGTACGCTTGACCACGCGCACGCAAGAGCCGCGACGGCGGCACGCCCGATGAATGCGTCACCGCCTCCAGCGCACGACCGAAGTGCTCCACAGCGGCGCGGGGAGCGTACACCGCTTGCGCTTGCTCACCCGCACGCTGCGCATACGCCAGGGCCTGCTGCCAATCGCCGGCCTCGAAGTAGTGGCGCGCAAGGGCAGCGACAGCCGTATCGTCGGACCGGTTTTCCTCGCGCTCCATGGCGGCAGCAACACGGGCATGCCAGGCCCGAAGCTCGCGCGTCAATAAGCCGACCAGCACCGACTGTCTGGTCAGCGCGTGCCGGAACGCGAACTGGTCGGGTTCTTCCTCGACAACGAAGTGGCTGGTGACCAACTCTTTCACGAGGCGCAGGAGCGTCGACTCATCGTGGCCGGTAACCTGCTCCAGGAGGGCGAAGTCGAACCGGCGCCCAACGACGGCGGCAGCCACGAGCAGCTCCTGAGCAGCCACGCTGAGAAGCCTGGCCCGCCGCTGAACGGCGTCGTGAATCGTGCGCGGGACCCGCAACTCATGAACGGGCAAGCGGTCCCAGACGCCGCCGCGGCGAAACACATCGCCGCCCGCGACCAGCGCCCCCAGCACTTCCTCGATGAAGAACGGGTTGCCGTCGGTCAGGGTGCAGATTGCGTCGAGGAAATCGCGCCGAACCGGCTCAGCCTGTCCGAACGTGCCGCGAATGAACAAGTCGACGTCATCCGGCTCGAGCGGGCTCAGATCGACCTCCATCGCCTGTCGCCTGCGCTCCAGATCCGCGAGTACGTGTTGGACCGCGGCCGGCGCTTCCTCAACGCGGTACGTGAGCATCAGGAGCAGTTGGCACTCTGCCGCGCGCCGAGCAAGGCCGCGGATGACCTCCAGGCTGTGCTCGTCACACCAGTGCAGGTCCTCCAGGATCAGCAGCGCTGGACCGGCCGCCGCGATCTCCGCGACCTGATCTATGTACGAGCGCGTGATCCTGCGACGCTCCTCCTGTGGATCGATGCTGGTGGCTGCCGTCAAGTTGCTACGGAGTCTCCCCAGATCGGGCTCAGTACGCAGGAGATCGAGGAACACGGCATAGGGAATCAAGTCATCTTGTTCGAAGCACGCGGCCTGCGCGACTACCATGCGTTGTTCCTCGGCCAGGATGGCCGTCTCGGAAGCCAGGCGGGTCTTGCCGATGCCTGCTTCACCCGCGACGATCAGCACCCGCCCATTCCGTGCCGCGGGTTGGCCCAGCCACCGCTGCACGAGCTCGAGCTCCTTGCGGCGCCCAACGATCGGGGAGCGTTCAAGGTTTGGAAGCACGCGCAGCCCTACCGGCAGGCGGCTGTACCGGCCTGCGCGCGGGATGTTACCCCTGAGTTGGTTCAGGCGGAACCGTCAGAATCCGCGACGCTACCGCCCAGTCCGAGGTGTTAGATGCCTGAGCTTGCGGAATGGACGAGCTCGCTCTCGTCAACAACGAGCCACCCGAGACTGACGGGCAAGAAGAGATTCACGTTACCGAGAACAGCGGCGTACCTCGAGGACACGCTCGACGCCGTCGCTGGCGCTGAGCAAACATCCACCCAGTACAGCCCGGCGCTGATTTGGCCGGAGTTCAGTGGATCAGGCATGGAGTGGCTTGCCTTGATAGGTCCACTTGAAGGGCTTGGCCATGGTGCGATTGAAGTAGGCGATGAAGGCGAGCACCTGGTGCTGCAGATAATCCACGGAGCGGAAGTCGCCGCGCCGTAGGAGCTTGCGCACCAGGATACTCAGCCAGATCTCGACCTGGTTCAGCCAGGACGCGTGCCTGGGCGTGTAGTGGACCACGATCGAATGGCTCGGATCGCTCAGAAATGCAGCCCGCGTGGCCTCGAGCCAGGACGCCCGAGCGCCCTTTGGTGCCCAGTTCGACACTGCTACCGGCCACTTCAGCGACGAAGCGCACCAAACTCGCCGAGCGGTGGTTGTCGAGGTTGTCGACCACGAAGTGCCACTCAGTGGCCGTCGGGTCGGTCGCGATCGTGCGCCGCACGTGCTCGACGAAGTCGGCCTCGGTACGGGTCGGACCACTCGAAGGCGCGAAGACCTGTCCGCTTGCCACATCGAAGTTGATGAAGAACGAGCAAGTGCCGTGGCGGATGTACTCGAACTCCCGCCGCGTCACCAGGCCTGACCGCGGCGGCAGGTCGGGCGCCAGCCGCTCCAGCGCTTGCACATGCGTCAACTCATCCGTGCTCACCGTGCGTTGGCCAGCCTCCGCTCTGGACTCAAGCGTGGCACCGCCCCAGGTCGAGGCGCGTCAGCCAGGCGTTGGCCGACGCCGACCTCAGCCAATGGGATCTGGTCCAACGCCACCCAACGCCGACGCCACAAGCCGGACCCGACACGAGCACGCGCGTTGGCTAACGAGCTTCAGCCCAATCTCGTGATCCTCGATCTCCTACTGGACGACGTAGACACGGGCTGGACCGTTCTAGACCAACTCGAGGCTGACACGGCGACCAGCCGATTGCCGGTGCTCTTATGCTCAGCCGATGAGCGATCCCTCGCGGCGAGTTGGGCCCGAGGATGACCAGGATGCCCAGAATGGCCACCGCGGCGGCAAAGCCCCAAGTCACCGCACCCAGGAGCGCGTCGTGCCGCGCAGCCACCGAACGCTGCTGGCAGGTCATGCTGGCCGGCGCGCGGGTGATCACGTTGTTGTCTCCGCGCGTCAGGCCAAGCAGCAGCTCGTGCAGCGCGGTTATGGCCTGCTGCAGCAGGTTCGCCAGTGTGTCGCGGATCAGATTGCTGACATTGGACGGACAGAGCATCTCCGCCAGGCCCGCCAAGGGATTCGGGATCCAGGGCAGGGGCGGCCAGCGCGGTGCCTCCGCCCCAGACCAGCACGCCAATCAGTGCGGCGAGGGCCGCAGCCTGCACCACGCCGCGTAGCGTACGGACCGTCGGCAGGTCATAGGAAAGAGCGGGCGGGGTCTGGCCGATGACATTGGCACGCCCGCCAAGAAGCCCTTCCAGCAGACCAACGCCGTTGCCGTTTGCCCCCGAACAAGACCGGTCAGCGCGCCAATGAACACGGTCCCACCCCACGCAGTTGGGTCGGCCAGGAAGGTAGACAGTCCAGAATCGCTGCCCCGGAGCGACAGGCGCGTCGCCTCGTCGGACAGTAGAGCCGCTGATGTTGCTATTGCTGAGGGACTAGCGTTGCCGGTCTGTGGGTCAGGACTCGGTTGCGCCGCTACGGGGCTGGCGAGCAGTCGAGCGAACCCGACGAGTAGTGCCAGGCCAATCGCGGAGGTGCGCCGACGCCGACTCGTGTTTGCCTTAGGCTCGTGCGTGCATCTGAACGGCGTCGGCACCGGCGGCCCTCCCTCGCGACTGAAGCGGCAGGCTCTGGCAGCCAGTCTGAAATCCCGCCCGGCGGTGCCGACAGCGTTCTTGACGGGCAAGCTCGAGCAATGTACGCGGCGCGGCTGGCTGAGCTCGACCATGAGATCGCGGAGGCAGACGCCGCCCACGATTCGCTCCGCTCCGAGCAGGCGTGCGCCGAGCGGAAAGCACTCATCCATGAGCTTGCCGCGGCGGCCGGCCTCGGCAGGCGGCGCCGTCGCCTCGGCGACGAGACGGAGCGAGCACGTAAAACAGTCGGCGCCCGCATCCGCGACGTGCTCAGGCGGATCGAACGAATTCACCCCGAGTTAGCCCGCCACCTCCGAACCACCATCAGCACCGGCACGATGTGTGTCTACGCGCCAACGGATGACTGCCGGTGGCTTGTGCATTGAATTCGAGCGAGCCCAAATCGTCGTTCAGGTGCCTTCCTTGACCTCGTAAATCTCGTCGGCAACGAGGCCGTGCGCTTCTCGATGGACTCGAATGGCAGCCTCCTTGTCGGGCGCCTCGGCCAGGCAGAAGATCTTGCCCGTTCCCTCATCCAGCCAATACCTGACGTACTTCACCCCATATTGAGGCTGGACCCGCAGGTCCTTCTGGTGGGCGCCGGCGACCGCCTCGGCCGTCGCGCCGCTTACTGTGTGCACATCCATAAACAGGGGCATGTGCTCCATCCTTTCCGGATCCAAAGTTGTGCGGCTTACAGAACGACCACCGGAACGCGTTGAATGGCGTTGTTGCCCATACCTCGGGCGGTCCAAAAGGGCTGTACCGGTTGCTCCTGGCCGGCTGTATCGCGCGCACGACTGCACAGCTCATGGGGCCCAGGTGTCTCCGCGGACCACACCCAGCGCCATGCTTGCCAGGCGTGCGCGCTGGTGGGTGGCTCGAGGTCCGCATCGGCCCATGTCGCCCCGCCATCCGCGCTCACGGACACGCTGTCGATAGTTGAGCGCCCGGACCACGCGCGGCCCATGATCTCGTGGTTGCCCCGATGGACAATTCGTGTGCGGGTGAGAAATTCTGGCGTGCCGGGTGGGATCAGCAGCGAACGCACGCGCATCAGCGATACGGGCGTGCCGCGCTCGCTACGCGACGAGCTATAGCGATATGCCGCCTGCTGGTAGCCCTCGAATGGGCGGTCGACGACCTCGATCCAGCCCAACCACTTGACCGATGCCATGCCATACCAGCCGGGAACAACCAGCCGCAGCGGAAAACCATGTTGCGGCTCGAGCGATGCGCCGTTCATCGACCAGGCAAGCAGCGCCTCACCGCGCCGCACCTCTTGCACGGACAGGCTGCGCTGATAGTCCTGCTCCACCCTGCCCTCTATGCCATGGTCATGTCCGGTGAAGACGACCTCGCATGCGGCGTCATCAACGCCGGCCTCATCAAGCACCGCTTGCAAGGGGATGCCAGTCCAGTCGGCGGTTCCGACGGCGCCACTCAGCCACGGCTGGCTGATGGGGCGGGGCTGGAGGAAGGCCCGACCGTCGCCGGCACACTCGAGCGTTACGCGCATGGTGTGAGAGGGGCGGCGTTTCAGTTCGGCCAAGCTCAGGCTGAGCGTTCGATTCACCCGTCCAGTGATGGCCAGGCGGTACGTCGCTGCGTCGAGGAACGGAATGTCGTAGTGCGTCAGCGTGTAGTGCAGACCAGTCGGCGTGCGTTCAGAACGTAGCGCCTCCAGTGGTAGCGCCCGGTTGCGCAGGGCGAGTTGCAGCTCCTCCGGGTGCAGGAGTCGGCCGGACTCGAGCCCGGAGGAGTCGCTCCCAGCAGTAGGCAGACACTGCGCAGATCCCGGCGCTGATAGCAGCGTCACAGCCATGCCTCGTATCGCGGCCCGTTCGGCGGTACCCTGCCTGGCGCCATAGCCGCAGTATCAGCCTCGCAACTCGACCCCACCATGACGCGAATACCGAACGAGTTGACCGATCTTCCAGACCGTGCGGCACGCCCTGCGCCGGTCGATCTGCTCATTGACGTGCTGGCCGCGGTGCGCCTGGCCGGCGCTATCTTCCTGCGCGCCGAGTACACCTCGCCGTGGGCCTACGAGTCTCCGCCGTCAGATGCGCTCACCAGCCTCCTCAGGCCGGGCGCCAAGCGGCTGATTCTGTTCCACATCATCGCGGAGGGCAGTTGCTGGATCACGGTGAGCCAGGGCGACCGGCTACAGGTCAGTGAAGGTGACGTGGTTGTTCTCCCGTATGGCGAGCAGCACA
>WNGA01001664.1_pt1 | contig 34436 bp, 30 predicted proteins | sample 5400061 | NCBI WGS metagenome assembly WNGA01 (sample SAMN13153366, study PRJNA577476) | soil metagenome | isolation source: 100 cm soil or saprolite under grassland replicate 2 | place: USA:California | collected 2016-06-15 | reverse complement strand
CGCGCCGAGGCCTGGCTCTCGATCGGCGGCGGCGCGAGCGCCGTCGGCTACTTCCCCAACCACTGGTCGGATCCGATCGGCGACGAGATCACACGGACGAACCGCGAGATCAAGGCGCTGACGCCAGCCTTGCTCGCGCCCACCGTGAACGTGCAGTCGGACAACGGTGCGGTCCGCGTGTCCGCGCGAACCCTGAACGGTGCGCTGTACGTGATCGCGGTCAACACCAGCGAGACGACACTGCAGGCGAAGATCTCGCTCGAAGGAATCGCCGGACGGTCGGCAACGGTGTTCGGCGGGGGACAGGCCGTCGGCGCCGACGACCAGGGCTTCTCCGACACGTTCGGTCCCCTGGCCGCCCGTGTTTATGTGATTCCTCCCGCCGGCTGGTAGGAGCCCGCCTCTGCGTGGCGAAGTCGCCGCCATGGCGCGCCGCCGCAAGAAGCGCACGCTCAGACCACGCCTGCCTTCGCGCGTCCGCAAGCGCGGGCGCAAGCGCAAGCTCAAGAGCGAGCAGCACCTCGAGCTGACCGGGCTCGGGCTCCTTGCGCTCGGCGCCTTCCTCGCCTCGATCCTGTATCTGGGCTGGAGCGGAGGCATGGTGGGCGGCTGGATCGAGGATGCGTTCACAGCCACGATCGGCGACGCCGCCTACGTCGCTCCGGTCGCATTCGTCGCGGTCGGGGCGCTGATGGTCGCGCGGAGCGCGCTCGTCGACGTCCGACCGTTCCGCACCGGGATCGTCGTGACGAGCTTCGGCCTGCTCGGCACGCTCGGCTCGGCCCACGGCGGCGCCTTCGGGCGTGGCTTCCAGAAGCTCTTCGGCTTGCTCGTCGGGAACACCGGTACCACGATCGTGGGCATCCTCGCGCTCGCGATCGGATCGCTGCTGCTCTCGGGCGCCTCCGCGGGTGCGCTCGTCCGCCGCTCGGGACACGCAGTCCGCCGCGCGCACAGCCGGGCGCGGCGCGCACTGCCGGCCGAGCACACGCGGCCCGCACCTGTCATCCAGCTCCGCCCGCACGAGCCTCCCGTCGACGCGGTGCACGACTTTCCGGACGTCGTCGGCGAGAACCAGCCGCCGCCGCTCCTGATCGACCCGGTCTCGTCGGAGAATCCGGACCAGCCGAGCCTCTTCGACGTCGGCACGGTCGAGACGCACGAGGAATACCACCTGCCCGACCGCGCGATCCTTCACCGTTCGCCCCCCGCGAGCGAGCTCTCTGCGGACGTCGCGGAGCGAACCGCCGCCGCGCTCGTGCAGACGCTCGCGCACTTCGGTGTCGAGGCGACCATCGTCGGGCAGATCTCGGGGCCGCGCGTCACGCGTTACGAGCTGCGGCTTGCGCCGGGAACGAAGGTGTCGAAGGTCGCAGCGCTCAAGGACGATCTCTCCTATGCGCTGGCAACGACCGAGATCCGCATCCTCGCGCCGATCCCCGGCAAGCAGGCGGTCGGGGTCGAGGTTCCGAACCTCTCCCCGAACCTCGTTACGCTCGGGGACATCTTCGACGATCTTCCCGCGACCGCGAGTCCGCTCGCGGTTTGGCTCGGCAAGGACATCTCCGGCACCGCCGTCTGGACCGACCTCGCGCGCATGCCGCACCTGCTGATCGCGGGGACGACCGGATCGGGAAAGTCGGGCTGCATCAACACGATCCTGACCTCTGTGCTCCTGCGCTCGACGCCGGACGAGGTGCGGATGATCCTGATCGACCCGAAGCGGATCGAGCTCGGCTTCTACGAGTCGATTCCGCATCTGCTCACGCCGGTGGTCTCGAGCCCCAAGCAGGCCTCCGCCGCCCTGACCAACATCGTCGCGGAGATGGAGCGGCGCTACGAACGGTTGTCCGCCGTGCGAGCGCGCAACCTCGCCGAAGCGAACCGGACGCTACGCCAGCGCGGCGAGCAGCCGATGCCGCACCTGCTCGTCGTGATCGACGAGCTCGCCGATCTGATGATGATCTCGCCGCAAGACGTGGAGGACGCCGTGATCCGCCTCGCGCAGAAGTCGCGCGCGGTGGGCGTGCACCTCGTGCTCGCGACGCAGCGCCCATCGGTCGACGTGATCACCGGGATGATCAAGGCGAACGTGCCCTCGCGGATCGCCTTTGCCGTCTCCTCCCAGACCGACTCGCGCGTGATCCTCGACCAGGCCGGCGCCGAGAGCCTGCTCGGCCAGGGCGACATGCTCTTCAAGCCGCTCGGCACGTCGCGGCTCCAGCGCGTCCAGGGTGCCTACGTCTCGGAGGAAGAGATCGCCCTGGTCGTCGACCAGTGCCGCCACCAGCGCGAGCAGGAGCTCGACGAGTCCCTCCTCGAGCTGCCGGAGGTCTTCGCCGAGGACGTCGACGGCGACGACGGAGAGTTCGATCCCGACGAGGATCCGCTGCTGGAGAAGGCGATCGACGTCGTCGTGCAGACGCAGACGGCGTCGGTGTCGCTCCTGCAGCGCCGCCTGCGCGTCGGTTACACGCGGGCGGGACGGCTGATCGACATGCTCGAGCGGCGGGGGATCATCTCCGGCTACGAGGGCTCGAAGCCCCGCCGCGTCCTCGTCGCCGACACCGAGCAGATCGTCTCGTAATCCACAGGCAGGCCGAACGGCGAAGGCGGTTCCGCGTACGGCCGAACCGCCGAGCCGAGCCTAGTCTCGAGGCTTCGTCCGGGCCTAGCTCCGAGCGAGCCGGAGCCCTTCGAGGCCCCAGATCACGAACGCACCCGTTCGTCGGGGTTCCTCGACGAGCTCGAAGTCAGGCCACAGGCGGCGCAAAGCGTCGACGCTCGCCTCGAGCTCGACGCGCGCCAGCGGTGCGCCGATGCAGGCGTGATTTCCGCCGCCGAAGCCGATGTGCTGCGCGGCGTTCACCCGGCCGACGTCGAACTCGTCCGGCCGCTCGAAGACCCGCGGGTCGCGGTTCGCCGCCCCGAAGAGCATCGCGATCTTCGCCCCGCGTGGAATCGGCGTGTCGCCGATCGTGAAGTCGTCCGTCAGGACCCACCGCTCGAAGAGCTGCAGCGGAGGGTCGAATCTGATCATCTCCTCGCTCGCCGTTTGGGCAGAAACGGCACCGTCGACGCGCCGCCACTGGTCCGGATGACGCGCGAACGCGAGCATCCCGTTTCCGAGCGTGTTGACGGTCGCTTCGTGCCCGGCATTGAGGAGCACGATTACCGTGCTCACGATCTCGTCATCCGAGAGCCTGGCACCGTCGACGCGTGCCTCGACGAGGGCCGTCACCATGTCGTCGCTCGGGCTGGCGCGTCGCTCGCGGATCAACCCGAGAACGTACTCCTGAAACTCCGCCGCTGCACGGTTCGCCGAGACGGCCGCGTCGACGGGGACCTCGAACTCATACATCTTGACCATGCGATGCGACCAATCGAGCAGGTTGCGGTGGCGGTCGAGGGGCACACCGAGCATTCGGCAGATGACGGCGATCGAGTACGGCTGCGCGTAGTCGTAGAGCAGCTCCATCTCGCCGGCTTCGACGAGGGGCTCGAGGAGGTCGCGCGCGAGCGCATGCGCCGGCTCACGCAGCGCCTCGACGCTGCGGGGTGTGAACGCGGCCGCGACGAGCTTGCGGATGCGCGTGTGATCCGGCGGCTCGAGCCAGAGGAGGCTCCAGCGCTCCGTGTCCCAGAAGGCCTGCCAGCGTGGATCGAGCGGGGGGACGCCGATCTCCTCGGGCGTCATCACATGACGGAAGTTCCGGCCGAGCCGCTTGTCGCGGAGGCACGCGCGGATATCGTCGTGGCGGGTGACGAACCAGCGCTCCCACACCGGGTCGTAGAAGACACGGGCGCTCTCGCGGAGGCGGGTCAGCGTGGGGTAGGGGTCCTCCAAAAACCGCGCGTCCGTCGGGTCGAAGGCGAGTGTGTCCGTCGCCGCCACGGCCTAACCATAAGCCGGAAACGGCGTCTTAGGTGACGGCAGGGGCGGCAGGCAGTAGCATCGCCCCGTGTTCCAGAGGGTCTCTAGGAGGAGGGAGATGTGAGCAAGCATCGACTGCTGCCGTTCACTCTGGCAGCGCTTGTGGCAACGGTGCTGACGGTCGTCGGCTTCGTCGGGAGCGGGGCGGCGGCACCGGGCGCAACCTTCAAGGCTGCGCTTGTCAGCGACGTGGGCCGCTTCAACGACAAAGGCTTCAACCAGAACCAGCTGGTCGGCCTGAAGCTGGCAAAGGCGAAGCTGAAGATCCAGATCGGAACGGCGGAGTCGACGTCCGACAAGGACTACGTCCCGAACTTCACGACGTTCGCCGCGCAGAAGTACAACATCGTGATCGGCGCTGGCTTCCTGCTCACCGACGCGGAAAAGCAGGTCGCGGACCAGTTCCCGAGCGTGAAGTTCGCGATCACCGACGTCGATGTGACGGCGGCGCCCTATAACGGCCGGCAGACGCCGAACATCATGGGCTCGCAGTTCTCGGTGGAGCAGAACAGCTACCTCGTTGGATGCCTCGCCGCGCTGATGGCGAAGAAGGCCGGCGGCAACACGATCAGCGGCGTCGGCGGCATTCCGATTCCGCCGGTCAAGCAGTTCTTCGCGGGCTACCTTCCCGGAGCGAAGAAGTGCGTCAAGGGCATCAACGTGAAGATCGACTACTCGGGCTCCTTCACCGAGCAGGACAAGTGCAAAGCCCTCGCGCTCAACCAGATCGCCGCCGGATCCAAGGTCGTCTACAACGTGGCCGGCCCGTGCGGATTCGGCACGCTGAACGCAGCGAAGGAGAAGCGCGTCTGGGGGATCGGCGTCGACGTCGACCAGTCGTACCTCGGTCCGCACATCCTGACCAGCGCGATCAAGCGCGTCGACCTTTGGGTCTACCGTGTCTGCAAGGCGGCCAAGAACGGCACGTTCCGCGGCGGGACGGACATGCGGTTCACCCTGAAGAACGCCGGGGTCGGAGTAGGGAAGATCAGCAAGAAGGTGCCGAAGGCTTACATCGCCAAGATGAACGCCCTCAAGAAGCAGATCATCAGCGGCAAGATCAAGATCCCGACGAGCACATAGTCAGGGCTGCTGTCTGATTCAGAAGAAGGCGGGCCTCAGGGCCCGCCTTCTTCGTACCGGCTTAGAATCGTCGCGATGGACGATCGGCCCGTCCTCGAGGTTCGCGGGATCACGAAGAGGTTCCCGGGCGTGCTTGCGAACGACCACGTCGATCTCGACGTGCGGCGCGGTGAGGTGCACGCTCTCCTGGGGGAGAACGGCGCCGGCAAGACGACGCTGATGAACATCGTCTACGGCCTCTACAACGCGGACGAGGGCGAGATCCTGTTGAACGGTGAGCGTGTCGAGTTCGCGTCGGCGCGCGATGCGATTCGGAGCGGGATCGGGATGGTGCATCAGCACTTCATGCTCATTCCCGTGATGACCGTCGCAGAGAACATCGTGCTCGCGAACGAGCCAGTGCGAGCGGGCTTGCTGCTCGACGAGGCGGCGGCGGAGAAGCGCGTGGAGGAGGTCGCGCGCACGTTCAAGTTCGCCGTGGATCCGCGCGCCCGAGTCGAGAACATCACCGTCGGTCAGCAACAGCGCGTCGAGATCATGAAGGCCCTCTACCGCAACGCCGACATCGTCATCCTCGACGAGCCGACTTCAGTACTGACGCCGCAGGAGGCGCAGGAGCTGTTCCAGATCCTCAGGACACTCACGCAGGAGGGGATCTCGGTCATCTTCATCAGTCACAAGCTCAAAGAGGTTCTCGAGATCGCGGACCGTATCACGGTCCTGAGACGGGGAAAGAAGATCGAGACCATTCCACGCGCAGAGGCGACCGAGGCGGGCCTCGCGCGGGCGATGGTGGGACGGGAAGTCCTGCTCCGGGTCGAGAAGCAGCCGCCGACGGTGGGAGACCCAGTCCTGCATGTTGATGAGCTCCACGTGTACGACGACCGCGGCCTGCACGCGGTTCGCGGTGTGACGTTCGAGGTGCGTGCCGGCGAGATCGTCGGCATTGCCGGCGTTGACGGGAACGGACAGACGGAGCTAATCGATGCGATGGCGGGACTGCGGCGCCCCGCGTCGGGCCGGGTCCTCGTCGGGGGGCGAGAGCTAACGACTGCGAGCGCGCACGCCCACCTGCAAGCGGGGCTCGGTCACATCCCCGAGGACCGCCATCGACGTGGCCTGGTCCTCGAGTTCTCGCTCGCGGAGAACCTCGCACTGCACGACTTCGACGAAGCGCCTTTCTCCCGCTTCGGCTGGTTGTGGCCGCGGCGGATCGTCAACTGGGCGCGCCGTCTGCTGCGGGAATTCGACGTCCGCGGAGGCGGGCCCGAAACGCGAGCGTCGGCGCTGTCGGGCGGTAACCAGCAGAAGGTTGTGGTCGCACGCGAGGTGACGCGTGACCCGCGAGTGCTGATCGCCGCGCAGCCGACGCGAGGTCTCGACGTGGGCGCGATCGAGTTCGTGCACCGCCGGCTCGTCGAGCAGCGCGACAGCGGCAAGGCCGTGCTGCTCGTGTCGCTCGAGCTCGACGAGATTCTGTCGCTTTCCGATCGGATCCTCGTCATCTACGAGGGACAGATCGTCGGCGCGTTCACGCCCGACGTTCCGGAGGAGGAGCTTGGGATCGCGATGACGGGAGGCACGAGGGGGGAGGCAGTAGCGTGATCGGAGTCATGCCTCCCGTCATTCGCGGGGGAAGGGCTTCGGGAAACCGGGAGGTTTCCCGCCTCTTGCTCCTCGCCGCGTGCGACGCGATGACCGGCGGTGGGCGCGTAGAGGCCGCATGACGGAAGAGCTGGTCCCGCCGGCCGGCGACGACATCGAGGAGCCGCCGCACGCGGAACCCGCCGGCTATGCGCCGAGCGTCGCGGAACGGTTTGCGCTGTACCAGCGCGCGGGCGGGATCATCACGCCGGTCCTGACGGCGGTGTTTGCCTTTGCGATGGGCGGAGTGGTCGTCGCGGCCACGGGCCACAACCCCTTCCTGACGTACAAGGCGATCTTCAACGGGACGGGACTGAACTGGTTCTTCCACGTCGGCAACCATCACATCGACATCCCGTTCACGAACCACCACGTCTGGTTCCCGTGGAATACCGCCGCCGACATCGCGGATCCGCACTACAGCGTCGCTGCCAACAGCCTCGCGCAGACGCTGCTGTACGCGACGACGCTCGTTCTCACCGGATTATCGGTCGCGTTCGCGTTCCGCTGCGGCCTGTTCAACATCGGCGGCCAGGGTCAGTACCTCGCCGGTGCGATCAGTGGCGTCTACGTCGGATCGCGCTTCGTCGGCATGGGCGGGTCTGGACACATCCTGCTCGCGATCGTGCTCGCCTCGCTTGCGGGTGCCTTCTGGGGAGCGATCGCCGGATTCCTGAAGGCGACGGTCGGTGCGCACGAGGTGATCACGACGATCATGCTCAACTGGATCGTCATCTGGGTCGGTCAATACCTCTTCGGGATCGGCGGCCCCCTCCAGAACCACGTCGACAAGACCGTCCCGAAATCCGATCCGGTTGCGGAGAACGCGCACCTCTCGGTGTGGTGGGGCAACCCGCACCTGCAGGGCCTGCACATCGGTTTCTTCATCGCCGTCGCAGGGCTGATTGTCTTCTGGCTCGTCCTCAACCGCACGACGCTCGGCTACGAGATCCGTGCGGTCGGCTTCAATCCCGACGCAGCGCGCTACGGCGGCATCAGCGTCGCGCGCAACTACGTCGTCGCGATGGCAATCGCCGGCACGTTCGCGGGTCTCGCCGGCGGCATCGACGTGCTCGGCTATGCGTTCCGGCTCGACGTGCTCGACATCCAGGTCTCGAACGTCGGCTTCATCGGAATCGCAGTCGCGCTGCTCGGGCGGAACAAGGCCGTCGGCGTCGCGCTGTCGGCAATGCTGTTCGGCGCCCTGATCACGGGGACGTCGACGCGGAACCCCGGGTTAGCGGAGGTCTTCGACCCCCGGTTCGCCGGCAACTTCAGCACGATGATCCAGGCGCTCGTGCTCCTGTTTATCGGTGCCGACGTCCTCATCATCTATCTCTGGCGGGCGCGCCGGAAGCTCGGCCTCACACGCAGTCCGCAGGCGGCTGAAGGGCCGACGGTATGACGACTGCGCGCCTCGAGCCGGACCGGGTCACTCGCTGGGCGCTGTCGGCGCGCAATGTCGGAGTGGCGGGCGTCGTGCTCGGCCTGCTGGCGTTCTGGCTCGCGTTGCCGCCCGTCGTCGCGCGTAGCGGCGTGTGGCCCGTCGTCGCGGGAATCCTCGCCATCGCAGCCGGCATCTGGTGCATCACGCGTGGGGTGCCGAAGCTCGGCTGGGGTGCAGTCGTCGTCGGTGTCCTCGGCATCCTGTTCGGCCTGCTGGCGACACGCGCGAGCGAGGGCAATCTGAACTCGGTTGTCGTCTGGGGTCCGCTGCTGGCGAACATGTTCTTGTGGGCGACGCCGCTCACGTTCGCCGCGATCGGCGGGATGTTCTCCGAGCGCAGCGGCGTCGTGAACATCGGCCTCGAAGGGATGATGCTGTCCGGCGCGTTCTTCGGCATCCTCGGGGCCGACAAGCTCGGATCGTGGGAGCTCGGGCTCGTGTGCGCGATGGTCTCCGGGGGTATGCTCGCCCTGATCCACGCGTTCATGGCGATCCAGCTGCGCGCGGACCAGATCGTCAGCGGGACCGCGATCAACTTCCTCGCCCTCGGCGTGACCGGCTACTTCTACATCGACGTGTACGGCTCGAACGGGACGCCTGGTACCGGCATTCCCGCGATCCCGGACGTGCATCTCGGCTTCCTGGGCAAGGGCTTCGTTGGACAGGTCTTCGGGGATCTCAATCTGATGGTGTGGCTGATGTTCGCGCTGATCCTCGTCTCGTACGTCGTCATGTTCAGAACGTCGATCGGCCTCCGCATCCGGGCGGTCGGCGAGCATCCGCGCGCGGCCGACACCGTTGGCATCTCCGTGTACGGAGTGCGCTACGGCGCCGTGGTGCTCTCGGGAGTCATCGCGTCGCTCGGTGGTGCGTTCCTCTCGATCGGCTACACCCACTCGTTTACGGAGAACCTCACCGCAGGCCGAGGCTTCATCGGGCTCGCAGCGCTGATCTTCGGGAATTGGCGCCCGTTCGGCGCATTCGCGGCCGCGCTGCTCTTCGGTTTCTCGACCGCGCTCCAGTTCCGTGTCGGTTCCGTGTGGGGCGGAGTCGGGACGGTTGTCCAGGCCCTTCCGTACCTGCTCACCTTGATCGCCGTCGCCGGAGTGATCGGTCGGTCGATCCCGCCCGCGGCGATCGGACGACCGTACAAGAAGCAGTAGCAACCGACGGGCCTACATAGAATCGGCCGCATGGGAGAGGGGCCCGAAGCTCGCGCGCCCCTCGACGAGGCGCCTGAGGGTTACGCCGGCGGCCTTGCGCAACGCTTTGCGTTTTACCAGCGCGCCGGCGGGATTCTCACTCCCGTCACAACGGCGCTGCTCGCCTTCTTGATCGGAGGAATCGTCGTCGTCGCCACCACGGGGCACAACCCCCTGACGACGTACAAGGCGATCTTCGACGGGACGGGACTCAACTGGCTGTTGAGCTTCGGCAGCCACCACATCGACATTCCGTTCACGAGCCACCACGTCTGGTTCTGGTGGGACACGGACACTGACGGCATCGCGGCGTACAACCTGATCCAGACGCTCGCAGTGGTGACACCGCTGATCCTCACCGGGCTCGCCGTCGCCTTCGCCTTTCGCTGCGGGCTCTTCAACATCGGCGGCCAGGGCCAGTACGTCGTCGGCGCGGTCGTCGGCGTCTGGGTCGGCTCGTCCTTTCCACAGCTGGGGCACTTCCCGCACCTGCTACTCGCGATCGTGCTCGCGTCGCTCGCGGGCGGGCTCTGGGCTGCGGTCGCCGGCGTGCTCAAGGCGGCCGTCGGAGCGCATGAGGTGATCACGACGATCATGCTCAACTGGATCGCGTACTGGGCCGGTAGCTACGCGTTTGGCCGCGGCGGTCCGCTGCAGAACCACACCGATCGCTCGCTCCCGATCTCACCGGAAATCCATGCGAACGCCAAGCTGCCGGTGTTCTGGGGCGAGGGGCAGGAGGGTGTCCACGTCGGTTTCTTCGTCGCCCTTGCGATGCTGGTCGTGTTCTTCTTGATCCTCAATCGGACGACCGTCGGGTACGAGGTGCGCGCCGTGGGCTTCAACCCCGATGCCGCGCGGTACAGCGGCATCGGCGTCGCGCGGAACTACATCCTCGCGATGGCGGTCTCCGGGTCGTTCGCGGGACTCGCCGGCGTCCTCGAGATCCTCGGGCGGCAGTACCAGCTCGGCGTCGCGGACGTGCAGGTGTCGAACATTGGCTTCATCGGCATCGCCGTTGCCCTGCTCGGGCGCAACACCGCAGCTGGCATCGGCCTGTCGGCTGTGCTCTTCGGCGGGCTGATGACCGGAACGTCGACGCGCAGCCTCGACCCTCACGTCTTCCCGCCCGAACTCGCCGACAACCTCGCCGTGATGATCCAGGCGCTCGTCCTGCTCTTCGTCGGAGCGGACATTCTCGTCCTCTACCTGTGGCAGGCACGCAGGCGTCTTCGCCTTCGAGGGCGGAAGGCAGCAGTGGAGCAAGCATGAGGGCGGCCGCCGCAGCGCCCTTCCCGTCCGCGCTGCCCCGCTGGGTGGCAATCGCCGGCATCGTGCTCGGCGCGGCTGCCTTCTGGCTGGCCATCCCGCCGGTCAGCGCGCGTGCACCATGGTGGCCCGTCCTCGTCGGGCTGCTCGCGGTCGCCGCCGGCATCTGGGCCGTAACGCGTGGGATCCGGCGTCCGGCCTGGGGGGCGGTCGCCGTCGGAGTCCTCGGGATCGGGCTCGGACTGCTCGCCACACATTCGAGCGCCGAGCACCTCGACCAGGTCGTGGTGTGGTCGGCTCTCGCTACCGCGATGCTCGCCTGGGCGACGCCGCTGACATACGCCGCGATCGGTGGCATGTTCTGCGAGCGGAGCGGCGTCGTGAACATCGGCCTCGAAGGGATGATGCTCTCCGGCGCGTTCTTCGGCGTGCTCGGCGCGGACAAGCTCGGCTCGTGGGGGTGGGGGGTGCTGGTCGCGCTCGTCGCCGGTGGCGTTCTCGCGCTCGTGCACGCCGTCTTCGCCGTGCACTTGCGCGCAGACCAGATCATCACCGGTACCGCGGTGAACTTCCTCGCTCTCGGCGTCACGGGTTACTTCGCCGTCAAGATCTACGGGGCGAACGGGACGCCGGGAGACCTCCCGCGCATCCCGAACGTCGACGAGCACACCGCCGTCGTCGGTCCGCTCTTCCACCAGATAGCGCGGATCCCATTCATCGGCGACGTGTTCGGACAGCTGAACCTGATGATCTGGCTCTCCTTCCTGCTCGTCCTCGCCTCGTACGTCGTCATCTTCAAGACGCCGATCGGGCTCCGCATTCGGGCGGTCGGCGAGCACCCGCGCGCCGCCGACACGGCCGGAATCTCGGTCTACGCTCTGCGCTATGCGGCGACAGTCGTGTCCGGCATGCTCGCGGCGCTCGGCGGTGCGTACCTCGCGGTCGGATTCGTCGGCTCTTTTAACCTGGACATGATCAGAGGCCGTGGTTTCATCGCGCTCGCCGCCGTCATCTTCGGCAACTGGCGCCCGTTCGGCGCGTTTGCGGCCGCGTTGCTCTTCGGAGGCTCGACCGCGCTCTCGTTCCGACTCGCGCAGCCATGGGGGAACGCGTCCGTCCTCTTCCAGGCCCTTCCCTACGTCCTGACCCTGATCGCGGTGGCCGGTGTGATCGGCCGCTCGAACCCGCCCGCGTCCGCTGGCCGCCCCTACGTCAAGCAGTAAGGCGCCGACTGGGCGGCGCCGCCTAGAGGCTGTGCGGGCTTTGCCCGCGCAGCCGTCTAACCAACGTTCTCGGAACGACACCAACGGTGGCCACCATCAACGCAGCGAATAGAGCGCGGTCCTGGGTGGCGCTGCTGCTCGGATGCGCGGGCCTCCTGACGCTGCCCGCGGCGATCGAGGTCACGCGCCGCTCGAAACGGATCGAGCTGCTGGATGCCTCCTACGCAATCCCGCTCGCCTTCCTGCTCGGCCTCGTCGCCCTCGTCATGGCCCGGCGGGCACGACACAACCTGCGCTGGCTGCAGCTCAGGGAGGCGGGAACCGGGGTTGCGAGCACGGCCGTGATCGTGGGCGCGCTCGCCCTCTGCCTCGCGCTGACCGCTGCTCTCTCGGTCGGGTTCTACGAATTGGTCCTGCTCTACCAGCACTCGCGGTAATCGCTCTACAATGGGACGCCGCCGTGTTCGAGATTGGGAACAGCCTTCGAGAGGCGCGCCTGCGCCAGGGTCTCGACTTCCCCGAGATCGAGCAGGGGACGAAGATCCGCGCCAAGTATCTGCGCGCCCTCGAGGACGAGCAGTTCGAGGTTCTGCCCGCACAGACGTACGTCAAGGGCTTCCTGCGCTCGTATGCCGAGTACCTCGGCCTGGACGGGCAGCTCTACGTCGACGAGTACAACTCGCGCTTCGTCGTGGGGGAGGAGGAACCGCCCTCGCGCCCTAGACGCTCGGCCCCGCCCTCGCGGGGCGTACGCGTCCAGTCACGCGTCGTCTTTCTGACGCTGCTGGGGATCGCAGCGGTGACCGCGCTCGTGATCGTCGCCTGGACCCGCGGGGAACCGCAGAAGGAGGAGCCCGTCGGCCTGGGCAGCTCGCAGACGCCCCCGACGGTAACGCCGAAACGCCCGGCCGTGGCGAAGAAGGTCGTGCGCCTGCTCGTAACCGCACAGCGCGGTTCCTGCTGGCTGCAGGTGCACCGCGGCTCGGCGACGGGCAGGATCCTCTTCCAGGGCACGCTGGAGTGGGGGCAGAAGCAGCTCTTCACCGGCCGCCGTCTCTGGATCACGCTCGACCGCCCCGAGAATCTCACCACCGTTCTGAACGGCCGTCTCCGCCGCCTGCCGGTCGGCGGGGTCAAGACGCTGATCGTGACGCCGCGCGGGATCCGTCCCGCCGTTTGACCCGCCCGCGGGCTTTCATCGTCGTCACCGGCAGTGAGCTCGTCCGCGGCGACCGCGCCGACCTGAACGGCCCCTTCCTCGCCTCGGAGCTGCTCCGGCTCGGGCTCGAGCCGGCACGGATCGTGATCGTCGGCGACCGCGAGGGGGAGCTCCTCGAGGCCCTCGGCGAGGGCCTGCGGGCCGCTCTCTGCGTCATCTCGGGCGGGCTGGGGCCCACCCACGACGACCGGACCGTGGAGGTGCTCGCACGGGCGGCGGAGGTCGGCCTGCGACTGGACGAGGCGCTGCACGAGGAGATCGGTGGGATCTCACGCCGGTTTGCCGAGCGGTTGGGGCGTCCGTACGTCGACTTCGAGGAGGGTGTCCGGAAGCAGGCGACCGTTCCGGAACGGGCGCTGTCCCTCGGGCTCGCGGGCACTGCGCCGGGACTGGTTCTCGAGAGCGACGAGTGCGTCGTCGTCGTTCTCCCGGGGCCGCCCCCCGAGCTGCGCCGCCTGTGGGCCCGTGCGCTGGAGACCGAGCCGGTCCGGCGGGTACTTGCACGCGCGGTCCCGCCGGAGCTACGGCTCCTCCGCTTCTTCGGGGCCAGCGAGTCGGCGGTTGCGAAGACGCTGGCCGACGCGGGCGGCGACGGCGACGGCGTGGAGGCGACCATCTGTGTCCGCGACTTCGAGATTCACGTGGATCTGCTCGTCGAGCCGGGGGCTGAGAGGCGGGCCGACGAGCTGTCGGCGCGGCTCGTCGCGCCCATCGGGCGGTACCTCTTCAGCCGCGACCACCGGCCGATCGAGGAGATCGTGCTCGAGCTCTGCCGCGGGCGAGGGCTGACGCTCGCGACGGCCGAATCGTGCACCGGCGGGATGGTCGCGGAGCGGATCACCTCGGTTCCCGGCGCGAGCGACGTCTTCCTCGGCGGTGTCGTCGCGTACGGCGACGAGGTGAAAGCACGGGAGCTCGGCGTTTCCGAGCAGGTGCTCGAGCGCCACGGTGCGGTCTCGGCTGAGACGGCGGCGGCGATGGCGACCGGCCTGCGGGAGCGGCTCGGGGCGGGGCTGGCCGTTGCGGTGACGGGAATCGCCGGCCCTGGAGGCGGGAGCAAGGACAAGCCGGTCGGCCTGGTGTACCTCCACGCTGAAGGTCCCGACGGGGGACGCGGCGCCGACTTCGTCTTTCCCGGCGACCGCGAGTCGATCCGCCGCCGGGCGACCGTGACGGCTCTGCACCTGGTGCGGCGGCTCTTGCAACACACTCGCGACGAATCCGCGTGAAGCTCCCCGCTAGCGTGGAGGGCCGTGAACGTGCACGCCTGTTCTGCGCCCTCCGCCTCCCCGAGGACGCCCTCGATGCCCTGTGCGAGTGGCAGGCCGAGCACATTCGCGGCCGGACGGTCCCGCGCGAGCACCTGCACATCACGCTTGCCTTCCTCGGTCACCGCCCGGTGGAGGAGCTCGGGCCGATTCTCGAAGCGATGCGCGGCGCCGCCGCGGATGCAGAGCCGATCCGGCTCCTGCCTGAGCGCTACCGCGAGACCCGGAGCGTGGGCATGCTCGGATTGAGCGACCTCGCGGGGAACGCCACGGACCTGGCCGGGGACCTCTTCGGGCGGCTGGAGGGTCTCGGGGTCTACGAGCGGGAGGGGCGGCGCTGGCTCCCGCACGTCACCGTCCTGCGCTTCCGTGAGCGGCCTCGCCTACGGCCTCCCGTCCCCGAGCTCGGCGAGTTCAGTCCGTCCGATGCCGCTGTCTACCATTCAGTGCTGCGGTCCACGGGGGCGCAGTATGTCGTCGTCGAATCGTTTGCCCTAGGAGGTTGATGTCAGTGGATCGCGACCAGGCTCTGGACGTCGCTCTCGGACAGATCGAGCGGCAGTTCGGCAAGGGTGCCGTGATGAAGATGAACGACCGAGCGGCCGTCGCGATCGGTGCGATCTCGACGGGCTCGCTCGCACTCGACCTCGCGTTGGGGGTCGGCGGACTGCCGCGCGGCCGCATCGTCGAGGTCTTTGGGCCGGAGTCGTCCGGGAAGACCACCCTCGTCTACCACGTGATCGCTGAGGCCCAGCGCCGCGGCGGCATCTGCGCCTTTATCGACGCCGAGCACGCGATGGACCCCGCCTATGCGAAGCGGATCGGAGTGAACATCGACGATCTGCTCGTCTCGCAGCCCGATACCGGCGAGCAGGCACTCGAGATCGCGGAGCTCCTGATCCGCTCCGGCGCACTGGACGTGGTGGCTGTCGACTCCGTCGCGGCATTGACGCCCAAGGCCGAGATCGAGGGCGAGATGGGCGATTCCCACGTCGGCCTGCAGGCACGGTTGATGAGCCAGGCGCTGCGCAAGCTCGCCGGCACGCTCAACCGCACGGACACGATCTGCCTCTTCACGAACCAGCTGCGCGAGAAGATCGGTGTCATGTTCGGCAACCCGGAGACGACGCCGGGCGGGCGCGCGCTGAAGTTCTACTCCTCGATCAGACTCGACATTCGTCGAATCGAGACGCTGAAGGAAGGCGTGGAGGCGATCGGCAACCGTGTGCGCGTGAAAGTGGTGAAGAACAAGGTCGCGCCGCCGTTCAAGCAGGCCGAGTTCGACATCATCTACGGCTCCGGCATCTCCTGGGAGGGAACGGTGCTCGATACCGGACTCGAGCGGAAGATCGTGCAGAAGTCCGGTTCGTACTTCAGCTTCGCCGACGAGCGGCTCGGCCAGGGTCGTCAGAATGCGACCGCGTTCCTGCGCGAGCACCCCGAAGTCTGCCAGGGCATCCTCGCCCGCATCCAGGCCGAGCTCGGTCCCGAGCAGGTCGCATCGGCACGCCTGCTGCCCGTGGCAGCGACGGCGGAGCAGAACGGCAAGGTGAAGGCGGACCCGGTCGAGAAGGCCGCCTCGAAGTAGTGCCGACCGTCACCGCGCTGCGCGACGACCGGCGCGGTCGCGTCGCCGTCGAGCTCGACGGTGCGCCGTGGCGTGTCATCCCGGTGGAGGTGGTCGTGCGGGCAGAGCTCGCGGAGGGACGTGCGCTCGATCGGGCGGCGCTGCGGCTCCTGCGCCGGGAGCTTCGACGGGCGGAGGCCCTTGCCGCCGCGAGCCGCGCGCTGCGCCGGCGCGATCTCTCCAGACAGGGGGTCGCCGAGCGGCTCGAGCGGGAGGCCGTCGATCCGGTCACCGCGGCTGAGTCGCTCGAGGTCCTCAGCCGCGCCGGCTTCCTCGACGATGCGCGGTTTGCCCGCACTCGCGCGGAAGCTCTCGCGGGGCGTGGTTACGGGGACGCGGCGATCCGGCACGACCTGGAGCGCCAAGGCGTGGCCGGCGAAGTCCTCCAGGAAGCGCTCGACGAGCTCGAGCCCGAGCGGGAGCGTGTGCGCGGCATCCTCGCTCGCCGCGGACGCGGCGCCCGGACGGCCCGCTACCTGGCCTCGAAGGGCTTCGGCGAGGAGGCCGTCGAGCTCGCCTCCGGCGGCGACTTTGCAAATGACCCCTGAGCAGGGGTAGGATGCAGGTGCCACATCCGACGTTTTGCCTGCATAGTGACGTTTTCCGAATCACGACCGTAGTTCTGAAACTCATGTCAACCACCGACCAGCACGACACCGAAAGGCTCTTGACAGCGGCGATCTAGCCAACCGCTTCCCGAGCCGAGGTGTCGGCTCGCTTCACCGATTCGGGACATCCCGTGCCGGCCGGACTGCCGGGTAGGGCGCCGCGGTAGCACCGCGGACAACCGACCCAGGAGCTGCCATGTTGGTTGCCATCGGGATTCTGATCGGCCTCATCGTCGGGGCATTGGGAGGAGCCGTGGCCGTCGGTGCCCTCGGGAAATCGCGTCTCGGCGCAGCGCGCCAGGAGCGCAAGCAGCTGATCGAGGAGGCCCGGCGCGAGGCCGAGACCCTTCGGCGCGAGGCACAGATCACCGCGCGCGAAGAGGCGGTCAAGTTGCGCGCGGAGATCGACCGTGAGGTCGCGGAGCACCGCTCGAGGATCATGAAGGTCGAGGAGCGTGTGCTCGCGAAGGAAGAGGAGATCGACGGGAAGCTGACCGAGATCGCTCGGCGCGAGCAGGGACTCGCCGACCGCGAGACGCACCTCCGTCAGCTCCAGGAGGAGCACAAGCAGGCCCGCGAGGAGCAGTTCGCCGAGCTCGAACGCATCTCCGGCATGACGGTCAACGAAGCGAAGCTCAGCCTGCTGGAGCGGTCAGAAGATCTCGTTCGGCACGAGCTCGCGCGGCGCGTCCGGCAGCTCGAGGAGGAAGCTCGGACCGAAGCCAAGCGGCGGGCGCGCAACCTCGTCGCGGACGCCCTTCAGCGCGTCGCCGCGAGCCATGCGGCCGAGACCACCGTTTCCGTCATCGCGCTTCCTTCGGACGAAATGAAAGGGCGGATCATCGGGCGCGAGGGTCGCAACATTCGCGCCCTCGAGCATCTGACGGGTGTCGACATCATCATCGACGACACGCCGCAGGCGGTCGTCCTCTCGTCCTTCGACGGAATCCGCCGCGAGGTCGCAAGACTGACGCTCTCGAAGCTGATCGAGGATGGGCGCATCCATCCAGCGCGGATCGAGGACACGTACTACCAATCCAAGGCCGAGATCGAGGACCACATCGTCCAGGCTGGAGAGCAGGCGGTCTTCGAGGCGAATTGCGGTGAGTTCCACGAGGAGCTCGTGAAGATCCTGGGACGATTGCGCTACCGCACGAGCTACGGGCAGAACGTGCTCAAGCACACGCTCGAGGTCGTTCACCTCGCCGGCATCATGGCCTCGGAGATCGGGGCGAGCGGGAAGGTGACGAAGCGCGCGGCGCTGCTGCACGACCTCGGCAAGGCGATGACGCACGAGATCGAGGGTTCGCACGCGTCGATTTCCGCGCAGCTCGCGCGCCGCTACGGAGAGTCGCAGCACGTCGTGCATGCGATCGAGGCACACCACTACGAGGTAGAGCCGCAGACGGTCGAGGCCGTGCTCCTGATCGCTGCCGATGCGATCTCCGCGTCGCGGCCCGGCGCGCGCGGCGAGAGCCTCGAGCACTACATCAAGAGGCTCGAGTCGCTCGAGGAGCTCGCGGCCCAGAAGCCGGGCGTGGACAAGGTCTACGCGCTGCAGGCGGGCCGGGAAATCCGGGTCATCGTCCGGCCCGGCGAGGTCGACGACGACGCCGCAACTCTCCTGTCACACGAGATCGCACGTGAGATCGAGGACCAGCTCGAATATCCGGGTCAGGTGAAGGTGACCGTGATCCGCGAGAGCCGCGCGATCGACGTCGCGCGAAACGTCACCAACGGCGGCGCCCAAGCCGAGGCCGTGGTCCCCACGGCGGAACCCGAAGTTCAGCCTGACCAGGCTGCGTAATCCGAGCGAAAGCTGCGCTTTCGCTCGGAATGGAGGTCCCGCTTCGCGGGGAACGTGCGCGGGCAAAGCCCGCGCACTCCTATGGAGCCCTGCTTGGAGAACGCTCACGTCCGCGCGGGCGGCGGCGCTGAAGCGTCCCCGCCCGCGTAAGTCCGCCTCCGGCTTAGGGGTTACGGCAAGTCGAGCGGATCAGGCTACGTGCGCTTTGCAAGCGCTGCGGCGGGTCCGAGGCCGACGTAGACGGCTCCAGAGCCATAGCGCGGTCGAGTCCGGAAAGACCACGGGTACCATTCTGGCCCGTGCGGCGGTACCACGTGACCACGTTCGGCTGCCAGATGAACGCTCACGACAGCGAGCGGATCAAAGGCATGCTCGAGGAGCTCGGCCTCGGCGAGGCGACCGGGCAGGAGGAGGCGGACGTCCTCGTCTTCAACACCTGCACGATCCGCGAAAAGCCGGACACGAAGTTCGCCGCGCACCTCGCGCAGGCCGCAGCGCTCAAGCGGCACGACCCCGCCAAGGTGATCGCCGTCGGCGGCTGCTATGCCGAGGCGCAGCAAGAGCGGTTGTTCGAGCTCTACCCGTACGTCGACGTCGCGTTCGGCCCGGGGTCGATCCCACACCTCGGTGAGTGGCTGGGCGCGGGCGGGTTCGGCGTTCCGCGCGCGCGGTTCGGCGTCGAGGAACGAAGCTTCGCCGGCGAGCTCCCCATGCACCGCGAGCGAGCGTTCCAGGCCTGGGTGCAGATCTCGATGGGCTGCAACTCGAAATGCTCGTACTGCATCGTTCCGGCCGTGCGCGGACGCGAGGTGAGCCGCCGGCCCGGCGACGTGATCGCGGAGGTGACGAGGCTGGCTGCGAAGGGGGTGCGTGAGATCACGCTCCTCGGCCAGAACGTCAACTCCTGGGGCCGCGATCTTGCACCGGAGATTCGGACCGAGTTCGGCGAGCTGTTGCGCGCCTGCGATGCCGTCGACGGCATCGAGCGCATTCGCTTCACGAGCCCGCATCCGAAGGATTTCCGCGTGCCGGTGATCGAGGCGATGGCGGAGTGCGCAGCCGTCTGCGAGCACGCGCATCTTCCGCTGCAGTCCGGCTCGACGCGCATCCTGAAGGCGATGCGCCGCACATACAGCCGTGAGCGCTACCTGCGACTCGTCGACGAGCTGCGCGCGACGATTCCGGATCTCGCCCTCACGACCGATCTGATCGTCGGCTTCCCCGGGGAGACGGAAGAGGAATTCCAGGAGACGCTCACGGCGGTGGAGCAGGTCGGCTTCGACGGCGCGTTCACCTTCGTCTACTCGCCGCGGGCAGGCACGGAAGCGGCCGCGATGACCGACCAGATCTCGGAGGACGTGAAGCGCGATCGGATCGAGCGCCTGATCGACGTCGTGCAGCGCGTTGCGGCAGCTCGCAATGCCGCGCGCATCGGCAAGATCGAGGAAGTGCTCGTCGAGGGCCCGAGCCGCACGGATCCCGACCTCAAGCGCGGCCGTACACGCCGCAACACGACCGTGAACTTCGCCGGGTCGGCCGAGGCAGGCGATCTCGTCGAGGTGCGAATCGAGGACGCGACGTCGACCACGCTGCGCGGCATCCAGGCCGTGCCGGTCGCAGCCTGATGCGCATCCTCGTCACCGGCTCGAGCGGCCAGATCGGAACGAACCTCGCCCTGCGCCTCGCGGGCGACGGCCACGAGGTGTTCGGGGTCGATAAGCGGCTGAACACCTGGACGGACGAGTTCCGCTACCTGCTCCAGGATCTCTCCGGCCACTATCCGTCGTTCCCCGGAGGCATCGGTGGTGTCGAGTATCCGGACGTCGACCTCGTCGTCCACCTCGCGGCGCACGCGAAGGTGCACCAGCTCGTGCGGCAGCCGCATCGCGCGCTCGAGAACGCGATCATGACGTTCAACGTCCTCGAGTTCTGCCGCCAGCAGAATCTGCCGATCGTCTTCTCCTCGAGCCGCGAGGTGTACGGCGACGTGCACCGCTTCGCGGCGGAGGAGGCGCACGAGGCGAGTGCGGACTTCGCGTACACGGAGTCGACCTACTCCGCCTCGAAGATCGCGGGCGAGGCTCTCATCTACTCGTATGCGCGCTGCTACGGCTTGAAGTACCTCGTCTTTCGCTTTTCGAACGTCTACGGGCGGTACGACAACGATCTCGCGCGGATGGTGCGTGTGCTGCCGCTGTTCATCCACACGATGCTGCGCGACGAGCCGGTGACGGTCTTCGGGGCGGAGAAGACGCTCGACTTCACCTATGTCGACGACTGCATCGACGGCATCGCACGCGGCATCGAGGCGCTCGCGGACGACCGAGTCGTGAACGAGACGATCAATCTCGCCTTTGGGCAGGGAAACTCGCTCGTCCATGCCGCCGAGCTCCTTGCCGGCGAGCTCGGCGTCGAGCCGAAGATCGCGCTCGCCCCCTCGCTGCTCGGGGAAGTGACGCACTACGTCGCGGATCTGACCAAGGCTCGCGAACTCCTCGGCTACGAGCCCAAGGTGGCGCTCGAGGAAGGAATCCCGCGCGCGGTCGCCTGGTTCAAGGAGCACCGGGCGGCGCATCCGGAGGAAGACGGGCCGCTCCCGGTGGACACGCTGTTCCCACAGGACGCCGAGCTTGGCTGGAAACCCGGGTCAGCCGTCGTCTCTCCCTGACGTCGTAGCGATTTTCGGCCCGACCGCGTCGGGCAAGACGGCAGTCGCCGAATGCGTGGCCGACCGTCTCGGCGGCGAGGTCGTATCCGCCGACTCGATGCAAGCATACGAGGGCCTTCCGATCCTCACGGCCCAGCCGGAGCGGCCGACTCGCCTCGTCGGGATCTGGCCGCTCTCGCACGAAGGCTCGGTGGCGGAGTACGCACCACTCGCGCACGCGGCGATCGACGAGCTGCGCTCGGCAGGGCGAACACCGGTCGTAGCCGGTGGAACCGGGCTGTACCTGCGGGCCGCGCTCGCCGAGCTCGGGCTCCCGCCGGCGCCGACGGCCGACCAGCGCGCATGGTGGGAGCGCATCTATGACCGTCTCGGAGCCGAGCGTGCGTACGCGGTGCTCGCAGCGCGCGACCCCGACGCAGCCGCGCGTCTGCATCCCAACGACCGTCGACGTGTCGTCCGAGCGCTCGAGCTCACGGAGCTCGGGTCCTCGCTGCGACCCGAGGCGGACCGGCTCTGGACCTCGGAGACGCGCCACCCGACGGTCGTGTTCGGGCTCGAGCTCCCGCGGGAGGTGCTCAGCAAGCGGATCGAGCGCCGAGCCCACGCCATGTTCGACGCCGGCGTCGCCGAGGAGGCGCGCGCCGCGCTCTCGGGGCCGGTCTCGTCGACTGCCCTACGTGCGCTTGGTCTCCGCGAAGTGGCGGAGCTCCCGCGCGAGCAAGCGCTCGCGGCGCTCATCCTCCGCACGCGTCGCTACGCTGCGTACCAGCGGAAGTGGATGCGTCGCATTCCCGGCCTTGTTAGCGTCAACTCCGATCGCCCGCTGCACGAAATCACCAGTGACATTGTCGAAGTGGCAAGCGCTCGGCAACGACTACCTGCTGGTCGAGCCGGCTGAGCTCACTGAGCCGCTGACGCCCGACCGCGTGCGGCGTCTGTGCGATTACCACTACGGCGTCGGCTCGGACGGTCTGCTGGAGGTCGTCTCGGCCGAGGGCGGGCACGCGGAGCTGCGAATCTGGAATCCCGACGGCTCGACGGCCGAGCTGTCCGGCAACGGAGTGCGGATCGTGGCCGCGTGGCTTGCGCAGGACGCCGGGACCGATCGTGTGACGGTGCGAGTCGTCGAGCGCGAGCTCGAGGCGCTCGTTCGCCCGGACGGGCAGGTCGAGCTCGACGTCGGACAGGTCGAGGTGGGGAAGACCGAGACGCTCGACCTCGGCGACGAACGTGTCGAGTTCACGCCGGTATCGGTCGGGAATCCGCACGCCGTCGTGCGACGCGAGCCGGAGCGCGGCGAGCTGCGCCGTCTCGGCCCGCGCATCGAGCGCCATTCGCGATTCCCCGAGCGCACCAACGTGCAGCTCGTGCGCGTCGACGGGCCGCATGACCTCACCGTCGGCGTCTGGGAGCGCGGTGCCGGCGAAACCCTTTCGTCGGGGACGAGCTCTGTGTCAGCCGCGGCAGCGGCGGTCGTGAACGGTTGGTGCGAGAGCCCGGTCCACGTGCATCTCCCCGGGGGAGACCTGCTGGTGGAGCTCGACGGCGACGGTCGCGCGCGCCTCACCGGGCCGGTCGAAGAGATCTGCCGCATCGAGCTCGTCTAACACGAACGTGTCCATCAGACCTGAGGCACCCCCATGGGGGGATGCGCGAGACCCCCTACCTGCACGCTACCGAGCTTCGGCGCAGTCGTTGGTGTCGCCTTCGTGACGAAAGTCAGGAGCCGAGGCCGTGCTCGCGCAGCGCTTCGTTCAGGCTCACCTTTAGGTCCGTCGCTTCACTTCGCCAACCCACGATCAGCGCGCACGCGAGGTGATAGGTGCCGGCGGGAAAATCCTTGGGGCGCGTGCCCGGGACGACGATCGCGCGCGGCGGCACGAAGCCGCGATACTCCACGGCCTCGCTCCCGGTCACGTCGATGACGGGAACCGACGACGTCAGCGACACGTTCGGTCCGAGCACGGCGCCGGCAGCGACCCGCACCCCTTCGGTGAGGATGCAGCGCGAGCCTATGAAGGCACCATCCTCGACGATGACGGGGCGCGCTCCCGGCGGCTCGAGCACGCCGCCGATCCCGACTCCCCCGGCAAGGTGAACGTCTGCCCCGATCTGCGCACCCGATCCCACCGTCGCCCAGGTGTCCACCATCGTCCGCGGCCCCACCCAGGCTCCGATGTTGACGTAGCTCGGCATCATCACGACGCCCGGTGACAGGAAGGAGCCGTACCGCGCAACCGCAGGCGGGACCACACGTACGCCGAGCTTTTCGTAGTGGCGCTTGAGGGGAATCTTGTCGTGGTATTCGAAGGGCCCGACCTCCTGCGGCTTCAGCTTGCGCAGGCGGAAGTACTCGAGGATCGCCTCCTGCGCCTCGGCGTTCACGCGCCAGTCGTCACCGTCCGGCTCCGCGACGCGAACCTCGCCGCGGTCGAGCGCAGCGATCACCTGCTCGACGCGGTCGGCCTTCAGAGGACGTCCTCAAGGATCTCGGCCGCGCGCCGGCACTCCTCCTCCGTGGGAACGAGAGCCATCCGCCAATACCCCTCGCCCGCCGGGCCGAAGAAGGTTCCCGGCGACACGATCACCCCGTGCTCGAGCAACCTCGCCGCGAACGCCTCCGAGGACGACTCGCCCTCCGGCACCTCCAGCCAGAGGAACATCGTCGCCGCGGCACCGGCGATGCGCACGCCCTTTTGCGTCAGCGTCGGAAGCAGTGCGTCACGCTTCCGCCGATACGCGGCGCGCGTGCGCTCGACATGCTTCTCGTCGTCCCAGGCGGCGATCGACGCACGCTGAACGAACTCCTGCGGCGCGGTTCCGACCGACGGCCGGAACTGCTTCAGCGCCGCGACCAGCTCCGCCTGCGCCGCGACGAACCCGGACCGGTATCCCGTCATCGAGGAACGCTTGCTCAGCGTGTTGAAGACCGCGACGTTGCCGAGACCGCGCACCTCCAGACCCGAGTGGGGCGGCTCCTCGAACCAGAGCTCGGTGTAGGCCTCGTCACAGGCGAGGAGGAAGTTGTGCTCGCGCGACAGCTCGGCAGCGCGCGTGAGGAAGTCGAGCGGCGCGACGGCGCCGGTTGGATTGTTCGGGTAGTTGATCCAGACGATCGCAGCCCGCTCCCATGTCTCGGCCACGACGGCGTCGAGATCCGGGAGAAAGCGGTTCTCCTCGAGCAGCGGGAGTTGCAGCACGTCGGCGCCGGCGAAGGCCGCTCCGCGATCCGGGACCGGATAGCCCGGCTCCGTCGTTACGACGAGGCGCCTGTCACCGTCGCGATCGACCACGACCTGCGCGAGCAGGAAGATCGCCTCCTTCGAGCCGTACGTCGGGATGATCTCCGTGTCCGGGTCGAGCTCGACGCCGAAGCGCCGCCCACACCAGCGGGCGACGGCGGCGCGAAGCTCGGGTAGGCCTTCGGCGAGCGGGTAGGTCGAGATCTCGCTGATGCTGTCGGCGAGGGCTTGCCGGATCAACGAGTCGGTGGGCTCACGCGGATCGCCCTTGCCGAAATCGATCAGGTCGATGCCTTGCGCTGCGAGGCGCCGCTTCGCCTGCTCGAGCTTGACGAACGGGTAGGTGCCTGTCGCCGCGAGGGTGGGGGAGAGCTGCACAGGCGCCACGGTGGGATTCTGCCCGGTTGGCGGCATAATCAGGTCGTGATCCAACGCCAGCCGGACCCCGCGCTGGAGCGTGGGTTCATCGCCGCCGTGCTGGCTCAGGGAGTCGATTCCGAGGACGAGCTGGCCGAGCTGCGGGAGCTCGCGCGAACCGCGCTCGTCGAGCCGATCGGGACGCTGATCCAGCATCGACCCCGCCCTGAGCGGCGCACGTACCTCGGCAAGGGCAAGCTCGAGGAGCTGAAGCGCTCGTACCGGGAGTCCGGCGCCGAGGTGCTGCTCGTCGACGACGAGCTCGAGCCCGCGCAGCAGCGGACGCTCGAGGACACGCTTCAGGCGCGTGTGGTCGATCGCACGCAGCTGATCCTCGACATCTTCGCGCAGCATGCGATCAGCGCCGAAGGAAAGCTGCAGGTGGAGCTCGCGCAGCTCGAGTACAACCTGCCGCGCATGAGAGGGATGTGGCAGCATCTCGAGCGTCTCGGCGGCGGCGTCGGGACGCGTGGGCCCGGCGAGTCACAGCTCGAGACCGACCGCCGCCTCGCCCGGCGGAGGATCACGCTGCTCCGGCGTCGCCTCCGCGACCTGAGCAAGCAGCGCCAGGTGCGCAGAAAGGAGCGCCGGCGCTCGGAAGCACCGACGGTTGCGCTCGCGGGCTACACGAACGTCGGGAAGTCGACGTTGCTGAACGCGCTCACGGACGCGGAGGTGTCCGTCAACGACCGCCTCTTCGAAACGCTCGACCCGACGACGAGAGCGTTCGACCACGACGGCCGCCGCTATCTCGTGACCGACACCGTCGGCTTCATCCGCCGGCTGCCGACAGAGCTCGTGGAAGGGTTCGCAGCGACGCTGGAGGAGACGCTCGTCGCGGACCTCGTCCTGCACGTCGTGGACGCATCGGTCTCCGACGACCGTCTCGAGGAGCAGGTCGCGTCGGTGACGACGGTGCTGCGCGAGATCGGGGCCGACGAGCTCCCGCGCGAGATCGTCGTCAACAAGGTGGACACCGTCGACGCTCTGCGGCGCCGCCGGCTTGCGAATCGCTTCCCCGATGCGGTCCAGGTCTCGGCACTCACGGGCGAAGGACTCGACGATCTGCGCGAGCGGCTCGCCGTCCGCTTCTCCGACCGCTTCGAGGCCGTCCATCTCTTCCTCCCGTACGAGGAGGGCGGAAAGCTGGCGGAGCTGTACGCACTCGGTGCACCGATCGAGGAGCGGGAAGATCAGGCGGACGGCGTCTACGTGCGCGCGCGTCTTCCACGCCGTGAGCTGCGCCGCTTTGCACGCTATCTCGTCGCCGAAGCGCGCTCGGAGCCCGCGCGGCGGGCGCGTTGATCGAGTTGCCGATTCAGCGCCTCCGTGACGGAGCAGTCGTGCCGGAGCGCGCCTACGAGGGAGACGCAGGCCTCGACCTGGCTGCCTGCGAGCGCGTCGAGCTTGCTCCCGGCGAGCGCGCCATCGTCGGCACCGGCCTGGCCGTTGCGATCCCGGAGGGATACGCCGGCTTCGTCCAGCCGCGCTCGGGCCTCGCCGACCGCCACGGGATCTCGATCGTGAACTCTCCAGGACTGATCGACTCGGGCTACCGCGGCGAGCTCAAGGTCATCCTCCTCAACACCGATCGCTCGAAACCGTTCGTCATCGAGCCGGGTATGCGGATCGCCCAGCTCGTCGTCCTTGCGGTGCCGGAGCTCGAGCTCCTCGAGCTGGATGAGCTGCCCGCGACGGAGCGTGGCGTCCGCGGGCACGGGTCGTCGGGCACGTGATGGCGACCGAGCCACGCATCCGCGTCTCGGCGATCCTGAGCTGGAAGGGACGTGTCCTGCTGTGCCGGCACGAGAAACCGGGGAAGGAGTACTGGCTGCTCCCGGGTGGCGGCGTCAATTCCGGGGAGAGCCTCGTGGATGCGCTTCACCGCGAGCTGGCCGAGGAGATCGGCATCGACGAGGATCTGCCGGTCGAGGGGCCCGTCGCGATCGTCGATTCGATCGCACCGGTGCGCAGCTTCGCCGCGAAGCACGTCGTCCACATCATCTTCGCCGGCGACCTCGGCGCTCGCTCGCTCGAGGCCGTGACGTCACATGACGCAGCCGTTCGCGGCCACCGTCTCTTCAGCGTTCAGGATCTCGACGGAATCGTCCTGCACCCGCCGATCCAGCGCTTCCTCAGCCGCTGGCAGCCGGGCGATCCGGCCGTCTATCTCGGCGCGCTCTGGGCGCCCTGATGCACTAGCGGCGGCCGCCTCGGGTTTCGGCCCTGCGGGCCGAGACGGCGTGCGCCTCATGCTCGAGCTCGTCGGGGAGCGGCTCCAGCTCCGGCGGCTCACCGAGGCGATGGGCCAGCGCTTGCGCAAGAAGCCAATCGGCGAACCAGGGGTTGCGCGGCAGCAGCGGGCCGTGCAGGTAGGTGCCGACCGCGCGGCCGACGCGACAACCCTCCCAGCCGCTCTCGCCGTCGTTGCCGAACCCGGCGACCACCCGACCCAGCGGCTGCGCCCCGCGGTCGAGGCGCGTGCGACCCGCGTGATTCTCGAAGCCCGCAAGTGTCCTGCTCGCGCCGGGCTCGAGCTCGCACTCGAGCAGCACGTCGCCGATCATCCGTGTCTCGCCCGCCACGGTGTCGAGTGGAAGGAGCCCGATCCCGGGCAGGTCCTCGCCGTGGACGTCGCGATAGGACCGCCCGAGCAGCTGGTAGCCGCCGCAGACGGCGAGCAGTGCCGCGCCCTCCGTGACCGCATCGATCACCCCCTGCGCCTTGGCCGCGAGGTCCTGCGCAACGAGGGCCTGCTCGCGGTCCTGGCCGCCGCCGACGTAGAGGAGGTCGTGCTCGCCTGGACGCACGGCCTCGTTGACCGAGACCGGCCGCACCTCGAGCTCGTGCCCGCGCCAGGCGGCCCGGCGCGCGAGGACGGCGATATTGCCTCGATCCGCGTAGATGTTGAGGTAGTCCGGATAGAGGTGTCCGACCACGATCTTCACGCGGCGCGCTCCCAGTAGGGCCGGACGAACCCGCGCTGCCCGACGATCTTTCGCAGCGCCAGCATCGCCGTGTAGGTGGGGAGGACGACGAGCTCGCCGCCCACCGGGGTCAGCGCGAGCCCTCGGTCGAGCGCCCGCTCGAGCGGCGGAAGGACCTCGATGGCATCCGCGGGCAACCCGCCGTACTTGAACCGCAGCGCGAGCTCGGCCGCGCGGTCGCCGCTCGCGATCAGCCGATCGAGGCCACCGATCAGCGGCTCGAAGTCCACGTCCCAGATCCAGGAGACGTCGCGCCCGTCGGCGATCGCGTCGTTGAGAGCGACGACGGCGAGGGAAGGTGCTCCGCCGTCGACGATCGTGCGGACGGCCTCGTTGGCGCCCGCGGGGTTCTTGATCAGCAACATCAGCAGCCCCCGGTCGGCGATCGTGATTCGCTCGAAGCGCCCGAACGCGGCGCTGAACCCCTCCAGGCCGGAAACGACCTCGTCGAGCGACGCGCCGAGGCTTCCTGCCAGGGCGGCTGCAGCGAGCGCGTTGTAGACGTTGTAGAGCCCCGGCACACCAAGACGTACGGGTCGCGCGCCGTGCGGCGTCACGAGCCGGAAGGCAACCGACTCGAGACCGTGCAGCTCGATCTCACGCGCCGCGATCGCAAGCGGCGGCCGGCCGTGGCCGCAGGAGGGACAGCGGTAGTCGCCGAGGTGTCCGACATACGCGGCCGCGTACTCGTACGGTGTCCCGCAGCGAACGCAGTACTTCGAGTCCGCGGCGTGCTGGAGAGCCGGCCGTGCGCAGGACGGATCGTCGACGCCGAAGACGACCGCGCCAGGCCGTTCGCGTGCGAGCTCGCCGACCTGGGGATCGTCACCGTTGACTGCGAGAACCGCATCCGGATCGAGCTCACACACGGCGGCGCGCCAGCGCGCGGCCACGTGCTCGAGCTCGCCGTAACGATCGAGCTGGTCGCGGAAGAGGTTGCCGAGACAGAGCGCCCGAGGCCGGACACGAGCGGCGACCTCCGGCAGCGCCGCCTCGTCGACCTCGAAGAGTCCGAGCTCCGCGCGGTGCGCGTCGAGGAGCGTCGACGCCACGCCCGAGACGAGGTTCGCACCGGAGCTGTTGTGCGCGAGGCGCACCCGAACGCGCAGGATTCGCGCCGCCATCGCCGCCGTCGTGGTCTTTCCGTTGGTCGCCGAGAGGAGCGCCGAGCCCTGCGGGAGGCGGGCGGCGAGCCGGTCGACGGCGCCCGGGTCGAGCTTCCAGAGCAGCTTCCCCGGCACGGTCGTGCCGCCCCCGGTGCCGACGAGCCGCGAGAGCCGGCCGACCGCCCGCGCGACGGCGATCTCTGCGGCGAGCGGAAACGGCAGGCGCACGGCACGCTGAGCGTATCCAAGGGCCGCTTGGGCGCCCTGGATCCATCCGGTGTGGGCCGACCGGGTCACCCCTTCGGGTGAATCGATCGAGTGATCCCCGGATGGGGGATGCCCCCCGATTGGAGCGGGCCTACGTTCCACGTTGGGCTTCTTTCCTGCGGCCCTGCGTTGAGAAGGAGAAACCCCTGCAATGAGGCAACGTTCAAGGGCATGAGCGCAGTGCCCACCGATATCTCGCTCGTCGCCGAGCCCGGCTCGGGGCGAAACGAGACGCTGCCCCGAAACGCGCGGATCTATTTCATGCTGGTCGCGACCGCGACCGCCGCCGCGACCTTGCCGTTCATCGGCCGCCTTCAGCACACGCACGAATGGGCCGGCTTTCTCGTTCTCGGCTCGTTCGCAGCGGTCGCGCAGCTCTTCAACGTCCGCACGCCCCGCGACCAGGCCTACCACACGGCGATCGTCTTCATCGTCGCGGCGGCGCTGATCCTGCCGCCCGAGCTCGTGGTGCTGATGGGAATCGTCATGCATCTCCCCGAGTGGCTGAAGATGCGCTACCGCTGGTACCTCCAGACCTTCAACATCTGCATCTTCGTGCTCGCGTCGATGGCCGTCTGGTTTGTCGCCAGACAGGTGTTCCTGAGCTCGAACGTGATTCACAACCACGACCTGCGCCTGGCCGGTGCCGGGCTGATCGCCTGCATCGTCTTCGTTGTGATCAACCATCTCCTGCTCGCCGTGATGCTCCACTTCGCGCGGGGGCACACGCTCAAGGAAACGGGTCTCTTCGAGATCGAGAACCTCTCCACGGACTTCGTGCTCGCCGCACTGGGCGTCGCGATGTACGTCTTCTGGGAGAGCAACCCATGGCTGATTCCATTCGCCGTCGCCCCGCTCGTCCTCGTCCACCGCTCGCTCGCAGTGCCGCAGCTGCAGGCCGAGGCTCGTGTGGATCCGAAGACGGGCCTCTTCAACGCGCGGCACTTCGCTGCGGCACTGTCCGAGGAGATCGGCCGGGCCCAGCGCTTCGAACGCCCGATGTCGCTGATCATGGCCGACCTCGACCTCCTCCGCGACATCAACAACTCGTACGGCCACCTTGCAGGGGACGCCGTGCTGAAGGGCATCGCCGAGGTTTTCCGAGCGCAGCTCCGTCACTACGACGTGCCGGCGCGATTCGGCGGTGAGGAGTTCTCCATCCTCCTCCCGGAGACCCCGCCCGAGCAGGCACTCGAGATCGCGGAGCGGATCCGGCGCGCGGTCGCCCAGCGCACCTTCGACGTGGAGACGTCGAGCGAGCCGATCCGCGCGACCGTCTCGATCGGCGTCGCCGGCTATCCGAAGGACGGCACCAACGCCAACGAGTTGATCCACCAGGCCGACCTCGCCGTCTATCGCGCCAAGCTGCAGGGCCGCAACCGCGTGCTCGGAGCAAGCGCCGAGCCGCTGCTCGTGCCGAACGACCGCACCGTCCCCCTGATCGCCGTGCCCGAGGACGGCGACCACCACGCGGTGCTTCCGGCACCGGCACAGATGCAGCCCAAGGAGGAGCGCCGGACGGAACCCCGGCATCCCCGTCCGCATGCGGTGCACGGGCCTCGCTTTCTCGCGCTCGACCGCCGGCTGAGCCTGACCGTTGGGCTCGTCAGCGCGCTCGGCGTGGCTGCAGGCGTCCTCGGACTCGCCTTGACCTGGACCTCAAAGGATGTGCTCGGCCTGATCACCGTGCTCGGGCTCGTCGGAGTGGGGCAGGCACTCGCCCTCGAAGCGGACGAAGGATCGGCGGTGCTGTCCGTCAGCGCGGTGGGCTGTCTCGCGGCGGTGTCGCTGTTCGGCTGGCGTGCGGCCCTTCCGCTCGCCGTCACGAGCGTCGCGGTCGACTGGAGCGCACGCCGGCATCCGCTGCACAACGTGCTCTTCAACGTCGGCGCACTCACGCTCGCGTCACTGGCAGCGGCAGGCGTCTTCAAGATCGGCGGGTTCTTCCCGGACGGGACCCAGCACCGGCTCGCGGTCTCCGGCCTCGGCCTGCTGGCGGGGTCGGCGTACTTCTTCATGAACATGGGCCTCGTCTCGGTGGCTCTCGCGCTCGAAGGACACGAGCGCTGGTGGTCGGTCTTCCGGGAGCGGTTCGCGTGGCTGCTACCGCACTACCTCGTGTACGGCTTCATCGGGGGCGTGATGACGCTCGCCTATGAGGCGGTCGGAATCCTCGCCCTGGCCGTCTTCGCCGTGCCTCTGCTCCTGATGCGCAAGACGCAGGAGGCGTACCTCAAGCACACGCAGCGCAGCGCCCAGAAGCTCCGCCAGGCAGCGGAGACGATCCAGACCCAGAACGTCTCCCTCGAGCTTGCGAACAAGCTGCTCAAGGAGCGGTCGACTGCAGCGATGGAGTCCCTCTCTGCAACGGTCGACGCGCGGGACTCGTACACCGCCGGTCACTCTCGCCGCGTGCAGCAGCTCGCGCTCGCGATCGGGAGGGAGCTCGGTCTCTCACAGGCGGAACTCGACCTGCTCGGTCACGCTGCGCTCTTCCACGACATCGGCAAGCTCGCGATCCCGGACGCGATCCTGCTGAAGCCCGCCAGCCTCACGCCCGACGAGTGGTCGCTGATGCAGCGGCACGCGGAGGAGGGCGCGCGCATCATCGACCGGCTCGGCTTCCTCAACGACGCCGTGCCGGCGATCCGTCACCATCACGAGCGCTTTGACGGCACCGGCTACCCCGACCGGCTGACGGGTGAGGACATCCCGCTCGGCGCACGAATCATCCACGTCGCAGACGCGCTCGACTCGATGCTGACGACCCGCATCTACCGGGCGGCCAGGCCGGCTGCGGAGGCGCTGCAGGAGCTGCGCCGCTCCGCCGGAACACAGTTCTGCCCCCGCTGCGTCACGGCGCTGGAGCGGATCCTGCCGCTCGAGACGTTCCAGGGCGAGGGCGACCGGGCCCGCCTCTCCGTCGCCTCCTAGCCCCGGCTCAAGCCTGAACTTGCGTTCTTTGCAGAACGCTCTATCCTTATTGCCATGGCCCGCAAGCCGCCCTTCCGGGCGGTCGCCAAGATCGACCCCGACGCGCTCGCGTCCTTCCAGGCCGGAATCCGCAAGCGCTACTCGAACGATCAGATCCTCGCGGAGCTGCGCGCGAGCGCCGAGCGGCTGGGGCGTTCGCCGACGATGCGCGAGTTCGCCGCCGACACGGCCACGACCGTCCATCCACAGACGGTCATCGAGCACTTCGGGAGCTGGAATGCCGCGAAGCGCGAAGCGGGACTGGTCCCGCGGCGCTTCGCGACACGTGAGGAGCTGGTCGGGTTGCTGCGCGAGCTGGGGGAGGAGCTCGGCCGGGTGCCGACCGCGAAGGATCTCGACGCCCGCCGCGGATCGATGCCCTCCAAGTCGCTCTACTGGCACACGTTCGGCTCCCTGGCCGGCGCGCTGCGCGAGGCGGGTTTCGACGTCCCGATTGGGGAGGAGCGGCTCGAGCGTGCCGTCGAGCAGGGCGTCGCGCTCGCGCGGAAGCTGAAGCGCCTGCCGAAGTTCGCCGACTGGGCCGTGGCACGCCGGAAGGACGCCCGGCTGATGACGGAGTGGCAGGTCTACCGCATGTTCGACGCGCGCCGCGGAGCCTGGTCGACGTTCCAGTTCCTGATCAAGGAACGTCTCGACGACGAGGGTCTCACCGTCGGCTCCGACGGGCGTCTGTCCTAAGAACCTAAGCCGGCTCGGCTTCCTCGATCTCGTAGTCGATCGTGGCGCCTGTCGCCGTCATGAGCTCGATGTCGTACGCCTCCCCACGCACCCATGGGTACGAGATCGTGATCCGCTCGGCATCGCCGGGTCGCACGGTGTGCTGACTCGCACGGAAGTCGACGAACGCGTCGTTGAGGATCACCTGCGCGATCGTGGCCGCGTCCTCCGATCCGTTCACGAGCACGAGCACGATCCGCCCGGGCCTGAGCGTCGCGTGCGCGACGCTGGCCTCAGCCGGCCGCTTCGAGGCGTCGTGCCAGGGGCGCGCGACTGCGAGCACGACGGCGGCGGCCGCGATTCCGAGCGGGACGCCCAGCAGCCAGATGCGCCGGAGAACGCGATCCAGCATCCTTCACTCCACGACCTCGAAGAAGCCCATCCAGCCGAGCGAGGCGAACTCGCTCTTGTGGGCATGGAACATGTACTTGCCCGTGTAGGGGAACCGCAGCTCGAGCACGTCGCGCTGACCCTGGCCCTGAATGACCGTGTCGGTGTACTCGGTCGGCTCGAGCGAGGTTCCGGTCGGGAATCGGTGGAAGAAGTTCCCGTGGACGTGGAACGAGTTGATCGGATCGAGCTCGACGATGTTGACGAGGTAGATCCGGACGAGCTCCCCGCGGCGAACACGCACCGGCTCGTACATGAAGTGAAACGCGACCGTGTTGATCGCGTACACCTCGTTGTCCTCGTCGAAGTCCGGGTCGAATGCGTTCTGCACCATGATCAGCTCGGCGGCGGGCGGACGCCCTTCGCGTGGATCGACGACGAAGGCGCCGTAGAGACCCTTCGCGATGTGGGCCGCCAGCGGTGAGGCGTGGCAGTGGTAAAGGTGGAGCCCGAACGGGCGCGCGTCGAACTCGTAGGTGAAATCCTCGCCGACGTCGACGAGGCCGCCGCCGATCTCCTCGCCGACTCCGGGCGTTCCGTCCATGACGTCGCGGTGGATCCCGGAGGTCTCCCTCGCGGGCACGCAGGGAGGGACCCGGAACGCGCCCGTTGTACGTCCAGGCCGCGTACTTCACGCCGGGAACGATCTCGATCTCCTTGTCGTACGCGACGAGCTCCCATTCGCGCAGCGTGCGACCGCCCGCGAGCCGGCGCGTCTTGCCCCCGTCGAAGTCGCGCAGCATCGCGGTGGGGTCGAAGCCGTTCACCTCAGGGTCGACGGTCGCGTTGCCTGCGGGGAATCCGGTATGTCCCGAGCCCGGGACGAGCGGGTCATGCGTATGAGGTGGTGTGGCGGCGGGGGAAAGTGCTGAGAAGCGGGCGGCTGCGCCTGCTCCGGCGAGTGCAGCCGCTGCCCCGAGCGCGCGGCGCCTGGTGAACGACCTGCGCACGTTGATCCAACGGTTCCAGGGTCCCCTAAGAGGAACCTGAGATCAGCGTTAAGAGTCCGTGAGGCTTAGGCGGCCGCGTGCAGCGTCGCCAGGCGCTCGAGGCAGGAGCGCGCCTCGTCCGGCGCGCGCACGGCAGGGAGCGGGTCTTCCTCGAAGCTCGGATCGGGACTGAAGGTGTCGCGTGCGACGACGCGCCCGCAATCCACGGCGAGAACCGTCCCTTCCGCGAGCTCGCTCTTCCTCAGCTTGAGGTCGACGTAGCTCTCCACGAGCTCGAGCGCGACCCGGGTCGAGGCGAAGAAGAGCTCATGCTTTCCCTGGCCGATCCACAGCGGCCGGCCCAGGCCACGCGCGAGCAGCAGCTCCG
>WNGA01001707.1_pt1 | contig 34441 bp, 32 predicted proteins | sample 5400061 | NCBI WGS metagenome assembly WNGA01 (sample SAMN13153366, study PRJNA577476) | soil metagenome | isolation source: 100 cm soil or saprolite under grassland replicate 2 | place: USA:California | collected 2016-06-15 | reverse complement strand
TTCCCTTCCTGTTCATCCTCGGCGGCGCGCTCCTCGACCGCATGCTCGGGCTGCGCCTCCGGCGCGCAATGATCGCCGTGACAGCTCTGTGTTTGGCCTGGATGTTCGTCGAGTCGGGGCGTGCCTACCCCGATTACATGGCGTTCATGAACGAGCTCGCCTGGGAGCATCCGCACTGGTACTACCTGTCGGATTCCAACGTCGAATGGGGGGACGACGTCCCCGATCTGGCACGCTACCTGCGCGCGCGCGATGAAACGGCGGTTCGCGGGGCCTTCGCCAATGGCTGGTCATTATTTGGCCTGTACGAGGTGAAGTATCTCGACCTGGTCGCCGCCCCGGAGGGGACTTTGCCCCAGACGCGCTACGTCGCCATCGGAGCGAGCTTCCTGAATGGCTCGACGGTGTACGTCCGCGAGTTCGAAGGCGGGCGCCCGGTGGACCACGTGGAGTGGGACCGCTTCGCCGAATACCGCTCGCGCACACCAGAGGCTGTGTTCGGACGGTCCATTTACCTCTATCGTGCTAGCGATTGAAGCCGCAGCGCACGGGCCAAACACCAGCGCGTTCGACGGGTTGGCGGGCCGCTGAGCCAGGGGCAGGTGGGTGGTGAACTCGTCTTCTCAGGCCTGGGCTCAGCCGCACGTATCGGACGTGAGGCCGGGAAGTTGATCGGCCACCGCGCGGGCCACGACTGCATTACCTAGCGGGCCGTAGTGACCGAGCATGAGCTCGCCCAGGCCGCTACGGTCCGCCTGCTCGGCGAGCGAGTCGGTCAGGTCGATCGTCGGGATATGCTGCTGGCGGAGCAGCTCCAGCAGCCCGGCGTGGGGCTTGGGCCCGCCAGCCCGCTGCAGCTCGATCTGCGAAGTCGACCAGCACCCGAGCGGTAACGTCGAAGCCCTCGGTGCCCGGACGGTAGATCTGGCGAGCCCAGCTCGGCGTCCACTGTCCGGCCTGCCTGTGGGCAGCCGCGTCTTCAAAGCGATAGTGTGCCGTGCGCAAGAGGCGGGCTACGTCCAGCCAATCCAGCGGCTGGATCGCGAACATGCCGGGGAAATACCAGAAGTCGTGGGGGCCGAGATTGGCCTCCACCCAGGCCGGGTCCTTCAGATCATCGGGCCGGCGGGCCGGGCTGGTGAGCAGCTCGAGGTGGTTGCCCTCGATGATGTAGCGGGGCTTGGCGAGGGGGAACGTGTCCGGGGCGGGGTAGTAGAAGGGCCGGAAGCGATTGATCGCCCGATTGACGTTCTCAGTCAAGTAGCCAATCAGGACCGCGCAGGGGTGCCAGGCTGCCCCGCCGCGCTGGTAGCGCAGCCAGGCCTGGTCCGGCCCGTAGGCGGGCACCCCGAAGTTCAGCGCCTCGCTGTTCGGCAGCAGATCCTCGAGCTGCCGGGTCCAGCAGTCGCTCATGTCCACCGTCTCGCAGTAGGTGAACGAGTCGCCATAGGCCGCGATGCGGCGGACCCCGAGCGAGGGGGTCGGCGCGTAGTCGCGGTCGGCCCGCTGCCCGGCCCGGTTGTGGCGGTAATGCACCTCACGACCCTGGTTGCCGATTCCAATTCGGTCGACTCCCGGGGTGGACACCCAGCCGAGGTCAGGATCGAACGTAATGTACGCCTGCCCGAGCGCGATCCGATCGATCGCCCCCTGGTCATACGTCAGCGGCAAAAGCTCGACAGCCCGGCCAACCGTTTGGGCGATCCGGCCGCTCGGAGAGAGTGCGGGAATGACCAGGCGGAGCCCCAGCTCGGCGAGCAGCAGCGACGCCAGCAGGCCGCACAGGGCGGCCGTCAGGCGAGCCGCCCGGGCGCGAGTCATCGATTGCTGGCTAGGGAACGCAGGTAGAGACGAGCGCCATTGGGGAACGTCTCGGTCAGCTCGAAGCCGGAGAGCGGGCCGCCGCGGCTGCGAAGGTCATCCCACTCGGCCCAGCTGGCAGGCACGTCGTCGAGGTCGACCTGATTGGCCAGATACACCGCGTCGATGCTGAGGCCATAGCGATGCTCCAGCTCCGAGGTCCGCCCCGGCGCGGGCGGGAGCGGGACGGCGCGACGGTCGGCCTGCCACGCGACGCTCCAGGGAATGTTCGTCGCCACAAGCTGGTCAGGTCCGACGAGCAGCGCCAGCCGCGCCAGGTTCTCTGGACGCACCTCGACCCATGCGGGCATGGGCGGCTCTGGCGGGCTGTGTGGCGGGACCAGGGAAGGCCCGATCCTCCACAGGCTCGGAAGGACGAGCATCATGCCGAGCGCGCCTCGGCCAAAGGTCCGGAGCGTTGAGACGCCACCGATCGGCAGCCAGTCCAACGGGAACGATCGGAGTGCCACGTCGAGCCGGCCGGCCACCACCACCATGAGCAACGGCACGAACGGCAGGAAGTAGCGACCGAACACTTGCCCCAGCAGCGCCTGGGCGAGCGTCTTCAGGAGCAGGGAAGCGAGGAGGAAGCGGCCGAGTCCACCGGCCGGTCTGGCCAGGTCGAGCACGCAGGCGACCGCTCCCGCCAGCAGGAGTGGCCAGACGACCAACGTGCCAAGCGCATCCGGCGTTTGAGCCAGCTCTCGGAGCGAGACGAGCACAGCCCGGGCAGGGTCGCGCTGGATCACCTCCCACGGGCTGGTATAGAGCGGCTGGTACCAGCCGAGACCACCAGCCGGGTCGATAACCAGGCCAGGGATCGAGCCGGACTGGATGTTGAAGAGGGGGTTGCCCGTTTTGGCGAACAGGAACACGGACCAGGGCATGATGACCAACGCTTGGGCCAGCAAGAACAACCCGGCCCGCCGCAGCCCGGCCGGGCGCGGGATGAGCCAGAGCGCCAGGATCGGGAGGTCGAGGATCGCGGCATCGTAGCGGTCCAGAATCGCCAGCCCCATCAGGACGCCCGCGGCGAGGATTGGCCAGGGGCGGCTACCCGTCCCTCGCGGGCTCCCGACGTGGACGACACAGGCAGCGATCAGCAGGAGCAGCGCCCCCAGCAGGGTCTCGGTAAGGCCGGACAAGCTGTAGCGGACCAGCACCGGCAGGCAGGCGACCGCCAGGCCGGCGACCAAGCCGCTCCAACCGCCATACACGCGAGCGCCGAGTAGGCCGGCCCCGACAGCGGTGAGCAGGTAAGCGAGCGCGCCCGGGAGATGGGCCGCCTCGTCACTGGGACCGAGCAACGTGAAGGCCGCGGCCATGAGGCCGGGGATGAGCGGAAAACGGGTGATGTTGGGCCAATCGCTCGATTCGGCACCCCGGGCGTGGAGGAATTCCAGCCCGTTCCAGGGCATGAAGTTGGTGGTCGGGCCGCGTCCCCAGACGAGCTGGCGCCCCACCTGGGCGTAGTCCTGGGCATCCGGAAAGGTGAGAAGGTGTGGCTGAGCCCGGAAGTACAGTAGCCAGACGAGGCCGGCGACGACGAGCGACAAGAGCCAGGGATGGCCCAGGGCCCAGTCCAGGCGCGCAAGGCAACGCGGAGGCTCGCGGTCGCTACTGACGGCGACCGGCCCGCGAGTGCGGTCGACCTGCTGAGGCTGGGCCGGCCCCGTCCATCGGGATTCCTTGTGCACCTTGTCGCTCGGATCGGGTATCGGGGCGAGCCGCCCGGGGCCGCGCCCATCCCATGGCGGCATCAGGTGCGGAAGATGGACCACCGCCGAGGCGGGACAGCCCGCGGAGGCCGGCTACTGTGCATCGCCTCCGCTGGTCGTGTCAAGGTTTCGCCCTCAGCCCAACCATTCGTTCCCCCCTCACCCCAACCCCTGTCCCACGCCGGGGAGACGGGCTCGGCTTCGCCAAACGTGGCCAAGGTGGCCAACGGTGTGCACGAGGGAATGCGCTCGAGGGTATTCGGCGTGAGAGATCTGGGATAGGCGGGAAGCGCTTCGAGAGCGGGGGGCAATTGTGGCGCTCAGGGGACTCTCAGCATGGGGGATCCTAGATCAAGATGGCCAAGATGGCCAAGATGGCCAAGATGGCCAAGATGGCCAAGATGGCCAAGATGGCCAAGATGTGCGTGGTGACGGGCACTCAACGCGGATCGGCATCAGATGGGATCGGGGCGGCTGCCGAACGCTTCGCGCATAGGACGTTTGCCTTCACTACCCTTGACCAGCGCCGATTCGCGCACCAGATGGTGGTCAACGCCTTTCTCGGCGTAGGCGATCGCGCGGCAGTAGCTTGGCCTGGCGCGCGGGGCTACCAAGGGCTGTCTCGTGGCGTACCAGGCCTCGAGGTAGTCGCCCAGCGGCTGGCGTCGGTTGGGCACCGAACGATCGGTGCCGTCCAGCTCATACATCGAGCCAATCCTCCGCCTCCTCGTGGCTGGCGAAGGCGTAGACGACGGGCCGCCCCTCGTCTCACTGCTTGGGGAACTGGGCGCCCATGACTGCCCCGGCGGCCGCTCCGAAGACTGTCCCGCGGCCGCGGGCCCGCCTGGGCCCTTGGGTTTCCTGCGAGGCACCAGGCGGCCGGTCGCTCAAAACGGGCCATGGGCGAGTTCGGTGATCGCGTGATACCAAGCCTCCGACACGCGCTGGTAGCCGCGATCGTTCGGATGGACGCCGTCACTCAAATGGGCTCTGCTTACCGCGCCCGTTTCGACAAGTCGCACATGCCGGCCGGTTATAGAGTGCGCCTCAACCACGCGCCGGAGGGCGGCATTGTACAGATCCGCGACCGGTAAGTTGAGCGGCAGAGTGCCCACCAATACGGTCGCCCCGGGCACCACTGAGTAGATGTCTTCCAGGAGGTCCGCCATCCGATTCGGCGCTGCGCTGCGAGACTCATCGGTAGCAGCAGGCTGGATCAGGTCGTTGGTACCGATGAGGACCAGCAGGACGTGGGGGCCGTGGGCTACGAGTGCGGGCCGAACTGCGGCCCGCGCGTCCTCAATCGTCCAACGGTTGTGGCCCTCGTGGTCTCCCCATTGGTCGTCCTTGACCGATCCCACCATGATCGATGGGTACCCCGTCGCCTTGAGCCGAGTGATGAGGTGACCCCGGTAGCCTCCCATCGGTGTCGGCTCATCCAGACCGCTATGTGCGCCGTTCGTGAGCAGGCTATTGGTCGTAGGGCCGGTCGCGAGTTCGAGTCTCGCCGGGCGCACCTTCCCACTGTGCCAGGCACAAAATATGCGTTCAATACTCTAGACAAGCGCCTTCATCTCGGCGCGCCAGGTCTCGGCGAGATCGTCGGCCGTGATCCGCCCACCCTTGCGGATGATCGCCTCGCAGAACAGGTGCTTCAACTGCGTGTCGTCGGTGTAGGTCCCGGCCGGCATGTTCGGGCTAAAGCGGGCTTCCGTTCCGGTGCCTCTCAGGCCGTCGATCCAGCCGTAAAGCCGCTCGACGGTCGGGTAGAGCATCATCTCGGTCGGGTGGCCCATGGCGTCGCCGAGCGCCCCGCCGGCCAGGGCGCCGTAGGTCTTCTTGAACAGCAGCGACGTCATACCATCGGGCATCGCCGGATCTCCTTTCTTTACCTGCTTTACCTGCCCCGAGCCCGGCTACCCTTTGAGGCCCGATAGCGCCCCGCTACGGACATAGAACCGCTGGAAGGAGAGAAACAGGACCAGGGACGGCAGCGCCAGCACCACCGAGGCGACGAACACCTGGTCCCACTTGGCCGCGTCGCCGCCGATCAACATCGCCACCGCCACCTGCGCCACGCGGAGCGCCTCGGAGTTGGTCACCACCAGCGGCCAGAGGAAGGCGTCCCAGCCGGCCTGGAAGGAAATGAGCGCGACTGTGATCAGGGCGGGGATGCTCATCGGCAGGACCACTCGCCAGAACGTCCCGAGACGCGAGCAGCCGTCGATTCGCGATGCGTCCTCGACGTCCTTGGGGATCTCGAGGAAGAACTGGCGCAACAGGAAGACCGCGAACGGGTTGACGATGCCCGGCAAGATCAGGCCCTGGTAGGTGTCGACCCAGCCGAGGCTCTTCATGATCACGAAGAGAGGGATGAGGGTCACCTCGAACGGGATCATGATCGTCACCAGGAAGAGCCCGAAGAGCAGGTCGCGGCCGGGGAACCCGATGCGCGCGAACGCGTAGGCGGCCAGCGCATTGGCGGCCACGCCGCCAATAACCGTGGCGATGGCCAGGATGGCGCTGTTCAGCATGGCGCGGGGGAAGGAGCCACTCATGAGGCGGGTAAAGCCTTCGAGGGTTGGCACCTCCGGCCAGAACGTGCGCCAGCTCAGTGGGCTGACGTAGCGGAAGATTTCCTGGGTGGGTCGGAGAGACGAGACGCAGAGCCAGACCAGCGGGGCGAGGAACAACACGGCGACGACGGTGAGGAGCGCGTAGTGCGCGGCCACGCCCGCCTGCCGCCCAAAGTCATGACCAGCCTGGGTACGAGTCTGCGCGAGCTCCCCGGCGCGGTACATCTAGTACTCCACTCCACCGCGCAGCCAGCGAAGCTGGACCGCCGTGAGCAACAGCAGGACGAGCAGCAGCGCAAACCCCATCGCCGCCGCCACGTCCAGCTTGTTCCAACGGAAGGCGTTCTGGAAGACCTCGTAAACGATCGTCGTGGTGCTCTCCTGCGGCCCCCCCTGGGTGATGATGTAGATTGGCGTGAACAGCTTGAAGGCGTTGACCGAGGTGGTCACCACGACGAACGCGCCCGGGCGGCGCAGCAGGGGGAGCGTGATGCGCCAGAAGCTCTGCCAGGCGCTGGCACCGTCGATCTGAGCAGCCTCGTAGTAGTCGCGCGGGATCGCCTGGAGGCCGGCCAGGAACACCATCATCGAGAAGCCGACCCACTTCCAGCTCAGAGCCACCCCCAGCGTCGGGAGGGTGAGGGTAGGCGACAGGAGGAACGGTTGGCGGGGCAGCCCGACCGCTGCCAGGACGCTGTTGACCAGGCCGCTCTCCGAGTCCAGGATGATCCGCCACAGCGCCGACGCCACCACCATCGAGATCACCACGGGCAGGTAGTAGGCGGCACGAAAGAAGCCGATCCCGCGGAGGGGTCGCTGGATCAGCATGGCCAGCCCGAGCGCCAGCACGGACTGGAGCGGAACCTGCCAGAGGGCGTAGTAGGCCGTGTTGCGCATCGCTCGCCAGAACGTGGCATCGCCGAGGAGCGCTTGGTAATTCTCGAGTCCGACAAATCCGAGCGCACCTCGGAACGTGTCCCAGTAGTGCAGGCTGATGAACAGCGCGTAGAACAGCGGGACGACTGAGAACAGGAGCAACCCGGCCAGCGCCGGCAGGAGGAACAGGTACCCGGTGAGGTAGTCCTGCCAGGCGATGCGCGGCGGCGCGAGCAACCCCCGCCGTTCCGTTCGGCCGCTCGATCCCACGCCGACTGCGTCGGCCATGGCCCGCTTCGCGACGATCCGCCCGGCGAGCGACGCCGGCTACCTGGTGACCTTCTTCAGCTCGGCGTCGAGCTTCGCGGCCGCCTCGTCCAGCGTCGACTTCACGTCTTTGCCGAGCTGCATGTCCTTGATCGCGGGCGTCATCGTGTCGTCGTAACGCTGGTAGACGACCGTCTGCGGCCGCGTGATCGCGAATTTCTCCAGGCCCTCCATGAAGGTCGACCATGGAGCGTCGTTGAGCCAGGGGAGCGCCGCGCGCGTCGACTTACGGGCCGGCATGTAGCCGGTTTTGTCGATCCAGGTCTTCGCGCCGTCGACGCTCGTGAACCACTTGACGACTTTGGAGGCCAACTCAGGGTTCTTTCCGGTCTTGGGGATGCCGATGTGATACCCGCCGGACTGGACGGCGTTGGTCTTGTCCTTCGGGGTCGGCGTTACGCCGATTTTGAGGTTCGGGAAGCGCGCCTGAATGTCGCGCAGAACGAACGGATTGGCCATGTACAGCGCCACTTTCTTGTTCTGGAACATGTCGGGGATGCGCTCGACGGGCGCGACCTTATCCTTGGAGAAGAGCCCGACGTAGAAGCTCATCGCTTCGACCGTCGCGGGGCTGTTCAGCGCGCCCGAGAAGGTGCCATCGGGATTGATCACCGTGCCGCCGTGCTGCGCCACGAACGGCTGCGCGCTGTACATGCTGGGCGTGTAGTGGGTGGCGAAGCCCCAGGTGTCTGTCACGTCACCCGATCGCTTCGTGAGCCTTCTGGCCGCGTCCAGGAACTGCTCCCAGGTCCAGGACCCCTCGAAACTCTTAGGCGGCGTGATGCCGGCCGCCTCGACGAGATCCTGATGGTAGACGATGTTCTCGGTGGACTGGTGGAGCGCGATCGTTTGTACCTTGCCCTTGTAGGTCATGTCGGCACGCGGCGCCGAGTAGAAGTCGTCGAGGTCCTTCTTGTCGGCGTCGCTCATGTAGTCTTCGACCGGCACGATCGAGCCCTGCTCGACATACGGCGCGACCACGGTGACGTCGATCCAGGCCACATCGGGCCCGGTGCCGGCGGCCCAAGCGGTTGTGAGCTTCTGGAAATACTGTGCGAACGGAAAGACCTCAACCTGGAGTTTGATATCCGGATTCGCCGCCTCGAAGCTGGCCACGAGAGCGCTTACTCCGTCGATCAGCGGCTTGTCTTCGGCGACGTACCAGTATGAGAGCGTGGTCGAGCCGGCCGCGGTAGGGGCGGACTTCGCACTGGAACCGGCCGCGGCGGGGGCGGACGTTGGACTGGAGCCAGGCGCGGTACCTGTGGTCGTCGGGGCCGCGGCCGACGGCCCGCAGGCCGCGGCCCCGACGCCGGCGAGCAACACGATGGCGCGACGGCGACTGATGAGCATCGAACTTGCCCTCCATTGCTGCGAGTTGGATTTTGCTTGTGCGACTCCGGTCGGATCAGCCGTGGGCTGAAGGATGTGGGCCGCGCCGAGCGGCAAATCGGCTGCCGGATCCGGACTACCCATGGTGCGCCCCCTCGACGTGTGCCGACGCCGCTACCGGCCTCGAGCCGCGGCCGTCGAGCGCTGCGCTTCCGGGACGTTGCCCCGGGCGACGGTCTCGGCGAACATGTCGGCCAGCCGGGCGGCGTCAACTTCCAGGCAAACTTCGACGTTTGGCTCCATTCCCCAGCGGCCGCGCCAGTCCGGCACCGTCTGGCCGCGGGTCAACGGGCTGTCCGTCTCGATCTGGATGGGCAGCCGCTCGCTACGAAAGAGCGTCGGGTCGATCACGTAGGCGGCGGCCGGAACGTCGTTGTAGTGCACCCCCTCCGTCACCCCTTCGTTACGCTCGTACGCGGCCATGAGGCACGGCGTGATCCGGGTGAGAAACTCGGCCACCGGATGACCGGCCGCGCGGATCTGGTCGAGGTGATGGTGGGTGATCAGCGTCGGCCGACACACGTCCATGCCGATCTGGACGATCGGCACGCCTGATCGGTAGGCGATTGCCGCCGCCTCGGCGTCGTTATATAGGTTGGCCGTCGCGACCGGGGTGATGTTGCCGCGGGTGCGCACCGCGCCGCCCATGACGACCAGAGCTTGTAGCGCCGTCGCCATCGCCGGCTCGACGCTGAGCGCCAACGCGACATTCGTGAGCGGGCCGAGGGCCAGCAGCGTAATTTCGCCTGGCGCGGCCATCACGTGCTCGATGATGTGGTCGACGGCGCGCCCTTGCCCGGCCCTCGTCCTCGGCTCATCGGTGTAGACATCGCCCAGCCCGTCGTCGCCGTGGATGCTGCTCCCGATGTGCGGCTCGCGCAAGAGGGGTCGGCCGGCGCCCCGGTAGACCGGGATGTCGCTGCGGCCGGCCGCCTCGAGGACGCGGAGGGCGTTGCGCGTCGCCTTGTCGACGGTAGCGTTCCCGAACACCGTCGTCAGCATCTCGACGCGTAGAGTGCCGCAGGTCAGGGCCCAGAAGATGGCAGCTGCGTCATCGATCCCAGGATCGGTGTCGATGATGACCCGCTTCACTGCTGCCTCCTGCCACGGGATGCCACGCAAGCCTGGCAGATCAGGTATCGGACAATCTAGCACCGCGGTCGTCACCTGTTCAACGTCGCCCTCACCCCGCCGACGTCATGTCGGCGGCTGGCGCGGCGCAGTCGAGTCGCTGAACACGGCCGGCATCTGTCAGCCGCCGCTCGGACCGAGGCCGGGCAGGTGCTCGACGGCGGGCAGGAGTCCGTGCAGATAGGCGGTCTGGTAGCCTCGGGCGCGGAAGGCCAGCCCATGTCGCCGAGCATCCGGGGCGCGTGCTCGTCGGTGATCGGGGTCCGGATGAGCGCTGGGGCGAGGCGGTGAAGGCGGTCGTGGTCTGCAAGCCGGGGGTCGAGGTCACCGAAACGGATTGATCGCGAACTGTCGGGAGCGGATCGCACTACAAGGCACCGAAGTTGGTCTCGGCACGTGTTTTCTCCTGACCTTGAAACGGTGGCCCCCCGCCGATCAGCGTCTGGCGGTGGCCCTTGACACTCCAGCCAGAGCGGCCAGGATCGGCCATACTCGGAGTCTGCCGATCGTCTGGCTCAGCGTCGCGCTGTTCTTCGTCTACGCGGGCATCGAAGCCGCGGTTGGACAGTGGGCGTTTACCCTGTTCACCGAGGGCTGCTTTGTGGCGGCCCGAACCGCCGGCCTGTGGGTCAGCATCTACTGGGGGAGCCTGGCCGTGGGTTGAGGCGCGAGTGATCATGGACCTGGTCGGCCACAGCCAGATCAGCACCACGCTCGACGTGTACACCCACGTCATGCCGTCGCTGCGCCAGGACGCTGCCGACCGCATCGACGCGCTGCTCGGCGGCGTGCGCTGACGTTTGGTCGTCAACTTGGTCGTCAAAGACGCGAAGACGCCCTCGTCGGCGCGACCTGGCGAGGGCTTGTCCATCTGGTCAGGCGAGGGCTGCCGGACTAGGATTCGAGCCTAGACTACACGTCGTGTCCTGGGCGCGTGACTCCCGGAGCCACAGAGGCCCGAAAATGAGAAGCCGAACATCGTGATGGCTCCTCTCAGCGCCAAACAGCGTTTCATTTGTCCGCCGCAGTGCGTAGCCGTTGTCCAGACTTGATGTTCCGGTTGATGCTCACCGGCTGGGTGGCTATGCTAGGAGCGCACGGGGAACGGCCCGGGGTCACAGGTCAATAGCCAGCAAGGGGACGCGGGAGATGGATGCGCCGCAGGAGCAGCGAGCGGGGACGACAGGGCAGGTGAAGCGGCGGGGCTTGATCGCCGGGGCGGCGGCGCTGCTGGCGGCCGGGCTGGCGAAGCTGGCCGAGGCGGCGCACGAGCTCACTGAGACGACGTACGACGGTCAGCACGTGCTGCACGTCGATCAGGTCAACACCACGGCCTCGATCACTGAGATCAGGCGTTCCGGTTCCGCCAACGGCCCCGCCTTACAAGTGAACAACCTTGCCAATGGCGGCGATGGCATGGTAGCTGCAACCATCGGAGCGGGAAAGGCGGGCGTCTTGGGGGAAAACAACAGCGCCGCGGACAGCCCGGGCGGTTTGGGCGGCATCGGGGTGTTGGGCCACAATTCCAACACGAGCCCGACCACCAACAGCATCGGCGTGCAGGGGTTCGTTCTCACCCCGTCCAGCGTGGGCGTTCAGGGCATCAACTTCGCGAATAGTGCCAGCGCCGTCGCGGCTCAGGGGCTGAGCGCCGACGGCGGTGTCCTGCTCTCGGGCGTCGGCGTGCACGGCAAGACCGGCAGCGGGACCGGAGTCAGGTGGGAAGCGGCTACCGGCATCGGGGTCCTCGGAGCGGCGACCGGGGCCTCCAACGCCAGTCCCGGCGTCTACGGCGCCGCGACCCAAGGCTACGGCGTGTTCGGCTTCTCGGCCAACAGCAATGGGATCGCCGGTCAGAGCGGTGGCAGCGCGGCCGGCTGCGTTGGCTTCGCCGGGGCGCCGGGCGGGTACGGCATCTACGGCGGGATCGCCGTGCAAGGCGGCTACGCCGGGGGATTCGCGGGCCCAGTGCTGGTCAATGGGGCATTCACGGTGGTCAATGGCCCCAAGAACGCCGCAGTGCCCCACCCGGACGGCTCGCACCGCTTGCTGTACTGCCTGGAGAGCCCGGAGAGCTGGTTCGAGGACTTCGGCGAGGCCAAGCTGGTCAACGGTCGCGCAACGGTGGCGCTCGATAAAGATTTCGCGGCGGTGGTCCAAACGGACAGGTACCAGGTGTTCCTGACCGAGTACGATGACCACAACGCGCTCTACGTGACCGCGCGTAGAGCGACCGGGTTCGAGGTGCGAGCCAAGAATGGACTGGGGGCCAACGGCACGTTTGGGTACCGGGCGGTCGCCAAGCGCAAGGACATCCCCGGCCCCCGCATGGAGAAGGTGAATCTGCATGCGGTGCCCGCCGCGCCCAAGGGGGCACATGGCTTCGACCAGACCGAGCCCAAGGACCTGCCCAAGCCGCCGGCCCCGAATTCGGGAAGGCCAATCTCGTGAACGGCTACGCGGAGGTGTCTGACTGGAGAACGACTCCGCAGCGGTTGTCGACCGCAAAAACGCCCACGTATTCGTGATGGACGAGTGTAGCTCCAATCTACAGCCAGGAGGAGTAACGGCGATGGACGAGCAGCGAGTCGAGCAGATGGGCCCGGCGCCCGCGACGGGAGCGAGTCAGCTCAAGCGGCGAGGGATGCTGGCGGGGGCTGCCGCGCTGGTCGGCGCGGCGCTGGCCAAGTGGACGGCCCAGCCGGTCGCGGCCGGGATAGACGGCGATCTGGTCATGAACACGACCGGTAATAACGGCACGCTCACCACCGGGATCAACGGCGTCGTGAACAACAACCCCTGTTTCCAGATTGTCAACACCGGCACGAACGGCGGCGCCATCTTTGCACTTTCCGGCTCCCAGTTTGGCATCCAGGCCACGAGCGGCAACTTCATCCCCGGCTTCCCGAACGTCGGCGTCATCGGCACGGGCGGCGCCGGAAACAGCCCGGCGGACAATGGCGGCACCCCCCGCGGAGTCTACGGGACCGCGGTCAACGGCATCGGCGTCCACGGCAACTCAACGAACAACTTCGGCATCCTGGGTGAATCGACCAACAGCACCGGCGTGATCGGCCGGGCGACCGGGGCGTCTAATCCCCAACCTGGCGTCCTTGGCGCCGCGACCAACGGCTACGGCGTCTTCGGCTTCTCGCAGAACAGCAACGGCATCGCCGGCCAGAGCGGCACCAGCGCGGCCGGCTGCGTGGGCTTCGCCGGCGCACCAGGTGGGTATGGGATCTACGGCGGCACGGCAGTGGCCGGCGGCTACGCCGGCGGGTTCGCCGGCCCGGTCCTGGTCAACGGCGCATTCACGGTGGTCAACGGCCCGAAGAACGCGGCCGTCCCGCACCCGGACGGCAGCCACCGGCTGCTGTACTGCCAGGAGAGCCCGGAGCCCTGGTTCGAGGACTTCGGGGAGGGCAAGCTGGTCAGCGGGCGGGCACAAGTGACGTTCGACCCTGATTTCGTCGCCGTCGTGCACAACGACAAGTACCTGGTCTTCCCGGTCCCTGAGGGAGACTGCAGGGGGCTGTATGTGAGCGACAAGAGCCCGACCGGCTTCGAGATCCGCGAGCTCCAAGGCGGCACGAGCAGTCTGACCTTCAGCTACCGCGTCGTCGCCAGGCGCAAAGACATCCCTGGCCCGCGGCTCGAGAAGGTCAAGCTGCCCGAGCCACTCAAGGAGCTGGTGAAGCCGGAGCTGCCGAAGGTGCCGGAGCCGCCGAAGGCGCCGGAACGGCCAGGGCGATAGGCTACAACGACCACAGCCGCGGCTGTGACACGCCGAGTGGCTCGATCAGCTCGGGCCCCTCGTTCCACGCTGAGGACACTAGCGGCCCCACGGGATAGGCCTCCATCTCCTGGGCGGGGTACGGCCGCAGGCACCCGAGCAGGGCGACGGGATCGGTCACAGCTGGATCGACCCACAGCGCCTCTTCGGTCGGGTCGAGGATCACCGGCATCCGGTTGTGGATCGGGGCGGCTAGCTCGTTGGGGACCGTCGTGATGATCGCGTAGCTGGCCTCGGGTCGCCCTGGTCGCCCGGTGTACAGGCCGGCGAACGCGAACAGCTCCCCGCCCTTCAGGCGAACGTGCATCGGCTGCGCGGTCCTCTGGCCCGGCGCCGCCAGCCATTCGTAGAAGCCATCGGCCGGGATCAGGCAGCGGCTGCTGGCCACCCAGCCGCGGAACATCGGCCGTTCGAGCAGCGTCTCGGCCTTGGCGTTGATCTGCGGCTTGTGCGCGGAGCTGTTTCGCATCCAGAATGGCTCGAAGCCCCAGCGCATGACATAGAGGGACGGGCCGTCTGACGTGCCGATGATCACTGGCAAGCTCTGAGTCGGGGCCACGTTGAAGCGCGGCTCGATGTGAACCTGGCGAAACGACCGAAGCTTGAAGCGCTTCGCCAGCCCGGCAGGATTGGTCAGGCTGTAGCGGCCACACATGGCTGCGGCTACTGACGTCCTGCCGTCACCCGGGCCAGAGCTTGGCCGTTGCCGACGTCCACGTCCTTACCGTATGACCTCCGTCGCCTGAAGAAGGACCTCCTGCGGGATAGTGAGTCCCAGGGCCTGGGCGGTCTTGAGGTTGACGACGAAGTCGAACTTGGTTGGTTGCTCGACGGGCAGGTCGGCCGGCTTGGTCCCCTTCAGGATCTTGTCCACGTACGTGGCGGCGCGCCGGTACAAGTCAATAAAGCTCGCGCCATAGGACATCAGGCCCCCGACTTCGACGAATTCCGCAACGTGGTAGATCGTCGGGAGCCGGCTCTTTGCCGCGAGATCTGCAACCTGTGTTCGGTCAGACTCGAGGATCGGGCTCGCTAGCACGAGGGCTGCGTCAGCATGCCCTTCGCGCGCTCCTCGGAACGCCGTCTCAATATCCTCGACAGCTCGCACGTCTCGGTATTGAAGCTGCACCCCAAGTGTCCCCGCGGCGAGTTCTATCTCTTTTAACACTTGTGCGAAGAAGGGGCCGGTCAAAGTCAAAAGCACGGCCACCTGGGAGAGCCCGGGAACAATCTCCTTCAGAAGCTCCAGTTGTTTCCCGCTTATCCCCGGGGCGAGGCTCGACAGTCCGGTGATGTTCGCCCCGGGTCGCGCGAGGCTGGCGACGAAGCCGTTGCCAACAGGGTCACTGTCATAAGCCATGACGATGGGTATCGTAGACGTCGCTCCCTTGGCGGCACGGGTTGATGACGGAGCAGCCGTGACGATGACGTCAACGTCGAGCCGCACGAACTCGGCGGCGAACTCACTCAGGCGATCGAGTTTTCCCTCTGCATAGCGGTACTCGATGACAACGTTTTCCCCCTCCACGTACCCAAGCTCGCGCAGACCCTGCCGGAATGCCTCGATGCGAGCCGCGATCGTGGAAGGGGAGGAAGCACTTTGGAATCCTATCCGGCGGACCTTCGCTGGCGCCGGCCCCGGCATTAGGTTGAGCCCACAGCCCGAGAGCAGGCCGAGGCCGGCCAGGGCCAGGCTGCTCTGCACGAAGTGACGGCGGCTCAGGCGATCCATGTTGGTCTCAAGTCGCGCCGTTAGTATAGGTGCGCCTGGAGCCGTCCGCCTATGGATTGCTTGGTGGGATGTGCGCCAGGTGCCCGCGCTGCTCCGCCCATCGATCCAGCGCTAACACGGCATAATTCGGCGTCATGCCCGACAGGCTCCGTCCCGTCGCCTCCGGCCAAACCGCATCTGATCGCCGCCCCGTGGAAGGTGGAGCCTCCCGCCCCGGGTTGTCTGCGCGCTAGCCTCAGGGGGGTCTGCCGGCGGCCACCCAGCCAGGGACAGGACTCCAAGCAAGACGCCGCGGGGGCCGCCGACGTCGGCCTACGCCTGGGGTACAATTCAATCTTGGCGTCCTTGAGGCACAACCTAGCAAGGAGGGTAGTGGTCATGACGACAGACGCAGCTCAAGTAGCCCCCAACGTGTACACAGTGCTGTTCGAGAACGAGCGAGTACGGCTTCTCGAGGCGCGCTTGAGGCCAGGTGACAGCTCAGCAATGCACTCCCATCCGGATTACCTCGTCTACGGCCTCGGCGACAGCAAGGTGACGTTCACGTCAGCTTCCGGGGAGAGCGCCGACGTTGAGTTGAAGGCTGGGCAGACGATGTGGCGGGACGCGGAGGAGCATTCCGCCAAGAACCTCGGGACGACGGACGTTGTCGCGCTCCTCTTCGAGCTGAAATAGATCCAGCCAGACTGCCACCGGGCGGGGCTGGGAGCGCCACAGGGGCGCGGTCCAAACGGGCAAAACCGGATCTGATCACCGCCCTGTTAGGTGAAACCTCGCGCCCCGGGGTAACGGCGGGCGCCGCCCGCTCGAAGAGCGCCTCCGGGCCGGCGAGCGCTGGCAAGACTCTGGGCTGGTGTTCACGACGGGCAATGGGACGGCCATCGACGCCATCAACCTAACCCGCGAATTCCACCGCCTGCTTGACCGGGCCGGCCTGCGACCGATCCGCTTCCACGACCTGCGGCACAGCTGCGCCACGTTGTTGCTCGTCCACGGGGTCGAGGCGCGGGTGATCATGGACCTGCTCGGCCACAGCCAGATCAGCACCACGCTCGACGTGTACGCCCACGTCATGCCAAAGCTGCGCCAGGACGCTGCGGACTGCCTCGACGCGCTGCTCGGCGGCGCGCACTGACGTTTGGTCGTCAACTTGGTCGTCAAAGACGGGAAAACGCCCTCGTCGGTGCGACCTGACGAGGGCGTTTCTATCTGATCGGCCGTGGCTGCCGGACTAGGATTCGAACCTAGACTAAGTGATCCAGAGTCACCCGGGCTACCGTTACCCCATCCGGCAATGACCCTTGGAGTATATCGGAGCCTTCCCACGCGGGGCCATCGGCGGCCCGGCCGGCGTCGCCAGCGCCTACAGTCTGGACTCCGCGTCCTCGAGGCGCTGCAGGACGCGCTCGCGCCCTAGGACGGCCATCGTCTCGAACAGGGGCGGCGAAATGGTGCTATAGGTGCAGGCGACTCGAAGGGCCATGAACAGCTGGCCTGTTTTGACCTCGCGCTCGGCCGCCAGGGCGCGTAACGCGGCCTCCAGTTGCTCGGCGTCGAAGCGCTTCGCGGCACGGAGCCGCTCGATCGCGGCGCCCAGCAGGTCCTTCGTGGTGGCCACGTCGAGCCCTTTGGACAACAGCAGGGCTGACTCATACTCGCCGCGCGGCTGATAGAAGAAGCGGACCAGGTCAGGCGCCTCGGCGAGCCGCTTCAGGCGCTCCTGGACGAGCGGCAGGATCTTCGTCAGGGGTGGGTCGGCGTTCGCGACCGGAAGTCCGGCTCGCTCCAGAAACGGACCGAGGCGCTGCTGGAGGTCGGCGAGCGACAGCTGGCGGATGTAGTGGCCGTTGAGCCAGTCGAGCTTGTTCAGATCGAAGATCGGGCCGGTCAGGCTGACCCGCTCGAAGCTGAAGTGCTCGACCACGTCTGAGAAGCCGAAGACCTCCCGCCCGTCCGGCATCGACCAGCCCAGCAGCGCCAGGAAGTTGAGCAGCGCCTCTGGCAGATAGCCGTTGTCGCGAAACCAGCGCAGTGTGGCCCAGGGGTTCTTGCGCTTGGAGACCTTGCTGCGGTTCTCGTTGCGCAGGAGCGGAAAGTGAGCGTAGGCCGGCAAGTCCCATCCGAACCACTGGTAGAGCAGCACGTGTTTGGGGGTGCTCGAGATCCATTCTTCGCCGCGCGTCACGTGCGTGATTCGCATCGCGTGGTCGTCCACGACCACGGCCAGGTGATAGGTTGGGAAGCCATCTGACTTGAGCAGGACCTGGTCGTCGATCAGGCGGTTCTCGAACTCGATTCGGCCCCTGATCAAGTCGTCGAAGGCGGTCAAGCCTTCGTCAGGGACGCGCATGCGGACAACCGGCCGGTCGGACGCCTCGCCAAGCGCGCGCCGTTCGGCTTCGGATCTACCCAGGCAAAGGCGGTCGTACTTGGGCGGCTCCTTGCGGGCCTCCATCTCCTTGCGCACGCGCGCCAGGCGCTGCGGCGAGCACCAGCACCGGTAGGCATGTCCGGAGCCCAGCAAGTGCTCGGCATGCTCCTGGTAGAGCGAGATCCGCTCCGACTGGCGGTACGGTCCGAACGGGCCGCCCACGTCAGGCCCTTCGTCCCACTCGAGGCCCAGCCAGCGCAACGAGTCGAAGATCAGCCGTTCGGATTCCTCGACGAACCGCGCACGGTCGGTATCCTCGATCCGCAGCACGAACTGGCCGGCATGCCTTCGGGCGAAGGCGAGGTCGAACAGCGCCACATAGGCGGTCCCGACGTGCGGATCACCCGTCGGGGAGGGGGCGATCCGGAGACGGGGACCGAGGAGTGAGGACTGAGGACTGAGGACTGAGGACTGAGGACTGAGACGCGTGGATTCACTCACTATGGCGCTCCCCTCATACCAAATTACGAGACACCAATTATGAGTTGGTCCGGCCGACCGATCCCCACTCAGTCCTCAGTCCTCAGTCCTCGCATCCCCACTCAGTCCTCAGTCCTCAGTGCTCAGTCCTGGCCTGCGCCCGCAGTCGCTCCAGTGGCTCCTCCAGGTCGGCCGGCAGCGGCGATCTGAACTCGCGCTCCTGGCCGTCGTGTGGAGAATGGATGCGAAGGTACGCGGCATGGACGAATTGGCGCCTCAGGCCAGGCGGCGCCTTGCCGCTGCCGTAGGTTCGGTCACCGGCGACCGAGTGGCCGATGAAACGAAAATGGACTCGCAGCTGGTGCGTGCGGCCGCTGAGCAGCGTCGCCTCGACCAGCGTGTACTCGCCCAGGCGCTCGAGGACGGTGAATTCGGTCTTGGATTCACGGCCACCGGCCCGAGCCGTCATCCGCTTCCGATCGCGGAGGTCGCGGCCGACTGGCGCCTCGATCGCGGCCGACTCGTCAGGCACATCGCCCAGCACGAGCAGCAGGTACTTCTTGGTGGCGGTCCGCTCGCGAAATTGCGCCTGGAGGTCGGCCATAGCCTGGGCAGTCCGGCCGACCACCATGAGCCCGGAAGTGTCCTTGTCCAGGCGGTGGACGATTCCGGGCCGCTGCTCGCCGCTCGGATCGCGCAGCTCTGGGAAGCGCGCCAGCAGGGCATTGACCAGCGTCCCTTCCTCGTGGCCGGGGGCCGGATGGACCACCAGTCCGGCCGGCTTGTCGACGACAATCATGGCCGGGTCCTCGTACACGACGTTCAGCGGGATCTGCGCGGCGGGCCGCAGCTCCAGGTGAGAGGGTCCAGGCCGGATCGAGACGCGCTGCCCGGCAACGACTCGCTCGCTCGGCTTGACGCGACGCCCGCCGATTGTGACCGCGCCGAGCCCGATCAATCGCTGCCAGTCCGAGCGTGAGCGGCCGCCAACGTGGCGGGTCAGAAAGGCGTCGAGTCGCTCGTAGCCAGCGTAGGGCGGGACCTCGACCTGCTGCGCACCGCCGGGCCGCGTGAACTCGCGTGGACGGAGCGGCAGTCGCTCACGCGCCTTTCTGGATGGCACGCTCGCGACCTGGGAACAACACGGTCAATGCCAGCCCAGCCACGCCTACGCAGATCGCCGAGTCGGCGACGTTGAAGACGGGCCAGAACGTGAGGTCGATGAAGTCGACGACATAGCCGACCCGAACTCGATCGATCAGGTTGCCGATCGCGCCGCCCATCTGCAGCCCAAGGCTCAGGTTCAGCAGCCAGCTCGGCTCAGGGATGTAGCGGTAGCTGGCCACGATCACCGCGATGACCACCACGCCGACGACGATGAAGAAGTAGGTCTGGTCCTGAAACAGGCCAAACGCGGCCCCTCGATTCTCGACGTACGTGAAGCGGATGTACTCGCCGGCGATGGGCACCGAGCGGAGCCCGGTGTCGAAAAGCTGGCGGGTGGCCACCTGCTTCGTCCAGCGGTCCAGCGCGATCACCGCCAGAGTCGTGGCCAGGAAGACAGCGGTCCGCGAGGACAGCATCGCGGCGGGGGATGTTCGCCGCTGGCCAAAGAACGGGAGCAGTGACACAGCTCAGGACTTGCCGTCGGCCCGCGCGAGGCGCAGCTCGAGCGGCTCGCCGTCGATCTCGCCGGACCAGGCGTGAGCGGCCGCCGGCTCGTCGCCACCCGGCTCCAGCCCTACCGACAGGGTCTCCTGTCTGATGTAGTCGGCGTGCTCCTGGAACACGCTACTCAGCGCGCCAGGCGCGTGATATCGCGTGACGATGCGGTCCTCGACCTCGAAGCCGGCGTCCTTGCGCAGCGTCTGGATTCGGTGGACCACCTCGCGCGCCCGGCCAGCCGAGATCAGCTCAGGGGTCAGCCGGGTGTCCAGTACGAGCGTGTAGCCGTCCGCTTCGGCCGCCGCGAAGCCCGGCCGCGCCTGAGTGCTGACCTGGACCTCGTCTGGCTCGAGCTTCTCGCCGGACACCTCGACCCGGCCGTCACGGCGGAGCTTGAACTGGCCCTCGCGGAGTGCTTTCAGCACAGCGGGGAGGCGCGCCCCCAGCCGCGGCCCGAGCAGGTGTGGCCTGGGTCTGACCGCGTGTGACACGGCATCCGCCACGTCGCCGCCCAGCTCGAGCCGCTGGACGTTTAGCTCACGGGCGATCTCCTCGTGCAGCTCGCTGGGGAGGCTCGGCGCGTCGGGCGGCGCCGCGACCCGGGCCAACCTCAGCGGCTGGCGTACGCGGATCGCAGCCTGCTCCCGCGCGGCTCGCCCCAGTCCAACCAGCCGCCGCGCCAGCTCGACCTGCCGGTCCAGCTGCGGGTCGATCAGCGACTCGTCCGAGCGCGGGTAGCGCTGATGGTGGACGCTATCTGGCGCGGACGGGTCGACCGAGCGGACCAGGTTCTGGTAGATCGACTCGGACAGGAATGGGAGGAAGGGCGCCAGGAGGGTGGCCAGGGTAGTGAGAACCTCGTACAGGGTTGCCTGGGCTGCACGCTTGTCGAGGTCATTCGCCGCCTTCCAGAACCGCCGCCGACTCCGCCGCACGTACCAGGTGGACAGGTCGTCGACGAACTGCTCGATCACCCGCGTCACCGAGGCCGCGTCGAGGCGGTCCAGACCCTCGCGGGTGGCCTTGGCCACCCCGTTCAGGCGCGACAGGATCCAACGGTCGAGCAGCGCCCGTTCCGACGCCGGGGCACGCGGAGCGCTCGGGTTGAAGCGGTCGATGCGCGCGTAGGTGACGAAGAAGCTGTACACGTTCCAGAGCAGGAGCAGCTTGCGCTTGACCTCCTCGGCCGGCCCGTAGCCGAAATTCAGGTTGGCCTGGACGTTCTGGCTGCAGTACAGCCAGCGCATCACATCGGCGCCCATCCGCTCGGCCGCTTCGTCGAACCAGATCGCGTTGCCAAGGCTCTTGTGCATCGGCCGCCCCTGCTCGTCCATCAGCTTCTCATAGGCGAGCACGGTGCGATACGGCGAGCGATCTTTGAGCGTCACGCTCATGAAGAGCATGCTGTAGAACCACAGGCGGACCTGCTCGCGCATCTCGGTGATGAAGTCGGCTGGATACCACGCCTCCCAGAGCGCGCGGTCGCTCAGATAGTGGAGGGTTGAGAAGGGGACGATCCCGGCGTCGAGCCAGGCGTCGCCGACCTCGCTGATTCGGCTGACCTCGCCGCCGCACTTCGGACAGCGGATCTTGACGTCGTCGATCCAGGGCCGGTGCAGCTCCTTGAGCCCTTCGAGCCCACAGATGGCGCGCTGCTTCAGCTCGTCGAGGGTGCCGACGACAGTCAATTCGCCACACGGACACGGGTAAAAAGGCAGCGGCAGCCCCCAGTAGCGCTTGCGACTGATATTCCAGTCGCCCATGTTGTTGAGCCAGTCCTCCATCCGCTTGCCCGTCGAGGGTGGCACCCAGTCGACCGTGCCCGAGGCGGCCTTCATCAGGGGCCTGATCTGGTCGGCCGAGATGAACCACTCGTCTGCCAGTCGAAAGACCAGCTCCTCGCCACACCGCCAGCAGGTCGGGTAGCGGTGGGTGTAGTCGTGGGACTTGAGGAGCAGCCCCTTGCGCTCGAGGCTCGCCAGGATGGCCGCATTCGTCTCGCGCACGTTCTGGCCACTGAGCTCGCCAAAACCGGGCGGATAATCGCCTGCCTCAGACAGAGGCACGATGACCGCTAGATCGTGAATCTTGGACAGCTCGAAGTCTTCGGCGCCGCAGCCCGGTGCGATGTGGACGATCCCAGTCCCCTCCTCCTCGCCGACCTCGCCCCAGCCCACCACGCGGTGGTCGACGCCGCGCTGGGCTTCGAGCTCGTCGAACGGGCCGCGGTACCTGAGGCCAACCAGCTCGCTGCCCGGCAGTCGCTCGACTTCCTCGAAGTCGCCCAGGAAGGCGGTCGTGCGGGACGAGAGGTAGTACAGCCGCCCGTCCTTACGGACCTTGACGTAATAGAGGTCGGGATGGACGGCGAGGGCGGTGTTGGCGGCCAGAGTCCAGGGGGTCGTGGTCCAGACCAGGAAGTGCTCGTTCTCACGGCCCTCGATCGGCAGGGCCAGGTAGACCGACAGATGCGTCACCTCGCGATACGAGTCGGTGCCCACCAATTCGTGCTGGGAGAGCCCGGTCCCGCAGCGGATACACCAGGGCATCGAGCGGGCGCCGCGGTACAGCCAGCCCTTCTCATGGCACGCCTTGAGGAAGTGCCAGATGTGCTCGATGTTCTCGTCGGTGTGGGTGTAGTAGGAGTTGCCCCAGTCCATCCATTGGCCCAGGCGGATTGACTGCTGGGTGATCAGGTCGGCGTAGTGGACGATTCGCTCCTTGCAGCGCTCGGCAAAACGATCGAGTCCGTACGCCTCGATCTCGCGCTTGGAGTCGAAGCCAAGCTCTCTTTCGACCTCGACCTCGACCCACAGCCCCTGGCAGTCGAAGCCGTTCTGGTAGCGCTGGGCCTTGCCGAGCATGGCCTGGTAGCGCTGATAGAGGTCCTTGTAGGTCCGTCCCCAGGCGTGGTGGACACCCATCGGATTGTTGGCCGTGATCGGCCCGTCGAAGAACGACCAGCGCGGCCCGTCGCGGTTCAGCTCGACCAGCTTCTCGAATGCGTGAGTCTCATCCCACAAGTTGAGGATGTCGCGTTCGAGGGCCGGAAAGTCGACGGTGCTGGGGACTGGCTGGTACACGGGCTGCGTCTGTCCTCTGGACCGCGCAGCGTACGGCCGATACGAAAAAGGCACGAAACACCGCTTCGTGCCCGGCCGCCGCGCTCTGGTCAGCTCGATCGTCGCAAAATGCTACCACGCGCTAAAGAGGGCTGCAACGACGCCGTCGCCCCCCGGCCCCCTCTCCGTTTCACCTAACCCCCTGACCCCCTTCCCTAAAGGGAAGGGGGAACCGTTCGGCAAGCCCCCCTTCCCTTTAGGGAAGGGGGTCAGGGGGTTAGGTTAGAGCTGGCGATGCGCTGGGCTTCGGCTAGATCCTCGGGCGTGTTGATGTTGAAGAACGAGCGAAGCTCGGGGTCGAAGGCGCGCAGCTCGTCCTCGCCGACCTGACGGACGCGCAGGTCGTCCAGGAACGAGATCATGCGCCGCTCGCCACGCGCCAGCGCCCGCGAGATCGCGGCCCGGCAAGCGTCGCGGGCGTAGGCGGCGTGCATCGGCTGAAGCTGTCCGCCGACCTCCGGGATGACGACGTCGAATTCGGCCAACTGATCGAGCAGCCAGGCGAGCAGGCGCGCATCGAGGAACGGCATATCGCACGCCACCAGCAGGCAGCGGGGATGAGAGGCGGCTTCTAGCGATGCCAGCAGGGCGGGCAGCACGCCGGCGTGTGGCTCTGGGTCGCGCACCAGTCTGACTCCAGGCGTGCCGCCCAGGCTGTCATCGTTGACGACCAGGATCGTCTCTTGCACGAGGCCGCCGAGCGCGCCCCGGACCCGGTCGAGGGAAGTAGCGCCACCGACAACGAGCCCAGCCTTGTTGGCGCCGCCGAGCCGCGAGCCGCGACCACCGGCCAGGACGATCCCAGTTGAGCGCGGAGTCAGGCTGAGCGGTCCTTCGGCTTCTCTTCCTGCGACGGGGAGTCGAGGGCGGCGTTCTTTCGAAACTCCTTGATCCCCCGCCCGAGCGCCCCGCCCAGGTCACCAAGTCTACCGGCCCCAAAGAAGATGATGAAGATGACGACGATCAGGATGATCTCAAACGGACCAAGTCCAAACATGAGGCGGCCTCCACGCGCGTCCAAGGATACCCCCTCTAGTCGACAGCCGGCCAAACCAGCCAGGCAGCTATACTGGGGTGCCGGCAGGATGCGAACGAGAGGAGGACAGCGATGCCTCGCTACATGATCCAGTTTGGCTACACGTCCGATGCCTGGGCGGCACTCGCCAAGAACCCGGCCGACCGAAGCGTCGGCCTAGCGAAGCTGATGGAGGCGGCCGGCGGCAAATTGCTCGACCTCTACTACCACTTTGGCGAGTACGATGGGGTGGCGATCGTCGAGGCTCCCGATGACACCTCGGCGACCGCCGCCGTCATCGCCGCCGCCGCGCCCGGCCATCTCAGGTCGACGAGGACGACCCGGCTGATGTCCGTCCAGGAGGCGATGGAGGCGATGCGGAAGGCAGGGACCCTGTCGTACCAGGCGCCCCGCTAGGGCGCGTCGCCCGAGTCCACGAGTTTCCAGCGCCGCGTCCTGCCCGCGCGGGACTCCGGAATACGGGCGACCTCGTCGATGTTGCTAGAGCCAAAGAGTCGTGAGCACGGCGTTTCGACGTTGCCGATATTGAGGAGGATCACATGGCGGTGACCCGCGAGCGGTTCGAACGGGGCATGACCTACGATGAGTACAAGGCCCAGATGACGCGCAATCGGGAGCGCTTCGAGGCCAACGAGCGCCAGGCCGCCATCGAGGGAGACGATCTGGCCGCTTTCAAGCGCTTGCCGCACACCTTGAACGTGCTGGTGCTGGCCGAAGACTGGTGCGGCGACGTGATCGCCAACGTGCCCATTGTGGGTCGCATCGCCATCGACAGCGGCAAGCTCAACCTGCGCGTCTTCCTCCGCGACCAGAATGACGACCTGATGGACCAGTATCTGAATCGGGGCGAGTTCCGATCGATTCCGGTCTTCGCCTTCTTCGACGACGACTTCAATGAAGTTGGGAAGTTCATCGAGCGCCCGGACAGCGTGACCGAGCTGCGGGCCCGGAACCGGCTCGAGATCTTCGCGCAGCATCCCGAGTTCGGCTCGCCGGACGCGCCGATCGATCAACTGCCGGAGGAGACACGGGTCAAACTCCAAGAGGCAATCGCGGAGATGCGCGAGCAGATGGCCCCGTTCGCCAATCGCGAGGTGATCCGGGAGCTGCGGGAGATCGTCGAGGGAGTGCCGTCGAGAGCGTAAGCCGATGGCCAAGCCCACCGCCAAGGTCACCATCACGTATTGCGCGGAGTGCGGCTACGAGCCGCAGACACTGGAGCTGGCCGGCGCCCTGATGAACGCGTTCGCGCATGACCTCTCCTCGATCGAGCTCATCCCTTGGTACGAGGGCTCGTTCGAGGTCTCGGTTGACGGCGAGCTGGTCCATTCGATGTATCGCGATGGTGGCTTTCCCGAGCACCAAACGATCCTCGACGCCGTCCGCGCCCGCCTCGCGCGGGGGGCAGATACACCGCTCGACGCGGCCGCGTCTTAGGTCCACTCAAACCCGACCTCAGATGGGGGCACGCCTGGGGTGTGATACCGCCTCGTCATAGCCGGACCCGGATCGATGCAGTTCCAGGAAGCGGTCCGACGCCGCCGCATGGTGCGCAGCTTTCAGGCGAAGGCCGTTCCGGCCGAGGTCCTGGAGCGGATCCTCGACAACGCTCGACGCGGGCCGTCAGCCGGCTTCACTCAGGGATTCGATCTGCTCGTCCTGGATGCGCCGGAGCAGACCACGCGGTTCTGGGAAGCGGTCTCGCCAGACCGAGCGTTCGCGCGGGCGGGCTGGCCCGGCGTGTACCGGGCCCCAGTCCTGGTCGTCCCGCTGGCGCACAAGCAGGCCTACCTGGATCGCTACGCCGAGCCGGACAAGGGGTGGAGCGACCGCGACGAGGCGCGCTGGCCGGTCCCGTACTGGTACGTGGACACGAGCTTCGCCGCGCTTCTGATCTTGCTGACGGCGGTGGATGCTGGCCTGGCTGCCCTCTTGTTCGGGATTCGAGACCCAGCGGCCCTCCGAGCGGCGTTCGGCGTGCCGGCTGAGTATGAGCCGATCGGCGCGATCGCCATCGGGTACGCGGCGCCCGATCGGCCCTCTCGCTCGCTGCAGCGCGGGCGCCGAGCGCCCGAAGCCATGATCCACCGCGGGCGCTGGTAGCGATTGCCGGGCGGCGAACCAGGGGTGTGAACATTCAAAGCTGGCCACCAAAGATGCCCAGGTGTCTGAAAGATGCCAAAGGCGCGAAAGGTGCCAAAGGTGCCACGAATGTGACCTGGACATCTGCTTACGCCCTCACCCCCACCCCTCTCCCAAGCGTGGGAGAGGGGAGACCCACTCGTGGGGGACCCAGGCCGAGACTTTGACGGCCACCCCTCTTGCGGACTCACCTAGAGAGGGGAGCCCTCACGCAGGAGGGAGAGGAGCAGTGGGGGCTGTCCCAGAGGGGAGGGAGCAAACCCCCAGAACCAGGCGCCCTGGTAGCCGTCCTTGCGGGGACGGATGCCGAGCGCCTGGCAGGCCCTGCGCAGCGTGTGCCTGCTGAGGCCGGCCGCGCGCGCTTCGGCCTCGACGACGCTGGCCGGCTTCGGCCCGTCGGCCAGGAGCGAGCGAAGAAGGCCCTGGGCTGCGCTGAGCGCCGTGGGCCCCTCACTGTGGCTGTCGAGGAGCGACTCGGCGGTGTGATCGGAGGCACCCTCCCAGATCACGCGGAGCGAGCCACTCTCGTCGGGCGCGAGGTGATAGGCGAGCGAGGCTAGCCGGCCTGTCATGCAGAACAATGCTATGATTGAACATACTGAATACTAAACAGAATGTCGGCGGAGTGGAACTACATGGTGGCACTGGCGACGCTCAAGACTCTGGCCGAACTCGAGCGAGAGATGGGCCAGGCTGGCCGTTCGGCAGAGGAGGCAGCGCTGCGGGAAGCTGCTCGAGCCCTGGCGCGGCGACGCGGCGAGTTCCTGACGACAGGAGCGGCGGCGGAGCGCCTCGGCGTCTCGATCCCCACTGTGAAGCGCTGGATCGAGCGAGGGGCCCTATCGGGTGGCCCTATGGGCGGACGCTGGCTCGTCTCCCCACAAAGCGTGGACGGACTCGTGCGCCTGCGAGCATCGCTCATCGCTCTCGATCGCGAGGGGAGTCCCACAACGGAAGAGGTTCGAGAGCTCGACGAGCGTCGCCGAGAGAGCACCGAGAAGCAGGGTGTCGCGGCCGCTCGCCATTGAGCGTGTGGCTCTGGATTCGTCCGCCTTACTCGGTGCTCAACGCGGTCCGGTCATCGCAGCCGCCGCATCCCACTATTACCTTGGCTTTTGGAGCAGTTGGATCGTCGCGGAGTTCGTGAGGAAGCGAACTGAGTGGATAGCCGAGCGAGCCAGCCGCGACGGATGCGACCGCGCCGAGACGCGACGACGTCTCAGACAGTCCCGTCGCCGGATCAACGAGTTCATTCGGTCCTGTGCCCCGGTGCTCCGCTCGGTGGACTACGAAGATGCACCTTCGGATGGCCTTGGTTGGCTTCGGGATCCCGACGACTGGTCAGTCATGCAGACAGCACTTGCCGCGAGCGCAGACGTGCTCGTCACCGACAATGCCGCTGATTTTCCATTGGGGGAACTACGCAACGGGATTCTCATGCTCGGGGGCGCGACGTTCCTTCGGGACCTGTTCCGTCGATTCCCCGATGCTGAGGCCAACGTACGGACGTTTCTTCGGCAGAGCTTGGCGATCACCGACCGTTAGGCAAGATGCGGAGCTGCTCGGCCGTCTGCTCGGAGCGTCGTCTGACTAGTCGTTGACGGGCTTCGAGTGTTCTCAAAACTCTTGCCAGACGGCTCTGGGCAACGGGAGAACGGCCCGCGAGGGTCCGCCCGATTACCTGCCAGGTCTGGTAGCCCGTACCGGATTCGAACCGGTGGTCTCCGCCTTGAGAGGGCGGTGTCCTAGGCCGCTAGACGAACGGGCCATCACGGCTTAGCACGCCGTCGGTCTGAGTATACCGAAGCCGCTGGACCACCGCAAACGAAGTTGCTCGCGAGGCTCGCGAGCCTTACTGCGCCAGCGAGAACAGCTTGAACTCCGTGAAGCGCACCTCCACCTCGCCGTCGGCCGGTGGCCCCTGCATCGAAAAGTTCAGGTTCAGCGTTCCGCCACGTCGTCCCAGACCCTCGTCGCCGACACTGTCCACCTGCCGTCCGTTTATGACCACCTGCATCGTGGCGCCCCGGATCTCCATGCGCAGCAGATTCTCCTCATCCCCACGTTTGAGCGCGCCGGTCCGAGCCTGGACGAGCGCATGCCGCTGCTGTTGCTGGTTGAAGACCACCCCAAAGCTCCCGACCTCTGGTGCAACCGAGAACACGTACATGTCTCCAGCGCTCGGGGTATAGCTCAGGCCGTAGCGCGCCTGGGCCGCCGACTTGGTCGCCCGCGCCCGCACCTCCGCGGCGAAGTCGCCTGACAACTTTTCTAGCGCCGGGGCATTCCACGACAGGAGTGCCTGCTCCTGGTTCGGCGGATACGGACCCTTGATGCGGGCCACGAGTGACCTGTCCAGATAGCCGTACTCCCATTGGTAGGCATGCGGTCCGCCGCCACCAGGGAGCCCGATGCGCGCGGTCCCTTGCTGGTTGTTTTGGAACAAGCCTTTCGCGGGATCAGCGAAGTCGTCGGAGCCCAACAGGCTTTGCTGGGAGGCCGCCGGACCTGGGCTGGCCGCCTGGGATGCGGATGGTGGGCCGGCGCCCTCCTTTGCCTGCGCTGCCGGGCTGGCCACCGGGGCCGCTGGGGCCTCAGCGCCGGTCGGCTTCGCCAGGGATGCCGCTCCCGGTTTCAGAGCTTCGGTCACGGCCTGACCAGGTTTTGTGGAGCCAGGCGGGAAGCCGCCTCGAGTTCGTTGAAAAAACACCCCACCGCCGATCAGGAGCAGGGCGACGGCCGCGACGACCGCGAACACAGGTAGCTTGCTCCGCGCCGTGGGCGCCGACGGCGTTGGCGACACGGGTGGCGCCGCGGCGGCCTTTGGTCTGGGCGCGGCTGCCGGGGCGGCCCCGGCCGCGCCTATGCCTGACCAGTCGACCTCGAAGAGATGCTGCGGCTCCTGGAAGCCTTTGACCTCGAAATAACCGCGGTCGACGTAGTCGGTGCCCTCCATCTTGCCGACCACGTAGCGCGTCGTCTCGGAGATCAGGATCTGCCCGGGTCCAGCCAGAGCGCAGATCCTGGCGGCGAGGTTGACCGTGCCGCCGAAGAAGTCGCCGGCCTCCCGGATCGGCTCGCCCGTGTTGATGCCGATGCCGATTTGGACCTTCGCCCCCTCCTCGGTCGGATCCGATTGCGTGAGCGCCCGCTGGATGCCGACCGCGCAGGTCATCGCGGTCCGGGCGGCGTCGAAGGAGACCATGAAGCTGTCGCCCTGGGTCTTCACGATATGGCCACCGAAGAGGGCGAGCTGCTCCTTCACGATGCCGTTGTGGTGCTGGAGCATCCGATAGGAAGCCTCATCCCCGTGCGCGTCGGTGTACTCGGTGAAGCCGCGGATGTCGCTGAAGAGAATCGTGACCGTCGAGCCGAAACTAGCCGCCGGAGGAGACTCTTCCGGCGCGGCACCAGCCTCTGTCATGGAAGCCGGATCCTCCTGTTCAAAGGAACGGGCCGAGCGGGTAACTGCGGATGCTTTGCCGTGGAGCCTTCGCGACTCGGCTCGCGCTAGGCGCCGAATAAGATATCAGAGAGCGCCAGTCTAGCACTGCGTGCCGGTGACGACTACTGGGCATCTGGGGCAGCCATGTGCTTCGGCGGGAGGGCCGGACTCTAGTGGCCCTCACCTTAGTTACCATCTCAGAACCCGTTGGCCGCTAGCGCTCGAAGACGGCCTCGACAATCACGAGCCGCTGCTCCTCAAGGTTGCGGAGCACGTTGCGGAACGCCGCCCCGAAGAGCGGGCCGAGCAGCAGGTGTAAGCCGAGCGGCGGAGGCGTGAGCCCCGCCGCCGCGGCGGCCCGCTCGCGGAACCAGCCGAGCGATGGCCGGGTGGTGTCGAGCCAGGCCTTCTCGGCGAACCCAAGCCGGCGGAGCAGGCCGCCGATCTCATCGGGCGGGCGCAGGAAGCTGATCGACGGGTCCGGGGCCCAGGGGACCGGGAAGTAGATCGGCTGGACCGGGCCGGCCATGAGCTCGTGCAGAGCGAGCGCCCCGCCCGGTCGGAGCATGCGGCGGATCTCGGCGTAGAGCCGCTCCTTGTCCTCCATATTCATCGAGCTGTGCTGGGTCCAGGCCACATCGAAGCTACCGTCTTCGAACGGCATCTCGAACGCGTTGCCGTGCCGGAAGCTGACGCGGTGGCTGAGGCGAGTCAGCTCCGTGAGCCGCTCGCCGGCCTGGCAGTACGGCTCGGTGAGCTCGAGCACGGTCACGGTGCATCCGTACTCGGCCGCCAGGGTCCGGGCAGGCCCGCCGACGCCGCCACCCACGTCCAGCACCCGCTCGCCGCCCGCTAGCCCGGCGAGTCGGGCGAGTTCTAGGGTGGCAGGCTTCCCGCAGCTGTGGAACTGGTCGACCGGGGCCAGGTCGTCCGTCGTCAGGGCATCGAGGTCCCTGCCGGCTGCCCGCAGCCCGTCCAGGATCGTCTGGAGCATCGCACCGACCTTGAGGGGAGCGTAGTGTCGACTGACCTCGCCGGCGGACCCGCGGTCGTTCATCTGGTCGCCTCCGGCCGATTGGCTGGCGCGATCTCCGTCATGGCCAGCATGCTGCGCGGCGGTCTGCGCCGTCAAGGGCGGAGCCGCGAGCACCTTCGGTCCGGGCAGGCCTCGGCGTATGCGGCATACCGGAGCCAACCGCCGGCGGACGGAGGCACCCGTGCCACGGAGACGATCCGGGCCCGTCCCGACCATCTGGCGGGTGCCCCCTCTGGGAGGCCAGGTGTGAGGCGGCTGGCGTAGTGCTCAGCATGATCGCCAAGTGGGTTTGCTATACTGCGCCGTCCGGGCCGAGACATGCCGACAGGCCCCCCAGTCCGCAAGGTCAAGGACAGGATTGTCTTGCCCAAGGGCGACCTCGACCAGCTCGCACTGCTTGGCGGCGACCTGCTGCCGACCACCCCGATCCGCCGCCAGTACCTCGAGCTGAAGGCCCGCTACCCCGACGCGATCCTCTTCTTTCAACTGGGCGATTTCTACGAGACCTTCGACGACGATGCCCGCCTCGTCTCCCACGCGCTCGAGATCGTCCTGACCAGCCGCGACATCGGGCGCGGCGAGCGCGTCCCGATGTCCGGCGTCCCCTACCACGCCGCCGAGGGCTACATCGCGCGGCTGATCGAGCGCGGCCACCGGGTGGCGCTGTGCGACCAGATCGGCGAAGTCCCGGCCCGCGGGCTCGTCCATCGCGAGGTGGTCCGCGTGGTGACGCCCGGCACGCTGATCGAGGATGGGCTGCTGCCGGCGCGGACGAACAACTTCCTGGCGGCCCTACTGCCCGACCGGACGGCCGCCGGCCTGGCCCACGTCGACGTGAGCACGGGCCATCTCGCCGTCACCGAGGTCTCCGGAGCGGGCTGGCGTTCGCTCCTAGCGGCCGAGCTCGTCCGCCTCGGCCCGGCCGAGTGCCTGGTGCCGGCGGAGGCAGCCGAGCAACCAGAGGCGCTCGGCGACCTGCTGCCCCCAGGCGCCCGACCCACGCCCCGTGGACCCGCCTCCTTCGCCGCTCACCGCACCCTCGAGCGACTGCAGAAACAGTTCGGAACGCCGATCCTCGGCAGCCTCGGTCTGGACGAGCGGCCGTTGGCCGCTCGGGCGACCGCCGCCCTGCTCGAGTACGTCGAGGAGACGCTGCCCGCCGCCTTGCGCCTGCTCGACCGAGTCGACCTGTACGCGATCGAGGGCTCGATGGTCCTGGACGTCGCAACGCGGCGCAGCCTCGAGCTGACCGAAGGCCTCCGAACGGGCAGCCGCTCGCGGTCACTTCTCGACGTCCTCGACGAGACCCGGACCGTGATGGGGGCGCGACTGTTTCGGCAGTGGCTCTCACGGCCGTTGCTGGACCCCGAGCGGATCCGTGCCCGCCACGACGCTGTGGACGCGCTAGTCGACCAGCGGGCCACGCGAGCGCAGCTGGGCGAGACGCTGGCGCGCCTGCCAGATCTGGAGCGCCTGGCCGGTCGGGCCGCTCAGCGCATCCTGACCCCACGCGAGACGCTCGCCCTGGCGGCCGGCGTTCGACTGATCCCGGAGCTGGCCATGCCGCTCGCCGGCCTGGACGCCGCGCTGATCGAAGACATCCGCGGCCAACTGGCGGACTTTACGTCGCTGGCGGAGCGGATCGAGAGGACGATCGAGGACCCGCCGCCGGCCGTTCTGGGTGAGGGGGTGATTCGGGGCGGCTGCCAGCCCGAGCTAGACGAGATCCGGGCCATGGCCGGCGACACCCGATCGTGGATCGCGAACCTCGAGCGCACTGAGCGCGAGCGGACCGGCGTCCGCGGCCTGCGGGTCGGCTACAACCGGGTGTTTGGCTACTACCTGGAGGTCAGCAAGGGCCCGCTGACTCAGCCGACCGATTACTACCAGCGCGAACGGAGCGGAGGCCAGACCGTCGCCGAGCACCTCGAGCGGCTCGGCTACCTGCGTCGCCAGACCGTCTCCAACGGCGAGCGATTCATCATCCCGCAGCTCCAGGAGTACGAGATCCGCGTCCGCAATGCCCAGGAGGAGATCGCTCGCCTCGAACGGCGGGTCTACGGCGAGCTGCTCGACGGCGTGGCGGAGCAGGCCCGAGCTCTGCTCGACTCGGCTGGCGCCGTCGCGAAGCTCGACGTGCTGGTGTCGCTGGCCGACATCGGCGCGCGGTACGAGTACGTGCGCCCGGAGCTCGTGGAGGGGGACGTCATCGAGATCGAGGCAGGCCGGCATCCGGTCGTGGAGCGGTTCCTGGAGACGGGCACGTTCGTCCCAAACGGCACGCGTCTGGGCGGCCAGCACGCCCAGATCGCGATCCTGACCGGCCCGAACATGGCTGGCAAGTCGACCTACCTGCGCCAGGTCGCTTTGATCGCGCTGATGGCCCAGGTCGGCAGCTTTGTGCCGGCCGCGGCTGCCCGCCTGGGGCTGGTCGACCGCATCTTCGCGCGGGTCGGGGCGCAAGACGACCTGGCCGCGCAGCGCAGCACGTTCATGGTCGAGATGATCGAGACGGCCAACATCCTTCGGAGTGCCTCCCCGCGCAGCCTGCTGGTGCTGGACGAGATCGGGCGAGGCACGAGCACCTTCGACGGGATCGCCGTGGCCCGGGCGGTGGTGGAGCACATCCACAACAGCCCGCGGCTAGGCTGCAAGACGCTGTTCGCAACGCACTACCACGAGCTGGCCGACCTGGAGCGCTGCCTGCCGCGCGCCCAGGCGCTCCGAATGGAGGTCCTCGAACAGGGCGGACAGGTGGTCTTTCTCCACCGCGTGGCGTCCGGGGCAGCCGATCGCAGCTACGGCGTCCACGTCGCCCGCCTGGCGGGCGTCCCGGAGCCGGTCATCCGCCGCGCGGCGAGAGTCCTGGCCGAGTTGGAGCAACAGCGCCAGGCGCCGCCGAGCGACTCGGCCTCGCGCGCCGAGCTGTCCGAGGACGCGGCGCTCTCGGAAGGTGTGCGGGAGGCGCTACGTCGACTCGCGCAGGTCGACCCGCTCCGGATGACACCCCTGGAAGCGCTGGCCGAGCTAAGCGAGCTGGCTAGCCTGGTCGCCGGCAGCGAATAGGATGCCGATCCGACGCCTGCCTGCGGTCGTTGCCTCGCGGATCGCGGCCGGCGAGGTGATCGAGCGGCCAGCCTCGGTGGTCAAGGAGCTGGTCGAGAACGCGATCGACGCCGGCGCCCGGCGGGTAGTGGTCGAGATCGAGGCAGGTGGCGTCGAGCTGATCCGCGTCGCGGATGAGGGGCGCGGGATCGAGCCAGCCGAGCTGCCGCTGGCTTTCGAGCGCCACGCCACCAGCAAGCTGAGCTCAGACGACGATCTGATGCGGATCGAGACGCTCGGATTTCGCGGCGAGGCCCTGCCCAGCATCGCCGCCGTCGCCGACGTCGACTGTGTCTCCCGCAGCGCCTCAGAGCCGCACGCCTGGCGCTTACGACTGCGTGGCGGACGGGCGGAGCCGCTGGAGCCAGCCGCCCGCGCGCCCGGCACGACGATGACGGTGCGGGAGCTGTTCGCCGAGCTGCCGGCCCGTCGAAAGTTTCTGCGCGGTCGCGCCAGCGAGTCGGGCCAGGTGGCTGGACTGCTCTCCAACTACGTGCTCGCGTATCCGGAGATCGCCTTTACCCTGATCGCCGATGGCCGCCGCACGCTCGAGGCGCCCGGCGGCGGTGACTTGCTGGGCGCCATCCAGGCGGTCCACGGCCGCGCCGTCGCGGCGAAGATGCTCCCGGTCGTG
>WNGA01001617.1_pt1 | contig 34457 bp, 35 predicted proteins | sample 5400061 | NCBI WGS metagenome assembly WNGA01 (sample SAMN13153366, study PRJNA577476) | soil metagenome | isolation source: 100 cm soil or saprolite under grassland replicate 2 | place: USA:California | collected 2016-06-15 | reverse complement strand
CTCGCTTTCGTATCTACGCATCAACGCGGCCGTTGCCGTCCGCGCTGCAAGACTCGATACGGGGCCGGTGGCTAGCCGCTACCCCGGCGGGATCCTCCCCCGCTTGTCACGACGACCTTGCCAGGTCGCTTCCTCCAACCGCTTGTTCGGCGGCGTCACGGCTTCGTGAACCTGACCTCCGCGGGGATCCAGGGATCAGAGAGCGCTGGGAGACGGAGGTTCTCTACGGCCTGCAGCGTCAGGAACGCCGACTCGACCGGGCCCGGCAAAGCCTCGCCTCGATCCCCATTCCTCGCCGGCGAGAGCACGACGACGAGCGGCCGTACGCGCTGCTGCCCGTCAGGAAGTCGCCTCGACTCGACGGCCAACTGGAGTTGTTCGCGACGGCCAGGCGCTCGTTGGCACTTGCCCGAGGCAACACCTTGGTAGCGCGTTGGCTCCGCTTCGGCCGCCGCGGCATCCGGTGGCAGCAAGACCCCGAGCGCGCCGTTCGTCGAGCCGTGTTTCGCTTGGCGTCTAGGGCGATGCCGACGCAGATGCGGGAGGTTCTCTGGCTGCTTCGCGGCCTCAGAGGCCTCGGCGTTCGACAGCGATAGCGCGCCCCGATCGCTCAGTTCGCGCGGCGAAGATGCGCCGTGATCGGCAGCTCGAAAGAGGCGCGCTGGAGCAATCGTGTGGAAAAGAACAACAGCTCCATAGCTTCCACGGCGCCAGTCTCCCGGTTGATCCGGGCAACCACATCGTCGCCCAGTTCCTCGGCGTCCTGCCCCGCATGGGCGGGCCTGGTGCTGATGCAGAGGATGTCGGCCTCTCGGTCGTACTGGAACGCCAGTGTCCCCTTCACGCGTCGGCGCTGCCGTAGAGATGCTTGTCGTGGTTCTCGGCCATGTCGGGCGGCGCGTCCTTCACGATGCCCCGCGCGCATCGATCGCCTTCCAGCTACGTCGGATCATCGCCGTCGTTCGTGGCCGTGGTCTCCTCGGCCAGGATCTCAATCGTGAGGTGCACCCTGGTTCCTTCCTTTGAGGCCAAGCGGGCGCTCGGGCTTCCAGACCCCATCCTCGTACACCGCGTCCACTTCGATCGTCATGGCGAGTCTCAGCGCGTGCCCGTTCGCGCCAGCCCCTCCGCCAGTTGAGCAACCAGGCCCGACATCGTCTCGTGGGAGGCCGCCGCTGTGCGCTTCAGAGCCAGGTAGGCCGGCTCTGGCAGCATCAGCTTGGTCTGGACCTTCCTGACACCGCGGGGACGCCCTCTCCGTTCGCCTACGACATCCATGATCGCCTCGTAGGCCTGGTCGAGGCGCTTTCGGTCCCCGGCGGTGACCGTCACGTCGAGTTGGCAGCCAATCCTGCCGTCGGCCGTTCGGTAGAGTCGTACCGGTCCCGCGTTCGGGAAGAAGCGCTTCACGACCGCCCGCGCCTTCGCTTCCCTCTCGCGGAGGTCCGCGTCCGGGACCACCTCGACGAGGTGTACCTTGCTCTTCCTTGAGAAGCCCTTCGGCCTTCGGCACCATCCCAGGACCTGTCCCCCACGCTGAACTCAGAGCGGCAGGTAGATGATGCAGTTCGTCCACTCCTCCGCCTGAGACGCCGTCCATATTAGAGCCAAGTCCTCCAGGACACTACGAACAGCAAGGCGCTGACCGGCGACGATCACTCCCGGACTCTCGGTCTTGGTGATGAACTCGCCGAAGTGCGTGGGCATCGTGTTCTTGTCGTGCGTGACCAAGAGACGACCATCCCGCGCAGCGCGCGCCAGTACCTCGAGGTCGTGCAGTCCTGTTAGACCCGCTTCCGTGGCGGAGCGAAAGTCGGCCTCAGGCAGGTGTCGCAGCACCGCCGCCACGATGATCTGGTTCAGGTCCGCGTCCGCCTGGAAGCGGATACGCATCAGCGGACGAGCGGGGTTTGCCTCTTCGCGTCCGCCAGCTTCTGATAGAACATCGGGTCCGCGGCGCGGGATGCCGCTCGCTTGGCCTCGTAGTCCTTCTCTTGGGCCTCGAGGTAGCGGTCGATCTCCTCGCGGTGCGCCAGGTAGAACGTGATCGCGCCGTACACCTGCTCGAGCGTCAGGACGGGAAATGACTGCGCGATGCTCTCTGCCGACTGGCCCGAGATGAAGGCGTACACGATCGAGTCCAGCGACACACGGGTGCCTGCGACCCTGTAGAAGCCTTCCCGCTGCTCCACGTACTCAGCGCTCACGGCGTCCTCCTACGCTCATCTTGCGGCGGCGACTGCCCGGAATCAAGCCCCGGCCTCCGGCGAGCGGCCATCGCCACTACCTGACCCTTGGCTCCGTGTCCGCTCACGATCGCCTCCAGCCGGCGGCCCCAGCCTCCAGCGCTGTCCGTTTCTCCGGGTCGTAGGAGTGGCGGTCGTAGACGGCCGTAACGTCCCGCTCGGCGTGGTTCAGGATCTTCTTGACCGTCAGGCGCGAGATGCCCATACCGGTCATGAGCGAGGCGGCCGTTCGCCGGAAGCCACCGTCTTTGCGCGCGTCTCTTCGCCCTCGCCGAGCGGGGGCGGCGCGTCAGCGGCTCGGCCGCCAAACGCACTCCCGGGCGGCTTCGTAGGAGGGCCGCGCCGTGGCGACCCGGTGGTACGCTTTGCACTCGCGACCGTCGCAGGTCCGCCGAGAGAGCGCGCTCAACCTCGCGCGAGGGAGACAAGACCGATGCGCTACGACGAGTTCCGCGACCGATGGCAGGCGGCGCTCCGCACGGCGCGCCTTCTGGCCCACCACGACCGTCCCGAGGAGACGATCGACCTGACCACTATGGAGCGCCGGTGGAGGGTCCGCCTGTTGCCCCGCCCCGCGGAGCCGTTCCACGCCGGGGCCACGATCAGCGTCCGCTGGGACCCTTTCGACTCCGCCCGTTCGTACACGTGCGAGGAGGATCTGCTGACGGAGTTGTTCGGACGCAGGGCCGGGCGTTCCACGCAGCGGCGCCTGCTGCGCGTGGACATAAGCTTCCGCGCGACACTGCCCTATGGGTCGACGACGCCCATGCCTGCGCCCGACGTCTGGCTACCCTGGGTCGCCTCCGTGGAGGAGAAGCTCGACGATGCGCTCACGGCACGGCGCCGGCGCAAGGCCGCGGACATCGCCTGGCGCGGTGACCTGGAGATCGAGGGACGGACCTCGCCGGACCGGGCGTTCTCGTTCCACGGGATGTCCGTGCCAGCCTACGAGATGATCGTCGTGCCTCGGATCTGGGACGACCCGAGGCGTCGGGCGAGGGAGGTCTCCGCCGACCAACAGATCGATGGGCTCGCTGGGCGTTTCCGCGGGGCCCTGGGCGCCTGGACGGCGAGCATCGGCGAACTCGTGAGGTGGCTCCGGTACGCACCAGGCCCGCCGCGCGCCCCATCGCGCCGGCGGCGCCGCGAGCCCTTCGCGGACGATGGAGACGCCGGGCCCGAGACGACGCACTGACACTCGGCGGCGTCAGGGCCGGATCTCACACGCGAGTCTACCTGCCAGCCGGAGCGAAGCGGAACCCCGAAAGGGGCGGGCGCGCAGCGGCTCAGCCCCCAAGCGAGCACATGGGCGCCTTCGAAGGAGGGCGGCCGGCCCAGGCCAGGGCGGCGGAAGCGGTCGTGTGGCGCGCCGCGTGCGCTCGCGGCGAGGCGACCCCCGGCTGGACTCAAGGAAGCCACGAGGGCGCCTTGGCTCAGATGACGCACGCGCGACGCGGCCGTGGGGGGAGGCCCCCCTTGGGAGCCGCGCGGCGGGTGAGCGCCGGGGGGCTCGGGAAGGAGAGTCCTTTCTGCGTCGACTACGACGAAGCATCGCCCGGAGGACCGGCCGGTTGGCGACGACGCGCTTGGAGGCGCCCCCTGGCCCGCGGCGCTGCCGAGACCTTTCGGACGCAGGTGGGCCCTCGGTCGACCGCCATAACGCGGTCTTCGGCCACGAGGAAGCGATGCGCTCCGAGCTCGAGCGCCGCGCCAACCTCCTCAACCGCTATTCGCAGGGCCGAGGCGTGGGACCCGCTACACCTCGGCCTCGGCCCACCAGTCCGAGGGCGTGATTATCGAGCACTGGAATAGTCCAAGGTCAAGTGAGAGTCGAGTTGCCCTGAGCGGAAGTCTCACCCTCCCGGCCAGCGGCTCCACGAACGACCTCATCACATTGCTCGCTCGGCGGGCCCTCGACTCCGAGAGGCAAGTCGCAGCGTCTACGGCCCTTCCGGTCGATGGCTTCCTCTCGAAGGACGCTTGCATCGGTCGGCCCCGCGTGGCAAATTTCCAGGCGACGTGGGCCGCGACAACCCCCTTCGAATCCCCGAGTCGCTCCGGCATGACGTCATGCAGATCTTCAAACTCGACCGGACGCAGGGCCCCCATATGACCGGAGACCAACTGAGCGCGCTGACCGGCGTGCCGAAGAGCGCTCTCGCCAACAAGGCGAAGCTGATTCGCGATGTCCTGCGGATCCGGCAGATGGAGCCGGAGTTCTGCCGGCGTGAGCTGCTTGCATCGAACCCGATGGCCTGGATGATCTTGGTCGACGGGTTCATCGTGGACGCACGCACGATGCCGCCCGAGGTCCAGGCGGAGGCACGGCGGCGTGGCCTCATCCCCGATCTCCCGGATCCCGTGGCCAAGGACGGCGGGGAGACAGCCGGCGGCGGTGAGCGGTGACGACGACGAGCGACCGCGACCTGGACTCCGAGTGGCAGCACAAGAGCGCGACCCTCAGCGACAAGACCGTGCAGAAGGAGTTCGGGCTGACGCAAGACGAAATCGTCCAGGCAATCCGGGCTGGCAAGCTCCACTTCCGGGAGGCCTCGATGCACGGCAACCCGTGGTTGCGGCTCCTCCGGCGCGAGGTGGAAGCGCTGGTCAAGAAGAAGCACGGCGACGACTTCCTGAAGGTCCAGCGGGCCAAGACCGAGCTGGCAGGCGTCAACCGCAAGCTCAAGCAGATGAAGAGAGAGGTCGCCGTCCTGGAACGGCGGAAGGCAAAGCTGTTGGCCGATCTCGGGCGATGAAGGGATGAGCCACGTTGTCGAGGAGGAGCGGGAAGGATGAGAGGGTACGGTGCCATGGCCGCGCGTCCCATGAAACGCTACGAGGATTGGTCGTCCTCACTGACGAGTCCGAGGCCCGGCCCGACGATCGTGCCGGCGGTCGCACCCACTTCTGCCGCGGCCGCCGCGCGGCGCCGGAGCTTGGCCTCGCGCTTCTCTGCTTTCTTCTTTTCCTGCAGGCGGGCGTGTTCCTCGATGGACGAGACGAATTCGGGCCGCGCGCGTCCAAACCTCTTCCGGTAGAGCTCCTCGATGAAGACCGGCAGCGGGAGCTTCCAACGCTCCTGGCGGTGATTGTCGAGGCCGCCGAGTTTCTTCGGGTTCATCCCCAGCTCACGCGCCATCTGCACGTGCGCATGGGAGAGGTGATGGCGTTTCCGGGCCTCGATCCATGCCCGCAGGCCGTCTGGGATGCGCTTCTTCTTCACAAGGCCTCCTCTCGGCGCCACGTTGGTGATAAATGATCATGGCCAGCGCGCGCCATCAGCCGCCACCATGCGACTCGTGGGCCCGGCCGGCTTCCCGCAGCAGCTTCCCCATCCCCTCGAGGAGAGCCGCCAGTCCGTCCGCGGCCTCGGGCGGCGCCTCTATGGCGAGCCCCCCGTCGGTGCGACGTTGGACCCTGAGTTGCGACAGCCATCCCCTCAGCTCGCTCGGGGGAGGGAGCGCGCCTCGTTCGGCCTCGGCCTCGGGCCTCGGACCCATGCTGACGGCCCCCGCCGTTGGCCCCAACTCGGCGATGGCAGCGCCCCCGCCCTCGTCGGCCGCCTCCACGAGAGCGTCGGCCTCGCGTTCGGCCGAGGCCTGCCCTTCGGGTGAGGGTTCGTCCACGACCGGCTCCGGGGCCCTTGCGGGTTCGATGATCCTCTCCAGACCGGAGAGGAAAGACGAGGAGCGCTCGAAACGCACGTCGTTCGTGTCGCCGTCGAAGAGCCCGGAGAACAAGGCTTTCTTGTCGGCGACGAGGCCGGCGATCCTCGCCTCGATGCTCGATTGGGTCACGAGGTTGTATACGTTGATCGGCTGCTTCTGCCCCGGGCGGTAGATCCTGCCGATGCGCTGCTCGAGCACGGCAGGATTCCAGGGCAGGTCGACGTTGATGCAGCAGCTCGCCGCACGCTGGAGGTTCAGCCCCACGCCGCCCGCGTCGGTGGAGAACAGGACGGCGGTGGCGGGATCGTCGTGGAAGTCCACGATGTTCTGGGTGCGCCGCCGGCTCGCTTCCTGACCCGTGAAGAACGCGGCGCGCAGCCCCCCGCGCGCGAGCACGTCCTTCACCGCCCAATGCGCGAGCGTCAGCATCCGGCGCCACTGGCTGAAGACGATGGCCTTCCGTTTCTGCTGGACCACGACCTGGGTCACTATCTCGCGGATGTGGCCGAGCTTCGGGCTCGCCAGCTCCTGGAGCGCCGCCTCGTCCACGCCCGAGAGGGCGGAGAGGGTCGGCCATGTTTCCTCGAACCGGAGCTGGGCCATGCCGTTTGCGATGATCCGCTGGGTGGTGAGGAGGCTCATGAGCCTCAGGAACTCCCCGGGGGTGAGCGACCGCCGGCGCGCCTGGGCGGCCAGGCGCGCGATCGGCAGATCCAGCTCCGCGTGCGCCTCCGCCTGGGCCTCGGTGATCGCCACCGGCACCAGGGTGTCGGTCCGCGAGGGAAGCTGCGCGATCACCTCGCCGCGACCGCGGCGCAGCAGACAGCCGGAGAGCCGCGCCCGCAGCGTGTCCAGGTGCCGTGCTCCGACGACCTCCCTCTTCCCGTCCGCGTACTCCGCGTGCCACGGCGTCAGCCGCCATTTCGGCTCGAGGGCCATGTCGTCGACCCAGTCGAGCAGGGAGGCCAGCTCGTCGAGGCGGTTCTCCATCGGCGTGCCCGTCAGCACCAGCCGGAAAACGGGGGTCAGCGTCTTCACGTAGGCCGCGGTCTTGGTCGCCAGTTCTTGATGCGCTGGGCCTCGTCGAGCACGACCAGCTCGGGCCTCCAGCGCTGGATGAGGTCCAGGTCGCGCAGCACCTGCTCGTAGTTCGTGACCAGGAAGCCTCGTTGAGTGGAGCGGTACACCGCGGCGCGGCCGGAGGGGCTGCCGTCGACGACGCTGAGCGGCACGTCGCTGAAGAGCCTCCACTCCCGGAGCCACTGGTCCTTCAGGCTCGCGGGAACGATGAGCAGGCCTCGCCTCGCCTTGCCGGTGCGGAACAGGACGTGGGCGGCAGCGATGGCCTGGGCCGTCTTGCCCAGCCCCATGTCGTCGGCGAGCACGAGGCGGCCCTCAGCGAGGAAGCGGCGCACCTCGTCGCGCTGATACGGATAGAGCCTGCGCTTGAGGGTGCGCAACGCCCCGGCGATGTCGGTCCGGTCCGGCCGGCCGCGCACGACGGGAGCGCGCCGCTCCTTCTCATGACGCAGCAGGGCGAGGAGCGGCGGGTCGACGGCCAGCTTGCCGCGAGCGGCCCCTTGGAGCAGAGCCTCGACGATCTCCAGGCGACAGCGTGCGTCATCGTCCCGCGGCGCCTCCAGCACGTACGTCCCGTCCCGCTCGCGCCGGAAGTACTCGTGAGGGACCGACGACGTGGCAGGCGTACCCGCCCCGCCCGACCGTTCCACGAGCCGCACGCGCTCCATCCAGTCGCCGAGCCCCACCAGCGGCCGGATGGGGTCCCAAGCGAGCCTGGGCACGCGCGGCGGCCGCAAGCCCGCGCGACCTGTTCCGGGTTTCCTGAGCGTCGCCGATTGTTCTGCCAGGACGGTGAGCACGTGCTTGCAGAGGCCGAGCGAGTTGCGGACGAAGTCCCGGCAGTCGCAGCTCGCCCGCAGCGGCTCGATCTGCTCGAAGAGAATCTTGTACGGCCGAGCCGCGGAACCCTTGCGGCGCGTCGTGAATAGGCCCAGGCCGGAGGACGGCGCGGTGGCGACCACGAGCCCGTCCTGCCTCGCAGCGGAGAGCCGCCGAAGCGCCGCTTCGAGCGCGGCGCGTTGCACCGGCCAGCCCGCCTGCGCCGTGACCGACAGGACGTGGCGGATGAGGCGGTCAGGGGGGATTCTTCCGGTACGGCGCTCGGCGAGAAGCATCAAGGCGTGGAAGGCCTCGCTCTCGGCGGCGGGGTCAGGAATCGATCTGGCCGAGACCGGCATCCGCCCTCCCTCTCTGCAAGTGATCCTTTCCTGGGTTCGGCCATGATACCGCGGCGTGCCACTGGTGCAACGCGTCGAAGGACCCCTTCAGCGGACCAGATGCGCCGTCATGCGGTGCGGCCCGAAGCTGGCCGATGCGCACGCCTCATCCTTTACCGTTGGACGCGGCTGAGCCAGTAACCCGGCCGACGCTTGGCGTGGGCGACTGCCAGGGCGCGCGCTTCGTCTTCCCGGACGAGGAAGTGTACGGCCTTGTGTCAGTCCTGGAAGACCAGATGCCAGGGTGCCAGTCCAGCGCCTACGGTCGGTGCCGAAACGCGCGAGACCGCGGGCTCTGCGTGCGAGACGCTGGTGAATTGCTTGGTCTCTCACATCAGCGCGTGCAACATCGCCTTCTGGACGGACGCGGCAGAGGCGGGGCCACTTGACCGGTTGCCGTCTCCGGGGGCACACTTTGCGTACGGCGGCACCGGCGCCGGACCTCGATGGGCCCTCCCCCGCAGGGTCCCTCGAACGAGGCAAAGGGGAGCGCACTTCTCCGGAACGGCTCGTCGCGCGTCCTTTTCGCCGCGCAGCCGATGGGCGGGGGCCACGGCGGCGTGGACGAGGAGAACGCCGATGACCGCTCACCGAGACCTGAAAGACCGGATTCGCGACCGCCAGGCGAGGACCGGCGAGTCTTACATGGCCGCGCGCGCCCACGTCATGCGCGAGCGCGCCGCCCTGCTCGGGCTTTCCGGCGAGCCCGCGCCCGCGCCGCCGGGGCGCGTCGAGGCGGCGGTGCTGAAGGTGAACGAGCGGTCGGCGCGCGTGCGCATCCTGAGCGAGGCAGGCCAGGTCACCTTCCGATCGGGTGACGTCTGGGACGTCGTGCCCGGCCAGCTCGTGACCCTCGTCGTGGAGAAGAGGTGGACCTGGAAGGGCGACGCCTACGCGAGCGGCCGGATCGAGGACCCGCGGATCGACGTGGGGAAGCTCGGCCTCGTGCCGCTGCCGCTCCACGACGGCCAGCCCGAGGACCTCAGGGCCATCTACGAGCCGTACGAGGACCCCGATCCCTACGCGCCGCTCTGGAGGACGCTCACCGCGGAGCCGCGGCCGTGCTACGAGATGGATCCGATCGCGTGGGGAGCATTTCCCGACGCGGACCCGAAGGAGAACCCCACCTGTGACGCTGCGGAGCTCATCGAGGCCGGGGATGAAGCCGGGGCCCGGGAGCTGCTCATGGACGCGCTGCTCCGGGACCTGCGGTGCATCGACGTTCACGCCCACCTCGGGAACCTCGCTTTCGACCCGACTCCCGAGGAGGCCATCCGGCACTACGAGGTCGGGGTCCGGATCGGAGAGCTTTCGCTTCCCGCGGAATTCGAAGGCGTCCTGCCGTGGGGCATGCTCTACAATCGGCCGTTCCTCCGCTGTCTCCACGGCTACGGGTTGTGCCTCTGGCGGTTCGGGCGTCTCCGGGAAGCCCAGGCGGTCTTCGAGCGCAACCTGTCCCTGAACCCGAACGACAACCAGGGCGTCCGCTTCTGCTGGGCGGACGTTCGAAACGGGCGCACCTGGGAAGAAATGGGGAGCAAGGAGGCCGCCCCGTAGGTCCCGGCGCCGGCCAGGACATCGGCCGGCCAGGCCAGAGCGGCAAAGTAGGGCACCGTCCCGGTCTCCGCCCTTCGCCCATCAAACCGGACCTCGCCTGGCGGGAGGCCGGTCCATAATCCCGCGGCTTACCCTCCCTTTCGGAGGACACACGATGATGGAAACCCTGGTCCTCCGGGACCTCGACGCCGGGCCAGTGACTCGCCAGTACGAGAAGGTCCTGGAGTAGCTCCGCCAAGGGGACTTCCGCGCGGAGGTCAAGAAGCTGCGGGACTCCGGCCTCTACCGGGCGAAGCTGGACGACAAGGACCGCCTCCTCTTCAAGCTCGCCGGGCACCGCGGCCGGAGCTGGCTCCTGATCCTCGAGGTCGTGCGCAACCACGACTACGCGAAGGCCCGCTTCCTGAACGGGGGCGGCTTCACCGAGGACGACTTCGCGCCCGTGCCCGCGCCCGGCGCGGGGGACACGCCCGCGGAGACCCTCGCCTACGTGAACCCGAGGACCCCCGCCCTCCACTTCCTCGACAAGCCGCTCTCCTTCGACGACGCGCAGGCGGCCGTCTTCGAGACCCCGCTGCCCCTCATCGTGATCGGCTCCGCGGGCAGCGGGAAGACGGCGCTCACCCTCGAGAAGCTGAAGACGATCCCCGGGCGCGGGCTCTACCTGACCCGCTCGTCCTACCTCGTCGAGAACGCCCGTTCGCTCTACTTCGCGAGCGGCTACTCGAACGAGGGCCAGGAGGTCGACTTCCTCTCCCTCGCGGAGCTGCTCGAGACGATCGAGGTGCCGCGGGGGCGGGAAGCCACCGGGGCCGACTTCGCCGCCTGGTACGGCCGGATGCGCGGCCTCTTCAAGCTGAAGGACCCGCACCGCATCTACGAGGAGATCGAGGGCGTCTTGACCGGCGCGGCCGTGGACGGGCCGTGGCTGACCGAGGCCGAGTACCTCGACCTCGGGGTCCGCCAGTCGATCTTCCTGGGAGAGGAACGCCGCGTGGTCTACGCCGTGTTCGAGCGCTGGCTCGCCCACCTGAAGGAGAGCGGCCTCTTCGACGCGAACGTGGCCGCCTGGGAGCGGCGCCGCGCGGCCGAGGAGGTCTACGACTTCCTCGTCATCGACGAGGTCCAGGACATCACCACCGTGGAGCTGAGGCTGGCGCTCGCGACGCTCCGGGACAAGGGGCAGTTCCTGCTCTGCGGCGACTCCAACCAGATCGTCCACCCGAACCTTTTCTCGTGGGCCCGGGTCAAGAGCCTCTTCTACGGAGACGACCGGCGCAAGACCTCTCCCCTCGATCGCATCCACGTCCTCACCGCCAACTACCGGAACACCACGGCCGTGACCGCGCTCGCCAACCGGCTGCTGCTCCTCAAGCAGCGACGCTTCGGATCGATCGACCGGGAGAGCAACTACCTCGTCGAGGGCGTGAGCGGAGAGGCGGGCCGCGTGGACTTCGTGGCCGACCGTCCCGAAGTCAGGGCCGAGGTCGACGTCAAGACCCGCCGCTCGACGCGCTACGCGCTGGTGGTGCTCCGCGACGAGGACAAGGCCCTTGCCCGGGCGGCGTTCTCGACGCCGCTCCTGTTCTCGGTCCGGGAGGCGAAGGGCCTCGAATACGAGAACGTCATCCTCTTCAACCTGGTGAGCGCCGCGGCCCGCGAGTTCCGCGAGTGCACCGAGGGCGTGGCCTCGTCGGGCCTGGACGGCGACCTCATCTATGCCCGGGCCCGCGACAAGACGGACAAGTCCCTCGACGCCTACAAGTTCTACGTGAACGCGCTCTATGTCGCCATGACCCGGGCGGTGAAGTCGCTCCTCCTCGTCGAACGGGATACCGCCCATCCGATCTGGGGCCTCCTCGCCATCGACCGGATCGGCGAGAGGGTCGAGCTCAGGTCGGACGAGTCGACGCGCGAGGAGTGGCAGAGGGAGGCGCGCCGCCTCGAACTCCAGGGCAAGGTCGAGCAGGCGGAGCAGATCCGCCGGGAGATCCTGGAGACCGTGCCCGTGCCATGGCCGGTCATCGACGCGGCATCCTTCCCGGTCATCCGCGCCCGGGCCGCGGCGCGCGACAAGGCCGCCCAGCAGTTGCTGTTCGAGTACGCGCTCACCTACGACGTCCCGGCGCTCCTCCCCGAGCTGCTCGAGGCGGGCTTCCGCCATGCCCGGAACCCCGATTCCGGGCGCGCCTACATCGCGAGCACGCACTACGCCGAGTACGGCCTGAAGCGGCCCCTGAACCTGCGGGACCAGCTCGCGAGCCACGGCCTCGACTTCCGGAACCCCTTAAACGAGACCCCGCTCATGGTGGCGGGGAGGGTCGGAAGGGCCGACCTCGTCGAGGAGCTGCTCGCCCAGGGCGCCGACCCGGAGCTCGTCGACATCGCCGGGCGCACGCCGCTGCGCGTCGGCCTCGCGGCCTGGCTCGACGGCCATGGGGTGAAGCGGTCCAGCTTCGCGGACGTCTACCGCCTGCTCGCCACCACGCCGGTCAAGGTGAAGGTCGGCACGCGGATGACGAAGCTCGATCCGAGCTCCATGGAGTGGTTCCTCCTGAACCTGGGCCTCGTGCTCTACCGGCGGCTCGTTCCGGAAGCACTGAGGCACCAGGGACTGCCGGCCTTCAAGGCCACCTCGCTCGAGCGGACCCTCGCGTCGTTTCCGGATCGGGTACTCCCCGCGCGGCGCAAACAGCGGGCGTACGTCTCTTCCGTCCTGGCGAAGAACGAGGCCTTCGGCACGAATCCCTACAACCGCCATCTCTTCTTGCGAGTGGCCCACGGTCTCTACGTCTTGAACCCCGCCCTCGAGGTCGAGGTGAAGGGGGCGTGGGTGGGTGTCGGGGACGTGATGGGCCTCCCCCTCCTCCTCGACGGCCTGGCGCCGTCGAGCCGTACGGAGTACCTCCGCCGGTGGATGGACCGCGCACGGGACCAGGTGGCCGCCCGCTTCCGCGGCGGCACCGACGAGCCCGTCAGGCGAGAGGACTCGAGAGCCGCCGTTTGACCTCGACCCTGGCCCCCCGCGAGTTCCGGGTCCCGCCCGTGGCCCCAGGCAGGCCGGCGCACGCGATCCTGATGAAGCTCTGCGAGGCCGATCTGCGCTGCCTGGACGCCCATGCGCATCTCGGCAACTTCGTGTTCGACCACAGGCCCAAGGAAGCGATCCGGCACTACGAGGCCGGCGTCCGCATCTGGGCCCCGCCTTCGACGGCCTGCTGCCCTGGGGCTGCGTCGACAACCGTCCGTTCCTCCGCTGCCTGCGCGGGTTCGGCCTGTGTCTCTGGCGGCTCGGTCGATTCGAGGAGGCGGAGGGCGTCTTCGACCGGATGCTGTGGCTCAACCCCTCGGACAACCAGGGCGTGCGGTTCCTCGTCGAGGAAGTCCGTTCGCGCAAGCCTTGGCAAGACCGTCCGGACGAGCAGCGACGGTGATGAGGAGGTTCACTTCAGGGCCGGCGACCTGGTCGCAGCTCGCGCCGTGTCCTCAAGGCCGGCCCTCTGGGGCTTCCCGCCCGGCGCCCACTCCTACCTCGCGGGCCCGGGCTTCACCGCGAAGCGGTGGGTGAAGTCGGCATCTACGGCCCACGCTTCGGTGATCCCAACGGCATCCATGACGACGAAGCTCAGGCAGTCGGTGAAGCTGTACTCCTTGTCCTTGTGCCCGGCCAGGTACTCGAAGGCCGCTTTCTCTTCCGCGGGGCTCGCCCAATGGGTGCGCGCCATCTTCTCGGCGTAGAGGTAGCGGCCGACCTTCACCGCGAGGTCGTGGCCGGCTCTGACGCGGGCGAGGGTGATGGTCTCGCCGACGACGTGGTTCGTGGTGAGCAGGAGATCCGGCAGCCGCCGGCTTCCCAGGCCCTCTAAGACCTCCCGGACCCGCGGGTGGTCGCGGTCATTCGCCGAGAGGAGCGGGAAGAAGAAGCTCGTATCGACGAAGATCACTTGCGTCCATAGAGGTACTCGTCGTGGTCCTCGCCGACCGACTCGCCGGGGGTCCCGCCCTTCCACATGCCGATGAATTGCCGCGCCGCCTTCCACCCCGTGGGATCGTCGTCGTCCTTCGCGGGCGGCGCCTCCTCGGCCCTGGCCTCGATGGTCACGTGGACCTTGGCCTTGTCCTTGAGCGCGAGCGGCCGCTCGGGCTTCAAGACGCCGTCCTCGTACACCGCGTCCACGTCGATCGTCATGGCGCTGACCTCTGAAGCCTATTGTACCGCCACGCCTGCGCAGCCGGGCCCGCTCCCGGGAGCTGCGAGCGAACAACGTCCTGACGCGAATCCTCGACCACCACCCAGCGGATGCGCATCAGCGGGCGGGCGGGGTTTGCTCTTCACGTCCGCCAGCTTTTGGTAGAACATCGGATCCATCGCCCGCGATGCCGCCCGCTTCCCCTCGTAGTCTCGCTCCTCAGCTTGCAGGTAACGGTCGACCTCTTCGCGATGCCCGAGGTAGAAGGCGATCGTGCTGCTCGAGCGTCAGGACCGGGAAGGACTGCGCGATGCTCTCGGCCGACTGGCCGGCGATGGAGGCGCAAACGACGGAGTCGAGCGACACCCGGGTTCCCGCGACTCGGTACGTCCCGGCGACCTCTTCCACGTAGGCGTTGCTGATGGGCGGTCTTACCAGACCACTTCCAGGCCGGGCGCCTGAATGCGGCCGTCCCGGCTCACGAGGGGCAACCCGAGGTGCAGGGCGGTGGCCGCGATGATGCGATCCGGCTTGTCCGGAACGGAGCGCCAGGGCACCCGAGCCAGGTCGTGGGCGATGCCGAGCGGCAGCGGGACGACCCGCAAACCGGAGTCCTCTGCGGCCAAGCCCTCATTGAGCCTCTTCCAGTCGTCCGCGGGGATCCTGCCCTTTCGTAACAGGTAGAGCAGCTCCACGACGCTGATGGATGGGACGAACACGATCTCACCGGCGTCCACGGCAGCGCTCATGTGCTGCAACGCGCGTTGAGAAAGCTTTGGTGAGTCGAGCAGATACCAGGCCGCCGCGTGGGTATCGGCGACGACCGACGGCATCAGAGGTCAGGGTGCGGGAAGTTGCCCCACATCTCACGGCGGGCCCGGTCGATGTCTTCAGACGAGATGTCGAACCCCTTCCAGATGCCGCGAAGGCTCGTTCGCGGCCCCTTGGATCCCCCTTGCCGCCGAAGAGACTCCACGAACTTCAAGACCTCCTCCTGCTGCTTCTGCGAGAGGTCGAGCGTCTTCTCGGCGATCAGGTCCCACGTGGCCATCGGCAACTCCAGCCTGAGCGATTATACCGCCTCAGTGTCAGCGACCCACAGCGCGCTACGAGAGATGCACGACTCCCCCGTTCTGGCGCGCGCCCGAATGGCACGGCGCAACGCCACCCGGAATCGCTCTTCGACGCTATGACTGCGCGCCCGATACCAGAGCCGGGCCTCGCGGCCCTCCGTGATGGCCTCGGGATGGAGATCAACGACCCTTCGGGCCATCCGTTGGATCGAAGATCCGCCTTTCGGCCTCCTCCCACGGAACCGGCTTCACTGCCCCGGATCGAACCTCTTCGAGCCGACGCTTGGCCTCCGCAGACCAGGCTGCAACGGCGCCTTCGTCAGCGGGCTCGCGCTCGACACTCTCGAGGAGGGCCTCGGCGAGATCCACTCGCGCCTCCTCGGACAACGACAACGCCTCCTGCAGGAGCTTCTCAGCCTTCGGCGCCATGCTTCAATCCTAGCTCACGACGGGAGCGGCTTGCAGCAGACAGGGCCACCACCTGCGCCTTTCCGGCGGCGCCAGTGACGATGGCCACCAGCCGGCGGCCCCCTGGGGGCGTGCCCCCCCAGACCCGGCGGGGCGTTACTTGATCGCGACGATCGCGAACTCGATCGGCTTGCCGCTCGTGTTCTTCGACTCGTGCTTGACGCCGCGGCCGATGAACTGCACGTCGCCGCGCTTCCAATGGGTCACGGTCGGCTGGCCTTCCACCGCGAGCGACATGTCGGCGGTGCCGAGCGCGATCACGACCTGGTCGAACTCGTGGGTGGTTCCCGGAGCCTCATGGAAGTCGGGCCCCGCCGTGCTCTTGATGGCCACGGCGCGCGGGCTCTCCGCGAGCGTCGCGAGCTGCATCCCCGGACGCGAGGTAGGCACGCTGGCCGTGCCTGGATCCTTCGCCTTGAACTCCACCAGGATCGCGTCGACGGGGGTCGTCCCGACGTTGGCCGGCGCGTGGGTGGTCGCGGGCGTGTAGGAAGCCGTCTCCTTGCCGATCTCCATGTCCTGGGTCTTGCCGTCCGGCAGTGTGAAGAGCGCCTTCGCGGCGCCGAGTGCGACGAGCATGGAGTCCGGGTGCGAGTGCATCGGGCTCTTCGCGCCAGGCGCGTACGTGATCTTGAGCACGCGCACGGAGGGGTTGTCGATGAGCACCTTGTAGTGTCCCGGGTCGACCTTCACCGCGTCCTGGGCCGCCGCTACGAGCGGCACCGCGGCCAGGACGAGCGCGAGTTTCAAAGCTTTCATGATCTCCTCTGGACGTGCGCCAACCACCGTCGTGGACAATGCACCGCGAGCGTTCCGGGGGTTGTTGGCGCCCCGGGGCTCAGGCATTCAGCTCCACAAGCGGTCCCCCGACCGCTCGTCGTTTCATTCCGGAGTCTGCGCACCACGCCTTGCTCAGCCTCGGCGACCACGCGTCAGCCTGCGATCCACGAGAGCTCTCCGGGCCTGCAACTGCGTTTGCGCGTCCAACTGTCGAGATTTCCTTCCGCAGCCGTCGGGGGCGCCGCCGTCGGGGGGTCTCTAGGAGCAAACGCGGAGTGCCATGTTGCAGAGGCACGCTACTCCCCCTGGGGGGGAGTGGTCAAGCCGCAAACCGGCGCTCCAGGGTGGTCCAGGACGGCGTGACACTCCACGTGCTCGCCCTGATGCCGGGGTGAAGCAGCAGAACCGGTACAATCCGGTGGGCGGTTCTTACCGCCCAGCCGCTGCGCGGAACGCTCAGTCTTTTGGCGACCCGAGCCTCTTCGCCACCATTCCTCCCTGCGAGGGAGAGACGCTCTCCGGGCAGGAAACACAACGAAATCCCTTCCTTCTGAGACATCCATTTCATCGTTCGGCCTGGCATGGCTCATGCTCTTCGGAGACGCGTGAGCCGTGAGGGCTCGGAGGAGGAACGATGACTGGGCGGGGGGCTTCCTGGTCGCTCGGGCGGCACTCGCTCCGTCGAGAGACCGCCCCCATCCGCACCATGGGACCAACGCCTCTCTCTCCGTTCGGGGCCCTCCTCACCGAGATCCGCCAGGAGCAGCTCGTCTGTCGCTCTACATCGGCGAAGACGACGACGCCGGCTGGGCACGCTACCAAGCCCGGGCGGGAGCCGGACCTGCGCATCGAGACGCGGGCCGTGAGCGAGGCGCAGACGGGCGCCCGGCAGGCGTGGTCCGGGCTCTGGTCAGCGTCTTTCTTCCTCCACGCGGCGCTGCTGCTCGCCGCGATCGTATTCCCTCTGGTCACGCCGGAGGCTCTCCCGCCGCCGGCGTCTGTGACGAAGGCCTTCTTTGTCGGGCCAGGGGTGATCGCTCCGCCAAGGCCGCCCCCGCCCCCACCTCGGGCCGCGGCGGCACCGCGGATCCGGCCCCGCCCGCACGCCGAGGTGAGCCCCGCATCGGCGGCTCCCATCGAGACCACGGATCAAGTCGTCCCGGAAGCCGGTGGCGGCGCCATCCCCGACGGCGAGCCCCGAGGCGTCGAGGATGTTGTCCCCAGCGATTTCGTGGGTCGCCTCGTGCGAGCTCTGCCCCAGCCTCCGGCGCCGATCCAGCCATCCCGCGAGAGCAGGGAGCCGATGAAACTGAAGCACGTGACCCCCATCTACCCCGACATCGCGGTGAGGGCCAACATTCAGGGAGACGTCATCCTGGAGTGCACCGTCAGCCCGCGGGGCCAGGTCACCGATGTGAAGGTTCTTCGCGGCATCCCGCTGCTCAATGCCGCCGCCGTAGAAGCCGTGAAGCACTGGGAGTACACCCCGACGCTGCGTGACGGCATTCCCATCCCCGTCATCTTCACAGTCACGGTTAAGTTCGCCCTAAAATAGGGTCGCCCTCCGGGCTCCGGGCCGCTAGCGACTTACTGGAGACGGTGCACCGCGCGGCGACCCTTCAGCGCGACATCAGGACCGGAAGGCCGGCCTCGTGGAGAACCGTGCGTGTCGCACCACCGAAGACGATCTCCGTGAGCCGGGAGTGTCCATAGGCGCCCATGACAACCAGGTCGGCGCCGAAGGCAGCGGCTCGGGACAGCAGGACGCGGCCGACACCCTCACCGCCGGACGATGTCCTGCGCACGTCCACTTGCACGCCGTGCCGGGCAAGGTGACGCGCGATGTCGGCCCCGGGCTCTTCCCCATGCTCCCCCGTGCGCTCGTGGTCCACGACGAGCAGCTCCACCGCATCCGCCCGCGCCAGGAACGGCAGGGCATCCGCGACGGCCCGGGTCGCCTCCCGCTCGGCGTTCCAGCCAATGAGGACGCGGCGTCCCGCAGAGGCCGGAGGCTCGGGGGGCAGCAGGATGACAGGCCGTCCCGAGGCGAGGACGAGGGTCTGTGGAAGATCGAGAGGGATGCCCTCCTGGCCCACGGGATCCGGACGGCCCACGATCGCGAGGTCCGCGTAGCGGGCGTGGGCCACCATGTCCCTGGCCATCAGGTGTCGGACCGACCTCCACTCCGCCTGCAACCCGCTGCGGCTCGCCGCCCGCTCGAACGACTCCCGCAGGCTCTTCTCCCGCTGCCCGACCTCCGCGTTGTAGCTTGCGATCAGCTCCTTGATCGCTCCGCCCCTCAAGTACGCTGCGGAGCCCTCCGCCGACATGGGAGGCCAGACGAAGGCGCCGGTCAGGTGCGCCCCCTGTTCCTCGGACAGCTTGGCCGCGAACTCGATGACCCCGGAGCCCTCCCGCCGCCCATCCAAGAAGACGACGACGTCCTTGATATCGACCATGGCCCTCTCCACCCAAGGCTCAGAGCGGCAGACAGACGATGCGGTCGGTCCACTCCTCCGCGTCAGACGCGGCCCACATTAGAGCCGGGCCTTCAGGTCTTAGCCGCCTCCCGTGCCATGCGCGCGTCGTAGCTCTCGCCGTAGATCGACGGCACCTTCGCGCCCATCGCCCGCAGGTACACCGAGAGCTGCCCGCGATGGTGGACGGAATGACTCAGGCCGACCTGCACGTACATGACCGCGGGGAATCGCAACAGGCCCCGGAAATCGATCGCCTTGACGAGCTGCTCGCCTGACGCACCCTTCAATTGCTCGACGTTCCTGGCAAACCGTTCCTCGTACCACGCGTTGACGTCCGCCGGCGACCGAACCGTCTCCGGCCGAGGCCTCGGCGTCAGATCGAACGCGCCCGCCAAGGCGGCCTCGAGAAAGCGGTTCTCGGCGGTGACGATGTGCCAGGCAAGATCGATGGCGCTGCGCGCGATCGGGTCCGGACGATAGTCGACCTTGTCCGCGGGAATCGCGGCGATGACCTTCTTGGTCACAGGGTGCTCGGCGTGCAACGAAGGCAAGCCCACGGAGTTGAGAATGAGGGTGGCCTGATCGGGTGTCATGGCTCCCTATTAGAGCAAACCCATCTGGCAGGCGCCAGACGTGCCTGACTTTCCCGGGCCATTGGGTCGAAGATAGACTCCAAGGAATGGCGGCAAGAAGCGATTCGCTGGTGGCGCTCTTTCGCGAGCTGGCCCAGCTCACCGTGCTGGACGAGGGCTCTCCGAACGCGTTCCGCGTGCGGGCGTACGAGAACGCGGTCGAAGCCATCTCCTCCTACCGGGGCGACCTGGAGGCCCTCTCCGAGAAGGAGCTGACCGCGATCGCGGGCATCGGCCCCAGCACCGCGAGGAAGATCCGAGAGTTCTTCCAGAGTGGGACGATCGCGAAGCTCGAGGAACTACGCCGGAAGTACCCCCCGGATTTCGTGGAGCTCGGGAAGATCCCCGGCCTGGGCCCCAAGACCCTGCTTCGCCTCCGGAGCCAGCTGGGCGTCCGGAACCTGGAGGACCTGCGAGCGGCCCTCGAAGGCAAGAAAGTCCGGGAAGTCCACGGCCTCGGGGAGAAGATGGAGGAGAAGCTCCTCCACGCCCTCGATCGGCAGGGAGCGGCCGGAAAGGACAAGCGCCGTCCCATCGCCGAGGCCATGCCCATCGCGCGGGAGCTGGTGGCCGCGCTCGAGGCGCTGCCCGCGGTGGAGCGCGCCCAGTACTGCGGCAGCCTCCGCCGTCTGCGGGAGACGGTGGCCGACGTCGACATCGTCGTGGCCTCGCGGGAGCCTGCGGCCGTGCGGGAGGCCTTCGTGAAGATGCCGACGGTGCGCGAGGTCATCGGCAGCGGGGAGACCAAGACCTCGGTGCTGACCTCGACCGGCCTCCAGGTGGACCTGAGGATCGTCGAGCCGCCGCAGTTCGGGGCGGCGTGCCAGTACTTCACCGGCTCCAAGGCGCACAACATCAAGCTGCGGCAGCGGGCCCTCGCGCGGGGATGGCTCCTGAACGAATATGGCCTGAGCGACGCCCAGACGGGCGAGGTGATCGCCCGCGAGTCCGAGGAGGCGATCTATCGGGCGTTGGGCCTTCCCCTGATCGCGCCCCCGATGCGGGAAGATCGCGGGGAGATCGAGCAGGCCGAGAAGGGCGAGCTTGCTCCGCCCGTCCGCCTGGAGGACGTTCGCGGCGACCTGCACGTGCACACGGCGCTCTCGGGGGACGGCAAGAGCCCGCTGGAAGACATCGTGGACAGCGCCGCCGAGAGGGGCTACGAGTATCTGGCGATCACCGACCACGCGGAGAACCTCGCGATGAACGGCGTGAGCCGGGAGCAGCTCGCCGCCCAGCGATCGCAGATCGATGCGCTCCGCGGGCGCTACCCCGGGATGACCCTGCTGCACGGGAGCGAGCTGAACATCGACCGCGACGGCCACGTGGACTACGACGAAGCCTTTCGCCGGACCCTCGACTGGTGCGTGGCCGGCGTCCACTCCCACTTCGATCTGGACCGGGCCCAGCAGACCCGGCGCATCCTGGCGGCGATGGAGGACCGGACGGTCCACGCCATCGCCCATCTCACGGGTCGGCGGATCGGCAGCCGGGCCGGCATCGACCTCGACGTCGACGCGGTCCTGCAGAGAGCGGTCGAGACGGGCACCGCGATCGAGATCAACGCCGCCCTCCCCCGGCTCGACGCCTCGAGCGAGGTGCTCTTTCGGGCCCGAGGAATGGACGTGACGTTCGTCATCAGCACCGACACCCACCACACGCGGGAGTTCGCGCGCATGGAGTGGGGCGTCCTCCAGGCGACGCGCGGCTGGGTCGAGCCGTCCCGCATCGCCAACCTCTGGCCGCGCGAGAGGTTTCTCGGATGGCTGCGCGCGCGCCGGAGCTGATCTGCCGCCGCGCTACCTGTTCTCCGACTTCGTCCTCTCCCCCTCGCGCCGGCTGCTGCTGCGGAGCGGGCGGGAGGTCCCCCTCATCCCCCGCTACTTCGATCTCCTCGTCCTCCTCGTGGAGCGGAGGAGCCAGGCCGTGCATCGGCGGCAGATCTTCGACGCGGTGTGGAGCGACGTGGTCGTCTCCGACGGCGCCCTCAGCCAGGCGGTGCGGACGCTGCGCCGGGCGCTCGGCGACGATCCCCGCGAGCCCGTCTTCATCCGCACCGTCTCCCGCCACGGGTACCGTTTCGTCTTCCCCGACGTCACCACGCAGCCCGACGAGGGACCGTTGCCGGCTCCGGTCGCCTCGCCCGACGCGGCGGCATTCGTCGCCACCTCCGGGCCGGAGGCGGATCCCTTCGACGTCCTTCTCGAACGTGTGCTGGCCAAAGGCCCCCTCGACAGCGAAGAACGGCGCGAGGCCGCGGAATCGCTTCACGTGCTGGGCACCCGGGAAGCGGTCGTCCGGCTCGATCGCCGCCCCGGCCACGCGCGAGCGCGGGCCCTCCTTCGCGATGCGCGTTGGGACGTCACGGGAGCCGGTCCGGTGCCTCTCCTCGGACAACCGGATCTGCCGAAGACGGTGGCCTTCCTGCTGTGGCTCCGCTTGCGCCGCACCGTACGTGTCGCGGGAGGTCGTTGGATGGGCGCCACCGCCGGAGGGGCGCTCACCGGCCTCCTCGCCGCGACCCTGGGCGGGTTCCTTCTTTGCCTGGGGCCCGGCTCGCAGGCCACCGCGAGCGTGCCCGTGGTTCTCGGGATGATCGGGCTCACGGTAGGCGGCCTCGGCGCCGCGGGCGTGGGCGCGGGGCTGGCCGCGGCCGAGGTCCTCGTTCGTTCCCATCGGGGGGCGGCTCTCGTCCTGTTCGGAGCCGCGGGCGGAAGCGCTATCGGCGCCGGAGCGCACTTGCTGGCCCTCTGGACGATCCAGGGCCTTTTCGGACGAGATCTGTCCCCGGTGGCGGGAGGCTTCGAGGGGCTGGTCCTGGGCGGAGCCGCCGGCCTCGGCTACGCCCTCACGACGCCTCGCGCGGAAGGCGGGATGGCCGCCCCGCGGAGTCGAGAGCGGACGCTCGCCGTCCTGGTGACGGGCCTCTGTTGTGCCGCCGCCGCGGTGGCGCTGGCCACGAGCGGCCGCTACCTGGGCGCCATGAGCCTCGATTTCATGGCTCATGCTTTTCCGGGATCGCAAGTGGGCCTCGCCCCCTTGTCGCGCCTGCTGGGGGAGGACGGGCCGGGTCTCGTGACTCGGGTGGTGATCAGCGGGGGGGAAGGCCTTCTTTTCGGCGCCGGCCTCGTGCTGGGTCTGACCCGTCGTCCCCGCTCCACCCTTTCCTGAGGCGCAGAGCCAACCCTCACCTTCCCGTCACGTCTCCCTCACTCCGCTCGCCCCACCTTAGATCCTGAGCGAGCCCGAGGAGGGCAGAGTGGGAGCGAGCCTGTTCGTCAGCGTGCAGGAGGGAGCCGCCGTTCGGGTCTGCCGGGACCTCGTGCGCCTTCGGACGGAAAGACGCCTGCAGTTCGTCGATCTGAAGGAGCTGGTGGAGGAGCGGGTCCGGAGGTCAGGGGTGCGCGAGGGGATGGTTACGGTGCAGAGCCGGCACACCACCGCCGCCGTACTGGTGAACGAGAACGAGCCGCTCCTGCTCCAGGACTTCGAGGACCTCCTGAGGCGCTGGGCGCCGGCGGATGCGCGCTACCGACACAACGACCTCGAGGCGCGGGAGGGAGCGCCCGCCGACGAGAGACCCAACGGCCATGCCCACGCCCGAGCCCTGCTGCTCGGCGCCTCGGTCTGCTTGAACGTCGCGGAGGGTCAGCTCGATCTCGGCGAGTGGCAGAGCGTGTTCCTGGTGGAGCTGAACGGACCGCGTGACCGTACCCTTTCGGTGCAGGTCCTGGGCGTGCCCGCCGACCACGGCGATCGCCGGCCATGAAGGTCAAGATGATCCTGCCCGCCCTCACCGAGGCGGTGAGCCCCTTCTTCCGGCCCATCAAGTATTCGCTCTTCCCGCCTCTGGGCCTCGCCACCCTGGCCGGCTACCTGGCCGAGGAAGACGAGGTCTCGCTCCAGGACGAGCACGTCGAGCGGCTCGAGCTGGATGACGACGAGCCTGAACTAGTCGTGATCCAGGTCTACATCACCTCGGCTCGCCGGGCCTACCGCCTGGCCGACCACTACCGCGCGAGGGGTGCCTACGTGGTGCTCGGGGGCCTGCACGTGACCTCCCTCCCGGCAGAGGCGGCCGCCCATGCCGACAGCGTCTTCCTGGGTCCGGGAGAAGACATCTGGCCCCGGTTCCTGGCCGACCTGCGCTCCGGACAGCCGAGGCCCGTCTACCGATCGCAGGTCCGGACGCTCGAGGCCTTGCCCCCCATCCGGCGCGACCTCATCAAGCGTCACCTCTACCTCGTGCCCAACTCGATCGTGGTCTCCCGCGGTTGTCCCCACACCTGCGACTTCTGCTACAAGGAGGCCTTCTTCGCGGGAGGGAAGGGCTTCTACACGCAGAGGGTGGACGCGGCCCTCACGGAGATCGCGCGCCTTCCCGGCCGCCACCTCTACTTCCTGGACGACCACCTGTTCGGCGACGTGCGCTTCGCGGCAGCGCTCTTCGAGGGGATGCGCGGGCTCCGCCGCGTCTGGCAGGCCGCGGGGACGGTGACGTCCGTCCTGAAGCCGGCCCTCCTCGAAAAGGCGGTGGCCGCCGGCCTGCGCAGCCTCTTCGTCGGCTTCGAGACCCTGAACCCCGCGGCCCTGCGCGCCCAGGGCAAGGTCCAGAACCTCCGCCGCGATTACGGCGAGGCGGTACGGCGGCTGCACGGCCTAGGCGTGATGGTGAACGGGAGCTTCGTCTTCGGCATGGACGAGGACGACGCTTCCGTGTTCGATCGGACGGTAGGTTGGGCCATCGACCAGGGGATCGAGACCGCCACCTTCCATATCCTCACGCCTTATCCCGGCACGGCCCTCTTCGGCCGGATGGAAGCGGAAGGACGCCTCCTCCACCGGGACTGGGACCTCTACGACACGAGGCACGTGGTCTTCGCGACCCGCGGAATGACGGCGGAGGAGCTGGAGGCCGGCTACTGGCGGGCGTATCGGGACTTCTATCGCTGGCGCTCGATCTTCCGGGGCGCGGCCACGAAGCCGACGTGGCCCGGCCGGCTACGCCACTTCGCCTATGCGGGAGGGTGGAAGAAGTTCGAGCCGCTCTGGGACTGGGTCATCCGTGCCCGGAAGGTCTCGCGCGCGCTCCCTCTGCTCGAGGCCGTCCTGGGCTGAACACCCCATCGAACTCTTCTTCACGGGCTTGGACGCGCCTGGAAATCCGCATCCCGGGCGTCTATGTTATCGAGGTGTTCCGCGTCTTCCTCCTCTCGCCGGCCGACTGCTCCGGCAAGCGGGCCCGGCTGCTCCAGAGTCCCGACCCGGGGCCCGACCTTGGCCAGAGGATTCGCGGGCCGGAGGGTGCGGAGCTGGGCGAGGTGTTCAGCTTCGTGAGCAGCCTCTACTTTCGCGGCAAGCTGGCCTACGCCCGCGCCTTCGCGCGCCCTCCCCGCGGCCTTGCCGGCGTCCACGTGATCACGCCGTGCGACGGTCTCCGGGCGCCGGAGTCCCCGCTTCGCCTGGGCGACCTCCGACGCTACGCCGGCGTCCCCGTCGACGCCGAGGAAGGGCGCTACCGGCGGCCCCTCCTTCGCGATCTGAGAGCACTCGCGCCGGCCTGGGCGGAGGTCGAGGTCGTCCTGCTGGGAAGCATCGCGTCTGCCAAGTACGTGGAGCTGCTGGCGGCGGTCCTCGGGCCCCGTCTCTTCTTTCCCTCGGACTTCGTGGGGCGGGGCGACATGAGCCGCGGGGGCCTCATGCTGCGCTGCGTGCAGGAGCGGCGCGAGCTTCCCTACGTTCCGCTCGTGGGCGCCCAGCGCCGAGGGTCGAGGCCGGCCCGTCTCCCTCCCCTTGCGGGCAAGGACGCGAGGTAATCTGGAGGCGCCTTGCGGATCGCCACCTGGAACGTGAATTCGCTGAAGGCGCGCCTGGACAAGGTGCGGTGGTGGCTCGACCGGGCCCGCCCCGACGTGCTACTCATGCAGGAGACCAAGCTCGCGGACGCGGCGGCACCGGTGGACGTGTTCCGGGACGCCGGGTACGAGCTGGCGCACCACGGGCAGGCACAGTGGAACGGCGTGGCCATCGCCAGCCGCCGCGGCATCGCCGGCGTCGTGACCAACTTCGGTCAGCCCTTGCGCCCGGCGGCGGCTCCCGACACGGGCGACGACGAGCCGCTGGCCGAGGCCCGCATGATCGCAGCCCACTGCGGGGGCGTCCGCGTGGTCAGCGTGTACGCGCCCAACGGAAGGACCCTCGGCTCGCCGTTCTACGAGGCCAAGCTCGCCTGGTTCGCGCGCCTCGCCCGCTGGCTCGAAGAGGCGGCGGATCCCGAGCAGCCCCTCGTGCTCGGCGGCGACTTCAACGTCGCGCCCGCAGACGTGGACGTCTGGGACCCGCGGGCCTGCCACGGCGGGACGCACGTCTCTCCCCGGGAGCGCGAGGCGTTCGCCCGGCTCTGCCGCTGGGGGCTGGTCGACGCCTATCGGCAGCATCACCCCGAGCCCGGGCGCTACACGTGGTGGGACTACCGCGCCGGCAACTTCCACAAGAACTTCGGCATGCGCATCGACCACCTGCTGGCCACGCGCCCGCTCGCCGGACGCACGGTGTGGGCGGAGATCGACCGGGAGGCGCGGAAGGGCAAGCCGATCCCGTCCGACCACGCGCCGCTCCTGATCGACGTCGACGAGCCCGGCCACCCCCTCGACGCGGGCTGGTCAAAGGCGGAGGGTCGGATCGCCGCGCGCCTCAGGGAATCCGGCTGATGGCCGAGAAGGACGGGGCCGCGCACTTCCCGATCGAGCCGCCGATCGAGCCCATGCTCGCCAAGCTCGCCACCGAGCTGCCCGAGGGAGAGGGCTGGCTCTTCGAACCGAAATGGGACGGCTTCCGCGCGCTCGTTTTCCGCGACCGCGACCGCTTCTACATCCAGAGCCGCGACCTGAAGCCGCTGGATCGCTACTTCCCCGAGCTCGAAGCCTTCTTTCGGGCGAGCTTCCCCGAGCGCTGCGTGGTGGACGGCGAGATCGTCATCGTGGGTCCGCGTGGGCTCGACTTCGAGGCTCTGCAGATGCGCCTGCACCCGGCCGCTTCACGGGTCAAGAAGCTCGCGGCGGAGACACCGGCCTCCTTCGTGGCCTTCGACCTGCTGGCGGAAGGCGAGCGCGACCTCCGCCCCCTTCCCCAGGCCGAGCGTCGCCTGCGGCTGGAGCAGGCGCTCGCGGGAGCGACGGGCCGCGTCCACCTCACGCCTTGCCGGCGCGAGCGCTCGGTCGCCCAGGAGTGGTTCCATCGCTTCGAGGGCGCGGGCCTGGACGGCGTCATCGCCAAGCACGAGAGCACGACCTATCAGCCCGGCAAGCGCGCGATGGTCAAGGTCAAGCACGCGCGCACCGCGGACTGCGCGGTCGCGGGCTTTCGCTGGCACAAGCAGGGGCCGGGGACGCTCGTGGGCTCGCTGCTCCTGGGCCTCTACGACGACGCGGAAACCCTCCACCACGTGGGCGTGACCTCGTCGTTCTCGATGGAAGCCCGCCGCCGCCTCGTGAAGGAGCTGGAGCCGCTGCGCCGGGACGCGCTCGCCTCGCACCCCTGGCGACATTGGGCGGAGATGGGCGACGGCACCCAGCGCGTGCCCGGGGCCCAGAGCCGGTGGAGCGCGGGCAAGGACCTCTCGTGGGAGCCGCTGCGCGTGGAGCGCGTCTGCGAGGTGAAGTACGACCACCTGCAGGGCGACCGCTTCCGACACGCGGCCGTCTTCCTGCGCTGGCGCCCGGACAAGCGGCCGGCGGACTGCCGCTACGACCAGCTCGAGGTCACTCCCCCCGCCGAGCTCGCCCAGGTGTTTCGTCCTTCGGGAACCTGAACCCGGCCCAGGGGTCGTAGTCGGGATCGAGCGCTTCCTGCTCCGGCCGAAGCCCCTCCGGCACGTGCTCGAGGTTCACCCGCACTCGGGTCCAGGTGGAGGAGCGCCCGCGCATGGAGTCCACGAGCACGTCGGCGGGTTCGAGGTGAGCGGCCGCCTCGGGATGACGGGCCTTCCAGCGTTCCAGACCGGCCAGCGCATCGTCCTTCTTGGCGGCGCGGGCGATCTCCACGAGGGGCTTCGCGGACACGCGCCGGCCGCCCGGCTTGGGACCCTCCCTCCTTCGTGAGGGCTGGACGCGCGGGGGCTCGCCCGCCTGTTTGGCGTAGTGCGGCGGCCACGGCGCGTCGCCCAGGCCTTCGGCCTCCTGCCGGGCCGACAGATCCAGGAGCCCCTCCAGCGAGCAGGGGCTCTCGTCGATGCCCGCGTGCCGGTCCCCGACCGCGGCGAAGCGCGCGGGCATCGTGCGCAGCGTGAACTCCTCCGGCCGGCACGCGAACAGCTCGTCCCAGGTCAGGGGCGCCGAGACCCGCCCGTCGGGCTTGGGGCGCACCGAGTAGGCGCTCGCCACCGTGCGGTCCTTGGCGTTCTGGTTGTAGTCGAGGAAGACGCCGTGGCGCTCCTCCTTCCACCACTTGCTGGTGGCCAGGTCGGGGGCCCGACGCTCGACCTCCCGGGCGAGGGCGAGGGCGGCCCGCCTCACCTGCGTGAACGACCAGCGGGGATGGATGCGCACGTTGACGTGGATGCCGCGCGAGCCCGAGGTCTTCGGCCAGCCCACCAGACCGAGGCCGGCCAGGACCTGCTGCACCACGCGGGCCACGGCCACGATCTGCGTCCATTCGACCCCCGGCATGGGATCGAGGTCGACCCGTAGCTCGTCGGGGTGCTCGAGGTGCTCCGCGCGGACGGGATGCGGGTGGAGCTCCAGGCACCCCAGGTTGGCCATCCAAGCCAGGGCCGCGGCGTCCCGGGGCACCACCTCTTCGGCCGTGCGTCCGGAGGGAAAGCTCAGCGCGACCACCTCGACCCACGGTGGGCGCGCAGCGGGCGCGCGCTTCTGGTAGAAGAACTCGCCGTGGATCCCGTTGGCGTAGCGGACGAGCACGTTCGGGCGGCCGCCCGCTCCGCGCAGCGCGCCCTCGGCCACCGCGAGGTAGTAGCGGACGACCTCGAGCTTGGTGATGCCGGCTTCGGGAAAGTAGACCTTGCCCGGGTTCGAGACCGCGACCTCGCGGCCGCCCACGTCGAGGACCACCCGCTCCCCCTGGCTCGCCATCGCACGAGCATACGTCGCCCTCGTACTTTCCGCAGGGGCGCGCGGTAAGCTCAGAAACGGGATCGCCCGTCCCTGAGCGGAGAGTGATGATGCGCGCCAGTCAAGCCGAGAAAGCGGAGCGGTTCCGGGCCCTGCACGCCCGCCCGGGTGCGTTCGTCATTCCGAACCCGTGGGACGCCGGCACCGCCCGCATCCTGGCGGGCCTGGGCTTCGAGGCCCTGACCACGACGAGCGCCGGGCTGGCGTTTACGCTCGGCCGGCGGGATGGCGCCGGCGTCGTGACCCGCGAGGAAGCGCTCGCCAACGCCAAAGCGATCGTGGACGCGACGGACCTGCCCGTCGCGGCCGATCTCGAGAATGGATACGGCCACCTGCCGGAAGCGGCGGCGGAGACGATTCGCCTCGCGGGCGAGGTAGCGGGCCTGGTCGGCGGGTCGATCGAGGACGCGACGGGCGATCCCCGGCGGCCGATCTACGACTTCCAGCACGCGGTCGAGCGCGTGGCGGCCGCGGCCGCGGCCGCCCGCGCCCTCCCGTTCCCGTTCGTGCTGGTTGGGCGGGCCGAGAACTTCCTGCACGGGCGGCCGGACCTGGACGATACGATCCGCCGTCTGCAGGCCTTCGAGGCCGTGGGAGCGAACGCACTGTTCGCACCGGGACTCACCAGGGCGGAGGACATCCGGACCGTGTGCGCGGCGGTGAGCAAACCGGTCAACGTTGTGATGGGCCTGAAGAGCGTTTCGTTCTCGGTGGCCGCACTCGCGGCCTTGGGGGTGCGGCGGATCAGTGTGGGGTCCGCGCTCACTCGCGCGGCGTTGGGGGCCTTCGTCCGGGCGGCGCGAGAGATCAGGGAGCACGGGACGTTCGCCTTTGCGGAAGAGGCTATCCCCTACGCCGAGGCGAATGACCTCGTGGGCGGGCCTTGAGACGCGCGGAAAGCGGCTCGACGATCGGCCCCAGATGCGACTGGGTGGCCCGAAAGCAGGTGAACGCTTCCTCCCCACAGCGCGAGCCGGCAAAGAGCCCCCGCGGAGTCACCTGTCTGTTGCTGTTCCTCAACCTGGGATGTGTTCCCGCCGCCGTCGAAATTCAGCCGAAGACCATCCTGGCCGTGTTCGCCCACCCTGACGACGAGGCCTTCGTCGGCCCCCTTCTTGCGCATTACGCTCGGCAGGGCGTGAGAGTCCACCTCGCGATCGTGACCGAGGGGGGGAAGGGAGGCTCGCCTCGCCTGGGCATCCCAGCCGGGCCCGAGTTGGCCAGGCTCCGCGCCGAGGAGGCGCGTTGCTCCTGCCATGAGCTTGGCCTCGAGGCCCCCAGCCTGCTCGCCTTCAAGGACGGGGAGTTGGGGCGGTTGAACAACCCACCCGCAGGATACCTCGCCGAGGTCGTGCGGGAGATCCGCAAGCTGTTCGCCCGGCTGCAACCAGACGTCGTCATCACCTGGGGCCCGGAAGGCGGCTATGGACACCCGGATCACCGGCTCGTCGGTGCCATGGTCACCCAGGTCGTACAGGTGGGTAGAAAGGGGGCGCCCAGCCGCTTGCTCTATCCCGGGCTTCCCGCGGACCGGGTTCGCCGTGGCCCCCAAGACCCGCGCTGGGCGGTCACCGACCCTCGCTTCCTGACAGTCCGCGTCCCCTATGACGCCGCGGACCTCGTCGCCACCCGCAAGGCCTTTGCCTGTCATAGGAGCCAGTTTCCTCCCGAACAGGTGGAAGTCTTGGTGAGCTGGCTACACGAGACGCTCGGCGGACGTGTCTATCTGCGACCCTGGTTCGGAGCGCGCGCCACCGACGACGTCTTCAAGCTGGAGCTCCCGTAGGGGGCGGTCCGATCCGTGGCCGACGCTCCGAAGGCAGGCACGGCGTTGCTTCAAGCCATCGGTCTGGAAGCGCCATGGACTTGATGAGGGCCGTCTCTTCCAGCGCGTGGGCCCGTCCTGCTCGTGGACACCAAGCTGGTCGACCAGATGAAGGCGCAGGCGTGCTTGACCTGCTCGCGCCGAGGGCCTACGGTTCGAGGGAATGCGCGTATCGGCCATCTGGTGGGCGCTCCTCGTTTGCGCGATCGCTTTCCTCCAGCCGGGCTGTAACAAAGGAAGCCCGGCGAACGCCTCGCCCACGGTCAGCATCTCACGGACCCCGGACGGGCTGTTGATCTCCGGCGTCACGGTTGCGGTCTTCACCGCCGCCGCCAGCGACGCCAACGGCGATGCTCTCACCATGACCTGGGACCTGGGCGACGGCCAGACGGCGTCGGGGGCGTCGGTCGTCCACGTCTACCCGAGGGACGGCGTGTTCCCGGTGGCCTTGACCGTCAGCGACAGCCACGGAGGAGTCACCACCGTCGGCAGCTCGATCACGGTCGGGAACCTGAGCGGCCGCTGGCTCCTCTCCGAAGGCGGCGGTAGGTTCTATGAGCGGGGTTTCGACGTCGTCCAGACCGGCTCGGTGCTGGGTGGGCGGCCCTACAGCGAACCGGACAAGGGGTGCCTGGGCGATCTCCAGGGCCACGTGACCAGTCCCCGCACGGTGAGGTTCGACTTCCGGGCCTGCGACGGCAACGTCGTGGTCATCGACGGGAACGCGACCGGCGATCTGCTCCAGATCCCAGGGACCTACACGCACCCCGACGGCCCGCCGCAGCCCATGGTCCTGACGCGGCAGTGAAGCGCTCGTCCAGAACGTCAGAAGCCCACCGAAAGCCCAACCCGAAGGCCGCGCCCCGCGATCGGTGAGAGGCCGATTCCGAGGGTGGCCTTTCTTCCGGCGGCCGGCTCACCCAGGGGAACGGCCTGCCAACGGTCGGTCCGGATGGCCAGACCGATCAGGGCGCCGAGGGTTCCCGTGGCAGCGCCTCCCACCAGGCCGCTGACCAGCATCGGACCGACCCGCGTGCAGGGGAGCTGCTCCTCGCATCCGAGAGCCCCAACAACGGCGGCCGCGTAGAGGGCGCCGGGAACGAAGCCGATGGCGGCGCCCAGGGCGGCCCGGTTCCGCCGGCCTCGGGCCACCTCGAGGCGGTCGAGCGACGCGAGAGGGACGCGGAGGACGGCCCCCTCGCGGCCGCGCGCGATGACGAGCGCAGCTCCGTCGATCTCCAGGACCTTCCCCGTCAAGAGGTGGCGCTCGCCGGTCATCCGAAGGCGCACGCGGTCGCCCACGAAGGCCGCCGAGGCGCGCGGGTCCGGTGGCTCCTCCCCGGCCGCCCCGACGGCGCTCGCCACGACCACCAGGATCAGCACCATCGACGACACCCTCTTCCCCATCGATCCCCTCCTCGCACCCCAGATTTCGGCCCTTTCGGCCCGGAAGTCCTCAAGCGAGTCCAGCGGTTCGCCAAGGAATTTCCAAAGGAGGGAGAACGGTACAATCCGCAGCCTCGGGCATGAGCGTGGCTGTGCCGCTGCTGCTACTCCAGATCACGCGCGCCGACGTGCGCGACATGCTCAGGGCCGACGCCCTGGGCCTCGTGCTGGGCGTGCTCCTGCTCGCGGTTGGTCTCCTGTCGGCTGCCTTCTACGGGAGGTCGCGTCGGCGGGAGGCGTCTCTTCTCCGTCTGGGCTCGTTGGCGCTGCTCTACGGCCTGCGCCTGCTCGCGCGCAGCACCGCTTCCGCCTCCTCTGCTTCGAAGGTGGCCAGTACGTCACGGCGGCGTCTCTCTTCCTCGACCGTCGCGCCGGCCTCATGCGGTACGGCGCGGCCGGGCATCCGCCCATGCTGCGGGTGGGGACGCGGGCGCCGGAGGTTCGCGAGGTCGAGCAGAACGGCCTCGCCCTCGGCTGGTTGGCCGCAGGCGTAGGATAGGTTGCGTGAGCATGGATGAGTTCACTCCGCCTCAGGGCGTAACGTCGGCGCGCAGGGAAGCGGTCAGTGGGACGCATCGCCATTTCTGGTCCGACGTTACGTCCTTGGAGGGCGAGTATACCGAGGAGCTGTGCGCGGGCGAGAAATGGTGTCCCGGGGAGCATGTTTTCCCCAAGGGATGTGGCGCACGACGCCGCATCCTCAAAACGGCCGCCGTGTGGCCAGCGTCACGCCATGATCACCGCCCTCCGGACGAGGCGTGGGAGCTGGTGCATCCTGGGAGGACGGATCCAGGGGGCGGATGACCGAGCCGGAGGCCCCTGGGTACTTCGTGTCGTCTGCTACCAACTTTCGGTAGTCGAGAGCCCTACCGCGTGCCCTCGGGCGGTCCCCGACAGGGTTCGGCCGGGGCGACAACCAACGCGATCTGAACGACTTCCGCTGGTCGGCGGCTCGGGGACAGGCCGTCACCACGATCGAGGCCCGCCCTTTGCAAGAGGTCCCGAAGACACGGCCGCGCTCGAGTTCAGCCGCGACCCCCAGGTCGAGCCATGAGATCGATGGGTCCTGGATGACGGAGCAGCCGACAGCGAGGGCCTTGGTTCTGGTGCCGATGACGATGACGAGGGGGAGGGCACGGCCCGCAGAGCAGTGCGCTCGGGTCGGTACCCTCCCGGGATGGTCCCAAATGCCCGCCAAGCTGACGCTGCATCCACCGGAGCGTGCACCCCGGGTCGTGGTGATACGGGATGGGGAGAACCTGGAGATCGGACGCGACTTCTGCTGTGACCTCGTCCTCGAGGAGCCGAGCGTCTCGAGGCGCCACGCGCGCCTGGGCTGGAACGGGGTCGGCTGGACGCTGGTGGATGTCGGCAGCAAGAACGGCACCACGGTAAACGGCGGGCCGGCGCGAGGCGCCGAGCTCCAGGACGGCGACTGGATCGGGTTGGGGCGGTTGAGGGGCCGCTTCGAGCGCCTCTCCGCCACCCAGGCCGCGGCTCTCGACTCGGAGCGCCTGGCGCGGATCCAGAGCTCCGCCCAGATGCGGCGCCGGCTCAGCTCCGACCTGGGGCCCGCGGACCTCCTCGTGCGCCTCCTGGAATCCGCCATGGAACTGACGCGGAGCGAGCGCGGCTTCGTCCTGGTGATGGGCCCCGACGGCAAGCTCCAGGTCAAGGTGGCCTCCGGTTTCTCGCCCGCGGCGCTTCACGACGAGCGGTTCCGCGGCAGCGTCGGGGCCGCGCGACAGGTTCTCGAGACGGGAGCCGCGGTCGTGCTCGCCGACGTCCGCGCCGACCCCCGCCTGGGGAAGCGCCCCAGCGTGGCGGCCCTCGGCATCGCGTCCCTGGCCTGCATCCCCCTCCGCCAGGAGGGGAAGATCCTCGGGCTGATCTACGTGGACAGCCGCAAGATCGGTCCGAGCTTCACCCAGCTCGACCTCGAGATCCTCGAAGCCCTGGCCGGCCACGCGGCGACGATCCTGGCCGGGTCCCCGTTCGACCACAACACCCGCGTCCTCCCCACGGATGGCGCGGTGGTCGCGGAGCTCCAGCACCGCATCGAGGAGCTGCTCCCGGCGGTGTGACGCTTCACCGTTTGATCCGACTACCCCGGATCTATCGCCCCATGAGGGTTCGCGCTTCCGGGGCTTCGACGGGGTGCGAGAACAAATAACCCTGGCCGTAGTCGCAGCCCATGGCGCGCAGCTCCGCGAGCTGCTCCGCCGTCTCCACGCCCTCCGCGACCACCTCCATGTTCAGGTTGTGGGCGAGGGCCACGATGGTGCGGACGATCTCCAGGTTCCCCCGTCGATCGCACATGTTGCCGACGAAGGACTGGTCGATCTTGAGGGTGTCCACGGGGAGGCGGTTCAGGTGGCTCAGCGAGGAGTGGCCGGTCCCGAAGTCGTCGATGCTCACCCGCAGGTCGAGCTCCCTCAGGCGCGACAGCGTGTTCCCGGCTGACTCCTCGTTCTCCATGAGGATGTCCTCCGTGACCTCGACCTTGATCCGCCGGGAGAGCGCACCGACCGGGCGGAGTATGCGGCCCAGATCCTCGACCAGGTTCGGCTGCAGGAGTTCCTTGCCGGACAGGTTCAGGCTGAGGAACCAGGGAAGCTCCGCCCGCGACTCCGCCTGCCAGGCCTGCATCTGACGGCACCCCTCGCC